>Peterbilt_p2__coassemble_203_pt1 | contig 57653 bp, 51 predicted proteins | sample Peterbilt_p2__metabat2_low_PE_018 | metagenome-assembled genome bin Peterbilt_p2
CGTGATCGCCTTCCCGAAGGTGCAGAACGCCAGCGAGCTGATGAGCGGCGCCCCCGAGACCGTGGACGAAAAGCAGCTGCGCGAGCTGAGCATCGCCACCGTAAGCGCCGAGGGCTGAGGCATACAGTAAAACCGGAGAGCTCCGATTCCCCCGAATGGGGGGATCGGGGCTCTTTTTCTGTTCTGCGGCAGAATTGGGGCGGGCAGCAAAATTGGCCGCCTTTCTTTGTGCAAAAGAAACAAAGAAGAATGGAAAATGGAAAAAATTACATGGAAAAGAGCGAAATACCGAACAGAATGGTCGCTTTCGTTTCTTATCCCGGGGCGGTATTTTTGATAAACTTAAGGTACCGAAAACAAACAGCGATCATAAAACGGAAAGGTGGAGAACCATGAAAAAGCTCGTAGCACTTACTTTGGCGGCACTGTTTGCCTGCAGCAGCCTGTTCACCGGCTGCGGCGGCGGCCAGCAGGTACAGACCTCGGAGCCGGCCAGCCAGGCTTCCTCCGATGCGGCGGCCGATCCGCTGGCGGCAATCACCGACGACGGAACCCCCAAGACCATCACCTACTGGCACACCTTCACCGAGGGTGCACGCAAGGATTATATCGATCAGCTTGTGGCGGACTACATGGAGGAACACCCCAATGTGACCATTGAAGTGGAGGTTTACCCCTGGAATGTGTTCACCCAGAAATGGACCGCGGGTCTGGCTGCCGGTACCCTGCCGGATATCAGCAGCGTGAACCCGGACAACCTGTTTGCCATCAATCAGGCGGGAGCCTGCCTGCCCATGAATCCGCTGGTGGATGCGCTGGGCGAGGATTACTTCCTGGAAAAACCGCTGGAAAACTTCACGGTGGACGGCCAGGTTCTGGCGCTGCCCTACTACCTGCACTCCTATGTGCTGTGGTACCGCAAGGACATTCTGGAGCAGGCGAATGTGGAAGTGCCCACCAACTGGCAGGAGCTGCTGGACGCCACAAAGGCCATTGCTGACCCGCCGAACACCTACGGCTTCACCATTGCCATGTCGAAAAACGACCAGATGTGTGCCCAGCTGCTCAGCTGCTTCACCAAGGCGGCGGGCGTTCCCCTGATCACCGAGGATAACAAGGGCAATCTGACCGATCCCACCGTGATGAAGGCCCTGCAGCTGATGGCGGATCTGTACAAGGCCGGTTCCCCCGAGGGTTCGGTAAACTTTGGTCTGTCGGAGCAGAATGACGTGTTCTTCCAGGGCAAATCCACCTTTGCCTTCGGCTCCGGCTTCCACATCAACGGCGTGCAGCAGAACGCCCCTGACCTGCTGGATAACATTGCCGCGGTGCCCTTCTTCGGCCCGGAGGGTCAGAATGAGGACAACTGCTCCTTTGTCATTGGTCTGATGGGCTGGAACCAGACCGAATACCCGGAAACGGTGTATGATTTCATGCGGTTCCATTACGAGAAGGAACGCTACATCGACTTTTTGCACCTGATCCCCGGCGGTCAGATGCCTGCCACCACCGAGGCGGCCGAGGCTCCGGAATTCTACGACGAGCCCACCATTCAGAAGTTCTCCACCGAAGTGGAGTACATCCAGGAAGGCATTGAAAACGGCACCTTCCTGGGCATGGACTACGGCCTGACCCCCGCAGCGGCGGCGCTCACCTCGCAGGGCATTATTGAGGAATGCCTGCAGGATATGGTGCTGAACGGCACGCCGGTGGAACAGGCGGCCCAGAAAGCAAACGACAAGCTGAACGCGGCCATTGATGTTTTGATGGGATAAACATGTCTGGGGGCTCGGCACGCAAGGGGCCGGGCCCCCGCTGTTTTGGAAGGGAGGAAACGCCATGAAGGAAAAGCTGCACGCCGAAAAAAAGGCCGGCGGGCTGCGCGGGCGAATGATCGCATTTGCAGACCGGCACATGGAGCCGATTTTTATCGCCCCCGCAATGGTGGTGACCATTGTGCTGCTGGCCTGGCCGATCTGCATGAGCATCTATTACAGCTTTACCAACAAAAGCCTGTTGGGCAAGCCGGTGGAATTTGTGGGGCTGAGCAATTATGTGTCGGTTCTGCAGAACTCGGAATTTTATATCTCGCTGTGGAACACGGTGGTGTATACGGTGCTTTCTTTGAGCCTGCAGCTGCTGTTCGGGTTCATCGTGGCGCTGGCGCTGAACCGGATCACCCGGTTCAAGGGCCTGTTCCGTACCCTGTGCCTGATTCCCTGGGCGTTTCCCATGATCATTGTATCCTTCACCTGGTCGTATCTGCTCAACGATATTTACGGCATCGTGAACGGCAAGCTGCTGGCCTGGGGCATCGTGAGCCAGCCCATCCAGTTTCTGGCCGACCCCAAGCTGGCCATGATCACGGTCAGCCTGATCAACGTCTGGTTTGGCGTGCCCCTGTTTGCCATCAACATTCTGGCCAGCCTGCAGACCATCCCGAAGGAGCTGTATGAGGCGGCCGAAATGGACGGCGCCACCGTGTGGCAGCGGTTCCGATTCATCACCCTGCCCTTTGTGCGGGTGGTGGTGGGCCTGCTGATTATCCTGCGCACCATCTGGATCTTCAACAGCTTCGATCTGATCTTCCTGCTCACCGGCGGCGGGCCGGGCGTATCCACCCAGACCATGCCCATCTTTGCCTACCGCATGGGCTGGACGCTTTACAGCCTGGGCCGGTCCTCGGCGGTGACCATCCTTCTGCTGATCATTCTGGCGGTGGCCTGCACCATTTATTTCAAGGTTCTGGATCATTGGGAAAGCGAGGTGGATCAGGGATGAAAAAGCTCTGGCGCAGCCGGGGGGCAATCGTTGCCTACCTGGTTCTGATCGTGGCGGCTCTGCTGGCCGCCGGGCCGCTGGTGGTGGTGATTTTTGCCTCGCTGAAGGGGCAGTACGAAATTGTGGCCAACACCAGCCGCCTGCTGCCCGAGCAGTTCAGCCTGTACTGGTTCAACAGCCTGCTGCGCAAAACGGATTTTCTGATCTATGTGCGCAACAGCCTTGTGTATTCCAGTCTGTCCACCCTGCTGGGAATTGTGATCTCCTCGCTGGCGGCCTACGCCATCACCCGGTTCCGGGGCAAAAAGCAGAAATTCTTCACCCGGGGAATTGTGCTTACCTACATGTTCCCGCCCATTCTGCTGGCGATTCCCTATTTCATGCTGGTGTCCAGCCTGGGGCTGGCCAACACGGTGCCCGGCCTGCTCATGGCCTACATGTCCTTCACGGTGCCCTTCTGCACCTATCTTCTGGTGAGCTACTTCAAAACCGTTCCCCGGGATGTGGAGGAGGCTGCCCTGATCGACGGGCTGACCCGCCCGGGCGTATTCTGGCGCATCTCGCTGCCGCTGGTGGCCCCCGGCGTGGTGGCCACCGCCATCTTCGCCTTCATCAACGCCTGGAACGAGTTTTTGTATTCACTGCTCATCATCAGCACCGGCTCCCGGCAGACGGTTTCGGTGGGCCTGTATTCCCTGAAGGGCGGCATGGAGACCCTGCAATGGGGCGATATGATGGCAGCCTCGGTGCTGGTGGTAATCCCCTCGGTGGTATTCTTCTCCATCATTCAGAAGAGCATCGCCGCCGGGCTCACCGCGGGCGCGGGCAAGTGAGGATGGAAAAGGAGGGAATGGGATGACCGGATATGGAATCATAGGCTGCGGCTACTGCGGCAGCATCCATGCGCAGAGCATCAGCCAGCTGCCCGACGCACGGCTGGCGGCGGTTTATGACATTGACCCCGACCGGGCGCAGCAGATGGCCCGGCGCTGGGGCGCCCGGGCCGCGGCCAGCATGAGCGAGCTGTGCGCCGACCCGGCGGTGGACGCGGTGATCGTGGCCACCCCGAACCACGGCCATTTTGCCCCAGCGCTGGCGGCGCTGCAGCAGGGCAGGCATGTGCTGTGTGAAAAGCCGGTGACACTGGATCTGGTGGAGACCTTCTGGCTCACCGATCTGGCAAAGCGGCAAAACCGGGTGCTGTTCGCCGGGCATGTGACCAACTTCATCCCCGGCGTGCAGCAGGCGGCGGAGTATCTGGCCGAAGGGCGCATCGGTGAGCTGCTGGTCATTCAGGCGCTGCACACCGACTGGGCCGGGCCCCAGCCTCAGGTGGGCTGGAAGCAGAAAAAGGAGCTTTCCGGCGGGCATCTGTATCATCACATGCACGAGGTGGATCTGATCTGCCGGTTCGGCGGGCTGCCCCGGCGGGTGTTTGCGCAGGGGAAAAACCTGGCCCACCATGGCCCCGGCTTCGGGGATGAGGAGGATGCGGACATGCTGCTCATGCAGCTGGAGGGCGGCGGCTTTGCCAGCCTTACCATCGGTTCCGCCTTCCACATGGGCCAGCACAGCCTGCTGCTGCAGGGCACCCGGGGCGGTATCCGGCTGGATTTCAAGCACGCCTACGGTCTTTTGCAGGCTGGCGGGGAAACGGTTCGCTTCGGGCTGCACCAGACCCCCGAGCAGGACAATGAACGCCGGGAAGGCTATCTGCGCACCGCGGCGGACGCGGGCGCGGGCTTCGGCCGGCCCGGTGTGCAGACCAGCAGCTGGATGCAGAGCATCTTTGCCGAAGAACTGCAGGCCTTCCATAGCCTGATCCGGCAGGGCGCCGCCGACCCCGGAATGCAGCGGCTGGCAGACGGCAGCGCCGCCGTGGAGTGCGCGCTGGTGCTGGACGCGGCCAGCCGTTCCATGGCCTGCATGCAGGCGGTGGACGTGGAGCGAAAGGAGCGATGAAATGAAGCTGGGCATCATTGGCCTGGATTGTTCCCATGCGGTGGAATTCAGCCGCATGCTGAACGATCCGGCGGACAGGGAGCACATTCCGGGATACCGGGTCACGGCCGCATGGCCGGGCCGGATCTCGAAGGACTTCGATATGAGCCGGGATCGGATGGAGCCTTTTACCGGGCAGGTGAGCCGGCTGGGGGTGAAGCTGTGCGGCGGAATCGAAGAGGTGATGGAGCAGGTGGACGCGGTGTTCCTGGAGCAGGTGGATGCCCGCCTGCGGGAGGAGCAGCTGGAACGGATTCTGCCCTTCGGCAAGCCCGTGTTTGTGGACAAGCCCCTTGCGCTGAGTGCGGACAGCGCCCGAAGGATCTGCCGGTTGGCCCGGCAGTGGGACTGCCCGGTGATGAGCGCCTCTTCCATCCGCTATTCCCAGGGCTGGCAGGCGGCGCTGGACCAGTGCCGGGGCGAGGTGGAGGCTGTGGACGTTTACGGGCCCATGCCGCTTACCCCCACCCAGCCGGGATATTTCTGGTACGGGGTGCACATGGCGGAAATGCTGTATGAGACGCTGGGGCCGGGCTGCCAGTGGGTGCAGGCCCGCCGTCAGGGCGACCAGCATCTGATCACCGCCGGCTGGCAGGGCGGGCGGCTGGTGAGCATTCGGGGCATGGGGCCGCAATACCCGGATTTCGGCGGTGCGCTGATGGCCAAAGGCCGCCGCTACTGCGCCGATACCGGCAGGGACACAAGGGGCTATTACGCCTGCCTGCTGGAACGGATTCTGAAGATGTTTGAAAGCGGGCAGAGCCCGGTGAGCTGGGAGCAGATGCTGGAAACGACCTGTTTTCTGGAAGCGGCCAGCCGGAGCATGAACAGCGGCGACACCATTTGGCTGTGACAAGGAGGCTGTGAGATGGAAAAAACCACAGGATATGCAGTGCTGGGCTGCGGATATTTCGGAGCGGAATTTGCCCGGGCGGTAAGTCAGATGCCCGGTGCGCGGCTGGCAGCAGTGTACAGCCCGGGCGAAAGCGCCGGGCGGGTGAGCCGGGAGCTGGGCTGCCCCCGGGCGGCCACGCTGGAGCAGATCTGGCAGGATCCAGCGGTGGACGCGGTGATCGTGGCCACGCCCAATTATCTGCACAAAGAGCATGTGATGGCGGCGGCCAGAGCGGGCAAGCATGTGTTCTGCGAAAAGCCCTTCGCCCTGAACACCGCGGATGCCCGCGCCATGGTGGAATGCTGCCGCGCACAGGGCGTGAAGCTGATGGTGGGGCACATCATGCATTTTTACAGCGGCATCGCCCGACTGAAAACCATGATCGACGAGGGGCGGCTGGGCCGGCTGATGACGGTGCACATCGAGCGCACCGGCTGGGAGCACCGGCAGGCGGCGGTGAGCTGGAAAAAGATGCAGGCGGCTTCCGGCGGGCATCTGTTCCACCACATTCACGAGATCGATATCCTGCAATGGATCATGGGCCAGCCGACCACGGTATACGCGGTGGGCGGCAATCTGGGGCATCAGTCCGGCGAATTCGGTGATGAGGACGACGTGCTGCTGGTTACGCTGCGCTTTGCCGGGGGCGGGTTTGCCACCATGCAGTACGGCTCCGGCTTCCGGATGGGCAACCACATTGTGCGCATCAACGGAACTCTGGGCGGCGCGCTGATCGATTTTCAGAATGCGCGCATCCAGCTGAAGCTGGGCGATGAAACCAGCACCATGGAGCTGTTCGATGACCCGGCCAGCGCGCAGGCCATCCGGGCACTGTTCCAGCGCACCGATGGCGGCGTGGCCTACGGCAGGCCGGACGAGCGCCCGCCGGAATACATCCTGAACGCACTGCGCAGCGAGCTGGCCGCCTTTGACCGGTGTGTGCGCACCGGCTTTGTGGATCCGGCGCAGGCGGACCTGTTCGACGGCAGCTCGGCCTGCAACTCGGTGCAGATCGCGGAATATTCGCTTCGCTCTCGGCAGCAGGGGCAGCCGCTGGAGTTTGGTGGCAAACCGTTGTAAACGCAAAATAGCTGCGGTACAATGAGAAAAAAGAAAAGCGGGGTCCGGCCTTGTTTGCCGGGCTCCGCTTTGCCGCAGAAACATGCCGGCGCGGCGCCGGAGGGAGGAGCGGAAGATGAGCAGGCGAACCGGAACAATTTCGCTTAAGCAGTGCTTCAAGCGGCTGCTTTTGGTGGAGCTGGCCCTTTTTGCTCTGATGGCGGCGGGCTGCGTGCTGCTGGGGCAGATGGTTTACCGCACCCAGGTGCGGGAAGAAGCCGAAAACCTGTTCCGGGTTGCCTTTACCAATCTGGAAAACGCGCTGGACTCGCTGGACCGGATGGCGCTGAATCTGGTGAATGACCGGCAGGTGCAAAGCGCCCTGCTGGCCCTTTCCGGGGAAGAGCCCGGTGTGGTGCTGCTGGATGATCTGTATTACAAGCTGATTTCCAGCTCGATGCTGGGCCAGGGGCAGAGCATTTCCATTGTGGATGCCCGCGGTGAGGAGTACTCCAGCGCCAGCACCACCCTGCAGCTTTCCGACGGGGAGATCGAACACCTGCGGGCGCTGCTGCGCCAGAGAGAGCAGTTTTCCAGCCCGGTGTGGTACTGCCGCCAGCGCACCGGCGAGCTGGTGTATGCCCGCGAGATCCACAGCACTCCCTATAAGGTGGATGCCGAGCCCATTGGCATCGTGGTCATTCAGGCGGGTCTGCGCAGCACGGTGGCAGGCACCCTGTATGAAGAGCTGCAAAACGGCGATCTGGCCATGACCTATCAGGGGCAGGTGGTCTTTCAGCTGCAGCCGGAGCAGACCGACGCCCGGACCCTGAGCCGGATGATGGCGCAGCAGGGCGGAGCAGATCGGGTGGAGCTTCGGCAGAATTCCCGGTTCGAGGGCGTGGAATTTTACGGCTTCCAGCGATACCCCTGGCTGGGCAAACCGCTGCAGGCCATTATTGTGACCATGCTGCTGTCGCTGGCGGGCATCTTCGGGATTGCGCTCACCCTCACCCTGCGGCTGGTGCATCGGATCACCGTTCCGCTGGAAAAGCTGAGCTGGCGCATGGAACATGTGGACCCGGAGGACCCGGCTGCGGCCGGGCAGCGCCAGCCCAGCGGCCTTGATGAGCTGGACCGGCTGGAAGAGCGCTTCGACAGCATGATCGACCGCATTCAGGATCTGGTGCGCAACAACTATGTGCGCCGCCTGAAGGAGAAGGAGTATCAGCTGCGGGCGCTGCAAAGCCAGATCAATCCCCATTTTTTATACAACACGCTGGATTCCATCAACTGGCTGGCGGCGGGCAGCGGCCAGCCGGAAATTTCCCGCATGGTGCAGGCACTGGCGGTGCTGTTCCGGGAGACCACCCGCCAGCAGGAGCATCTGATCCGGCTGGAGCAGGAGCTGGAGCTGCTGAACAGCTATATCACCATCCAGAAGATCCGTCTGGAGGATCGGATTCAGGTGCGTATCGAGGTGCCGGATCGCTGCCTGGACTGCCTGATCCCCAAGCTGTCGCTTCAGCCGATTGTGGAGAACGCCATCCACTACGGGGCGGAATGCAGCCTGGAGCCCTGCCGGATTCTGGTGCGTGCCCGCCTGAGCGAGCGGGGGCTGGTGGTGTATGTGGCGGATGACGGGCCCGGCATTTCGCTGGCCCAGCGCAAAAAGCTGAAGGAACGCACGCTGGTCACCGGCTCCACCAGCATCGGCTTGATCAATATTCAGGATCGCATCCGCATGCTGTGCGGCCCGGGCATCGATTTGAAGATCCGCAGTCGGCTGGGCTACGGAACACTGGTCAAGCTGATCCTTCACCAAAGGAGGGATGAGGATGTATAAAGCCCTGATTGTGGACGACGAGCGCATCCTGCGCAGCGGGCTGGTGGGCCTGCCTGTGTGGAAGGAGCTGGGCGTGGAGGCGCTGCAGGCAGCCAACGGCATGCAGGCGCTGGAGCTGCTGGAGCAGGAGAAGATCCATATTCTGGTCACCGATATCCGCATGCCGGGCATCAGCGGCCTGTCGCTGATCGAACAGGCGATGCGGCGGTATCCCTGGCTGCAGGTGGCGGTGCTTTCCGGCTACGGGCAGTTTGAATATGCCCAGGCGGCGCTGCGGTTCGGCGTGCAGGATTATTTGCTCAAGCCCATTGTGCAGAAGGAGTTCAGCGCAATGATCCAGAAAATGGTGAACCGGCTGGACCGGCAGGCCATGCAGCGCCGCCGTGCCCCGGAGCCGCCGGCCGGGCCGGGTGGCAGCCAGCTGGAGGAAACGGCGCTCTGCCGTTTTCTGCAGGCCGGTCAGGCGCAGCCACTGCCCCGCTGGGTGCAGGGCGAAGCGTCGGTGGAGCTGTTGATGATCCGGCTGGAAGAGGCCGACGGAGACCGGGTGCCCGCGCTGGCACAGCTGCTGAACAGCGCCTTCCGGCAGGAAGGGCTGCTGGCAGCGCTGCCCATGGAACGGCAGGTGGCCGCGGTGTTTGCGAAGCGGGCCCCCGGGCCGGAGCGGCTGGCCGATTTTCTGCGCGGCAGCGGCCGGAATGTGAGTGTGGCGGCAGAGCGGCTGTGTGTGTGCCGTGCGGGGCCCTGCCCGGCAGGGGAGCTGCCCCAGGCCTACCGCAGCATTCAGGAACGCTGGCCCTGGCGTTTTTACCATCAGGGGCTGGCGGATCTGGGCAGTTCGGGGAGAGAGGAGCCCCCCTGCCCGGAGCCGGAAGCCCTGCTGGAGGCGCTGGAGCAGAAGAATGCGGCCGAAGCACAGCAGGCGCTGGCGCAATTCTGCGACCGGGTCTGCATTCTGGAGTCTCCGCCGGACGTCACCCGGCAGGTGTGCGCCCGGCTTTATCAGAGCATTGCCCGGCAGGCGGGGCCCAACGAACAGGCCATGAGCGACCATATCTGCCAGCTCATGGGCCACAGTGCCCTGCGCTTTGAGGCTTTGCGCCGGATGCTCACCCAGCTGCTGGGCTATCTGGAAAAGGCATGGAGCGATCAGGAGCTTACCGGATACAGCCCGCCCATCCGCCAGAGTATCCGGTACATGCAGCAGAACCTGCAGGACCCGCAGCTGAGCCTGAGTTATCTGGCGGCCCAGGTGCTGTTTCTGCATCCGGATTATCTGGGCCGGCTGTTCCGCAAGGAGACGGGCCTGCCCTTTACCCAGTATCTGCTCACCATGCGCATGAACCGGGCAAAGCAGCTGCTGGAGCAGACGCCGGAGCTGCGGATCGGGCAGCTGTGCGAAGAGGTGGGCTATGGGGAAAATCCCCGCTATTTCAGCCATCTGTTTCATCAGAGCTTCGGCTGCTCGCCCAGCGAATACAGGCGGATGCTCCGGCAATAATGTTTTCCTCGCAGGCCTTTGGGAAACCGAAGGCCTTTTTTCGGCATTGACAAATTTTTTGCCCGGAAATTGACCGAAGGGGCATCCTGTGCGTATTTCTTACAGAAGGGAGTGGGAATCATGGAGCAATTTACCCCGCCGCCCGGCGAAGCGGAGCGGGTGGTAGAGCAGTACGGCGATATGCTCTACCGGCTTTGTCTGGTGGCGCTGGGCAGCCGGGCGGACGCGGAGGACGCGGTGCAGGACACCCTGCTGCGCTATCTGCAAAAGGCCCCGGCGTTTGCCAGCCGGGAGCACGAAAAGGCGTGGCTGCTCCGGGTGGCGGCCAACCGCTGCCGGGATCTGCGGCGGTTTCGGCTGCGCCATCCCCACACCGGGCTGGAGGAGGTGGCGGGCCGGTGCGCCGAGCCCGGGGATCGGACTGTGCTGGAGGCTTTGATGAGTCTGCCGGAGAAATTCCGGGTGGTGCTGCTGCTTCACTATGTGGAGGGCTACTCCACCGGCCAGATCGCCCCCATGATCGGCCGCACGCCCTCGGCGGTGAAGATGCGGCTGCAAAAGGGCAGAAAGCTGCTGGAACAGGCCTGTGGAAGGGAGGAAGGCTAGATGGACGAGGAACGGCTGAACCGGGCGGTGCGGGGCATTCGCATGCCGGAGGATGCCCGGCAGCGGCTGCTGCACCGGCTGAAGGAGGAGCAGCCCCGGCGGGCGGTGCGCCTTCCAAAGCGCCCGGCGCTGGCGGCGGTGGCGGCCTGCCTTGCGCTGGCGCTGGGCCTGCCCGCCCTTGCTGCCAATGTGGAACCGGCGTACACGCTGCTGTATCGGGCATCCCCGGCGGCGGCCCAGTACCTGCAGCCGGTGCGCGAAAGCGACGAGGACAGCGGCATCCGGATGAAGGTGGTGTCGGCGGCGGTGCAGGGTGACACGGCAGAGGTGTGGGTGGCCCTGCAGGATCTGGCGAGCAGCCGGGTGGACGAAACCACCGACCTGTTCGACAGCTATTCCATCCGCAGCCCGGCGGACCAGAGCGCCCATTGTGAGCTGGCCGGGTACGACGAAGCCACCGGCACCGCCCTGTTCCGGCTGCGCATCACCCGGGCGGACGGGAAGAGCTGGCAGGGGGAGAAGGTGACCTTCTCGCTGAAAGGGTTTCTCAGCCGCAGGGCCGCGTATGAACAGGTGGAGATTCCGCTGGATCTGGCCCGGCTGCCCCAGAACGCCGAAACCCGACCGGTGACTCTCACCGGCTATGGCTCGCCGTCGGGAAACGCGCCGGATGCGTTTGACGCGCTGGTGCCGGGGGAGGGGCAGAAGGACTTCCCGGTGGAGGGGTTTTCCCTCACCGGCGCGGCCTGGGCGGCGGACGGGCTGCACATCCAGCTGGCGGTGAAAAACCGGCAGCAGAACGACAACAACGCCGAGGTCTATCTGCTGGGGCCGGAGGGCGCAAAAACCTTCTGCGACTTTCTGGGCTGTTTCCGGGAAGGGGAGGGCGAAAACCGGGTGGATTACATGGAATATGTGTTTTCCGGCACGCCCGGAGCGCTGGCGGACTGCCGCCTTGCCGGTGATTTTTACATCGCCGGTCTGCTCACCGAGGGCAGCTGGAAGGTGACCTTCCGGCTGGAAGGCGGCGCATGAACGAACAAAAACCCCCGGCGGCCATTGACCGCCGGGGGTTATCCATCCCTCTATGTTGGCGCTGTGCGCCTTGCCCGGGCTTTGTGTGCCCCGGGCTTTTTCTTTTCCCTTTTCTCTCTCTTCCCGTTACGCTTATACGCGCTTTACATACATCTGCACGCTGGGGTAGTCGCCAGCCAGCTGGGGCAGGGTGTAGCCTGCACGCATCAGGGTGCTGCCGCTGTATACCTTGCCTACGCCTTCCATGGCCAGATCCAGCCCGGCCTGGGGCGCGGCGTGGCAGCCGTGGATGTCCAGGCTCTCCACACGGTACAGAGCGTCCGGCGCAAGGCCCCGCAGCCACACATGCAGCGGGCGGGCGTTGGCCTCCGGATGGGTGAGCACCAGATTCACCAGCGTCTCGCCCTGCTCCTCATCCACGAACTGCCAGGCGGCGTACCGCTCCTCCTCGGTGGGGTCGGTGAGCCGGTAGTACAGGCCGTTCTGGATCAGCTGGTAGTGCTTGTCGAAGAAGGCGATCTGCTCCTTCACCTGGGCGGCTTCCTCGTCGCTCAGCTTGTTCAGGTCCAGCTCGTAGCCGAAGGTGCCGGCCATGGCGGCCACCGCACGGGTCCACAGGGGTGTGGTGCGGCCGGTCTGGTGGTTGGGGCAGGCGGACACATGGGCGCCCATGCTGCTCACCGGGTAGCCGAAGGAGGTGCCGTGCTGGATCACCAGCCGCTCGATGGCGTCGGTGTCGTCGCTGCACCAGATCTGGGTGAAGTAGGCCAGCATGCCCGCGTCAAAGCGTCCGCCGCCGCCGGCGCAGCCCTCGAACAGCACATGGGGGAACCGGGTGGTCAGGGTCTCCAGCAGCTTGTAAACGCCCAGCATGTACCGGTGGGCCGCTTCGCCCTGCCGGTCGGCGGGCAGAACCCGGCTGTACACGTCGGTCATGTTCCGGTTCATGTCCCACTTCACGTATGCGATGGGGTTGTTGGCCAGCAGGTCGGTCAGCCGCTCGGTCAGGTAGTCCACCACGTCGGGGCGGCCCATGTCCAGCACCATCTGGTTGCGGCTCATCACCGGGGCGCGGCCCGGCAGGGTGAGGGCCCAGTCCGGATGGGCCCGGTACAGATCGGAATCCTCGCTCACCATCTCCGGCTCCACCCAGATGCCGAACTTCATGCCCAGCGCGTTCACCCGGTCGATCAGGGGAGAAAGACCGCCGGGCAGCTTATTCTCGTTCACGAACCAGTCGCCCAGGCCGCTGTTGTCGTCGTTGCGCTTGCCGAACCAGCCGTCGTCCAGCACCAGCATCTCCACGCCCAGCGCCGCGGCCTTTTCCGCAATGCGCACGATGGCGTCGGAATCGAAGTCAAAATAGGTGGCCTCCCAGTTGTTGATCAGCACCGGGCGGCGCGCAAACCGGAACTCGCCCCGGCACACGTTGTGCCGGATGAACCGGTGATACTGCTGAGACAGCGCGGTCAGGCCGTTTTCGGTGCAGGCCAGAATCACCTCGGGGGCGGTGAAGGCCTCGCCGGGGGCCAGCTGCCAGCTGAAACGCTCGTCGTGAATGCCGCTCACGATGCGGGTCAGGCCGTTCTGGTCCACCTCCACGTCGGTGCGGTGGCTGCCGGAATACACTGGCATCACGCCGTAGCACAGGCCGTGCTCCTCGGTGGCCTTGCGGTCACACAGGATCACGAAGGGGTTGTGGTGGTGGCTGGAGGCCCCGCGGGTGGAGGACACAGTCTGGATGGCGTTCATCAGGGGGGTGCGCTCCATCCGGCGCTCCATGGCGTGGCGGCCGTGGAAATGGATCATATCCCACCGGCCGAAGGGCAGGTCCAGACACATGGACGCGGCCTTTTCCAGCCGCAGGGTCTGGCTGCCGCCGTTCACCAGCCGGGCGGCCCGGGTGATGATGTCCTGCCGCTCGAATACGCCGTACAGCAGCTCCAGCGCAAGGCCGGTCACGCTGTCCTCCATGCGGATGCACAGGCTCTCGGCCTCGTCGTTTTCCTCGTCGTGGGCGGCGGGCAGGCCGGTCAGGGCATATTTGCCCTTCTGAATGCTGTGGCTCGCGTAGCGCCATTCGGCCCCGGCAGCGCCGTTTTCCTCCCGCACCACCAGGCAGGAAAGGCGGAAGTCGCCGGTGTTGCAGCCGGTGTACTCCTGAGGCAGCACGTCCGGCGAGATGCCCCGGCGCTCCCGGTCGGCGTTGTGGTTGGGTGAGAAGCCCCGGTCGGCCGGGGGATACATGGCGGCCAGATCGCCCTGGCCGATGGCCGGGCCGTAGTAGAGGTGAAGCAGACGATCCAGATGATCCAGCCCCATCTGGTAGGTGGTGCTGCGGGTGGAAAGGGTAAAGGTGCGCGCGGCGGCGTCGAATTGAATGCCCATACAGGGGTCCTCCTGAAGTTCGGAATCGGGCCGGGCCCGGCTGGGGCCCGGCTGGGCAGTGCTGCCTGCGGCGTTCGCCGTGGATGGCGCGGCACTGCTCTTGAAAAAACGGGATAAAACAACACGAGGCGGGCGGCCGGCCGTGTGGTTCAACCGGCCGCCTGCCGTGATAAGGGGAAGTTTACTTACCGCCGGTCATGGCGATGCCCTGGATGAACTGCTTCTGGAAGATCAGATACAGGATCACCATGGGGATCATGGCCAGCAGGCTGCCGGCCATCAGAACCGGGAAGTTGGTGGTGTACTGGCCGTTCAGGGTGGAAAGACCGGCGCTCAGGGTCATCATGTTCAGGTCGATGTTGCAGATCAGCGGCCACATCAGGTCGGAGTAAGCGAACACCGCGGTGAAGATGGCCAGCGCGGCCATGCTGGAACCGGTGAGGGGGAACATGACGCGGGTGAAGGTCTGCCACTTGTTGCAGCCGTCCAGGTAGGCAGCCTCGGCAATCTCGCCCGGAATGCCCAGATAGGTCTGGCGCAAAAAGAAGGTGCCGAAGGCGCTGACCAGGCCCGGGAACACCAGCGCGAAGATGGTGTTGGTCAGGCCCATGCGGGCCAGCATTAGGTACTGGGGAATGATGAAGATCTGGCTGGGCAGCATCATCTGCACCAGCACGATGGTGAACAGGGCCTTCTTGAAGGGGAAATCCAGCTTGGCGAAGGCGTAGCCGGCCATGGAGCTGAAGATCACCGCGCACAGCACGCGGAACACGATGAGCAGGGCGGTGTTCACATACAGGTTCACGAAGGGCAGGCTGGCCAGCGCGGTGACAAAGTTGTCCAGATTCCACTGGCTGGGCAGCAGCTGGGGCGGCACCGCCATGGACTCGGCCTGGGTCTTGAAGCTGGTGAGCAGCATCCAAACGAAGGGGAAGATCATAGCCACGCTGCCCAGGATCAGTGCCGCATAGGTGAGGGTCTTGTTCAGGGTCTTGCTTGTTTGTGTGCGCATGATTTACACCTCGTAATTCACCCATTTTTTCTGGCCCGCGAACTGCAGCAGGGTAACAATGCCGATGAGCAGCACGGTCCAGATGACGATGGCGGACGCATAGCCCTTGTTGCCGGCCACAAAGCTCTCCCGGTAGAACAGGTACATCAGGCTCTGGGCGCTGGTGAGGGCGGGGTTTGCCTGATCGACCATCATGTAGATCAGGTCATACACCTTCAGAGAGGCCATCAGGCGCATGATGAGCACCACGAACAGGGTGGGCGAAACCATGGGCAGGGTGATGTGGAAGAACTGCTGCACCTTGGTGGCGCCGTCCAGAGAAGCGGCCTCGTACAGGCTGACGGAGATGTTCTGAATGCCGGACAGCAACAGAACCGCATCGTAGCCGATGGCGCTCCAGATGGCCACGATGGCGCAGGTGATGAGCACGATGGCGGGGTTGGTGAGCCAGCGCACGTTCTGGCCCAGAAGGCTGTTGATGATGCCGTACTCGGTGTTGAAGATCCACTTCCACACCATGGCAACGGCGGCGGGAGCCACCACCATGGGCAGGAAGAAGATGGCGCGGAAGGCGGTGCGGCCCTTGAGCTTTGCGTTCAGCAGAACCGCCACCAGCAGCGCCAGGAACACACCCACGGGCACGGTGAGGATGCAGAAGTAGATGGAGTTCCAGGTTGCCTTCCAGAACTCGGTGCTCTGGAACATCTGGACGTAGTTGTCCAGGCCGTTGAACTCGAAGGTACCGAAGGCCTTGGACTTGGAGAAGCTCATGTAGATGGTCTCGATGAACGGCCAGATGTTCAGCACCAGCAGACCGATGATGGTGGGGGCCACCATCACCAGACCCCAGACAGCGCCGTCGCGGGACAGCTTGGAAGTTTTCTTCACGGGGGATGCCCTCCTTTATTCGTAATACTCGGCGCTGGCCTCATCCACGATCTGCTGCATGGTTGCAAGGCCGGTGGAAAGATCCAGCTCGCCGGAATAGATCTTGAGCAGGGTGTCGCTGACCTTGCTCTTCCACTCGGGGCGGGCGGCGTTGTTTACGCTCTGCACGCTGTAATCGAACATGTCGATGAAGCACTGCACGTTGATGGGGTACTCGTCGAACACGCCCACCCAGGTCTCTTCCAGACCCTCGTAGGCGGGAATGGCGGCGCCGCTCTCGCCCTGGATGCGCTGGCCTTCCTCGCTGCCGAAGAACTTCAGCACGTCCTTGACGATGTCCATGTACTTGTTGTTTGCGCCGGTGGCGTAGCTCAGGCCGTTGGAGATGGTGGCACGGCCGCCACCGCTCATCGGGTCGGGGCAGGCGGGCAGCACGGCCACGTCCCATTTGCCCACCATGTCGGGGTAGTTCTGCAGCTCGGTGAGGATGTTCCAGTTGCCCTCAAAGAACATGGCGCCCTTCTCGGAGAAGAAGGCCGCGCCGGGCGTGGTTTCCGCGAAGTAGTTCTGATCGGGGCACCAGTCGTAGCTCTGCAGGCCGATGTAGAACTCCATGCCCTTCTGGGTGGCCGGGTCGGTGAAGTTGGCGCGGGTGTTGTCCCCGGTGAGGATGCTGCCGCCCGCCTGGTACACGAAGTTCCAGTAGCCCAGCTGGTCGTCGCCGTAGGCCATGTAGCCGTATTTGCCGGTGGCGTCGTAGATGGCCTGAGAGGCGCTGACCAGGTCATCCCAGGTCCAGGTCTCGTCCGGGTAGGCAACGCCCGCCTGATCGAACATTTCCTTATTATAAACAAGGCCCACCGTGTCCTTATCCTTGGGTACGCCGTAGAGCTTGCCGTCCGAGCCGCTGGCGTTGGCCAGAGAAATGTCGGAGAAGTGCTCGGTGTCCACAATGTCGGAGCAGTCTGCCAGCTTGCCGTTGTCGGCGTATTTCAGAATCTCGTTGGTGTGCATCCAGAAGATATCCGGCATTTTGTTGCTCATGGCGGCGGCTTCCAGCTTGGTCCAGTATTCGTTCCAGCTGGTCACCTGCACCTCGATCTTTACATTGGGATGCTGGGCGGTGTAGGCATCGCACATGGCCTGCATGCCGTCGCGCTGGGCCACGTCCCAGATCTGGAAGGTCAGGTTCACGGTGCCGTCCGAGCTTTCGCCGCAACCGGTCAGCCCGGTGGCCAGCCCCGCGGCCAGGCAGACGCTCAGTGCGGCGCATGCCAGTCTGCGCATCAAACTCATTGCTAGTTTCCTCCTGTTCCTGTGTGCGAAGCCCGCCTTCGCCGCCGCCCGCCCGGCCGGGTACGGGCAGCTGCAAAGCGCGGCTTTCGCTGTTATGCTGAAAAATTGGGGGAAGTTTTGTGTAATGTGCACCATATACAATTTGTTCCCCTTTTGGCTGTGTTTATTATACGATTTGACGGATGAAAGATAAATATCATTTTGCTGGTTTTTATCTCTCAATTTAGCTGATTCAGGTCATTTTGCTTGAAGTTATCCAGCATTATGGTATATAATCAGAAAAACGGACAAAATGAGGGAGGAATGGCGATATGCCCACCGCATTCGGGCCGGATGCCGGCAACAAGCTGATTTTCCACGTGTTTCAGGACGAACGCTTTGTGGATCTGAACCTGTATCAGTACGGGTGGGAGCGCACCGAGCCGCTGCACTCCTACGGGCCGCACCGGCGCAACCACTATCTGTTCCATTATATCATCGCCGGGCAGGGCAGGCTGTATGTGGGCGAGCATGTGTATCCGGTGGGGCCGGGGGAGGGGTTTCTGATTCTGCCGGGCCAGACCACCACCTACGCCTCGGACGAGGCCGACCCCTGGGAGTACACCTGGATCGAGTTCGACGGCCTGCGCGTGCGGGAAAGCCTGAGCCTGGCGGGCCTGGGTGCGGCAAAGCCCATCTACACCCCCGCCACCCGGGCCGGGGGCGAAAAGCTGCGGGAGTGCATGCTGCAGATCGTGCAGGACGGCGAGGCCAGCCCCATCCGGCAGATCGGCCGGGGCTTTCTGTTTCTGGACCAGCTGGTGGAATCCTCGGCGGCAAGGCAGCACCAGAGCCAGCGCCGCCTGCGGGACTTTTATATGAAGGAGGCGCTTTCCTTCATTGAGCAGAACTACCAGCGGGACGTGTCGGTGGAGGATATCGCCGCCTTCTGCGGGCTGAACCGGAGCTACTTCGGCAAGCTCTTCCGCGACACCATGGGCGAAAGCCCCCAGGCGTTTCTGCTCCACTACCGCATGGCCCAGGCGGCCCAGTTTTTGAAGGAGACTACCCAGCCGGTGAGTACCATCAGCACCATGGTGGGCTATGCAAACCCCTTGCATTTTTCCCGGGCCTTCAAATCGGTGTACGGCATCTCGCCCCGGGCCTACCGGCAGACCCATTTTACCCACCCGGCCGGTGTGTGAGGCGGGGCACCGGTCTGGGCATGCCCCTTGTGAAAAGTCTGGTGCAGCAGATGAGCGGTGAAATCACGGTGGAAAGCGCCGTGGGCAAGGGCAGCCGGTTTACCGTGACCCTGCCGCTGGAGGTGGGGGAATCCATGACCATTCTGGTAAAGCCCAGGGCAGATCTGCCCGCCGGTGTGTATGACGACACTTCCCGCCATCGTGAATGTGGATCTGCACTTCACCGTGTATGAGCCCTGCACCGTGACCTTCGACGCCAACGGTCACGGCACTGCACCCGCAGCTCTGGAGAATGTGCCTTCCGCCACCGAGCAGCCTGCCGCCGCCTGCGGCCTGCTTGCGCTGGAGCGTCTGCGCAGGAAGGGCTGATCCGGCCCGCGTGGATTTTCACTGACTGATAAGCGATAAAAAGCGGCGGGCCCTGTTCAGACAACAGGGTCCGCCGCTTTGTGTGTCTGTGCGGGAAACGGCCTCAGCGCAGGTAATGGTAGGGCTCTTTGCCGAAGCGGATCACCAGCGCCGCCGCGATCAGGAAGGTGAGCCCCTCCGCCACCGGAATCGCCAGCCAGATGCCGTCCAGCCCCAGCAGCCGGGGCAGAAGCAGAATGCTGCCCACCACGAACACCAGCGTGCGCAGAAACGAGATCAGCGCGCTTACCGCCCCGTTGGAAAGGGCTGTGAACAGGGAAGAGGAAAAGATGTTGAACCCGGCGAAGAGGAAGTTCCACAAAAAGATCCAGAACCCGTGCAGCGCCAGATCGAACACCGCGCCCCCCGGCGGGGTGAACAGGGCGATCAGCGGCCGGGCGAACAGCATGGCCGACGCCATCATGGCCGCCGTAACGAGGACGATGGCTCCCAGACAGTGGCGGAACAGCCGCTGCAGATACCGGGTGTTTCCGCTGCCGAAATGGTAGCTGATCACCGGGGCGGCACTGGTGGCAAACCCCATGGACACCGCCGTGTACACGAACTGGGAATACAGCACGATGGTCATGGCGGCAAGGCCGTCCTCACCGGCCAGCGCCAGCATGGACAGGTTGAACAGCAGCGTGGTCGCCGAGATGGCCAGATTGGACACCATCTCCGACGAGCCGTTGCCCATGGCCAGCGCCAGCATGCCCGGATCCCACCGGGGGCGGCGAAACCGCAGGGTGCCCCGCTCCTTTAAAAAGTAAAACAGGGGGAACAGGCCGCCCAGCACCCGGCCGCTCACCGTGCCCAGCGCCGCGCCGGTCATGCCCATGCCCAGCACTCCGATGAGCAGCCAGTCCAGCACAAGGTTCAGCACGCCGCTGCCCACCGTGAGCCACAGGGCAATGCGCCCCCGCCCGGCGGTGATGAACAGCGCCTGATACATCACCTGAATCACCGTGAAAAAGGCCGAGGCAAACAGAATGCGCCCGTATTCCAGGCAGTAGGGCAGCAGCCGGTCGCTGGCGCCCAGCAGCCGCACCAGCGGCTCCAGAAACACAAGGCCCAGCACGCTCAGCACCGCACCCAGTACCCCGGCGGCCAGCGTAGCCAGGGTCAGATCCTGATCGGCGGCCTTCGCCTCGCCCTGGCCCAGCTTGCGCCCCACAATGGCGCTGGTGCCGGTGCCGAACATGATGCCCACACCAAAGGCCAGCGTGTCCAGCGGGAGCACGATGTTGATGGCCGAAAGCCCGTCGCTGCCCACAAAGCGGGACACAAACACCCCGTCCACCGCCGTGTACAGCGACGATACCACCAGCATGGCCACCGCCGGCACCGAAAAGGCCAGCAGCTGCCAGAAGCTGAATTCCTGCGAAATTGCCCGTTTCATACGACTCTCCTTGATTTGTGATGGTCACTATTGTAAACTATGGTGTAACCCACGAGTCAAGAGGCTTTTGCGTTCTTTTACTGCACCGGCCAGCGGGAGGAAATCTCATGAAAAATTACTATAAAATCAGCGAGTTCGCCGCCCTGTGCGGCCTCAGCCGGGACACCCTGCTTCACTACGACCGCATCGGCATTTTAAAGCCCGCCTTTGTGGCCCCCAGCGGCTACCGGTATTATACGTTGAGCCAGTTCACCACCGTGGATCTGATCGCTGTTCTGAAGGCCAGCGGCACCCCCCTGAGCGAGATCAGGGGCTACCTGCAAAATGCGGACGTGCCTGCCGGCATCCGCCTGCTGGAGGGCAAGGTGCAGGATCTGCGGGCCCGTCGGGCCGAGATCGACCGGATGATCCAGTCGCTGGAGCAGACGCTGGAGGACATGCGGGAGGGCGAGCAGTGCGTCTGCGGCCGGCTGCAGCTGGTGCAGCAGCGGGAGCGATATCTGATCGCCACCCCCACCGGCTACCGACGCCCGCCCAGCGAGCGCCGGTTTGCCCGCACCATGCAGGCTCATTTTGCCGCCTGTGAGCAGTGCGGCCTTGGGGTCGGGTTTCAGGCCGGCGAGATCATCCCCCGCCAGCGGGCACTGGAAGGGCGTTTTCTGGAGGCTTATTATTTCAGCCCGCTGCCCGGCCCGGTGGAGCACCCCGATCTGTGGATCTGCCCCGCCGGCAGCTGGGCGGTGTATTACCACCGGGGCGGCTACGACGAGCTGCCCCATGCCTACGCCCTCTTTCTGGCCGCGCTTGCCCGGCAGGGGCTGCGGCTGGCGGGGGACGTGTACGAGCAGGACGTGATCAACTATCTGTCGGTGAATGACCCGGCCCGGTATGTGCTGCGGCTCTCGGCCCCGGTGGAGAAGTAAACCGCCCGGCGGGGCCTTTTCCCCCAAATCCGGCCAGAGCGGAAAACGCAGAAAAAGGCGGCTGCCTTTCCCGAATTGGGAAGGCAGCCGCCTTCTGGTTTTGCAGTGAAGCTGAATTGGTTTTGGCGAAAACACCGGAAGGTCAGCGGCTTACAGGTCGCTGAACAGAACCTCTTTGTAAACGCCCGCCTCGATCAGCGCACGGAAGCTGGCCACAACGAAGTCCTTGTCCTCCTTGTAGGTCACGCCGAACCACTTGTCGTCGGTTTTCAGCACCTTCACCGACACCGCGCTGCGCTTGAGCAGCTGGTCGATGTAGATGGGCAGCAGGTACTCGGCCTTCAGAATTTTGTCATCCGGAGTGTTGGCGAAGAACTCCACAAAGCCCTTGTCCAGCAGATCCATAAAGGCGGGGGTCAGGCCCCACATGTTCATGGAAACCAGAGAGTCCGCGTCCACGGGCTTGCCCTCAACCTCGGCGCCGGTGGCGGTCTTTACGATATTGGAGGTCTCCTCCACGTCGGTCAGGTAGCCGGTTTGGTTCATGTGGCAGATGCCGCGGGTCACGCCGCCATTCTCAGACAGGGTGTTCTTCAGCACGAAGCCCGCCATGCACAGCTCGCTGTCGCCGTGGTCCTGAATCAGGAAGTCGTGGATCTTCACGAAGGCTTCCTTGCCGTAGTAGTCGTCGGCGTTGATCACCACGAAGGGCTCGTTCAGAAGGCCCTTGCAGGCCAGAACCGCCTGGCCGGTGCCCCAGGGCTTGGTGCGGCCTTCGGGCAGGGATACGCCCTCAGGCAGGTTTTCCTTCTCCTGATAGGCGTAGGCAATCTCCACGCCCAGGCGGGCGCAGGTGGCGGCAATCCGGTCGCCAATGGCCTCGCGGAAGGCCTCGGCAATGTCGTGCCGGATGATAAAGACCACCTTGTTGAAGCCTGCTTCAATGGCGTCGTGAATGGAATAGTCCATGATGATTTCGCCGTGCAGGCCCACGGGCTCCAGCTGCTTGATTCCGCCGCCGAAACGGCTGCCGATGCCCGCTGCCATAATAACCAGGGTGGTCTGTTTGGATTGGCTCATGATGTTCTCCTTTTGCATTCCGTTTACTTATTTTAATAGGAAGATGCGTTTCCGGGTTATCTAGTTGAAATGGTACACAAGCTTGACACATTTGTCAATAAAATGCGCTATTTTTCCATGGAATGAACAAGGAAAATTTTCCAGTTTGAAGCGGGTGAAACGGGGCAAAAGCCGATGGAGCAAATCCGGTGGAATATCCTGCAAAAAAGCATGGGGGTACAGGGATATGTCCATCCAAGGAAAACGAGGAAAAGAAGGGGGATTTCCAGCAGAAAAATCAATGTCAATACAAGGATTAAGCTTTACAATTACCAGTATTGCATATTTGGCAATACCAGATTTGATAAACAGTATAACTGGCATGCCTTTTGGGCTTACGTTAATGATTTTAGCTTTGCTGTATCTGCAAAAAGAGCGGCTGCCCCACGAGCATTGTGAACATCCGGCAGATGTGTCTGATCATGCTGGTATTCTTTGTACGGATGGCGGTTCTGGCGTTTGGTTATACGGCACGCCCATTCGCTATGCGTTCATCCTGATTGTTCTCGTGATTGCGGCAGTTAAACGAAATCTGATTGTTCAAAAAATCAAAGCACTCAAGAAATAACCAAAAGAGGAGCACCCTGAGCGGGTGCTCCTCTTTTTCTCCATCGAACCTCTATCAAACGCACATCTTCGCCAAAAACGCTTCCAGCTGCTGCAGCTGGGCGGTCACCGAGGCCGGGCCGGTGCCGCCTTCGCTGGTGCGCCGGGCCACGCAGGCCGCAAGATCAATGGCTTCGTATACGTCCTCATCAAACAGCTCGCTCAGCACCTTGTATTCCGTCAGCGTCACATCCTCCAGCACCTTGCCCTCCGCGATGCACTTCGCCACCAGCTGGCCCGTCAGCTTGTAGGCGCTGCGGAACGGCATGCCCTTGCAGGTCAGGTAATCCGCCAGATCGGTGGCGTTGATGAACCCCTTCTGCGCCGCCGCGTGCATGTTCGCCTTCAGCGGCTTCATGGTGCGCACCATGGGCGCGAACACCCCAAGGCACTGGCTCACCGTGTCGATGGCGTCGAAGATGGCCTCCTTGTCCTCCTGCATGTCCTTGTTGTAGGCCAGCGGCAGGCCCTTCAGCATGGTCAGCGTGCCCATTAAATCGCCGTACACCCGGCCCGTCTTGCCACGCACCAGCTCCGCCATGTCCGGGTTTTTCTTCTGGGGCATGATGCTGGACCCGGTGGTGAAGCCATCGTCCAGCTCCACGAACTTGAACTCCCAGCTGGACCAGAGGATGATCTCCTCCGAAAAGCGGGAAAGGTGCATCATCACAAGGGCCAGCGCGCTCAGAATCTCCACGCAGAAATCCCGGTCAGATACGCCGTCCATGCTGTTGCCGCACACGCCGTCGAAGCCCAGCGCTGCGGCGGTCATGGCCCGGTCGGTGTTGTAGGTGGTGCCTGCCAGTGCGCAGCTGCCCAGGGGGCTGTAATTCATGCGGGCCACCGCGTCCTGCAGACGGGTCACGTCCCGCTGCAGCATGGCCGCCCAGGCCAGCAGATGATGGGAAAAGCACACCGGCTGCGCCCGCTGCAGATGGGTGTAGCCGGGCAGGATGGCGTCCTGATTGGCCCTGGCCTGCCCGTAAATGGCCTCCAGCAGCTCCTTCAGCTGGACTTGAAGCCCGGCGCAGGCGTCCCGCAGATAGAGCCGCAGGTCGGTGGCCACCTGATCGTTCCGGCTGCGGGCGGTGTGCAGCCGCTTGCCCGCGTCACTCACCCGCTTGGTCAGCTCCGCCTCCACGAACATGTGGATGTCCTCGGCGGTGGGGTCGATGGCCAGCGCGCCGCTGTCCAGATCCGCCAGAATGCCCTCCAGCCCGGTGGTGATGGCATCCAGATCGGCTTTGCTCAAAATGCCCTGTGCCGCCAGCATGGCCGCGTGGGCCAGCGAGCCGGTGATGTCCTGCCGGTACATGCGGCAGTCGATGTGAATGGACGAGTTGAAATCGTCCGCGATTTTACTGGTGGCGGCCTGCGCCCGCCCTGCCCAAAGTTTTTCCATAGCTCGTCAGCGCCCGTGGGGCGTTCCTCCTTTGTGTTGCGTGTGGGTTCAAAAAGCGGCGGGCAAGAAACGCCCGCCGCGTTGGCTTGTTTTGAGATGCGGCGCTCACAGCACCTTTTCCAGAAATGCCCGCGCCCGGTCGGTGGCGGGCTGGCGGAAGAACTGGTCGGGGGTGGTGTCCTCCAGAATCTGGCCGTCGTCGATGAAGCAGATCCGGTCGGATACCTCCCGGGCAAAGCCCATTTCGTGGGTGACCAGCGCCATGGTGATGCCGGTGTGGGCCAGGCCCTTGATGACCTCCAGCACCTCCTTGACCATTTCCGGGTCAAGGGCGCTGGTGGGCTCGTCGAACAGCATGATCTGGGGCTCCATGGCCAGGGCGCGGGCAATGGCGATGCGCTGCTTCTGCCCGCCGGACAGCTTGTTGGGGTAGGCGTCCGCCTTTTCGGTCAGGCCCACCAGCTCCAGCAGCTTCATGGCTTTGGCCTGAGCCTCCTCCCTGGAGACCTTCGCCACATGGGTGGGGGCGTAGAGCATGTTCTCCATTACGGTCATGTGGGGGAACAGATTGAAGTGCTGGAACACCATGCCGATGTTCCGGCGCACCTTCTGGATGTCCGCCTTGGGGTCGGTGATGTTCACACCGTCCACGGTCACGGTGCCGCTGGTGGGCATTTCCAGCCCGTTGATGCACCGCAGAATGGTGGATTTTCCGGAGCCGGAGGGGCCGATCAGGGTGACCACCTGGCCCTTGGGGATCTGCAGGTCGATGCCCTTGAGCACCTCCAGCTTGCCGAAGCTCTTATGTACCTTGTCAAACGAGATCACTGCGGTTCACCCACCTTTCCAGCCGGCTGGCAAGGGCCGACAGAATCATTACAAAGATATAGTAGATCACCGCGATCACCAGATAAGGCTCGAAGAAGCGGTAGGTCATTACCGTGATCTGATCGGCGGCGCGCAGCAGCTCCACTGCGCCCACGTAGCTGAGGATGGAGGTTTCCTTCAGCAGGGCCACCGCCTCGTTCACCAGGCTGGGCAGGATGTGCCGCACCGCCTGGGGCAGGATGATGTCCTTCATCATGTCCCTGTAGCCCACGCCCAGCGACATGGCGGCCTCATACTGGCCCTTGTCGATGGCCTGAATGCCGCCGCGGAAGATCTCGGAGATATAGGCAGCGGAGTTCAGCGAGAAGGTGAGGATGCCGGACTGGGTGGTCGTGAAGGTGACGCCCAGCAGCTGAGGAAGGCCGAAGTGCACGATGCACAGCTGCACCAGCAGGGGCGTGCCCCGGAAGATGGAGGTGTAGAACCGGCCGAACCAGACCAGCGGGGTGCATTTGCTGATCTTGATCAGCGAGAGCAGTACGCCCAGAACAAAACCGCAGATCACACAGATGAAGGTCATCTGCAGCGTGAGCAGGGCGCCGTGATACAAAAACGGCCAGTATTGCCAGACGATTGAAAAATCCAGATTCATAGCAGTCAGTTCCCATTCAGTGTCAGGCAAAGAGCCGCGGTCAGTCCGCGATGAACTCCTCGCTCAGGTGGCTGGCGATGATGGAATCCAGTTCACCGTTCTCCATCATCTCCTTCAGGGTGTTATTGAAAGTCTCGTAGTAGGGGGAATCCTTGGGGAAGCCAATGGCGAAGCAGTCGTTGGGGTCCTTGTCCAGCAGGCTCATGGCCAGGCCGCTGTTCTCGCCCAGATATTCCACCGCGCCGGCGCCGTCGATGATGCAGGCGTCTGCGCGCTTGCTCTTCACTTCCTCAATGCAGGCGGGGCTGCCCTGAATGCCCACGGCATTCACGCCCTCGATGCTCTCGGCCACCTGCTGGTAGTTGGTGCCGAACACATAGGCAACGGTCTTGCCCTGCAGGCTGTCCAGGGTGGGGTAGCTGTCGGTGTCACGGTAGACGATGGCGTTTCTGGGGTAGAAGAAAACCTCGGAGAAGTTCAGGGTCTGCTGGCGCTCCTCGGTGGGGGCCATGCCGCCGCTGCAGAAGTCAATCTGGCCGGCCTGGATGGCGGCGATCAGGCTCTTGAAGGGCATGTCCTGAAATTCCACGGTGCCGCCGTTCTTTTCCACCACTGCCTTCACGATGTCGATGTTCATGCCCACATAGGTCTTGGTGCCGTCCGCGGCCATCTCGATGGACTCAAAGGGCACGAAGGTGGCCGAGCAGCCCACCTTCACGGTCTTGCCCGCGAAGGGGTTTTCCGCGTTGGCGGTCTGGCTGGCGCTGGTGGCGGCGGAAGCGCTGGAAGCGGTGCTCTGAGCCGCAGAAGCGGAAGTGCTGCCGGAGGCTGCCGCGCCGGAACAGGCGCAGAGCGCGCCCGCCAGCAGGGCGGTCAGGATGCTCAATGCAATCTTTTTCATGGTATGATGTTCTCCTCTCGAATCGAATCCCTGTTATGGGGCCCGGGGGAAGATTTCCGGCGGGCCACTTTAGCACCATAGCACGGTGCAATGTATGAATAATAGCATAAATATTCATAACATGCAAGCTTTTTTTAAAATTTTTCTGGGGGATATCCGGGCGGAAAAATTCGCGGGATGCCGCAAATGAGAAAGATAACAGTTCATATTAAATGTATATACATTGATTTTAATGGTGGTTTGGCGGAAAACATTGCAAGAAAATACATAAAAGTTTGTCTTGCTTTATTGAGCTGTTGTGCTATACTTAAAAAGCAGGCGCAGGAAGATTGCCTGCGATATTTCTGTGTATTTACTGATTTGGAGTGTGAATATATGCAATTTGAAGCGGACGGCAAAACCAACGGCCCGGGCATCCGCTGGCCCGGCGGGGCCCGTGTGGCGGTGATGCTCACCTTCGATTTCGACGCGGAGTTCCTGCGCATCTCCCGGGCCGAGAGTAAGGGCACCAAAATCGGCTTCACCGACCAGTCCCGGGGCGAGTACGGCCCCCACACCGGTCTGGCCCGTTGCCTGCAGGTGCTGGAGAACCATGGCGTGAAGGCCACCTTCTTTGTGCCCGGCGCGGTGGTGGAGCGGTACCCGGAGCAGGTGAAGCGCATTCACGCAGCGGGCCACGAGCTGGCGGCCCACGGCTACCTGCACGAGTCCCGGCGGGGCATTTCGGAAGAGGAGGAGCAGGCCATTCTGGAAAAGAGCGAGGCGCTGCTGGAATCCGTCACCGGCAAAAAGCCGGTGGGCCACCGGGGGCCGGAAAGCATCATCCATCCCTTCACCCCGAAGCTGCTGCGCCAGCGGGGGTACCTGTACAGTTCTTCCATGAAGGACCGGGACTGGGCCTACCTGTGGCCGCAGGACGAGACCGGCCGGGCGCTGGTGGAGCTGCCCGGCGACGTGATGCTGGATGACTTCACCTACTATTACTTTACCTTCAGCGACCCGGCGGTGCGCAGCATGTATCCCAACCGGCAGGTGCTGGCGGACTGGTGCGCCGAGCTGGACGCGCTGGCGCAGGAGGGCGACAAGATTTTTGTGCTCAAACTGCATCCACAGATGATCGGCCGGTCCAGCCGGGCGGCCATGCTGGGGGATTTCATCGCCCATGCGAAAAGCCGGGGCGCCTGGATCGCCACCTGTGAAGAGGTGGCCCGCCATGTACTGGAATGGGAAGGGGGAGATGCGCAGTGAGCAGCAGTCTGTACGAGAACTGGCCGGGTAACCGGGATCTGAACATTCGCTGGCCCGAAGGGAAGCGGATTGCGGTGATGCTGGGCTTTGATCTGGACGCCGAGACCATGTGGACCACCCGGGGCGACGGCAACGCCGACCACATCACCAACCTGTCCCGGGGCGCCTACGGCCCGGTGCAGGGGGTGCCCCGCCTGCTGGCCATGCTGGATGACTTCGGCCTGAAGGCCACCTTTTTTGTGCCCGGCGTGGTGGCGGACCAGTACCCCCAGGCGGTGAAGGAGATTGCCGCCCGGGGCCACGAGATCGGCTTCCACGGCTATTATCACGAGGAATTCACCACCACCACCCGCGCCCAGGAGCAGGCCACCATGGAGCGGTGCGAGGCGCTGATCCGGAACCTGACCGGCCAGCAGATGGTGAGCCACCGGGCCCCCGGCGGGGTGATTCACGACTACACCGTGGATCTTCTGGTGGAGCGGGGCTACATTGCCAGCTCCAACTGGCGGGACAGCGACGGCCCCTTTCTGCACAGCGTGAACGGCAAACCGGTGCCGCTGGTGGAGGTGCCCAAGGATTCCATCTTTGACGACACCGCCTACGATTTCTATACCGACAGCGCCCCCGAACGCTACGAGCTGAAATCCCCCGCCCAGATGCTGGAGATCTGGAAGGAGGAGTTTGATTTTCTGGCGGACGAGGGCCGGATGATCAACTTCGTGCTGCATCCCCAGTTCATCGGCCGGGCCAGTCGGGTGCAGATGCTGCGCACCCTGATCGGCTACATGATCAGCCGGGGCGCCTGGATCGACACCAATGCGGCAGTGGCCCGCCATGTGCTGGAGCAGCAGGGCATGGCCTGACCGCTTCCGAAGCGGATTCCAAAACAACAATGCCCCCGCTTTTGGTAAAAATCCACAAAAGCGGGGGCATATTTTGTATGCGGGGCAAAATGTCAAACGATTGACATTTTGCCCCGCATCTTTTATGATGGGGGAGGAAGAAGCGAACGGCTCAGCTGCTCTGGCGATGAATCAGCCGCACCGGGAACACCTTCGCTTCCGGTTCCCCGGCGCTTTCGCCGGCCACGATCCGCTCCACTGCCCAGCGGCAGATGTCCTCCACCGGCTGGTGGATGGTGGTCAGGGGCGGGGTGGTCAGGCAGGCGAGATCGGTGTCGTCGTAGCCCACCACCTTCATCCGGCCGGGCACCTCGATGCCCTGCTGGCTGCAATATTGCAGCACCTGGGCGGCAATGATATCGTTGGACGAGAACACCCCGTCCACTTCCGGGTGCTCCTGAAACAGCTGGTGGATCAGCGGCTCGTAGCGCATGGCGATGAAGTCCCGCTCGCTGGCGTCCACCATCACCGGGGGTTCGGCCCCCCGCTCGCGGCACACGTCGCAGAAGCCCACCCAGCGCTTGTTGGCGTCCATTTCGATGCCCGCGCTGCCGCTGATGTAGGCCAGATGACGGCAGCCGCCGTCCAGCAGATGCCCCGCCGCCAGCCGTCCGCCGGCATAGTTGTCGGCGCAGGCACTGGGCACCGAATCCGCCAGCGTGCGGTCGATGGTGACCAGCGGCAGGTTGCTCAGGTTCACATGTTCCGGCAGGTTCTGGGTATGGCTGGCCAGAATGACCCCTGCCACCTTGTTGCTTTTCAGCATGTGGAAATATTCCACTTCCTTGTTCACGTCCAGGTCGGACACGCACAAAAGCAGCTTGTAGCCGCTGGCGCACACATACCGCTCCACGCAGTCGATCACCGCGCCGAAGAAAAAGTTCTTCGCCGAGGGCACGATCAGGCCGATGAAGCTGCTTTTCTGCCTGATCAGCGACTGGGCCAGCTCGTTGGGGTGATAGTCCAGCTCTTCCATGGCCGCCAGAATTCTGGCGCGGGTCTTTTCGCTCACGTTGACCCGGTTGTTCAGCATCCGGGAAATGGTGGTCACCGTCACGCCGGAAAGGCGCGCCACATCTTTTAAAGTTGCCATAGGACCGTTGCTCCTCTCGCCGCAATTGATTCCCCTTATTATCCCACAGCGGCAGTGGTCAAGTCAAACGACCTTTGCATAAAAACGTTTATCCGTCACTTTGTCATAAACCCAAAAAGGAGAAATCACATCATGAACAATACTCTGCTGAATACCCTGAAGGCCGCCCGCGAGGGTCTGGCCGAGCGTCTGGATTCCATGACCCTGCCCGCCGAGATTCCCCACGGCGACATGCCCGGCGATAAGGTGCTCATCACCGAGAGCCATGTGGCCAAGGCAAAGACCATCCTGCCCGCTCTGGTGGACAAGATGATCGCCGCTCTGGAAAATAAACCCCTGCAGCGCTGCGTGCTCAGCGTGTGCGGCGGCTCCGGCGTGGGCAAGAGCGAGACCGCGTCCCTGCTGGGCTGGTATCTGGGCCAGCTGGGCGCCAAGAGCTACATTCTCTCCGGCGACAACTACCCCCACCGCATTCCTGAGTACAACGACGCCGAGCGCCTGCGGGTGTTCCGGGACACCGGCCTGAAGGGTCTGGTGGCCGCCGGCCTGCACACCGCCCAGGTGAGCGAGCAGCTGCACCAGCTGATGGAGGAGGACAAGGACGCCGACCCCGCCCTGTGCGCCGAATACGGCTGGCTGAGCGCCTATCAGGCGGCGGGCCGCCGTGGCCTGAAGGGCTATCTGGGCACTCCCAATGAGATCGATTTCGACCGGGTAAACAGCATCATCGCCCAGTTCCAGGCGGGCGCGGAGCGGATTTCCCTGAAGCGGATGGGCCGCCGCCCCAGCGAGCTTTGGGCCGAGACCGTGGACTTCTCCGAAACCAGCGTGCTGATCATCGAGTGGACCCACAGCAACAACGATCATCTGGCCGGTGTGGATCTGCCGGTGCTGCTGAACAGCACCCCCGCCGAGACCATGGCCCACCGCCGTGAGCGCAACCGGGACGGCAAGGTGGACAGCCCCTTCACCACCATGGTGCTGGAGATCGAGCAGGGCCTGCTGGCCTCTCAGGCCCACAAGGCGGCTGTGATTCTGTCCAAGAGCGGCGAGCTGCTCAGCTACGCCGAGTATCAGGCCCTGATGGCCAACGCCTGAGCGGCGCGAGAAAAGAGAAAGGGGAACCGAGCAATGGAAAACAAAACCGCACTTTCCGCCGGCGTGATGCTGAATGCCTATCCGGACAGCATGGGCGGCACGCTGGCCGACATCGTGGCCCTGCTGGGCCGGGGCGAGATGAAGGGCGCCTTCGACGCCTTCTACATCCTGCCCAGCATCTTCAACACCGATCTGGACCGGGGCTTCTCGGTGATCGACTACAACCTGAACGAGTGCTACGCCGGTCAGGCCGATCTGGACGCGCTGCGCAAATTGGGCATTGACCTGAAATTCGACCTGATCCTGAACCACGCCTCGGTGCTGTCGCCCCAGTTTCAGGATCTGCTGAAAAACGGCGAGAACTCCCGCTACAAGGACTTCTTCATCAACTGGAACAGGTTCTGGGAAGGCCACGGCAAGATGACCGAAGAGGGCTACATCCAGCCGGACGAGGAAAAAATCAAGGATATGTTCTTCCGCAAGCCCGGCCTGCCCATCCTGATGGTGCGCATGCCGGACGGCAGCGAGGTGCCCTACTGGAACACCTTCTATCAGGAGGTGCGCTACCGCAAGGTGGACGCCAGCGAGCTGGTGGAGAGCCTTGGCATCCAGTATCAGGCGGCCAGCCGCATTGCCGAGCTGGTGAACGCCGCGCTGGAGCGGGGCGAAAAGCCCGCCGCCATGAACTTCGGTGAGTTCGAGGCCCACAAGGCCGCCGTGGTGGATCATCTGGAAAGCCGCCGCAGCTATCTGGGCCAGATGGACCTGAACGTGGCCTCCCCGCTGGTGTGGGAGTTCTACGACGAGACCCTGCACAAGCTGGCGGACTACGGCGCCAGGATCATCCGTCTGGACGCTTTTGCCTACGCCCCCAAAACCCCCGGCGCCAAGAACTTCCTGAATGAGCCAGACACCTGGCAGATGCTGCAGCGGGTGGGCGGCATTGCCCAGCAGTACGGCCTGAGCATCCTGCCCGAAATCCACGCCAGCTACGGGGAAAAGACCCACGAGAAGCTGTGCGAGGCGGGCTGCATGACCTACGACTTCTTCCTGCCCGGCCTGATTCTGGATGCCTTCGAGCACAAGAATTTTGAATATCTGGTGCGCTGGATCGATGACATTCAGCAAAAGGGCATGCGCGTGGTGAACATGCTGGGCTGCCACGACGGTATCCCCCTGCTGGATCTGAAGGGCCTGCTGCCCGAGGAGCGCATTCAGGCCATGGTGGAGACCCTGAAGGGCCGCGGCGGTCTTGTAAAGGATCTGCACGGCGCGAAGAACATGTATTATCAGGTGAACTGCACCTATTACAGCGCGCTGGGCGCCAGCGACCGGAAGATGTTGATGGCCCGGGCCCTGCAGCTGTTCATGCCCGGCAAGCCCCAGGTGTGGTATCTGGATCTGTTCGCAGGCGAAAACAATCTGGAGGCGGTGCGCCGCGGCGGCGGTGCGGGCCACAAGGAGATCAACCGCACCAACCTGAGTCTGGAGCAGGCGGTGGAAAAGCTGGAGCAGCCGGTGGTGCGCCGCCAGCTGGAGCTGCTGCGCCTGCGCAACAGCTGCCCCGCCTTTGGCTGGGACGCCAGGCTCACTGTGGAGAATCCCGCTCCCGCACAGCTGACCCTGCGCTGGGAAAAGGAGGGCCACACCGCCGCCCTGACCATGGATCTTGCCGCCGATCGCTTTGCCATTGAGGTGGGCGAGAACGGCAAGAGCGAAGTGGTGTTCCGGGAGGGCTGAGCCCTGCCGCACAAATTCCTGCTTTTTTCTCACCTTATCGTACAATCATAAAAGGCCGGGGGCCGCGTGGAAGTTTGCCACGCGGCCCCCGGCCTTTTATAAGGAAATACCGCGCAATTCCCGGCGGATGCCGGAGCTGCGCGGTATTCCTTAAAGAGAGAAGAGGAAAAAAATGGCTTTTACAAAGGGGGATCCATCAGCAGCCGGAGCCCTGATCGATCATGATGCGCAGAATCTCGCTATCGGTCTCGCGCATGCCGTCGGCGGCCATGCGGCCGATGCTGGCGATGGTCTTTTCCACGTTTTCCTTCACCAGACCCTCGCCCGCGCCGAAGGTGTTGCCGTCCAGCGACATCTCATGGGCAAGGATGGCCGCATCCACCGAGGTGGCGATCTTGGCGGCGCAGCTGCCCTTGGCGCCGTCGCACACGATGCCGGAGGCGTTGGCCAGCGTGTTGGTGATGGTGCGGCTGATGGCGTCGTAGTCGCCGCCGTGCAGGTAGGTGATGCCCGCGCCGCTGCCGCAGGCCGCGCACACCGCGCCGCAGAAGGCGCTCAGCCGGCCGATGCCCCGCTTCTGCAGCAGGGCGGTCAGGTTGCTCAGCACCAGCGCCCGGTACAGGGTTTCCTCGGTGGCAGCCAGATACTTGGCGTACACGATGATGGGCACCGAGCAGGTGATGCCCTGATTGCCGCTGCCGGAGTTGATGACCACCGGCAGCACGCAGCCGCCCATGCGGGCGTCGCTGCCTGCGGCGGCCAGCGCACGGGCCCGTACCCGCACGTCGCCGCCGTAGTGGCGCATCAGGGTCGCGCCCACCCGGCCGCCGTAGGCGTGGGTCATGCCCTCCTGGGCAATGCGGGTATTGTATTCGATCTGCCGCTTGATGACGGGGCGCACGTCCTCCAGATCAACGGTGTTGGCAAATTCCAGAATATCCGCCAGATTCAGGGCTTCCAGATCGGTGTCGTCCTCGTCTGCCACCTCTTCCACTTCCTTGTAGAACAGGCGCTCGCCGTCCCGCTCGATGCGCACCACGTTGGTGTGCTCATCCCGGATCTCGGCCAGAGCGGTGTGATTGTCACCGGTGATCTCCACAATGATGTGCAGGCGGGAGGGGGTGTCCAGCAGCTCCACGGTGCAAACGCCCTGGGCCAGCATCTGGCGGGTGGCCTCCAGATCGGCGGGGCCAACCTTGCTCAGCACCTCCAGCCCCAGCGCGGGGCAGCCTGCCAGCGCGCCCAGCACGGCGCTGGTATCAATGCCGCGCATGTTGCCGGTGGTGGGCACGATCACGCCCTTGGCATTCTTGATGATGTTGCCGCTGCACTTCACCAGCAGGCGGCGGGGCTCCTCGCCCAGCGCCTCCCGGGCCTTGGCGGCCGCCAGCGCAATGGCAATGGGCTCGGTGCAGCCCAGCGCGGGCACCAGCTCGCGGGTGAGGATTCGAACATAGGTATCGTAAACAGTACGGTCCAGCATTTTGTTTTGCGCTCCTTTTTATCGTGTGATCTGCATGCCGCAGGCGGCGCAGGTGTTGCCGCCCCTGTCCGCCCGGCCGGCCAGATCGGTTCGGCGGGCATTGTAGAAGGCGTACCCGCCGGAAAGATCATACACCTTTGCGCCCTTCTGCGCAAGGATGCGGGCGGCCACATAGCCCCGCAGGCCCACCTGGCAGGTCACATACACCGGCCGGGTCAGGTCGATCTCATCCAGCCGCTGGCGCAGCTGGTTCAGCGGAATGTTCACAAAGCCCGGAATCTCGCCCAGCTCGGCCAGCTCCTCCGGGTTGCGCACGTCCAGCTTCACGGCGTCCTCGGGCAGGCTGTCCACGTCCTCGGCATAGAACAGCTCCACGCCGCCCTCCAGAACGTTCTGGGCCACAAAGCCCGCCATGTTCACCGGGTCCTTCGCGCTGGAGAAGGGGGGCGCGTAGGCCAGCTCCATCTCCTCCAGATCATACACGGTCATGCCGAACCGGATGGCGATGGCCAGCGCGTCGATGCGCTTGTCCACCCCTTCGCCGCCCACGATCTGAGCGCCCAGCACCCGGCCCTCGGGGCTGTACAGCAGCTTGACGAACATCTGGGTGCCGCCCGGGTAGTAGCCCGCGTGGCTGGCGGATACGGTGTAGCTCTTGCGGCAGGCGGTGCCGGCGGCGCGCAGGCTCTCTTCCTTTTCACCGGCGGCGGCCACGGTCATGTCGAAGAACTTCATCACCGAGGTGCCGATGCTGCCCTTGTAGGCCGCGTCTTTGCCGCAGATCACATCCGCCACAATGCGGGCCTGCTTGTTGGCGGGGCCTGCCAGCGGAATCACCTGCCGCGCCCCGCTTACCAGATTGGTCACGGTGGCCGCGTCGCCCAGAGCGTAGATGTCCGGCACGCTGGTGCGCAGCTGCTCGTTTACCAGAATTTCACCCCGTGCGCCCAGCTCCACGCCGCTGCCCGCCAGGAAGGCGGTTTCCGGCCGCACGCCGATGGACAGAATCACCATGTCGGCGGGCACGGCCTCGCCGCTTTCCAGCAGCACGCTGTTTTCGGTGAAGCCGGCGCACTTTTTGCCCAGATACAGCCCCATGCCCGCAGCGCGGATGCGGTTGTGTACCAGATGGGCCATGTCGCCGTCCAGCGGAGCCATCACGTGATCCGCACCCTCGATCACCGACACGGCGATGCCCCGGTCGGCCAGGTTTTCCGCCATTTCCAGCCCGATGAAGCCGGCGCCGATCACGGCGGCGGTGCGGGGGCAGGCGGCGGCAATGTGGTCGTAGATGGCATAGGTGTCCGGAATGTTGCGCAGGGTGAACACATGGTTTTTCTCGATGCCCTCAAAGGGCGGGCGGATGGGCGAAGCGCCCGGCGAGAGCACCAGCGCGTCGTAGCTTTCGGTGTAGGTTTCGCCGGTGGCGTGGTTCTTCACCGTCACGGTCTTTTCGGCGCTGTTCACCGAAAGCACCTCGCTTTGCACCCGTACATCCACGTTAAAACGGGCGTGGAAAGCCTCGGGGGTCTGCAGCTGCAGCGCCTCCCGCTCGGTGATGGCGCCGCCGATGTAGTAGGGCAGGCCGCAGTTGGCAAACGAGATGTACTCGCCCTTTTCAAACAGGATGATCTGGGCGTTTTCGTCGTTGCGGCGCAGCCGGGCAGCGGTGCCGGCGCCGCCGGCCACACCGCCCACAATCAGAATTTTCATGGAACGTTCCCTGCCTTTCAGAAAAAAATGGGATTTGGGGCGGCGCCGCCCCAAGTCAGGCGGCGCTGCCCCGAAAAAGCAAAAAAAGACGGTTTGGGAATGGGGGAATTGGGATGGAAAAAGGGAGTTTACAGGTAATGGGGGGTGTTGGGGGTCAGCACCTCGCAGCCCTCCGGGGTGATGAGCACCATGTCCTCAATGTTGAAGCCCTGCACCCCGCCGATGTAGCAGGGCACCTCCATGGCCAGCACCATGCCCGCCTCCAGCGGCCGGGTGGTGGTGGGGTTGATGTAGGGGGCTTCGGCGGTGGCGGGGCCCATGCTGATGCTGTGGCCCTGATGGCCCCGGCGGTAGCTGGGATACATCTCCTTCACATAGTCGTAGGCGATGTGGTACAGATCACAGATGGGCAGGCCGGGCTTTGCGGCGGCGATCATCCGCCGCTGGGCCTCATACAGCCGGTCCTTCAGCTTGTACAGCGCCGGGTCGGCGCCCTCCATCACCCAGGCGCGGGAGGTGTCGGTGGTGTAGAAGTCGAACTCGGCGTTCACGCCCGCGTCAAACTTCACCACGTCGCCCTTCTGAATCACCGCGTCGCCGGGAATGGTCAGGCGGCTGCCGCTCTCGCCGGTGGAGAACATGGACCAGGAACTGGGCGCGGCCACGCCGGTGGCGATCACGGTGCGGCGGAACTCGTTCACCAGCTCCCGCTCGCTCACGCCGGGGCGGGCAATGCGGCTCACGGCGGTGAAGCCCTCGTCCGCTGCGCGGCACAGGGTGCGGAACATCTCGATCTCCTCGGGGGTCTTGACGCTGCGGGCGTAGACGAACAGCTCGGAAATGTTCTCGAATTTTGCCTCCGGGAACATGCCGCACAGGTTGTTGTAGTAGCCCACGGGCAGATAATCCAGCTCAACGCCCAGCTTCTTGTCCGCCAGATCCATCTCCCGCACCATTTTGGCCAGGATGTCGGAAGAGCTTTCCATCACCGCGGGGGCGGGCACAACGGCGCCGTTGGCAATCTCGTCCCAGGTCTTTACACCAACCCAGGTGTCGTACTTGCGCACGATGAAGCGGCCTGCGCTCTTGATCTCGAAGGTGGGCACCTCAAAGTCCATGGTGGTCAGCTGGGTGGGCACATCCTCCCGGGCGCTGACCACCGCGATGGAAAAGCCCGCCTGGCGGGACACGGTGTGCTGATGGCCGGCGAAGCCGGTCACATAATGGAAATTTTCCGGCGAGGAGACGATGGCGCCGTCCAGGCCTTTTTCACGCAGAAGCTCCTTGATTCGGTTTTCTTTGGGAAGCATGGAAAGATCCTCCTTTCGGCCGGCCGGTGGCCGGCGTGGATGGGGTGTGGAACGGAAAAGGGCCGCGCGCGCAGCGGCGCGCGCGGCTCCTTACAAAACCGGCAGATGGGATCAGGCGGGGTAGAACATGGGGGAGCCGGGTCCCAGAGGCAGGCCCAGAACGTACCATACAATGAACAGCACGATCCAGCCCAGCAAAAAGCCCAGAGAGTAGGGCAGCATGGTGGAAACAACGGTGCCGATACCGGCCTTCTTGTCGTACTTCTGGAAGAAGGCCACGGTCAGCACGAAGAAGGGCATGGTGGGGGCGATGATGTTGGTGCAGGAGTCGCCGATGCGGTAGGCCACCTGAGTCAGCTCAGGAGACATGCCCAGACGCATGAACATGGGCACAAACACGGGAGCCATGATGGCCCACTTGGCGCTGTCCACCGCGATGAACAGGTTGATGATGGCGGTGAGCAGGATCAGGGCAACGATCAGAGGCAGGCCCACGAAGCCGATGTTCTCCAGGAAGTTGGCGCCTGCAACAGACAGGATGGTGCCCAGGTTGGAGTAGGTGAAGAAGTTGGTGAACTGAGCGGCGAAGAAGATCAGCACCATGAAGCCGGAAAGGCCCGAGATGCCCTTGGTCATCAGATCCACAACGTCCTTGTCGTTATGGATGGTGCCGGCGCCCACGCCGAAGGCGATGCCGGGGATGAGGAACAGAAGCATCATGATGAAGATGATGCCGCTCATGAAGGGGCTCTGCAGGAAACCGCCGGTCTCGCTGCGCAGCAGGCCGTTGGTGGGAACCACGGCGATCAGGATCAGAACGATGTAGATGAGAGCGGCGATGCCGGCGAACTTCAGGCCGCGCTTCTCGGCAGCGGTCAGGTTGTTGCTTTCGCCCTCGATGGCGCCCTCGTATTTGCCCAGACGGGGCTCAACGATCTTGTCGGTCACGAAGGTGCCGATGGCGGTGACCACGAAGGTGGAAGCAAACATGAAGAACCAGTTGCACAGGGGCGACACCACATAGTTGGGATCAAGCATGTTGGCAGCCTGGGTGGACATGCCCGCGAACATGGGGTCGTTGGTGCCGATCAGCAGGTTGGCGCTCCAGCCGCCGGATACACCGGCGAAGGCAGCGGCCAGGCCCGCGATGGGATGGCGGCCAAAGGCCATGAACAGAATCGCGCCCAGGGGAACCAGCACAACGTAGCCGGTGGAGGAGGCGATGTTGGACATGATGCCCAGGAACACCACCATGGCGGTGACCAGGCTGCGGGGGGCAGAGGTGGCCGCCTTACGCAGCAGGGCGGACAGCATGCCGGAACCGTCGGCCACGCTCACGCCCAGGATGATGGTGAACACAGTGCCCAGAGCGAAGAACGAGGTAAAGTTAGTGACCATCTTGGTGATCAGGGTGCGGATGGATTCCACCGAGAGCAGGTTCACCGCGGAAACGGTGGTCTCAACGATGGCGTTGCCGTTGGCGGTGTCGATGGTCTCGTAGGTGACCGACACACCAAGATTTGCGCAGATGGCCGAGATGATCATGACCGCGATGGTCAGGACCAGGAAGATGGTAGCCGGGCTGGGCAGGGCGTTGCCCGCACGTTCGATGCTGTCCAGCGCACGAACCACCAGGCTTTTCTTTTGCAGGGAATTGCTTTTTGCCATGGGGATTCCTCCTTATAAATGATTTCTCTCTCCGGCGGCAATGCCGCCTTTATCACACTCTCCTCCGCCGCGAAGAGTTTGATCCGCATTCAGGGGGCCGGTTTTCAGCGGCCCATGTGTTTGTCCACGGCAGCCTTCAGCTGAGCCATGGCCTTTTCCAGGGTGCACATCGGGCAGGCAATGTTCATGCGCATGTAGCCCTCGCCCTCGGTCTTGCCGAAGCCCCGGCCGTCGTTCAGGGCCAGGTGCGCCTCGTTGATCATGAACTGGGGCAGCGCGTCGCCCGCAAGGCCCAGACCCTTGCAGTTCAGCCACAGAAGATAGGTGCATTCCGGCCGGTGCAGGGTGATTTCCGGGATGTTCTCCTTCAGGTAGTCCTCCACGTATTTCACGTTGCGCTCCAGATGGGCCAGCAGCTGCTCCAGCCACTCCTCGCCGTAACGGAAGGCGGCCTCCACCGCCACCAGGCTGAAGGAGTTGTTGCGGTGCACGTCCATGGATTTCCAGAAGGCCTGATAGGTATCCCGCAGCTTCTCGTTGGGGAACATCAGGGTGGCCGCCTGCAGGCCCGCCAGATTGAAGGTCTTGGTGGCGGAGGTGCAGGTGATGGTGTTGGCGGCGATCTCCTCGCTCACGGTGGCCATGGGGATGTGCCTGTGGCCGAAGAGCATCAGGTCGCTGTGGATCTCGTCGCTGATGATCAGGGTGCCGTACTGCACGCACAATTCGCCCATGCGGCGCAGCTCGTCGGCAGTCCAGGCGCGGCCCACCGGGTTGTGGGGGTTGCACAGGATGAACAGGGGCGGGCGGCGCTTGAGCGCCTCTTCAAAGGCCTCGAAGTCCATGGAGTAGTAGCCGTTTTCCTCCTTCAGGGGAACGGTCAGGCACTTGCGGCCCCAGTTTTCCACCGAGTCGAAGAACTCGCCGTAAACGGGGGTGGTGAACAGAATCTCGTCGCCGGGCTTGGAGAATTCCCGCACAAAGGTGCACAGCGCCGGCACCACGCCCAGCGTATACAGGCACAGCGCCGGGTCCGGCTTCCAGCCGTTGCGCTTTTCCTGCCACTGGCAAACCGCTTCAAAATAGGAGTCCGGGCGGCTGGTGTAGCCGAAAATGCCCTGCCGGTTGCGCGCGTCGATGGCGTCCAGAATGGGCTGGGCGGTCATCAGATCCATGTCGGCGATCCACATGGGGATCAGGTCCCTGCGGCCGAAGCGGGCCTCCATCTCGTCGTACTTGGCGGCGAAATTGTTCCACCGGTCGATGGGGCGGTCGAAATCGTATTTCATAGCGTCGTCTCCTTTTGCGTGAGCTCTGGGCGGTGTGCCGCCCATTTCGGTTTATGATATAGCAAGAATCGGGCCAAGGAAGGCGATTTCCAGCAGAAAAACAAAAAAACCGGCGCAATGGCTAAACAGAACCTGTTCGATTTGTGAAAAATCGTCAAAAAATCCACGAGAAATCGCCAGCTTCTGCCCCGAAAAAATCAACCAATCTGGCCTGCTTTTTCAGAAGATTCTTTAAAACGGGTTGAAAAACGGATGAAACAGGTTAAATTGTTCACCAGTTTGTGGCCTGATGGGAACCAGTTTGGCTCATGACCGCCAGCAGCTCCAGCCCCTGCGGGGTGATGCAGGTGCCCGCCCGGCCCTTCTGGATGCTCACAAGCCCCAGCTGCTCCAGCTGGGCAGCCATGGTGCGGATGTTCTGCTGGCTGAGGGCAAGGCCCGCCGCAGCGGCCCGGGCCTCCAGCGCCTGCCGCCCCAGCGACCGGCTGGCGGCCAGCTGCTCCAGCAAAAACAGGTAGCTTTCCAGCCGGTCGCCGGCCAGGCGGCGCAGCTGGGCGGCCTGGGCGGGCTCGGCCGCGGGGGTCTGGGGTTCGGCGGCCAGCAGGGTCACCGGCAGATCCTCCGGTTCAATGAGGGGCTTTTCCAGATAGGCCAGATATTCCACGCAGTTGCGCAGCTCCCGCACGTTGCCTTCCCACCGATGGCGCAGCACCCGCAGCAGCTTCACCTGCAGCATGGGGCTCATGGCCTCGATCTCATCCAGAAACAGAGTGCCGCTGCGGGCGGCCTCGAAGAAGCCGATGTGGCCGCCCTTTTTTGCCCCGGTGAAGGCGCCCTCCTCGTAGCCGAACAGCTGGCTTTCCAGCAGTGCGTCCGGAATGGCGGCGCAGTTGATGGCCACAAAGGGCTCCTTGGCCCGGGGGCTGGCCGCGTGGATGGCATGGGCGAACAGCTCCTTGCCGGTGCCGCTTTCGCCGCTGATCAGGATGGAGGCATTGCTGGCGGCCATCCGGCGGGCCAGCTGGCGGGCGGCCACCATGCAGGGGCTGTCGCCGATGATGCTGTCGAAGGTGTATTTGGTCACATGGCCTTTGCCCAGCAGCTGGCGGCGAATCTTCTGCTGGCGGCGCTCCTCGTCCCGGAAGCGCTGGAGCACGCAGAAGGTGGTGGGGCTGCCGCCGCCCCGGTAGAAGGAGTGGATGCTCACCGACACCGGGTTCCCGTGGATCTTCACCAGCCGGCTGTGGATGGCCTTCTGGGCCGAAAGGCTTTCGGCAAAGGGCAGAAAGGGCAGCGCCTGCTGCACCCGCCGCTCCAGCAGCTGCTGGGCGGGCAGGCCCAGAATGTCCTCGGCCTTGGGGCTGCAGGCGAAGATTATGCCCTCGCCGTCCACGCCGATGAGTCCGGCGTCCAGTGCCTGCTCGAACAGCTCGAACAGGCTTTCCATCTGCACCGAACGCTGGAGCATCTGCTCAATGCCGTAGGACTGCTCGGCCAGTGAGGCCAGATATTCCTTGAAGGCGGGGCCGTCCAGCGCGTTTTCGCATTTCAGCTGATGGGCCAACTCCAGAAAGGTGCTGCCGCTGAGCAGCCGGGGCCCCAGGTCGATCACCTCGGACGCCCAGTCCGGCACGAAGCGTCGCTCGCCGGTGGTGATGGCCAGCGTCACATGGGGCGGCTCCGGCGCACCGGGGTAGCAGGGGATGAACTGAATGTTGGTCACGCCCAGCTGGTTCAGGGTGGCAATGGTCTCGGTGGCCATGGACTGATTCAGATTCACCAGCAGCGCCCGGGTGTTGCGGGGAATGGCCAGCAGCCGTTCCAGCCCCTCCCGGGTCACCCGCACCTCGCTGAGCACCACCGGCCCGCCGGTGGGCAGCAGCTGGCCGATGTCCCGGTCGGCAAAGGCGCAGGTGGATACCAGATACACGTCGGCCGGTTCGATCACCGGATCCGGCTGCAGCTGGGTGCTGTAACATCGGGTGTTCACCTGACCGCCGAAGAAGTCCCGCACCTGGCTGGTATACAGCTGGGCGGAGGCGGCGTCCCAGGTGATGATGGCGAGTTGTTTGACCATAAAAGCACCTCATTTCAACCTGTTCAACCTGTTTTTTCTGAGCTCATTATGGCATGGGGCGGGGGCCGGTGTCAAGAAAACCGGCCCCGCCGCCGGTCGCGGCCCGGCAGAGCGGCGCTGGCACGGAATTTGCTGCAAAAAAAGCAGAACCAATTTACCGGAAAGGGGCGTTTGATCGAATGTTTGAGATGAACCGTTTTTATGAGCAGGCAACCGCCATGGCCGACACCCTGCGGGCCGACCGCCGGGCGCTGCACGGCATGCCGGAGCTGGGGATGGAGCTACCCCGCACCACCGCCTATGTGGAGCAGCGGCTGCGGCAGATGGGGCTGGAGCCCACCCGGCTGGGCGGCGGGCTCACCGTCTGCATCGGCCCCCGGAAGGGGCCGGTGTTCCTGCTGCGGGGCGATATGGACGCGCTGAAGATGCAGGAGGCCAGCGGCCTGGACTTTGCCGCAACGGGCGAGTGCGCCCACACCTGCGGCCACGACCTGCACACCGCCATGCTGCTGGGCGCGGCGGCTCTTTTAAAGGAACGGGAGGCCGACCTGCCCGGCCGGGTGAAGCTGATGTTCCAGCCCGCGGAGGAGAACCTGAAGGGGGCGGCGGCCATGGTGGAAGCGGGTGTGCTGAAAAATCCGCCGGTGGATGCGGCCATGGCGCTGCATGTGTTCCCCGGCCCCATGCATGTGGGCACACTTGCCTGGCGGCAGGGCCCGGCGCTGGCCTCGTCGGACAGCTTCCGCATTCTGGTGCGGGGCAAGGCGGGCCACGGGGCCATTCCCCAGAACGCGGTGGATCCGCTGACCATCGCGGCGCACATCCTGCTGGCGTTGCAGGAGGTGAACGCCCGGGAGGTGGATCCCCAGGATCCGCTGGTGCTCACGGTGTGCACCATCCACGGGGGCGAGCTGCACAATTCCATTCCGGAAACGGTGGAGATGAAGGGCAGCATCCGGGCCTTCTCCAACCACAACCGGGCCCACGCCCGCAAGCGGCTGGTGGAGATCTGCGAAGGCACCGCGGCTCTGTTCCGGGGCAGCTGTGAGGTGGAATTTCTGGCCGGGGTGGCCTCGCTGCACAACCAGCCCGAGCTGGCGGCCGAGCTGGCGGGCTATGCGGGCCGGATCGCCAAAAAGATGGAGGAGCTGCCCCGCCAGATGGGCAGCGAGGACTTTGCCGAGGTGAGCCAGCAGGTGCCGTCGGTGTTCATGGGCATCGGCGCAGGCGGCCCGGAGGAGATCTACAACCGGGCAGGCAGCCACCACCCGGCGGTGGTCTTTAACGAGGAGGTGCTGCCGCTGGGCGCGGCGGTGCTGGCGGGCTGCGCCGCCAACTGGCTGGCCGCCCACGCAGAATAACCGGCGCGCAATCCAACAGACAAGGGCCCCCGGCCGTGTATTTTCACGGCCGGGGGCCCTTATTATATAGGAAGATAAAATGTGGTTACCGCCGCCGGATGGCCAGCGCGGCGCAGACCCGGCCCAGGGTGAGCCGGTACACCGCCCAGAGCAGCGCCCCCACCCCGGCGGCCAGCCCAAGGCAGACCGCCAGCCCGGCCAGCTCCCCGGAGGTGAGCCGCCCGTCGTTGAAATAGAGGATCAGGCCGTAAAAGCCGAAGATCAGGCCAAAGCCCGCAAGCGTGGGGGTCAAAAACACCCGGCGCACCTGGCTGCGGGCGGAGTGGTAGAGATACCGCCCCGGTGCGCCCAGCCTGCGCAGGTCGCTGTATACCTGACGGCTGCTCTGGGCGATGGTCATGCAGCGGGTGCAGGCGATCACGATCACCGCCGAAAGGCACAGCACCGCAATGAACACAAACAGCATCAGGAACACCGCCGTGGTGCGCACAAAGTCCGCCTTGTCCAGCACCCGGAACCGGGGCATGTACTGCCAGTAGAGCCGGAAGTCCGAAGAGTCCCGCTGGCTGTAATCCATGCGGGGGAAGTTCGCTTCCTCCGCCTGCTCCGGGTCCAGAAAATAGACGCCCTCTTCGGCCAGATGCCGCTGGCGCACGATGGGATCCCAGCCGTCCAGCACCGCCACCTCGGGGCCGGAGCCGTCCACAATGCGGTCAAACAGAGCCCGGGCAAAGGGGTAGCTGTCCTGCTCGTTTTCCACGTTGAAAAACACCATCTGCTCCTGCCATTCGCCGGTGAGCCCTTCGGAAAGGGAAGCCCAGTCGCCGTCGTCCAGCACATAGCAGCCCAGCAGCAGGTCGTTGCGCAGCGGTTCGGCCAGAGTGACGGCCAGCTGCCGGCCGGTGAGGGGATTGGTGAAGAGGGTCGCGTCCGCCTCGAACCGATCCTGCCCGCTGCCGGTGGTGTCCAGCACACCGGCGGTCTGCCCCGGGGTAAGGTCCACCGCCTCGCCGGTGAGGGCCCGGTAGCCGGATTCCGAGAGCACCAGCACGCTCTGGGCCTGCTCAGCGTAGACGCTGCGCCAGGTGGTGCCCACCGGGCCCTCCTCCTCCAGCTGATAGCTGCCGTCCACCGCCAGCCGGGCCATGGGCGCTTCGGCCCAGGAAGTGAGGGCCACGCCGTATTCTGCGGCCAGCTGCTCCACTTCGCTCTGGCCGGGGCCGTTTTGATCCGCCCGGAAGTGGTAGGCGCAGTCCACCGGGCGGGCGTCGTAGCTCATCATGGAGCCGGCGCCGATCATGGGGGTGTAGAAGGCGGCGAACAGCCCGCCGCCCAGCAGCAGGGTCATCACCAGCATGCTGCGCACCGTCTGGCGGCCCTGAAACTTCATCAGGGAGGTGGCGATCAGATCCCGGTAGGCATGCCGGGTGCGCCAGCCGTTCACCACCGTGTGCAGCAAAATCATGTAAAGCCCCGCCAGCGCGGGCAGATAGAACAGGCCGGTGATCCCTCCCGGCGAATACCAGTGCAGCGCGTTCACGAACACCGAGGGCGCAAGGTAGCCCAGCAGGCCGCCCGCCGCCAGCAGAAAAATCCCCAGCGGGCCGTACCAGCGGGGCACCGCCCGGATGGGCTCGCTGCGGTGCACCTCCTGCACGGTTTCGATGATGTTGGCCCGGCGCACCGAGCGCCCGCCCGCCGCGAAGAGCAGCACCGCCACGAAGGCCGAAAAGCCCAGCGCAATGCCCCAGGCCCGGGGTTCAAAACGCAGGGCCATCTGGGCGCTGTCCACCACAAACAGGCGGAACAGCTGCCAGATGCCCCAGGCCAGCGGCGCGGCCAGCAGGGCCCCGGCGGCGCAGGAAACGGCGGTGAGCCCCGCCAGCTCCCGGTACAGCTGCCGCCGCAGCTGGCGGCGGGAGGCCCCCAGCGCCAGCAGAATGCCGGTCTGGCGGGAGCGGTGGCGGAAAAACAGCCCGGAGGCGTACACCGTGAACACGGCGCAGCCGATCACCGCCAGCACAAAGATCATCATCACCTGCTTGCGGGAGTCGCCCCCTTCCGGCAGCACCGCCAGAATGGTGGGCGAGCGCATCATGATGCCGTAGGCCGTGATGAGCAGCACCGAGAAAAAGCAGCATCCAGCCAGCAGGGCGCTGTGCGCCCGGTTTTTGCGGCGCAGCGCCGCGCATACCTGCCCGAACTGTTTCATGGCTCCTCCTCCCGGCTCATCCTGCCAATGCATTCCAGCAGATGGTCCTGAAACGCGCTTCGCTCCATGCCGCCCTTTTCCAGCGTGCGCCAGACCACGCCGTCCCGCAGAAGGATCACCCGGTCGCAGAAGGAGGCGGCGAAGGAATCGTGGGTGACCATGAAGATGGTGGCCCCCAGCATCTGCTTTGCCTGCTCAAAGCTGCGGATCACCGCCCGGCTCGACCGGGAGTCCAGATTGCCGGTGGGTTCGTCCGCCAGAATCAGCAGCGGGTGGTTGATCAGCGCCCGGGCCACCGCGGTGCGCTGCTTTTCGCCGCCGGAAATCTCGGCCGGGTACTTGTTCTGAATGGCCCCGATGCCGAACACCTGGCACAGCTGCTCAGCCCGGGCCTGCACCTTCTGGCTCATGGCCCCGCCGATGATGGCCGGCAGCAGAATGTTTTCCATCACGGTGAGCCCGTCCAGTAAGAGGAAGTCCTGAAACACGAAGCCCAGCTGCCGGTTGCGCACCGCGGCCAGCTCCGCCTCCCGCAGCCCGGCCAGCTCCCGGCCGTCCAGCAGGATATTGCCGCTGTCGGCGGGGATGTAGCAGGAGATGCAGTTGAGCAGAGTGGTCTTGCCGGAGCCGGAGGGCCCCATCACCGCCACGAATTCCCCGGCGTTCACCGTAAGGCTCACCCCCTTCAGCACCGGGAAGCTGGTTTTGCCCACCCGGTAGGATTTGTACAGATCGTTCACAGCAAGCATTGCGCTCATCCTTTCCGTTTGCCTTGTTCTGCCCTTACCATACCCCGCCCCGGGTATCCTTCGCAAAGGGGGGGCGGAAGGAACGGCGCCGCCGCCGTCATTTTTGGCTCGCGGCGGCGCGGCAATGGAACAAACGGTGGTTTTCTGGTCAAGTTTGGTTTTGCGCAGCGGCGGCGGTGTGGTATGATGGGAGCAAAGCCGAAAAGGGGGGATCGGGATGCTTGTGATCGGCATCTGCGATGATGTACAGGAGGCCCGCTTTGCGCTGCGCTGCACGCTGGAACGGGTGCTGGAGCGCCAGCGGGAGGAGGCCGTGTTTTATGAATTTTCCGGCGGCGAGGGCCTGCTGCGCTGGGCTCAAAGCCACGCCGGGGAGCTGGATCTGGTGTTTCTGGATCTGGAAATGGGCGAGCTTTCCGGCATGGAGACCGCCCGGCGGCTGCGGGCGGCGGACGCCGGGGTGCAGCTGGTGTTCATGACCGGCCACGCGGACGGGGTGTTCGAGGGCTACTCGGTGGGGGCGCTGGGCTACCTGCTCAAGCCGCCCCGGGAGGAGCAGCTGGAGCCGGTGCTCACCCGGGCGCGGGCGGCACTGTGCCGGGCGCTGGAGCGGGCCTATGTGTGCCGCAGCGGCGATGTGCGCTACCGCATCCCGCTGGAAGAGATTCTGTATTTTGCGTCGGACCGGCGGAGGGTCACCTGCGTGACCGCCCGGCGGGAATACACCTTTTACGGCAAGCTGGATGAGGTGGCCGCCGAGTTGGGCAGCGAATTCGTGCGGGTGCACCAGCGGTATCTGGTGCGGGCGGCGGCGGTGGAGCGCATCGAGGGCGCACAGGTGATGGTGGGCGGCCAGCCGCTGCCGGTGAGCCGCTCCTGCCGGGAGCAGGCGCTGCTGGCGCTGACCCGGGCCGCGCTGGAGGAATGAGCATGTACGAGGGAATCCGGGCGGTGTTTTACCCGCTGTGGGTGCTGCTGGTCCTGTGCAACGGGCTGCTGATGGAAAAGCTGTGCGTCCCCTTTTTGCAGCTGCGGCCGGGAAAGCTGTGGAGAGCGGCGCTGATCCTCTGCTTTGCCGGGAGCAGCTGCATGGTGATCAGGGTGGGCGACCCCAACCTGTTTTACACGCTGCCGGTGTTTCTGGCGGCGTTCTTCGCCTGCACCCGGGGGGATTGGATCGGGCGGCTGGCGGTCTGCCTGGTGATGTTCAGCCTGCTCATGTCGCTGTGTGCGCTGAGCGACAGCTATCTGAGCAAATGGGTGGGCAGGCCCGGTCTGGAGCAGTACATCTTTACCCGGCTGGTGCGCACGCTGGTTCTGGGCGGCGTATGGCTGGTGCTGCGCCGCCGCCTGCCCACCCGGCCGGTGCAGCTGCCCCGGCGGCTGTGGAAACTGGCGCTGGGGCTGGCGGCCCTGCCCGTCTGCTCGCTGGCGGCGGTGGTGCTGCTGGCCACGCCCTACCTCAACCAGCCCGAGGCCTACGCGGTGTCCATGGCCATGGGGCTGGCGGTGCTGCCGGTGGTGCTGCTCACCTCGGTGGTGCTGCTGGTCTCCTTCACCCTGCTGGCCGAGCACGAGGCGCTGGAGCAGGCCGGGCGGCTGGCGGCGCTGCGGGAGGTGTATTATCAGGGCCTGCAGGGGCAGGAGGATCAGGTGCGGCGGCTGCGCCACGATCTGCGCAACCACCTGACCGCATTGCAGGGCCTGCTGGCCCGGGGGCAGACAAAAGCCGCCGACGATTATCTGAAGCAGCTGCTGGATTCTGCGGCGCTGCACGGCCGCAGGCGGCTGTGCGAAAACGAAACGGCGGACATCGTGCTTTCGGCCAAGGCGCAGGCCATGGAGCAGGCGGGGGTGAACGCCCGGTTCAGGGTGAGCCTGCCCAAAGAGCTGCCGCTGGCCCCCACCGACCTGTGCGCCTTGCTGGGCAACGCATTGGACAACGCGCTGGAAGCGGCCCGCCGGACGCCGGAGGGCTGGGTGAGCGTGCGGGCCCGGGCGGATAAGGGCCTGCTGATGCTGCGGGTGGAGAACAGCGCCCCCGGCCTGCCCGTGCGGGAGAAAAACGGCCGCTTCGCCACCACCAAGGCGGACAAAAGCGCCCACGGCTTCGGGCTGGCGGGCATGGAGGAGATTGCCCGCCGCTGCGGCGGCACGCTGGAAGCGAAGGCGGAGGAGGGCCGGTTTGCCCTCACCGTCTGCATTCCGCTGGCCCCCTCTTGCGAAAACCGGGAAGGTGGAGTATAATCGGCAACAGCGCCGGGTGAAAACACCCGGCGCAAGCTTTGTGCAAAAAGGAGGCAGGGCTTCCATGTGTCTGCTGCATGTGAGCGCCGGAACTGAATATCAGGATCTGGTGCGCTACCCGGAGATCAACATCCGGGAAAATTCCATGACCTTCATCACCGGCCCCAGCGGCTGCGGCAAAAGCACGCTGCTGCGGCTGCTGAACGCCACCGTTCTGCCCACGGCCGGGCGCATTGAATACAAGGGCAGCCCCCTGGGCGGGCTGCCGGTGCTGGACTACCGCAAACAGGTGCTGCTGGCGCCCCAGCAGGTGTATCTGTGCGAGGGCAATGTGGCCGACCAGTTCGCCTTTTTCTACGGCGCGCGGGGCGAGGAATGCGTGAGCCGGGCCGAGATGGTGAACGCGCTGGAAATCTGCCGCATGCCCCTCTCCCCCGAGGACAGCTGCGCCAATCTTTCCGGCGGCGAGCGCCAGCGGGTGTTTTTGTCCATTTATCTTTCTGCTCGGCCCAAGGTGCTGCTGCTGGACGAGCCCACCGCCGCGCTGGATGAACTGACCGCCCGGGAATTTCTGGGCAACCTGAAGGCGGCCTGCCGCCAGCGGGGCACCACGGTGGTGTGCGTGTGCCACAGCCGTTCGCTGGTGGATGAATTTGCCGACGAGGAAATTCGATTGGAGGCGAGAGCATGAACAGCGGCGGCATCGTACAGCTGCAACTCTGGCAGTTTTCTCTGATTTACTTATTGCTGATCATCGTGATTGCCATCATGAAAAAGAGCGGGGTGGAAAAGACCCGTCTGCTGGTGGTGGCCAGCGTGAAGATGACGGTGCAGCTGGTGATTGCAGGTCTTGTGCTGTCCTACATCTTCCAGAACCCGAACCCGGTGTTCGTGGTGGTGTATCTGGCGGTGATGATCGGCTTTGCGGTGCACCGGGTGCTCAGCGGCAACCCGGGCCTGAACCGGCGGTTCCAGATCATCATCGCGGCCTCCATCGCTTTGAGCGGCGTGTTCGTGCTGGCCTATTTCGTCTGCGCGGTGGTGGGCGAAAACATCTTCAACCCCCAGTACACCATCCCGCTGGCGGGCATGCTCATCGGCAACACCATGACCGGTATTTCACTGGGCATCAAGACCTTCCGGGAGAGCCTGCAGGGCCAGAAGGCCCGGGTGGAGGCGCTGCTGGACTTCGGTGCGTCGCCCCGGGCGATTTTGCAGCCGCTGGCAAAGCAGGCGCTGGAAACCGCCCTGCTGCCCACCCTCAACTCCATGGTGGGCATGGGCATCGTGTCGCTGCCCGGAATGATGACCGGCCAGATCCTCTCCGGCACCATGCCCACCACGGCCATTCTGTATCAGATTGCGGTGATGATCGCCATCTGCACCGTGGTCACCGCGGCCAGCTTCGGCTCGCTGTTCCTGGGCATGCACACCCTGTATGATCCGGAAAGCCAAATATTGTGACCGTTTTATACAAATAGTAAAAAAGCCTGAGCGGCATTCCAAACCGCTCAGGCTTTTTTGTTTGCTTTTGCAGCAGGGTTATTCCACCCAGATGCTGCCGGAAATATCGGTGGCGCCCTCGTTCACCAGCTGTAAGTCTACCGTTTCGGCGGTGCAGTTTTCCAGCGGGATGGCCACCGGTTGGCTCTCGGCCCGGGAAAGATCGACGCTCTCCACCAGCTGGCCGTCCTGGCTGATGTTCAGCAGCAGGGGGCCGCCGGTGCATTCCGCGTCGGCCATCAGGGTGCGGGCGTCCGGGTCATCCAGCGTGAAGGTGGAGTCCAGATGGTAGCCGTTGCTGGATTTGTTCAGATTGAAATTCCACATGCCCTCGTTGTGGTTTTCGGTGCTCATCAGCGCCCAGCCGCTGTTTACCGTGACGGATGCGCCACGGATGGGCACCGAGGCGGAGTTCGTCATCTGGGAGCCGCCGCCGGCGTTCATGGCAAAGGCAAAGAGGGCCACGAACATGAACACCACGGTCAGAATGGACACCGCCCCGGTGGCGATGGCTCCCTTCAAAAAGCCGTTCATCTTGCGGCGGGGCAGCGGCTGGCCGTACTGTTCGTTGGCCGCGCCGCAGTGCTCGCAGTATTGGGCGGTGTGGGGAATGGGCTGCTGGCAGCTTTGGCAGGGCAGCAGGGTCTGCTTACGGCCAAAGGCCAGATAAAGGATCAGCGCGATGATGGGGCTGGCAAAAATGCAGATCAGCACCCACAGCACCGGATCCTGACCGTGGAGCCGGGAATCCTTGTACAGCCAGATGGCCATCAGCACCACAAAGGCAAGGCTGGATGCCATGCAGAGGAAAATCATCAGAAAAAATACAATGGGAAGAGCAGTTGCAGTCATTTAAAACCCCTCCTTTTTGCGGGTTCGTTTGGGCAGATAGATGGTAGTGGCGGCGCGCAGATCCGCCATGCGCAGGCTGATGAAGGTGAGCGCCACACCGCCCACCGCCAGCCAGGCAAGAGCGAAGGAGGCCAGATGGGCCCACAGCGGCATGATGGGCAGCGCGAAGATCACCGCGGGCACCCCGCACACGATGAAGTTTGCCACCATGGGCAGCCACCACAGCGATACCGCCTGGGTATCGGGCTCGGCGTCCAGCTGCTCCTGCCGCTGCCACAGTTTTGCTTTCAGGGCCGCATCCAGCTCCGGCCCGGGGCCGGGGGTGGGGGCGTGCAGCTGGGCCTGCAGGGCCTTGTCCAGATCAAAATGTTCCATAGCCTTGGGCCTCCATTTCCTTTTTCAGCAGTTGCCGGGCCTTGTGCAGCCGGCTTTTGATGGTGCCCACCGGGGCCTTTTCCATGCGGGCGATCTCCTCCAGATTCCAGTCGAAGCCGTAGGCCAGCGTGATGGGAATCCGCAGTTTCGGGGGCAGCCGGTTCACCGCCGCCAGCAGGGCCGCGCTCTGGGCCCGGTTCTGGGCGGTCTGGGCCGGGTCGTCCGGGGCGGGCGGCTCGGGGGCGTTGTCCGCGTCCAGCTCCACCGGCCTTGCAATGGCCAGCCGCCGCCCGGCTTTGCGCTGTTCATTTTTGAAAATGCCGCCCGCCAGGCTGAACAGCAGCGCCCGGGGATTGCTCTGTTCGTCCAGTGTGAGGGTCAGCTCCAGGCATTTTAAAAAGGTCTGCTGATACAGATCTTCCGCCTGCTGGGCCCCGCCGGTGAGCCGGCGGCAGTAGCGGTAGATTTCCGGCCCGAAGCGGTCCACCAGTCGGGCTACCTCCTCCGCGTGCATCGCGTCCTCTCCTCTCTTTGAAAAAATGCCATGGCGCCGGGGGCTTTGTTCCTCCCCCTGCATTCGGTGATCGTCGCAAGACGGGCGGCGGTTCACGGTTTTTGAAAATTTTCCGCAAAAAAGCGCGTTCCTCTTTTGCAAGGGGAACGCGCCGGGGGGTTACAGGTCAGCCCCGCAGAAAGTTTGCCATGGCGGGGTAGAGCTTGTCGCTGTGCACCACATAGCTGCCGTGGGTCTCGCCGGGCAGAATCAGCAGCTTCGCTCCCGGAATGGACCGGGCGATGCGCCGGGTCTGGCCCTCGTCGATCAGATCCTTTTCGCCCGCCAGCACCAGCGTGGGGGCGGTGATGCCGGTGAGCTGCCAGCCTGCCAGATGGGGCTGGGTGAGCATCAGCTCCAGTTTGGGATCGGGGGAAATGCGATTCTGCACCCGCATCAGGGTGCGCCAGGGCTGCTTGATGCCCGCGGGGGTCATGTTGGCCCCGGCCACCACCAGCCTGCCGGGCAGGTCGGGCCAGCGCAGCGCCACCAGCAGCGCCACCACGCCGCCGTCCGAAAAGCCCACCAGCGCGGGCTTTTCCAGCCCCTGCTGCCGGATGAAGGCGGCCACGTCCCCGGCCATCTCCCGGTAGGTGAGGGAGGGCACCGGGTCGCTTTTGCCGTGGGCGCGGCTGTCCAGCGCGTAGACGGTGTAGGACCGGGCCAAATCCCGGATGGCCACATCAAAGATGGTGTGATCCTCACCGTTGCCGTGCAGCAGAATCACCGGGCGGCCGCTGCCCTCCTTATGATAAAAAAGCTTTAAGCCGTTCACGATGGCATACATGGGGCATCGCTCCTTTGCATTAAAATTCCGTAGTCGTTGCCCTTGTGTGGGGTTGCCTTTATTATACCACCGGCGGGGGGTGGGAAAAAGCAATAAATTGTGAATGAACCCGGTGATAAGCTTCACAGCTCCTCTTTCAGCTCGGTCATGTTTACCCAGTACCGCTTGGGGCAAAGGCTCCGGCGCAAAGCCGGGTTCTCACGGGCGGCAATGGCGATGGTCTTGTAAAACCGTTTCCACAGCTCCTGATAGGCCGCCTCCTCCCGGGAAATTTCCGGGAAGGGAGGTGCCTCGTCCAGCTGGGCGTAGCTTGCCCTGCCCTTTTGCCAGAGCAGGGCTGCGCCGTGGGTGGCGTCGTAAAGGATGAAATCCTCGCCGGGCAGCCGCTGGCAGAAGTGCAGCCGCAAAAGGGGCAGCACATAGTGCTTGGGGGTAATGGTACTGCCCAGAAAGTCGCCGTAGTCCTGAAAGCGCACAAAGCCGGTGAGCAGGTGGGCTTCGCCGCACACCGCTTTTTCCAGCGCCAGCACCGGGGCCACGTCCTTGTGGCCGGCCATGAACATCACGCCCGGGCCTACCCGGTAGCCCAGCCGCAGAAACCGCAGAATCAGCAGTTCCTTCTCCTCGCTGCCGGAAAGAAAGGCGTGGGCCACGCAGCTGCGCGCCCCCTTGCCCAGCTTTTTGGGCAGGCTGGCGTCCACCCGGCGGGCTTTGGCCGGGTCGGTTTCGATGAGCTTTTCCGGGAAGAGGGTGGCCATGGGGCTGGAATGGGGCAGGATGGCAAAGGGGATCTCGTGGGCATACACGCTCTCGAACACGCAGCAGAGAAAGCCCTCAAAGCTGCCGTCGTACCGGTAAACTACATCCGCTTCTCGATCCATGAAACCGCCTCCTCCTTTGCCGCTTCCAGCCCCGGCCTGCCCGCGCTGAGCATGGGGGCAAACTCCGGGGCGAACAGGCTCAATTGTTGGGCCCCGGCGGCGAACACGCCGGAATCCACCAGCGCCGCCGCAATGCTCCGGCGGCCAAAGCCCGCCGCGCCGGAAAAGCCCCTGCAGCAGATGAAATACTGGGCCCGCTTGAGCACCACCCCGATGCGCCGCAGCTCTTCCAGACCCAGCGCACCCTGACGGCGGGCCCGCACGATGCGCCCGGCGCTTTTGGGGCCGATGCCCGGCACCCGCAGCAGCATGGCCTGCTCCGCCCGGTTCACATCCACCGGGAACTGATCCAGATGCTGGATGGCCCAGTTGCATTTGGGGTCCAGAAAGGGGTCGAAGTTGGGGCTGGCGTCGTCCAGAATCTCGTCCGCCGAAAAATGGTAAAACCGCAGCAGCCAGTCCGCCTGATAGAGCCGGTGCTCCCGCAACAGGGGCGGGGGCGTGTTCAGGGCGGGCAGGCGGCTGTCCTGCGCCACCGGGATATAGGCCGAGTAAAACACCCGTTTGAGCTGGTATTTGTGATAAAGGCCCTCGGTGAGCTTTAAAATTTGCCGGTCGGTTTCCGGGGTGGCGCCCACGATCATCTGGGTGCTTTGCCCGGCGGGGGCGAATTTGGGCGCGGCGCGGTAGACCGTCAGCTCCTGCCGGTTTTCGTCCCGCACCCGGGCGATCTGGCGCATGGGGGCCAGAATGGCGGCCTTTTTCTTGTCCGGCGCAAGGTGGCCCAGGCTGGCGGCGCTGGGCAGCTCGATGTTCACGCTCAGCCGGTCCGCCAAAAGGCCCAGCCGGTGGATCAGCGCCGGGTCCGCCCCGGGAATGGCCTTGGCGTGGATGTAACCCCGGAAATGATATTCATTCCGCAGCAGCTCCAGCGCCTTGATCATCAGCTCGGTGGTGTGGTCGGGGCTAACCAGCACCGCGCTGGAGAGAAACAGCCCCTCGATATAGTTGCGCCGGTAGAACTGGATGGTCAGCTCCGCCAGCTCACGGGGGGTGAAGGCAGCCCGGGGCAGGTCGTTGGAGCGGCGGTTCACGCAGTAGGCGCAGTCGTAGGCGCACACGTTGGTGAGCAGTACCTTCAAAAGGCTCACGCAGCGGCCGTCCGCCGAGAAGGTGTGGCAGCAGCCGGGGGCCACCGCACTGCCGATGCTGCCGGCCGCGCCGCCCCGATCCACACCGCTGGAGGTGCAGGCCACGTCGTATTTGGCACTGTCTGCCAGAATGGTGAGCTTTTCCATCAGGTCCATGCCCGGGCCCTCCTTTCTGTGGGGGATTTTTGAGGGATTCGGAGTGTTCACAAAAACAAAGAAAGAAGCAAAAAAGGGAGAAAAAGGGCAAAAAAGGCGCAAAAAAGAAAGCCCCATGCTGTGCGCACGGCAAAACCAACGGTTTGATGGGGCTTTTTGAAAAAGAGGGCGGAGTCGATTCCTGCCGCCCGGCGCTTACTTTAAGTACTTTTCCAGATAGTTTGCGCTGGTGGGGCCGCTGGTGGATTTCAGCACAAAGCGTTCGCCTTCCAGCACCAGCTCGGCGGCGGCGCAGTTGCCAAGGCCCACGCTCCAGTAGTCCTTCATATCAAGGCCCAGCTCGGCGGTGAACAGGGCGTGCAGCGCCGCGCCGTGGCTTACCGCCAGCACGGTCTGGCCCCGGTGGGCCTGCTTCACATAAGCGGTAAAATCGCTCACCCGCGCCATCAACACGGGCAGGCTCTCGCCGCCCGGGGCGGGCACAAAGCGGGCCGGGTCCGCAAAGAAGGGGGCAAAATCGTCGCCCAGGGTGCGGGGGGCCTTGCCCTCCCAGTCGCCGAAGGCGATTTCTTTAATACGCTCGTCGGTGCGCACCCTGTCGGCGGGCCAGCCGCTCACCAGAATGGCGGTCTCCACCGCACGGCTTAAGGGGCTGGAATACACCGCGTCAAACTGCACGCCGGAAAGCCGCTGGCGGGCTTCCTCGGCCTGCCGGCGGCCGGTGTCGTTCAACGGGATGTCCGTCTGGCCCTGCAGACGGCCCGCCAGATTCCAGTCGGTCTGGCCGTGGCGCACAAGAAAAAGCCGGGTAGGCTGCATGAAAATTTCCACTTCCTTCTCTATATTAGTATAAGGGGGATGGGGGAAAAGGGGCGGCAAAGGGCAAATTTACCACTTGGCCCTTGTCTCCACCACCTTGCCTGCGATGAACAGCTGGTTCAGCTCCTCGCCGCGGATCACCTTTTCCTCATAGGCCAGGTTGAAGGGCTGCAGAATCACCGCGTTGCCCCGCTGAATGTATTTTTTCAGGGTGCCTTCTCCTTCACCGAACACCATCACGCCCAGATCGCCGTTTTCCAGCGTGGGCTGGCGGTGCACCAGCGCCAGGTCACCGTCCTGAATGCGGGGCTCCATGCTGTCGCCCTTGACCACCAGATAAAAATAGCTCTCCGGGTCCTTTACGCAGGCGTATTCCACCCCATAATCCTCCTCGAAGGCCAGCGAGCCATAGCCCGCACGCACGGTGCCGATCACCGGGATGGGGCTTTCGCCATAAGGCAGGGAAGGGGCCGCGGGTTCGGCGGGTTGCTCGCTGATGCCCAGCAGATAATCCGCCGAGGTCTCCAGCAGCTCGGCCAGCCGGGCCAGGGTAGCGGGGTCCGGCGAGGAACGGCCGGTCTCCCATTTGCCCACCGCCTGCTGGGTCACGCCCAGATGTTCGGAAAGGCTTTTCTGGCTCAGGCCCATCTCCTTACGCAGCTGCTTCAAGCGTTGTGGGAACATGTGTGAACACTCCTTTCTTGCTGGTTCCATTATACAACCAAAAATTGTTCTTGTAAACAAAATACGCAAAAAAGTTGTGAAAATGCCATTGACAACAACTTGCGGTTGTTGTAGAATGAAGGCACAGCAACCGAACAGGCCGCAAAACGCGGGCCGGTGGTGCAAAGGAGCGGTTTGAGATGAAACGAATGATCTGTGATTCCATGCTGGTGCTGGGCGCTCTGGCCTTCGTAGTGACCCTGGGCGCGGCGGTGGAGGGCACCATGCCCCTTGCGGCCGCGCTGGGTCTGCTGGCGTCGCTGGCCGGGGCGATGCGCCTTATTGCCCGGCTGGAGCAGCCCCGTGCAGTCTGCCGGGTGCGCCGGGGCCGGGGCCGTTACCGCCGCCCTGCCGCCCGCCGCCCGCAAAAAGCAGAGGCGCTGCGGGCGGCCTGAGAAAAAGCGCCCGGTATGCTCCGCGCCCCCCTTGCGGGGCATGCCGGGTGCTTTTTTAAAAACGTTCGATTTTTTTAAAAAAGATGGTTGACAAACCCCTGTTGCTGTGATAACATAGATAACGCACTAGCGATGGCGTGTGTGATGGCCACTCTTGGAGAGGTGTCCGAGTGGTTTAAGGAGCCGGTCTTGAAAACCGGTGACCCGCAAGGGCCGTGGGTTCGAATCCCACCCTCTCCGCCATTTTATAATTTCATATTTTACTATGGACTTTGCTCTGGAGAAGTACTCAAGAGGTCGAAGAGGCGCCCCTGCTAAGGGCGTAGGTCGGGAAACCGGCGCGAGGGTTCAAATCCCTCCTTCTCCGCCAGAACAGCCGCTCGGGTTTTTCGAGCGGCTGTTGTTTTTTGCAAAAGAATCAATCAAGCGGGGGATTTGAACCCGAAGCGCCGGGAACCGCAAGGGGGCCTGCGAAGCAGGTTTAAATCCCTCCTTCTCCGCCAGAACAGCCGCTCGGGTTTTTCGAGCGGCTGTTGTT
>Peterbilt_p2__coassemble_209_pt1 | contig 56026 bp, 44 predicted proteins | sample Peterbilt_p2__metabat2_low_PE_018 | metagenome-assembled genome bin Peterbilt_p2
GGCTGGGGCTTCTCGGTGGGCTGCGGCTGAGCCTGTTTCACAGTGATGGCTAGCTGCACGCTCATGCCCTGCCAGCTCACGGTGATCACATCGTCGTTTACGGTCAGTGCGCCGCTGGGTGCCCAGGTGTAATCGGTCACCTGCTTGGAGGAACCGTCGCTGTAGGCAGCGGTGATCTCCATACCGGCGGGATCGAAGCACTCGCCCTCCTCATACACCGTTTTTGCAGGCTGCGCAGTCACAGTGATGCCGGTAAGAACGGGCTCCGCGGGAGCGTCGCTCACATTCACCCATACGGGGTTGGCGTAGAAGCTCAGGTGGCTGTAGTTGTAATCGTTGATGTAGTCAAAGCGGGTAGGCCGGTCATTGGTCACCTCGCGCTCGTGGGTGACGGGGTCACCGTTGGCATCCACCTCACTGCTGGACAGACCGCGTACACGGAAGTACATGTCCGCATCCGCCTGGGTGGTGTAGGTGAGGGTGTAGTAGCCATCCTCGCCCAGCGTCTTTTCCAGCTCGGCCTTGTCAAAGCTCTTTACGATGCTGGCGTCGGTGTTGGCCGTGCTGGAGTAGTCCTCCTGCGCCACCTTTCCGGTTACATGACCCATGATCAGGTCCACATGGTCCAGATCAGGGGTGTTGTCCACCTGGATGCCGGTGTCGGTGCCGAACAGGCTCTCGTAGTTGTTGTGCTCGGGGACCTTGAAGCGGATGGTCACGGTCACATCCTGGCCCTCGTACACATCCAGATCCTGGCCCATGGCGGCGCTGCTGCCGGCACCGGAAACCGTGAAGCTCAGGTCCGAAATCAGCTCGCCGTTCACCGCGTAGCTGTTGCCGGAGCGCATGCCCTCCACCACGTCGCTGAAGGCAAACTGCTGGTCCTCGCCGGGCTCTACCCAGGTCCAGTTGCGGGAGAACTCGCTGGCCCAGTAGCCGCTGGAATACTGCTCGTTGGAGCTGATCTTGAAGTGGAAGTCGGAGTTGGTGAAGTTGTAGAAGCGGCGGCCCTCAGACAGCAGGGCATCCCACACGCCGCCGGTCACGGCGATCATCTCGTCCGCACCGGCGCGAATGTCGTCGGCGGGCAGCTCACAGGAAGGGTCCAGCTGGTTGCCGGGCATGCCCTCAAAGCCAAACACCACATCGGGTGCGATGTCGTTCATCACGCGCAGATTCTCGATGGTCACCTCGCCGTTATCCACCACATCGTTGCCGTTGTTGTGGCGGGAGGGATGGTTGGGCAGAATGAAGCTGTCCGGGTAATTTTCAGCCATCCACTGCACCGCTGCATAGGTGTCGTTCACATCGCTCTTATCGTTCTGACGGGGACCGTACAGGGCCTCCTCATCGCCGAAGAAGCGGTCGGCGCTGGTGTCGTAGCTGAACAGCCATTCAAATTCCCGGATACCCTGGAAGGGAACTGTACCGGTTTCATCCAGCAGAGCCACGCTGGCGTGGTCCAGATTCATCATATCCCATTCAAAGCCGGAATAGATCAGCTTATCCTGGTACTTGCCCTGGGCGCGCAGGGATTCGATTTCCCGCTGCTGGGCTCCAATGGCGCTCCAGCGGGCAGTCTCATTTGCGGTGCCGTCCGGGTTGCGGGGGGAGTTGCGCAGATGGTCGGCCAGCATGAAGTAGTCAAAGGCCTCGCCATACTGGATGTTATCCACCTTGGCCTCAGCAGGCATTTCCTCCAGATCCTCACGGAATGCCGCATTCAGGGCATTTTCCACCGTGATGTAGGGCTCGGAGGCATCGCTGGACTGGATGCTGTGGCTGTGGTATTCGCCGGTCATCCATTTGCCCTCGGTCTGAGCCTCAGGCTCCTCCTTGGCCATACCGGCAAAGCGGGTCTCGAAATCGATGGCGATCTCGCCCTCGTTGCCGGGGCCGGTGAGGAAGTTCACATCAAAGAAGCTCTTTTCGCTCTCGTCCAGGCTGGCGGCATAGGGGGAGTAGATGGAGTAGTAGATCTTGTCCGCATCCTCGTCAAACTCCAGATAGCGCAGCCAGCCGTTGCCGCCGTTGTAGGCAAACTGCAGGTCCGTGAGGATGGAGATCACATCCTGGCCCGCATCGTTCTGCAGCACCTCCACGCCGGAGCCGTGGCTGTGACCGCCGACCATCATAAAGACCTGGGGATACTTTTTCACGATATCCCACAGCTTCTGGCCCTCGCTGCTCAGCTTGATGGCGCTGGGCTGGGTGTCGGAGCAGTTCTGAATGTCGTGCCGGGTCACGATGGTGGGGCAGTTGGGGTACTTCTGCAGCATGGATTCAAACCATTCCAGCTCGCCGCTGGTGGGGTTCCAGCTGGTCTTGCCGCCCTCGCAGGCCAGCGAGATGATCATGTAGGTATAGCTGCCTGCATCCACGAACATGGCGCCGCTCCAGGCCTTGGGGGTCAGATAGGAGCTGGTGAGCGCCATATATTCCTTGCTGTCCTGGCCGAAGTAGTGCCAGTAGCTGGAGCCGTTGCCCGCCCAGTTGTCGTGGTTGCCGGGCTGCACCAGGAACTTCATGCCCGCCTCGGGCAGCTGATAGAAGATGTCCTTGGCGTTGTTGTACTGCACGGCATCGCCGGAATCATCCACCACGTCGCCCAGGTGAACCACTGCCTCGATGTTCAGCGCGTCCGCGTTTGCGATCAGCTCGTCCACCGTGGCATCCATCACATCCGGGCGGTACTCCACGGTGTTCTGTGTGTCCGGCATCAGCACGATGTTGTAGTTGTCCTCATCGCGCAGCTGGTAGGTGGCATTGCTGCCGAACTCGCCCACATAGTCTTCGGGATTGGGCACCAGCCAGTCGCTCTTTTCCAGAGCGGCACCAGTGATGCGGATCTCCTGCAGGCTGCCCTGGAGGAATTTGTCCAGGCCGTTCCACCAGCTGGAGCCGATGCGGAACCGGCCGTCGGCAGGGTCGGCATACATGCCGTCCATGGCGTCGTTCACATAGTCACGGAAGGCCTCGCAGCCGTTCACGTAGGTGGCGATCTCGCTGCCGTCGGACACGATGGCGATATGGTACCACACGCCGCCCTCGTCCATGCTCACGGACCAGGCCGCGCTGGACATGGAGTGGTTGCCGTCCGCATTGCCGGTGATGAACTGGATCTCCTTACAGTTGGAGATGGAGGCATACATGGTGCCCTGCTCTCCCTCCGGGTTGCCGCCGTTCTGGCCCTGCCGGGCGATCAGGCTCATCCAGGAATCCGCGGCAGTCCAGTCCTCGGGGAAGTAATAGAGGAACTCCATGGTGTAGCCCTCTTCAAACTCCTGGCTGTTGATGGGAGCGCCGTCCACGGTGATAAAGTCCACGCCGGTCTTTGCGGCGCTGTCGCCGTTGAAGACCATGCTACCGCCCTGGCCGGTCATGCTGTTGCCGGAGAAGCTCAGGTACTGGGTCCAGTCGGCGGAGCCGTAGGTTTCCATCCGCAGGTCGTTGCCGTTGCCGCTCTGGTCCTTCAGCACCAGGTCGCCGCCTGCAATGCTGCCGGAGGCCACACTGCTCTCGTCAAATTTCCAGTCCGCAGCCACCGGCAGCTCGCTCGCCTTGGTCTGGCTGGCCTGTACCGGCAGCTCGGTAGGCGCGGGGGTCTCGGTGGGTGCAGGAGTTTCCGTGGCCACCGGCGCTGCGGTGGGCGCGGGAGTTTCGGTCACTGCGGGTGTCTCGGTCGCCGCAGGGGTTTCGGTCGCTACAGGGGTTTCGGTGGGCACCGGTGTCTCCTCAGCCGGGGCTTCGGTTTCCGCCGGGGTCTCGGTAGCCATGGGAGCCTGGGTGCTCTCCGGAGCCGGGGTGCTGACCGCCGGAGCGCTGGGAGCCATGCCGGAAGTCGGCTCCTGTGCAGATGCGCCGGGCAGCACGCTCAGCAGCATCAGGCCCGCCAGAACAGCCGCGCTGCAGCGGCGGGCAAGGTTTTTGATCCATCTGTGATGCATCATGTTCCTCCTTATGATCGGTGTGCTTCGATTTGCTGTTTTTTCATCGTCCTTTGTCGGAGCAGATATAGTTTATCTTTCCTGCGTTTTTCGCTCTATCACATTTTCAGCAAATTTCTGTAAAGAAAACCGAACATCGTTTCAGCAAACCGCTTCATCGGCCGCGTGCTTCAGCGCTCTGATTTATGCATTTTTTCGTCCTCATCAACATTTCGCCACTTTTTCGGTGGACGCCGCACTATTTTTTATTTATATTTTTTCTGTTGATGTAAAAAAACCGGGAAAGACCGCTGGTCTTTCCCGGTTTCTATTTGTTGTGATTATGCCCGGTGCACGCACTTGCCGCCCACATAGACGGCCTTCACCGGAATGTTCTGGATGGCGGCGGGCTCGGTGGTGAAGGGGTCCTGCCCCAGCACCACAAAGTCCGCCAGATAACCCGGGGCGATGCGGCCCTTTTCGTTCTCTTCAAAAGAAGCGTGGGCCGCGTGAATGGTGTAGCTGTCGATGGCCTGCTGCACGGTGAAGGCCTCCTCCGGCCGGTAGGGGCCCGCGTCGCCCTTCAGAGTACTGCGGGTCACGGCACACTGGATGCAGGCCAGCGCCCGGGGCAGCTCCACCGGGCAGTCGGTGCCGCTGGACACCCAGACCCCCGCGTCCATCAGGGTGCGGAAGGCGTAACTGGTGGAAGCCAGCTCCTCGCCCACCCGGTCGGTGACCATGTGGATGTCGTAATCCAGGAAGATGGGCTGGGCATACACATGCAGGCCCAGCTCCTCGATCTTTTTCAGCTGGTCGGGGCGGGTGATCTGGCAGTGCACCACGCCATGGCGGTGGTCGGCCCGGGGATGCTCCGCCAGCGCCTTTTCGCAGGATTCCAGCACCCGGTCCAAAATGCCGTCACCGATGGTGTGCACCGCCACCTGCATGCCGTGATTGTTGGCGCAGCCGATCAGGTCATCGAACTGCTGCTGGGTGTAGATGGCAATGCCCCGGTAACCGGGCTTATCTGCATAATCCCGGCTCAGGTAGGCGCTGCGGGCGCCCAGGGAACCATCGCCCAGAATCTTCAGCGGGCCCACCTTGACCCATTCGTCGCCCCAGCCGGTGTTGTAGCCCTCGGCAAAGAACTCCTCCAGCGCCTTCACGCTGGTGAGCTGGGCCTGCTGGTACATGCGAACAGTCATCTTTCCCTCGGCCTCCAGCTGGGCATAGGCCTCCATCACCTCCCGCCAGTCCACGGTGGCGAAGGCGTCGAAGTCATCGGTCTGGCAGGAGGTCACGCCGTAGGCGTTCAGATGCTTCTGTGCATCCAGCAGCATGGTTTTCAGATCCTCCACGCTGGGCTTGGGCAGCCTGGAATACACCAGCTCCATGCCGTTTTCCCGGAATACGCCGTTGGGCTCGCCGTCCGGCCCGAGCTCAAAGCAGCCGCCTTCCGGCTGGGGGGTGGCGGCAGTGACGCCGATCATTTCCAGCGCTTTGGTGTTCACTACGCAGGTGTGGCCGCAGGTGCGCACGATGCACACCGGATGCTCCCGGCTCACCTGATCCAGATCCTGCCGGGTGGGGAATCGCTGCTCGTCGGTGAAGTAGTCATGGTTCCAGCCACGGCCCCGCACCCACTGGCCGGGGGCGAAGTTCTTTTCCTTCAAAAAGGCGCACATGGTGTCCAGCACCTCGGCCAGAGAACCGGTGTGGCTGGACAAATCCGCCACCTGCAGCGCATAGCCGTAGTTGAGCAGATGCATGTGAGAATCGTTGAAACCTGCGCAGACGAAAGCTCCCTCCAGATCCACCACCTGGGCGTCCGGCCCTGCCGCCAGGCGGGCCTGCTCCGCGCCGCCCGCGAACACAAACCGGCCGTCCTCCACCACAAAGGCTTCGGTCAGGGGCAGCTGGCCGGTGTAAACCCGCCCGTTTTCATAAAGAGTACGCATAAAAAGTTCCTCCATTGGTCAAAAGCCGGGGCCTTCTTTCAAAAGGCCCCGGTCTGCATTGTTCTGCTTTCGATTATTTCTGGGCGGCTTTTTCCTTTTCCAGCGCCGCCCTGACCTCGGGCTTGTCCTCGTAGAAGATGGCCATATCCGGATCCACCTGGCCGATGTGCATGTAACGGGCCTTGTAGTCCTTGAGCAGCTTGAAGTACTGGCCGGACAGAATCAGGATTACCGCCACGTTCACAAAGGTGGGAATACCGCTGGTGATGTCCACCAGAGTCCAGATGCTCAGATCACCCACATAGATCAGGTAGAGGGTCAGGAAGAAGGGAGGCACCGCATAGAAGTACTTGAACATGAGCAGCAGATACTTCTTGACCTTCGGATGGTTCTTTGCCAGATGGCGCAGCACCACTTCGTAATAGGCATACCAGCCGCCGGAGGTGGTCACCGAGAACACCACCATGATCAGGGTCAGAACCACGGTGCCGAACACACCGAAATTGTGGGTAAATACGTTTAGCGCCAGAGTGGCATTGGTGGCGCCGCTGGTCCACTCTCCGGAAACCAGCACGGTGAGCGCGGTGATGGTGCATACCACAAAGGTGTCCACAAATACCTCAAAGGAACCCCACAGACCCTGTTCCACCGGGTGGCGGGTCTGGCTGGAGGCGTGGATCATGGGGCTGCTGCCCCAGCCGGCCTCGTTGGAATACACGCTGCGGGCCATACCGGTGGAGATCACCTTGGAAACGCTGGCGCCCGCAAAACCGCCCAGCGCCGCGGAACCGGTGAAGGCTTCCCCGAAGATGGAGGCCAGGGTGGGCAGCAGGTTATCCAGGTGCATGAAAATGATCACGATGCCCAGGATCAGGTAGGAAAGGCTCATAACAGGCACCAGCTTGGTGAGGATCTGGCCCAGCTTTTTCACGCCGCCCCAGATCATGAAATACAGGATTGCCACAATGATCAGCGCCGCAATGGCCTGGGGAATGCCCAGAGACTGGGCCACCACTTCAGAGGTGGTGAAGGTGGAGGCGCTGATAAAGAAGGTGGAGAAGATGCCGATGCCGAACACAAAAGCCAGCGGCAGCCACAGCTTGCCCCAATGGCGCTCTTCGCCAAGGCCCCGCTCCATGTAATAGGTGGGGCCGCCGTAGGGCACGCCGTTTTCATCGGTGCGGCGGTAGTACACCGCCAGCGTCACCTCAACCTGCTTGATCAGCATGCCCAGGAAGGCGGTGAGCCACATCCAGAACACTGCGCCGGGGCCGCCGGTGGTCACCGCGGTGGCCACACCGGCAATGTTGCCGAAGCCCACCGAGCCGCCCACGGCGGTGGCAATGGCTTCGTAGGGGGTGAGCAGGCCCTTTTCATCGGCGCTCTCATCGGTGCGGTGGAACAGCCGGCCCAGCGTGCGGCTGAAGATGTAGCCCAGATGGCGCACCTGGAAGAATTTTGTGCGCAGGGTGAAGTACACGCCGGTCACGATCATCAGAATGATCAGCGGCGGGCCCCAGATGATGTTGTTCAGGGCGTTCAGAAAGTTCGTCATGATTGTGATTCCTCCTCTGTTTTCCATCGGATACCATCACAACCACCCGTCACGCCCCACCGACGCCGCAAACAAATAAAAAAGAGGGGCTGCGACGCTGGAATTTGCATCGCCGCCCCTCTGTGAAAGAACGGAACAAAACCCCAATAGCGCCACCACTTTGTTCAAGTGAGAGTGCACCGCCCGCTGGACGGCACCCCAACAAACACCCCGCTGCCGCGAGAGAGCCCGTTTCGGCAAACCGTCTCTTCCCGCAAAGATCCCCGGCCGGCAGGCCTCCCTTCGCGGTACCATACGGTTCGCGCCTCTATTGTGTGGTATTCAATTTACTTTCCTATAATAAAACGCTGATGTCCGATTGTCAACGGCTTTTTCTTATTTTTATACACCTTTTGTGCATTTTCAGCCGCTTTCGCTCAAAGAGAAGCCGGATCCTGCCCGGTGGACAGGAAACTCCAGGGGCCTTCCGGCTGCGGCGCGGTGAATACCGCACACCAGTCGTAGCCCTTTACGCCGGTGGGCTCCTGGGTCAGGCAGAGCTGCCAGGTTCCATCCTCCTGCTGCCGGAGCCAGGAAACCCGATACAGAAAACTCACGCCATCCGCCTGCACATCCTCCCAGGGCAGCTCCAGTGCCTGCCCGGTTCTCATCCTCCGTCTGACGCACGGTAATCATCCAGGCGGGGGAACCGTCCGCCTTGCCGTATTGCCCCGCCTGATAGAGAGCCAGATCAAAGCCGCCGGGATCGTTTGCCATATCCACCACGGTCTGGCCTGCCTCCGGGCGGGAATAGGCGGAAAATTCCACCACCAGCGGCGTGCCCAGCGCTGTTTGCAGATCGTCAAATGGCAAGGCGCGCAGCCGCTCGGCCACAAGGTCCGGCCGCAGATTGGGATTTTCGGTGTTATCCGCGCCGGATTCGGCATCGCTTTCCATCAGGGGCCCGCATTGTTCACCTCCTGATGCAGCCGGCCGGCGGCGGCATCCCATTCCATCCGGCAGCCCTGCCGGAACTGGCCGTCCTGATAGGCATACGAATCCGCCGTCAGCGTGAGGGGCATACCGTCCGTGCCCAGGGTCAGATGCAGGGAGTGAATGTTCCAGCTCAGATTCTCTGCATCCTGCAGCCCCTGGCGCAGCCACTCCTCTGTGGCCGCGATGAACGGATCAAATCCCTGTTTCACCAGATCGTATGATTCCAGTTCCACCCAGCGGGGCTCCGGCTGGTTCTCCGGCTGTGCCGCAGCGGAAAAGGTCTGCTGGAGCTGCCACAGTACCTCGCTGACCCGACCGTAAGCCTGATCCAGCAGGGAACAGCCGGTCAGGCTGAATGCCAGAAGAATGCAGAGCGCCGCAGCCATCCATCGTTTCATTTCCGTAATCCCTCGCTGTTTTTGTTTTTCACTGTTATGATACCGCGCACCGGATACCCCCGGTAAGCCCCGGGGCAGATTTGCCGCACACAAAAAGCCGGATGCACACCGCGCAGCGTGCATCCGGCCTGATTGGTTTTTGTTGGGTAGCGCTTCCCGTTTTCAGCCAAGTCCAGTCAGGGCAGTCAGCGTACCTCGCTTAGGAAACCCCGGTGCGTACCCGTTTGCGTATCGTACCCGGCTACCGGTCGAGTCGTTAAAAGCCGCCGGCGGTGCGGGGGAAGGGCAGAACGTCGCGGATGTTGGGGATACCGGTCAAGTACATGATCAGGCGCTCGAAGCCCAGACCGTAACCGGCATGCTTGGCGCTGCCGAACCGGCGCAGATCCATGTACCAGGTGTAATCGGTGCAGTCCATGCCCAGCTCATCCATGCGGGCCTTCAGCAGATCGTAGCGCTCCTCACGCTGGCTGCCGCCGATCAGCTCGCCCACGCCGGGCACCAGCATATCGGCCGCAGCAACGGTCTTGCCGTCCTCATTCTGGCGCATGTAGAAGCTCTTGATCTCCTTGGGATAATCGGTCACGAACACGGGCTTCTTGAAGATCTGCTCGGTGAGGTAGCGCTCGTGCTCGGTCTGCAGATCCACACCCCATTCCACCTTGTACTGGAACTGGTCGTTGTGTTCCTTCAGCAGCTCCACGGCATCGGTGTAGCTGACGCGGGCAAATTCGGCGTTCACCAGAGCGTTCAGCCGCTCCAGCAGACCCTTGTCGAAGAACTGGTTGAAGAAGGCCATCTCGTCGGGGCAGTGCTCCAGCACATAGCCGATCACGTACTTCACCATGGCCTCGGCGTTGTCCATGTAATCGGTCAGATCCGCAAAGGCCAGCTCGGGCTCGATCATCCAGAACTCGGCGGCGTGGCGGGGGGTGTTGGAATTCTCGGCGCGGAAGGTGGGGCCGAAGGTGTAGATCTTACCGAAGGCCAGCGCCATGGCCTCGCCCTCCAGCTGACCGGACACGGTCAGGTTGGTGCTGCGGCCGAAGAAATCCTGACTGAAATCCACCTTGCCGTCCTCGGTGCGGGGCAGGTTGTTCAGATCCAGAGTGGTCACGCGGAACATCTCGCCGGCGCCCTCACAGTCGGAACCGGTGATCAGCGGGGTGTGCACATACACAAAGCCGTTCTCCTGGAAGAACTTGTGGATGGCATAAGCCGCGGTGCTGCGCACACGGAACGCCGCCGCAAAGGTGTTGGTGCGGGGACGCAGATGGGGCATGGTGCGCAGAAACTCCACGCTGTGGCGCTTTTTCTGCAGGGGATAATCGGAGGGGCATACGTCCAGCAGCTCCACGCTGTCGGCATTGATCTCCAGAGGCTGCTTGGCGCCGGGGGTCAGTACCACACGGCCCACAACCTGCACGCTGGTGCCCACGCCGGCCTTGGCCACGTCCTTGTAGTTTTCCAGCTTGGCAGCCTCGAACACGATCTGCAGGTTCTTGAAGCAGGTGCCGTCGCTCAGCTCAATGAAGCCGATGTTCTTGGAATCCCGCACGGTCTTGGCCCAGCCGCACACGGTCACAACGGTACCGTCCGCGGGGGGGGCGCTGAACAGCGCCTTAATGTCGATGCGTTTCATGTTTTCTCTCCTTTGAAAATGAAAAAATCCGGCAGCGATCCCGTCCTTTTCTTAGGACGAATCGCTGCCGGATCCGCGGTGCCACCTAACTTGCCGCCTGATCGCGGCCACTTTTCACGCTCAAAGCCAAGCGCTGCGGCTTAACGCGCCGCCCACGGCTCACCCTACTGACCATTTGCCCGGCCAGAATCCGGCGGGCAGGCGTTGGGGCTGCAGCTCCAAAGGGTTCGTTCGGCGGGTCTTGTGCGCGCGGCTTGCACCATCCCGCGCTCGCTGGGGCCAAGGCTCCCGCTTACTTTTCTTTTTCTCAGCCATTGTAATTGGTATTTTACCCCCGCCGGGCGGGTTTGTCAACGGCCAACCCGCCTATTGCCCACTGAGCAGCGCCGCCAGCGCCTGCCCCACCAGCTGACCCGAGTATCTGGCCTGCTCCAGCGTGTTTCCATGGCTGCCGATCTCAATGAGCAGGCTGCCGGTGGTCAGGTCCTGATTGTAATACCGGTAATCAAACAGCACCGGGCGCGTCAGGCCCGGATATCGGCTTTCCATGGCGTTTTGCCAAGCAGCAGCAAAGGCCAGATTCTGCTGGAAATTGGGCAGGTTACCGCCGTTGTCTGCGCCGCAGATGATCATCACCTGGGCGGCGGTCCGGCCGTCGATCTCGGCCACTGCACTCACCCGCTGACCGCTGGCCGGCTCGATGGCGTCCCGGTGAACATCCAGCACCACCCTGATGCTGGGATACTGCTCCAGATAAGCCCGCACCGTCTCGTTGCTGCGCTCGTAGCTGCCGTTGTAGCTGGGATAGTCGTGGAGGGTGGTATCGTGCAACGTTACAATGCCCGCCGCGTTCAGCTGGGCGGCAATCTCCTCGCCCACCGCCGCCATGTTCACCGAAAGATCGGTGCTGCGGCAGGTAAAGTTCGGGGCATACCAGTCCTTTTCCTCCAGCTCGTAGGTCTCGGTGGTATGGGTGTGCATAATGAGCACCTGGGGCTCGCTGCTGCCCGGCTCAATGGAGAAGGGAAGCCCGGCAGACGCCGCCTGCGCCACCTGCGCGGCGGAAAGGCTGGTGCAGTTCTTGATGGTACCCGCCCCGCAGGGGATATACAGCCCACCCTCGCCCTGCTCATAATGCTCGGTCACGATCTGGCCGGCATTTGCTGGCCGGGGCTGGGGCTGCAACGTGGGTTCCGGGACCGGTTCTTCGCTGGCGGCAGGCTGTGGCTCGGATTCAGCGGCCTGTTCCGTCACCTGGCTCTGGGCCACCGGGGCCGGGGTAGGCTGCGGGGTTGGCATCGGCCAGGCCGCCGCCGGTTGGGCTTGTGCGTCCTCATCCGCCAGCTGCCGCACCGCCTGCAATGCTGCCGCCGGATCGGCCAGAGCCGCGCCCGCCACCGTCAGGCTGGCGGTGACGCTGGGCGGCCCCAGCTGCCGGGCGGCGTTCCATGCCAGCAGGCTCACACCCACAGCCAGAGCTCCCGCGCCCACCCGGCGCAGCCAGCTTGATCGGCCCATCCTGCCGCCCCCTTTCCGTTTTGAGTCCTGCTCAAAGGATATGCACCCGGGCGGCAGGGTTATGCCTTAATTGGCCAGATAACACAGCTCTGCGATGCTCAGTGAGGGCTGCAGCGCCTTGTTGATGGCCGCGCTGAGCAGCTCGGAGCCGCTGCGAATCACTCCATCCAGCTGACGGCAGGTGAGAATCAGCCCTTTGGCCCCTTCCACGCATTCGTCCGCTTCCATCAGGGTGGGCACGCCCACCGCCAGCACCGGAACCCCCAGCATGGCCCGGGTGATACAGCGGCCGGAATCCGGCCGGGCGGGGGAGAGGCCGGTATCGCTGATCTGAATGGTTCGGCCCAGCCGGGCCGGGTCGGAGGTGCACAGGCTGTCCACACAGACAATCGCGGCAGGCTTCAGGGTGCGCACCAGCCCGGCCAGCAGCTGGGCCAGCGGGATACCGGTGGCTCCGGACGCGCCGGGGCTCACGCAGACCACCTCTCGCAGGCCCAGACCGTCGGCCCGGGCATCTGCTGCAAGGCCCCGGGTCACCAGAACCCCCGCTGCAGTTCGGGGGCCCAGCGCGTCCACCGTGACCCGCCGGTTGCCCACGCCCACCACCAGCACCAGCCCCACTGCGGGCAGCATGGCCCGCAGCTCTGCCGCTGCGGCGCTGATCAGCCGTTCGTCCCGCCGATCCAGCGCAGCCAGACTGGGGGTCTCCAGCGTGGAATACCGCCCCGCCGGTCGGGCCAGCCCCTGCCGGGTGATCTGCACCCGGGTAAGCCGGATGGGCCCGCTGCTGGCGGTGCGCACCTGAACCCCGGAGGGCACCGTGCCCCTGCCCGGACGGAACAGCTCGTCGGCCATATCGGTGTATATGTTCATGCTCAGTCCTCCTTTTTTGCTGCCGCGGACGAAAAATTTTGCCCGCGGAGGGTCTTTTCTCAGTGTTGGCCGCCGGATTTCAAAAAATTCTCTGAAAAAAGTATGAAAAAAGGCTTGCAACGCCCGCTCAAATGTGATATTATAAGTTGCACTGTTATGGGTGACAAGGAGGTGGTACGAATGCCTAACATTAAATCGCAGAAGGATCGTGTCGTTCAGTCCAAGAAGGAAGCCCTTCACAACAAGGCGATTAAGTCCAACCTGAAAACAGTCGTGAAGAAGGCAGACGCTGCCATCGCTGCGAACGCAGCTGATAAGGAAGCCGTCGTTGTTGCTGCTATCTCCGCTATTGATAAGGCTAAGAGCAAGGGTGTACTGCACAAGAACACCGCTTCCCGCAAGATCAGCCGTATGGCGAAGCGCGCTAACAAGGCGAATGCTTGATTTTCGACAAAACAGAAGGGCCAGCTCAATTTGAGCGGGCCTTTTGTTTTTGCTTTTTTGCAAACAAATACGCCCGCAGGGAAACTTCCCTGCGGGCGTATTCTATTTTATGGGCTCAGGTGAAGGTTACTTTTCAGAAGTGCTCCTGTCCGCCTGTTCCTGGACGGGTACAGGAGTCGGGGTCTGCGTCGGTTCCGCTGTGGGAATTGCCGCAGGCGATGAAGTGGGCAAATCCGTGGCAGAGGGGGTGGCGGTAGGTGCTGTGCTGCCCGGACGAAGGGTTCCTCCCAAAGCCGGGCCGGAAGGTGGCTGAGTCGGTGACAGCGGCACCGGTATGCCGGTGGGTTTGGAGGTCGCTTCTGTTTTTTCCTCCGTTACAGGTTCTGGGGTGGCGGTAGGCTCCGGCGTTGCCGTGGGCTCCGGATTGCCGCGGAAACATCCAGCGCGGTCAGCTGATTTGCGTGGCAATGCAGTATCTGAAGCGCCGACGCCGCGGAAACATCCAGCGCAGTCAGCCGATTGTCGTTGCAGAATAACGTCTGCAACCGGGGTGCCAGCGCCAGATCCAACTCAGTCAGCGCATTGTTGTTGCAGTTCAGATATTCCAGGTTGGGGAACTGTTCCAGCCCCTGCAGGGAAGCAATGCCCCGATTGTGCACATCCATCCGCACCACCTGCGCCCGCTCTTCGGCAGACAGACTGCCGTTCGCGTCGAGATCCAGCGTTTTCACATAGCCAAGGAATGCGGCATCGGGAAATGTTGCCGCATCCAGGGGCAGTTCTCCTGTAACTGTGGTATAGGCGGAAAGAGCAGACTGCACCGGTGAATCCTGGTTTGCCGCACCCGCAGGCACGGTCAACACAAGCACCAGAACCATTGCTGCTGCCGATCGAAAAAGTTTAATCCGGGAAAATTGTTTCATAGTCGCCTCATTTTAAATCGAAATGGAAATTTCTTACATCTTCTATCCTACGCTCCTTTGCGCTTATAATCGGTTGTCTGCCCAACCGATGGCAGAAAAAGGGCCCCTGCCCGGCAATTGCCGGGCAGGGGCCCTTTTCGTTCTTTGAGTTATGCCAGAACCTGAGAGGTGCGGCTCAGCTCCTGAGCGATGTTCAGCACATGGTCGCCCACGCGCTCAAAGTCGGTGAGAATCTCGGAATAGAGGATGCAGCCCTCGTCGCTGCACTCACCGTTTTTCATCCGGCGCATGTGGTTTTCCCGGAAGCGGCCGGTCATATCATCAATGGTCTGTTCCAGCTGAGCGGCGTTGTCCAGCCGGGACTCACCGTGCAGATAGCGCAGCGCCTTGGCACAGACCGTGCGCATCTCCATCAGCTCCTTGAGTGCCTCGTCGGACAGCTGGATATTCTCCTTTTCCAGCCGCTGGCCATAGCCCAGAATGTTCATGGCATGGTCGCTGATGCGCTCGATGTTGCCCGCAATGCGGAAGCCGGAAGCCACTGCCGCCGAGTCCTCGGCGTTGGTTTCGCGCACCATGGCCTTGGCCACATAGTGGCTGATCTCCTTGTTGAGCAGGTCCACCAGCTCTTCGGTGTGAATGGCCTTTTCGGTCTTTTCGTCCGGGCCGCTGATCACAGCCTGGAAGGCGGCATCCACGTTTTCGCTGGCCAGATCCAGCATACGGCCCAGCTCCTGCTGCAGCTTGCCCAGCCATACAGCGGAGGAACCAAGCGTAGTCTTGTCCAGATAGGCAAGGCCCATCATCTCGCGCTTCTCCTCCTCGGTCTTTTCCGGAGGCTCAGGCAGGATGTGCTCGGCCAGTGCGGCCATCTGAGTACCCAGAGGCAGCAGCAGAAGGGTGGTTACGATATTGAACAGGGTGTGCATGTTGGCGATCTGGCTGGAGATATTCTCCGGCGAGAGCGACGCCACCAGCGCAGGCAGCGGGAACAGTACACACACGATGGTGAAAATAATGGTACCGGTGATGTTGAACATCAGGTGGAGCAGGGTAGTGCGCTTGGCGTTCCGGCTGGTGCCGATGCTGGCCAGCACCGCAGTGATACAGGTACCAATGTTCTGACCGAACAGCACAAACACCGCGCTGGAGAAGCTGATTGCGCCGCTGGCGGCCAGCGCCTGCAGAATACCCACGCTGGCGGAAGAGGACTGGATCAGCGCGGTGAAGAGCGCACCGGCCAGAATGCCCAGAAGCGGGTTTTCGAAACGGGTCATCAGGGAAACGAATGCCGGCTCATCCGCCAGAGGCTTCATGGCGGCGCTCATCATATCCATACCGATGAACAGCACGCCCAGACCGGCCACGATGCTGCCGTAGTTGTGCAGCTTGGGGTTTTTGAAGAACACCACCAGCGCCACGCCGGCAAAGGCCATAAGCGGAGCCAGCGCGCCCACATCCAGGGCGATCAGCTGACCGGTAATGGTGGTACCGATGTTGGCGCCCATGATGATCCACACCGCCTGGCGCAGGCTCATCAGGCCACTGTTTACAAAGCCGACCACCATAACCGTGGTGGCACTGGACGACTGGATCACCGCAGTGATACCGGCGCCCACTGCAACGCCCAGGAAACGATTTGCGGTGAGCTTTTCCAGGATGCTCTTCATCCGGTTGCCAGCCGCAGCCTCCAGGCCGCCGCTCATCATGTGCATGCCGTAAAGGAAGAGCGCAAGGCCTCCCAGAAGGCTCAGAACATTTGCAAGCTGCATGATTTCTCCTCCTGCTTTGGGGCGGGCGTCCCGCCGTTGCCCCTTCTGCTGTTTCTCGATTTTTTTACTTGGATTTTATGGTGCCATAATATAAATACCGTAAATGAAAAGCCCCGGTCAACAGACCGGGGCAAAACTTTACATAGATTTTTCATTCCAGTGCAAAAAAGCGGGTTTTCTTTGCACAATTGTCAGTTCTGGTCTCTTGGATGCCCCAGCGCAGCGGCCGCAACCCCACAGATCAGGCTGGCGGTCACCCCGGCGCCGGCAGCGGCAAACCCGCCGGCCAGAATGCCCAGAAGCCCCATCCGGTCCACCGCATCGATCACCCCCTGAGCCAGCAGATGACCGAAGCCGGTGAGCGGTACGGTGGCCCCGGCTCCCGCCAACTCCACCAGCGGGCCGTAAAGCCCCAGGGCGGAAAGTACAACTCCGCTCACCACATAGAGCACCAGAATCCGGGCAGGGGTCAGGCTGGTCAGGTCGATCAGCAGCTGACCGAGCACACAAAGCACGCCCCCCACCAGAAACGCCCACAAATACCCCATCATATCGTTTCCTCCCGTTGTGAAGTCAATTCCACCAGATGGGCCACGCCGGGAATGCTCTCCCCCTGCAAAAAGGTGATCTGACTCATCAGCGCCCCGGTGGACAGAAACAGCACCCGTTTCATTTCGCCCTTTTGCAGTGCAGGCAGCACACTGGCGCACAGCACGCCGGCCGAGCACCCCGCGCCGCTGCCTCCGGCCTGCACATCCTGATGCTGTACATCATATAAGGTAAGTCCGCAGTCCCGGTGGTTTTTCAGGTCCACATCCTCCTTTTCCAGCAGCTCCTTCAACAGGCGGGTGCCCACGATGCCCAAATCCCCGGTGTACACCGCGTCGAACCGGGCTGGGGTATTGCCGGTATCCTCGCAGTAACGCAGGATGGTCTCGGCGGCGGCGGGCGCCATGGCCGCCCCCATGTTGTTGATGTCGCAGATTTCGTAATCCCGCACCCGCCCGAAGGTCACCGCCCGCACAAAGGGTCCGTTCCCTTCCGGTTCCACCAGGCAGCAGCCCGCGGCCGTGGCGGTCCACTGGGCAGTGGGGGTGCGCTTGCCCCCGTAGGTAAGAGGGGTGCGGAACTGCCGCTCCGCCGCGCAGAAATGGCTGCTGGCCATGGCAGCCGCCCGATTTACACAGCCGCCCGCTGCAAGGCAGGCCGCCAGCCCCACTGCCTCGGCCATGGTGCTGCATGCGCCATACAGCCCGGCAAGGGGTGCATCCAGCTCCCGCATGGTGTAGCCGGTGGCGGTGCACTGGTTCTGCAGATCGCCCCCCAGCACCAGATCCAGCATTCCGGGCGTGCAGTGGCCCTTTTTCAGTGCCAGATCCAGGCAGTAGCGCTGCAGCCGGCTCTCGGCCTTTTCCCAAGTGAGCTCTCCCAGGGTGTTCTCCTCAAACAGCAGATCAAATTTTGCAGCCAGTGGGCCCTCGCTTTCCCGCTTGCCGCCCACCGCTGCAAAGGCCGCCACTGAGGGCGGGTTGCGAAAACAGATGGTATCGCCGGTACGCACGGCGTTCGTCATAATTCTCATTCCTTCCCCTTGCTCTTCTTATATAAACGGCCGCAGCAGGTGATAAACAAGCCCCCACACCGCGCTGGCAGCCAGCCCGTAAACCACCACCGGCCCGGCAATCACAAACATCTTGGCCCCCACGCCGGGCACAAACCCTTCCGACCGGTACTCAATGGCGCTGCTCACCACCGAATTTGCGAAGCCGGTAATGGGCACCAGCGTGCCCGCGCCGGCCCTTGTGGCCAGCTTCTGATACCAGCCCAGCGAGGTGAGCACCGCACTGATGAGAATCAAGGTCACACTGGTCATGGCCGAGGCGTCGCTGAGCACAAATCCCTTTGCAAGATAGGCCCGGCGCAGCACCTCACCCACCAGGCAGATGCCTCCACCCACAAAAAACGACCACAGGCAGTCCTTTCCCAGTTTGGAATGGGGGCTGGCCCGCCGGTTCATTTCGTCGTATTCCCGGGGCGTAATTTTCATGGCAGATTTCTCCTTTTCTGGTGGTCTTTCCGGTAGTATTTCCTTCGCCGGGTTCAGCTATGCAGGAAAACTGGCAAAAATGGCCGGGAGCTATTGTCAGTGCCCGTCGCCTGGTGTAGAATAGGAACGACAATAACAAAGGGGGACCACCTTGTGAAAAAACTGATCAGCCCACTGGATCTTTCCACCACCGAAATCGACCAGCTGCTCGCTCTGGCCGACCGTATCATCGATGATCCTGCTGCCTATGCCCACAAATGTGACGGCAAAATCCTCGCCACCCTGTTTTTTGAACCCAGCACCCGTACCCGCCTGAGCTTCGAATCCGCCATGCTCCGGTTAGGGGGTAAGGTGTTGGGTTTTTCTTCGGCCAATGCCTCCAGCGCGGCCAAGGGTGAAACGGTTGCCGACACCGCACGCATGGTGCAGTGCTATGCGGACATCATTGCCATGCGCCACCCCCGCGAGGGCGCCGCTACCGCCGCAGCCGCCAAGATCGAATGCCCGCTGATCAATGCGGGCGACGGCGGCCATCAGCACCCCACCCAGACCCTCACCGACCTGCTCACCATCCATCAGCTGAAGGGCCGGCTGAACAATCTGACCATCGGCCTGTGCGGCGATCTGAAATTCGGCCGCACGGTGCACAGCCTGATCCGCGCCATGATGCGCTACGAGGGCATCCGGTTCGTTCTGGTCAGCCCCAGGGAACTGATGATCCCCGACTATGTGCGGGAAGAGATGATCGCCGCCGGATATCCCTTCCGTGAAGTGGAGAATCTGGAAGACGCCATCGGCGAAATGGACATTCTTTACATGACCCGTGTGCAGGGCGAACGCTTTGCCGATCAGGAGGAGTACCTGCGCCTGCGGGATCGCTACATTCTGGACGCCGCCAAGATGAAGCTGGCAAAGCCCGATATGATCGTGATGCATCCGCTGCCCCGCGTAAACGAGATTGCCACCGAGGTGGACGACGACCCCCGTGCAGCTTACTTCAAGCAGGCCAACTTCGGCCGCTTTGTGCGCATGGCGCTGATTCTGACCATGCTGGAAAGCAAAACCGATAACCGGGTCATCCCGGAAAACACCGAAGTGCTGGGCAACTGCCAGAACCCCCACTGCATCACGCAGATGGAGGATTCGCTGCCCCGACTGTACACCCGCAACGAAAAGGGTGTGTGCCGCTGCGTGTACTGTGAGCACGAGTATCAGGGCTGACGCGCCTTCGCGCCTGCCCGGCGTTGGCCGGGCAGGCGTATTTTTTTACCGGCTGTTCACGAACCGGCCATAAAAAATGCTATAATATAGAATACTATTAAGAAACCGAGGTTTTGAGCTATGCAGTGGACCGACATCCGCATCACCGTACCCAAGGCCCAGGCGGACACCGCCGAGGCCATCGCCACCGGCATCTCCGGCGGCGGCATCTACATCGAGGATTATTCCGACCTGGAGACCCAGGTGGAGCAGATCGCCCATGTGGACCTGATCGAGCAGGATCTGCTGGATAAGGATCGCACCAAAGTGATCGTGCATCTGTATCTGGCTCCGGACGAAAACCCCGCCGAGGTGGTGGAGCTGGTGCGCAGCCGCCTGGCCGCCGCCGAGGTGGACTACACTCTGGCCGCCGAAGGCGTGGAGCAGGACGACTGGGAAAACGGCTGGAAGGCCTATTACCATGCCCTGACCATCGGCAACCGCCTGGCCATCGTGCCCAGCTGGGAGGAGTTCGACACCGACCGGGTCGTCATCAAGCTGGACCCGGGCATGGCCTTCGGTACCGGCACCCACGAGACCACCGCCCTGTGCCTGGAGGTACTGGACGGTCTGGTGAAGGGCGGCGAACGGATGCTGGACATCGGCACCGGCAGTGGCATTCTGGCCATTGCCGCCCTGAAGCTGGGTGCCGCCAGCGCCGAGGGCGTGGACATCGACCCCATGTGCGTGCGCACCGCCGGTGAGAACGCCGCCCTGAACGGGGTGGACGACAAGCTGAAGGTGCTGATCGGCGATCTGTCCGACAAGGCCACCGGCACCTACAACATCATCACCGCCAACATCGTGGCAAACGCCATCCTGAGCCTTGCGCCCCATGTGCCCGCCCTGATGGCTCCCGGCGCCACCTTCATCGCCAGCGGCGTCATCGATACCCGCCGGGACGAGGTGGTAGAGGGCCTGCGTGCCGCCGGCCTGAACGTGGTGGAGGTGCGCGAGCAGAACGGATGGGTTGCCATCCTGTGCAAAAACGGGGGAGAAGCGTAAGATGCCGCACCGCTATTTTACCAGCGAGATCTCCGGCGACACCGCCCTCCTCACCGGCGCGGACGCCCATCATCTGGGCAAGGTGATGCGGGCCAGAATTGGCGAGCAGGTGATCCTGTGCGACGGGTCAGGCTTTGACTATGACGGTGTGATCACCGCCATCGAGCCGGATCAGGTGCAGTTTTCCGTTGCGAATAAACGGCCCTGCACCGCCGAGCCAAAGGCAAAGGTGACCGTATTTGCGGGCTACCCCAAGCAGGATAAGCTGGAGCTGATTCTGCAGAAATCCGTGGAGCTGGGCGCCGAGCGCATCGTACCCTTCTTCAGCCGGTTCTGTGTGGTCACCCCCAAAAAGGAGGATCAGAAAAACCAGCGCTATGCCCGCATTGCCGCCGAGGCCGCCAAGCAGTGCGGCCGGGGCATTTTGCCCGAAGTGGAGCTGCCGCTGAACATCAGTCAGCTGCCCGGGCGCTTTTCGGAATTCGACGCGATCCTCTTCTTCTACGAAAAGGGCGGGCGGCCCCTGCGTCAGTGTGTACCCGCCGAAGGCGGCCGCATCGCCCTGATCACCGGGGCGGAAGGCGGCTTCTCGGAGGAGGAAGCCCAGGCGCTCATTGATGCGGGCGCCATCCCCGTGGGCCTTGGCCCCCGCATTCTGCGCTGTGAAACCGCGCCCATTGCCGCACTGGCTGCGGTGATGACTCTGACCGGCGATCTGGAATAATCCGTACCCTTTGCGAAAGGAGACCAGTGCCTTATGAATCACCCCTCTGTATCCCCCCGCGCCCGCCGCTGGGCCGCTGCCGCGGCTCTGTTGCTGGTCTGTGTGGCGGGCGGTGCGGCTGTGCTTGCATTCCGCCGGGAGCTGTGGGCCATTCTTACCAGCCAGGCCGCCCGGGACCAGTTCATCGGCTGGGTGCAGAGCAAGGGAATCTGGGGCATTCTGGTCTTTCTGGCCCTGCAGATTCTGCAGGTGGTGGTGGCCGTTCTGCCCGGCGAGCCGGTGGAGCTGATGGCCGGCGCTCTGTTCGGTCCGGTGGGCGGTTTGCTCATCTGCCTTGCGGGCATTCTGCTGGGCAGCATGTTCATTTATGCCGCCATGAAGCTGCTTGGGGCAAAGGCCGTTCCCGCCCAGGCCTTTCACAAATATCGCTTTCTGCAGGATGAGCAGCGGGCGCGGCGGGCGCTGTATCTGCTGTTTTTCCTGCCCGGCATCCCCAAGGATATGCTCACCTATATTGGCCCGTTTCTGCCGGTAAAACCGGGGGAATTCTTCTTCATCTGCACGCTGGCCCGCATTCCCAGCGTGGTCACCAGCACCATTGCCGGCAGCAGCCTGGCGGACGGCGGCCTGCTGGTGCCCATCGTGATCTTTGTGGTCATGGGCGCTCTTGGGCTGGCCTGCCTGTATGGTGAACAGCGTATTCTGGACCGGCTGCATCAGCGCCGGGAATCCTGACATTAACTGCATCCACGCCCTTCCCGGGGCATCCTCCCGGGAAGGGCGTGTTTTGTGTTCGGTCTGGAAATTTCCGTTTCTGTATGCTACAATTTTTTTAACAGTGACGGATTGCCTCTGCAGCGTTTGGCGGGGCAAGTCACCAGCGGGCAGATGCCCGCAAACAGGAAATGGAGTGGTTTTTCATGGCAGAATATGTGTTGTTCACCGATTCCACCACCGATCTGCCGGTGGAACTGGTGCAGGAGATGCAGGTGGAAGTGATGTCCCTGGTCTTTACGCTGGGCGGCAAAAATTACCGCAATTATCCGGATAACCGGGAGCTTTCCCCCAAAGAATTCTACGACCGGCTGCGGGCCGGCGAGGTGAGCACCACAAGCCAGATTAACCAGGCAGATTTTCTGGATACCTTTACCCCCGTTCTGGAGCAGGGGAAAGACATTTTGTATCTGACCTTTTCCAGCGGGCTTTCCGGCACCTTCAACTCGGCCCGGCTGGCCGCTGAGGATCTGCGGGAACAGTTCCCGGAACGCACCATCGAGGTGATCGACACCCTGCAGGCCAGCATGGGCGAGGGCCTGGCGGTGTATTATGCCGCCTGCCTGAAGAACGAAGGCAGGAGCCTGCGGGAAGTGGCGGACTGGTTTGTGGAAAACCGCCAGTCCATCTGCGCCTGGTTCACGGTGGATGATCTGATGTTCCTGAAGCGGGGCGGCCGTGTGAGCGGCGCTGCCGCAGTGGCAGGCACTCTGCTGGGCATCAAACCGGTGCTTCATGTGGACGAGGAAGGCAAGCTGATCCCCATGGAAAAGGTGCGCGGCCGCCGCGCCAGCCTGGACGCGCTGGTGAAGCACTTCGCCGCCAGCACCTACGACCGCAGCGAGCAGGTGGTTTTTGTGAGCCACGGCGACTGCCTGAAGGACTGCCAGTATGTGGCGGACAAGATCGCCGCGCTGGGCGTCAAGCGGGTGTGCATCTCCACCATTGGCCCGGTGATCGGTGCCCATTCCGGCCCCGGCACCGTTGCTCTGTTCTTCCGGGCAGAGAAACGGTAAGTTCATTTCTCATCAAATAAGCAGGCGGGCGGGATCTTTCGATCCCGCCCGCCTGTTTTCTCTTTACCGGATGGCCGCGCCCATGGCCCGGGCCTGTTCCAGCGCCGGATGGCCGGCCATCTCGCCCGGCCCCTGCACACCGCCCGCAAACACGGTGCCCGCCAGCTCCAGATTTTCATAACAGTCGATCCAGCCCTGGATACCGCTTTCCGCCCGCTTGGGAACAAAGCCCTCGGTCTCGGCGGCAGCGCTCAGCAGATACACCTGCCGGAAGGCATTTTCCCGGCCGTACAGCGGCTCGGTGCGGTCCAGAAAGGTTTTCAGCTGACCACACAGCTCATAATAATAGATGGGCGTGGCAAACGCCACCACCTGCGCGGTGCGCAGCTTTTCCAGCAGCGGGGCCACATCGTCCCGAATCACGCAGCTGCCGGTTTTCTGGCAGGCGGTGCAGCCCCGACAGAACTGAATCTCCCTGCCGCGCAGGCTGACCAGCTCCACCTCATGGCCCGCCTCCCTCGCGCCTTCCGCAAACTGCTCCGCCAGTGCATGGGAATTGCTGCCCGGCCGCAGGCTGGCGCTGATCACCAACACTTTCTTATTCATGACGACCTTCACTTCTGTATAAGACGCATCTTATTATACATTTTGTTAATCTTATAAAAAAGGCCCGGCAACGCCGGGCCTTTGGCTTACAGGGTGCGCAGTGCGTCCTGCAAAGCGGTTTTCTGGGTGGTTTTTTCGTCCTTCTGCTTGATGACCCGGGCGGGAACACCGGCCACCACCGCGCCCGCGGGTACGTCCTCGATGACCACGCTGCCAGCGGCGATAACCGCGCCTTCGCCCACATGCACGCCCTCGATGACCACCGCATTGGCGCCCACCAGAACGTCGTCCTCCAGAATGACGGGCTTTGCGCTGGCGGGTTCGATCACACCGGCCAGCACCGCGCCAGCGCCCACATGGCAATGCTTGCCCACGGTGGCACGGCCGCCCAGCACAGCGCCCATGTCGATCATGGTGCCGTCGCCGATGACCGCGCCGATGTTGATGATGGCACCCATCATGATCACCGCCGCGTTGCCGATCTCCACCTGCTCGCGGATGATGGCGCCCGGCTCGATGCGGGCGTTGATGCCCTTCATGTCCAGCAGGGGAATGGCCGAGTTGCGGCAGTCGTTCTCCACCACCATATCCTCGATCTTGTCGGCATTGGCCTCCAGAATGGGGCCAAGCTCCTTCCAGTCGCCAAACACAATTTTGGCACCGGTACCGAACACCTTTGCCGAACCGTAATCCAGAGGCTCCTTTTCCTGAATGGTGATCTTCACCGGGGTCTTTTTCTCTGCGTTTGCGATGTACTGAATGATCTGTTCTGCGTTCACGTTTCTTTTCCCACCTTATTGCTTTGTTTTGGCCGTTCTATTATGCCATATCCGCGACCATTTTTCAAACCCCGGTCTTACACCAGACCGGCAGCCTTCAGCGCGGCGGTCAGCTTGGCCCTGGCAGCCTCGCCCATGGGGCCCAGAGGCTGGCGGTAGCCGCCCACTTCCATGCCCATCTGGTTCATGGCCTCCTTCACGGGGATGGGGTTAACCTCCAGGAACAGGCCGTTGATCACGTCCAGCAGACCCAGCTGGGCTTCCAGCGCCTTCTGGCGGTCGCCGTTCAGATAATCCATGACCATATCGTGGGTCTGGCGGGGCAGAATGTTGGCCAGCACCGAAATCACACCGCTGCCACCCAGAGACAGAATGGGCAGAACCATATCGTCGTTACCGGAATACAGGGCAAAGTCCTCGTTCACATAACGGGCGATCTTTGCGGTATAGCTCAGGTTGCCGGAAGCCTCCTTGATGCCCATGATGTTCGGATGTACCGACAGCCGGCGCACCACATCCTCGGAGATACCGCAGCCGGTACGGCCGGGCACGTTGTACAGGATGCAGGGGATATGCACCGCGTCTGCCACCGTCTTGAAGTGGTTGTACATACCCTCTTCGTTGGTCTTGTTGTAATAGGGGGTGATGAGCAGCAGGCCGTCCGCCCCCAGCTTTTCAAAGCTCAGGCTCTTTTCCAGCATGGTCTGGGTGCAGTTGGAACCGCTGCCGGCAATCACCGGTACCCGGCCGGCCACCCGCTTGACCACGAATTCGCAGACCGCGTCGTCCTCCTCGTGGCTCATGGCCGAGCTCTCGCCGGTGGTGCCCAGAATCAGCAGACCATCGGTGCCGTTTTCCAGGTGGAAATCCACCAGCTGGGCCAGTTTTTCAAAATTAACGCTTCCATCCTCGTGGAAGGGAGTGATCAGGGCCACGATGGAGCCCTTCAGATTCTTTGCGGTCATAACGGCTGCTCCTCTCTTTGTTTCAGATTGTCAGGCAACAAAAAACGCGCCGGAAGGGCGCTGCGGCCTTACCGGCGCGTGGAAAAAATACCACCGCTTACGGGTAAGATAGCGCCCCCGCGGTCCTTCCGCGGACAGTGCCGCGGGTCTTTCCCGGGGCCCCATCGGCGCCGCCGTGCCCGGCTGTGCCAATTCGGCGGGCTTGCCCCGCCCCACGCTCTGTGCCTGCCGGCTCCTGTGGGGTTCATCGCGCCCGCGCCTCTATCCATATATCTGCATCATAGCACGCTATTGCAGTGAAGTCAACGGATTTTTCCTTCTTTTCCCGCATCCCGGCGCGCTTGTGCATCCGCGTCGGCTGGCTTATAATAGGAGCAAAACGCAACCACAAAGAGGGAGAGAGAATTTTATGACACAGCAGCTGCTGACCCAATACCGGCGGGACCTGCACAGGATCCCGGAAACCGACTTCGACCTGCCCGAGACCCTGGCCTATGTACGCCGGGTGCTGGAGCAGTATCCCTGCACCCTGTTTTCGCCCTGCAAAAGCACCCTGTGCGCCTATTTCGATGCGGGCAAACCGCATACCGCCGCTTTCCGGGCAGATATGGACGCACTGCCCATTGCCGAGCGCAGCAGCTGCGACTATGTCTCCCATCATGAAGGAAAGATGCACGCCTGCGGCCACGACGGCCACATGGCCATCGTGCTGGCGCTGGCAGGCCGGGTGAGCCAGATGCTGGACAAACTGCCCCGGAATGTGCTGCTGGTGTTCCAGCCCGCCGAGGAGACCACCGGCGGCGCAAAGCTGGTGTGCGAAAGCGGGGTATTCGAGAAATACCGCTGCGACCGGATTTTCGGCTGGCACCTGTGGCCGGATCTGCCCGCCGGCACCATTGCCAGCCGCCCCGGCCCACTGCTGGCCCGCTCCAGCGAGGTAACCGTGACGGTCACCGGCAAGAGCAGCCATGTGGCCAAGCCCCACGAGGGCAGGGACGCCCTGTTTGCCGCCTCGGCGTTTTTGTACGAAAGCTACCGGCTGATCGAGCTGCTGGGTCGGCCGGAGGAACCCCGCCTTCTGAAGTTCGGCAAGCTGACCAGCGGTCAGGCCCGCAACGCCATCAGCGATTCCAGCCTGCTGCTGGGCACTCTGCGGGTCTATTCCGACGAGATGTTCACTGCCACTGAAGCCATGCTGCGGGATCTGGCCGGCACCATCGAGCGTAAAACCGGCTGCCGGTTCGAAATCACCTTTTCTACCGGGTATCCGCCGGTACGCAATGACCCAACTCTCTTTGATACCGCCCGCGCCGCACTGCCGCAGCTTCAGGTTCTGGAAAACCCGCTGATGATTTCGGAGGATTTTTCCTTCTATCAGCAGCGGCTGCCCGGCCTGTTCCTGCTGCTGGGTACCGGCACCGGCATTCCCCTGCACGCCGACACCTTCGACTTCGACGAGAGCGTTCTGGCTGCCGGCCTTGCGGCAGATGAACTGCTTCTGTTCCTGAACTGAGGACACTTCTTTTTCGTATTTCCCACAAAGCCGCTTGCTTTTCTTAATACAAGCGGCTTTGTGGGATTTTTTGTTTTTCGACCAAGAACAAATCTCTGACAAATCGCTGTATTTCACACTTTTTTCACTTTCTTTCCTGCGCATTGCCACAAAACGCTTTCTCACTGTTTGACTTTATCACTTTGACGCAGTATAACACTAAACAACGACAGAGAGGTCAGGGCCCGGCAGCGGATTCCCGCCAGGCCAGCTGATCTTTTTTCGTTTCAAGGGGTTTGCGAAGATCCAATCCAAAAAGAGAGGAGCACACACATGAAACTTTGGAAACGCATGGGCGCCGCAGCTGCCACCGGCAGCAACGTGCTGAACGTAATGACCGAGGTCGAGGTTGCCTCGCTGGATCCCCAGCTGGCCACCGACGGCACCAGCTTCGAGGTAATTGCCGACTTTACTGACGGCCTGATGCAGATGGATGCGGACGGTCAGCCCGTTCCCGCCATTGCCGAAAGCTACGAGGTGAGTGAGGACGGCTGCACCTACACCTTCCATCTTCGGAAGGATGCCAACTGGTCCAACGGTGATCCCGTGACCGCAAACGACTTCGTATTCGCCTGGCAGCGTGCGGCTGATCCTGCCACCGCCTCCGAATACAGCTACATGATGAGCGACATCGGCCAGATCAAGAACGCCGCCGAGATCATCGCCGGCGAGATGGACAAGAGCGAGCTGGGTGTCACCGCAGTGGACGACAAAACCCTGCAGGTGGAGCTGACCGTTCCCGTTCCCTACTTCCTGAATCTGATGTATTTCCCCACCTTCTACCCGGTGAACCAGGCCTTCTATGAAGGTCTGGCCGAAGGCACCTTCGGTACCAGCCCGGACACCGTGCTGAGCAACGGCGCCTTCATTCTGGACAGCTACGAGCCCGCGGCTCTGTCCTTCAGCCTGGTGAAGAACCCCGACTACTATGATGCCGACAAGGTCTCTCTGGACGGCCTGAACTATCAGGTCATCAAGGACAGCCAGCAGGCCTTCATGAGCTACCAGAACGGCGATCTGGACATCGTCAAGCTGAGCGGTGACCAGGTGGATCAGGTTCAGGGCGATCCTGAACTGAGTGTTCACGGCGCCGGCTACCTGTGGTACCTGACCCTGAACATGGACGGCGTACCCGCTCTGGCCAACCAGAATCTGCGTCTGGCCCTGACCCACGCCATCGACCGTACCTCCATTGTTGAGGACGTTGTGAAGGATGGCTCTCTGGCCACCTACACCGCTGTTCCCCCGCAGTTCGCCACCGGCCCGGACGGCAGCGACTTCTCGGAAGATCAGACCATGTTCCAGGATGTATGCAGTGACGATCCCGCCAAGGCTGCCGAGTACTTCGAGGCCGCCAAGGAGGAGCTGGGCCAGGATACCTTCACCTTCCAGCTGCTGGTGGAGGACACCACCGAATCCCAGAACGTGGCCGCCGTTATCAAGGAGCAGGTGGAGACCAACCTGCCCGGCGTGACTATGGAAATCAAGGTTGAGCCCAAGAAGCAGCGTGTCGAGGACATTCAGGAAGGCAACTACGAAGTCTGCCTGACCCGCTGGGGTCCCGACTACGCCGATCCCATGACCTACCTGAACATGTGGATCACCGATAACAGCAACAACTACGGCAAGTGGAGCAACGTCGAGTACGACGCCATCATTGCCGACTGCACCACCGGCCAGTATGTGAGCGACGCTTCCGCCCGCTGGCAGGCCCTGTACGACGCCGAAAAGATCATCATGGACGAGGCCGTTATTGTGCCCGTTTATACCAAGGCCGACGCCTGCATGATCAAGTCCAATGTGACCGGCGTGGACTTCCACCCCGTTGCTCTGAACCGGGTGTTCAAGAGCGCCACCAAGGGCTGATGCCCTTTGAACCGCCTGCCTTTTGCGCGGGCGGGACAATTCCGATAACCCCCTGAATTTTATGCCGCACAGCTTCCCTTGGCTTTGCAAGGCAAGGGAAGCTTGTGCGGTTTTTCTGTTCGGCAGTGCGCATTGCGGCGCCTGTCTCTTCAGGGCTTCTGTATCAAAAGACTGTATCAAAAGAGGGAGATCGCTTGTGAAAAGTTATATTCTGAAACGAGTGCTCATCTCGGTATTCACCCTGCTGGCCATTACACTGGTGCTGTTCTGCCTGCTGCAGCTCATGCCCGGTTCCCCCTTCAACGACGAGAAACTCACCGATGACCAGCGCATCGTCCTGAACGAAAAATATGGTCTGGATCAGCCGGTGCTGGTTCAGTTCGGGCGGTATGTGGCCAATCTGGTGCAGGGTGATTTCGGCGTGAGCTACAACATCAGCAAAAATACCCCCATCAGCCAGCTCATCCAGACCCGGCTTCCCATCAGCATTCAGGTGGGCGGCATGGCCGTTGCACTGGGCGCGGTGCTGGGGCTGATTCTGGGCGTGATCGCGGCGCTGAACCACAACACCTGGCTGGACAGCCTGTGCACCGCCATTTCGGTGCTGGGTGTTTCGGTACCCAGCTATGTGTTCGCACTTGCACTAAGCTACACGCTGGGCTTCCGGCTGAAATGGCTGCCCATGCTGTATTCCGCCAACACACCCTTTCTCTCCAGCGTGATGCCCAGCATTGCGCTGAGCATGTTCACCATGGCCTCCATTGCCCGTTTCACCCGCAACGAGATGATGGAAGTGCTGGGCAGCGAGTACATGCTGCTGGCGGAAAGCAAGGGCATCAACGGGGCGCCGCTGATTCTGCGGCATGCGCTGCGCAACGCACTGATTCCCATCATCACCGTGCTGGCTCCTCTGATCGTGGATCTGATGACCGGCAGCCTGGTGGTGGAAAAAATCTTCTCCATTCCCGGCGTGGGCAGTCTGCTGGTCACGGCCATTCAGTCCAACGACTACAACGTGGTCATTGCTCTGAGCTTTATTTACAGCGCCATGTACATCGGCATCATGCTGGTGGTGGACCTGCTTTATGGCGTGATCGATCCCCGCATCCGGGTAACCGGCGATGGCGGTCACATGGGCTTCTTTGCCCGCTGGCGGCTGGTCTTGTTCGGTAAAAAGAAGGGGGCGAAGGCATGAACCAGATTCAAACCATTCCCGCCGGCTCCCGGGTCGAAATCGCTGACCTGCGGCCGGATGACTTTACCCTGCGGGGAAGCCACGAAGATCAGCTGGACACCAACTTCGCCAGCCAGGGCTACTGGCACGATGTGCTGCACCGCTTTGTTTCCAACAAGGGCGCTGTAATTGCCCTGATCCTCATTCTCATCATTGTGGTCATGGCTGTGATCGGCCCCAGCCTGAGCGGCCGAAGCTATTCCAGCCAGACACTGAGCGAAAAGAACTTTGCACCCCGTATCCCGGTAATTGAAAATCTGGGTATTTTCAACGGCGACGAGGTACTTACCACCACCACCGGCAGCCGGGTGGTGAACGAATACGAGGAAAAGGGCCTGACCGATACCTACTACTGGTTCGGCAGCGACACTCTGGGCCGCGACATCTTTACCCGTGTATGGGAAGGCACCCGGGTCAGCCTGGGCATCGCCATCGTGTCCGCGGTAATCAACATGACCATCGGCATGTGCTACGGCCTGATCAGCGGCTATTTCGGCGGCTGGGTGGATACCATCATGCAGCGGTTCGTGGAGATCAACAACGGCATTCCCCGTCTGGTGATCGTGACACTGCTGCTTCTGGTGGTTAAGCCCGGCTTCACCACCATCGTTATCGCGCTGGTCATCACCGAGTGGATCAACATGAGCCGTATCGCCCGTGCCGAGATGCTGAAACTGAAGGAACAGGAATTTGTTCTGGCCAGCCGTACGCTGGGTGCCGGCAGCTTTCTGATCATCTTCAAGGAAGTGCTGCCCAACATCATCGGCCAGATCATCACTCAGCTGATGTTCAGCATTCCCACCGCGATTTTTACCGAGGCCTTTTTGAGCTTCGTGGGTCTGGGCATTCCCGTTCCCCAGTGCAGCCTGGGCAGCCTGATCAGCGAGACCTTCAACAGCTTCACCACCCACCCTTATCAGATTGTTCCTCCCATCGTGGTGATGTCTCTACTGATGCTCTGCTTCAACATGCTGGCCGACGGCCTGCGGGAAGCCTTTGACCCCAAACTGAAGGAAATGTGAGGTGACAGACCATGGAAAACAATGCCAAAGAAACCGTATTGTCCATTCGGAATCTGTCCATCACCTTTAAAACCGGCGCAGGCCCGGTGAATGCCATCCGCGGCGTGAACATCGACCTGCCCCGCGGCACCACCCTTGCGGTGGTGGGCGAGAGCGGCAGCGGCAAATCCGTCACCTTCAAGGCGGCCATGGGTATTCTGGCCTCCAACAGCGTGGTGAACAGCGGCAGCATCGTGTACAACTACCGCCACAACGACGGCACCCCCGCCACCGTGGACATCCTGAACATGAAAACCCGCGACATCCGCCGCCACATCAATGGCAAGCGGATCGCCATGATCTTTCAGGATCCCATGACCAGTCTGGATCCCACCATGCCCATCGGCAAGCAGATCATGGAAGGCATGATCTGGCACTACAAGACCCCCAAGCAGCAAGCCTGGGAAAAAGCCGTTCGGCTGCTCACCGAGGTGGGCATCGAAGAGCCGGAAAAGCGGATGCGTCAGTATCCCCATCAGCTCAGCGGCGGCATGCGGCAGCGTGTGGTCATTGCCATCGCGCTGGCCTGCGATCCGGATGTGCTGATCTGTGACGAGCCCACCACCGCGCTGGACGTGACCATTCAGGCCAAGATTCTGGAACTGATCAAGCGCATTCAGGCCGAGCGCGGCATCAGCGTCATCTACATCACCCACGACCTGGGCGTTGTGGCCAAGGTGGCGGATTTTGTAAACGTGATGTACGCGGGCCGTATTGTGGAGGCGGGCACCATCGACGAAATTTTCTACGATCCCCGCCACCCCTACACCTGGGGTCTGCTCAGCGCCATGACGGATCTGGATACCGAGGACGACCGGCTTTACACCATTCCCGGCTCGCCTCCGAACCTGCTGCATCCGGTGCCCGGCGACGCCTTTGCGCCCCGGAACGCCTATGCGCTGAACATCGACGAACGGCTGGATCCCCCCATGTTCCAGATCAGCGAGACCCACTACGCAGCCACCTGGCTGCTGGATGAGCGGGCTCCCAAGGTGGAGATGCCGCCGGAGCTGAAGGCCCGCATTGAACGCATGAAGAAGGAGGGAATCTGACAATGGAAGAAAGAACACCCCTTCTGGAAGTCAAGGGTCTGAAGCAGTATTTCAAGGGCAGCCACCAGTTCACCGTGAAGGCGGTGGACGGTGTGGACTTCGTAATCTACCCGGGCGAAACCTACGGTCTGGTGGGCGAGAGCGGCAGCGGCAAGAGCACCATCGGCCGCAGCGTGATCCGCCTGTACAAGCCCACCGCCGGGCAGATTCTGTTCAACGGGATGGATATTTCCGGCGATCTGAACGCCCAGCAGAACCAGCAGCTGCGCACCCAGATGCAGATGATCTTTCAGGATCCCATGGCCTGCCTGAACCCCCGCAAAAAGGTGGGGGAGATCATTGCCCAGGGTCTGGACATTCATCATCTGTATTCCAGCCGCGCCGAGCGGCAGGAGAAGGTGGCGGCGATTCTGAAAAAGGTGGGTCTGGCCTCTGAGCATGCGGATCGTTATCCCCACCAGTTCTCCGGCGGCCAGCGTCAGCGCGTGGGCATTGCCCGTGCCCTGATCATGGATCCCAAGCTGATCATTGCCGACGAGTGCATCAGTGCGCTGGATGTTTCCATTCAGGCGCAGGTGGTTAACCTGATGAAGGATCTTCAGGAGGAAACCGGCACCGCCTATCTGTTCATCGCCCATGACCTTTCCATGGTGAAATACATTTCCGACCGGATCGGCGTGCTGCATCTGGGCCATCTGGTGGAGACCGGCACCACCGAGGAGATTTTCTCCAATCCGGTGCACCCCTACACCCAGAGCCTGCTCAGCGCCATTCCCCAGCCGGACCCCCGCACCGAGCGGGGCCGGGTGGCCAAGAGCTACGACTACCGCACTGCCGGCGTGGATTATCTGGCGGGAAAACAGCAGCATCTGGGCGGTACTCACTATGTGCTGGCCACCGACGAGGAGCTGGCCCGCTGGACCGCCCGCGCCTGATTTTCATTCTTTTGCGATCCTCTCTTTTGATACAAACGAATGAACGGCCGACCCCATGCAAGGGGCCGGCCATTCCTTCGTTTTTTCATTCAGTTTTCAGGCCAGTGTTTCCAGAAATGCCTCCAGACGGTCAAGGCCCTCCTCCAGCTGATCATCCGCGCAGCAGTAGGAAAGGCGCACATAGCCCTCGGAGCCGAAGCAGCTGCCCGGCACCAGCGCAAGCCCGCCTTCCTGAATCAGGCGGGTGCAGAACTCCTCGCTGCTCATGCCGAACTGCTTTATGCAGGGGAAGATGTAGAACGCTCCCTCCGGCTTGTTCACCGGCAGGCCCATCTCGCACAGCCGCTTATAGACAAAGTCCCGCCGCCGCCGGTAGCTCCGGCGCATGACGCTCACATCGCTTTCCAATGCGGCGATGCAGGCAGTCTGGGAAAAGCTGGTCACACTGACCACGCTGTACTGGTGCACCTTCTGCAGCTGCTGCTTCACCGGCGCATCCGCCGCCAGCCAGCCCAGCCGCCAGCCGGTCATGGCATAGGGCTTGGAGAAGCTCTCCACCACGATGATGTTCTCCCTCAGATCCGGGTAAAGGGCAGCAAAGCGGGCAAAGGAATCTGTGTAGCTCAGCTGCCAGTACACGTCATCGCAGATCACATAGATGCCGGTACGGCGCACAAGCTCTGCCACCGCATCCAGACTTGCTCTGGTGTAGACGCAGCCGGTGGGGTTGTTGGGGCTGGTCAGGATGATGGCCTTGGTACGCTCGCTCACCGCGGCGTTCAGGGCCTGCTCATTCAGCTGGAAGCCGCAGGGCTCGGTGTCCACCGGCTTGTATACGCCCCGGCACAGCCCGATCAGCGACTCATACAGACCAAAGGCAGGGATGGGCACCAGCACCTCGTCGCCCACATCTACCACGCCGGACAGGGCACACAGCAGCGCCTCGGTGGCCCCGCAGGTGACCACGAATTCCTCCGGCGTATAGTCCAGCCCCTGCTTTTTGCTGAATTCGGAAAGGGCGGCCAGCAGCTCCGGGCGGCCGTTGTTGGGCGGGTAGTGAGTATCGCTCTGTTCCAGCGCCCGCTGGGCAGCCTGCCGGATGGGCAGGGGAGTATCGAACTCCGGTTCGCCCAGCGTCAGCTTCACGCAGCCGGGGGTCTGGGCGGCAAGAGCGGTAAACCGGCGAATTCCGGAAAGGGTAAGGCCGGTAACGGCCGGATTCATGGGCAGGCGCATGGGCGGGATTCTCCTTCAGACAGTTTACTTTTGCATGTTACCAGTATAGCACAACTGGGCGGATGCGGCATAAAAAAATGCAGGCCCCGAACGGAGCCCGCATTTCAGATGGTTACTTCCTGATCATGGAAGCCAGGTAGCCCTGAATGCCCTTCACGCTGGAAAGGTTCATGGCCTCGGCGCACACGTCGTCCGCCTCCTGCTGGCTCCACAGGCTGATGGTGCGGCGGGTGGCCAGCACGGCGCTGGCGCTCACGCTGAACTCATCCAGACCCCAGCTGAGCAGCAGGGGAATCAGAGCCGGGTCGGCGGCAGCCTCACCGCACATGCCCACGGGGATGCCGGCGGTCTTGGCAGCCTTGATCACGTTGGCGATGCTGCGCAGCACAGCCGGATGGAAGTGGGTGTACAGAGAGGCCACATCCGGGTTGCCCCGGTCCACAGCCAGAGTGTACTGGGTCAGGTCGTTGGTACCGATGCTGAAGAAGGCGGCCTCCTGCGCCAGCAGATCAGCAATCTGGCTGGCGGCGGGGGTCTCGATCATCACACCCACCTGGGCGTTGGCGTCGAAGGGCAGGCCCTCGGCAGCCAGCTCCTTCTTGGCCTTTTCCAGCATGGCCTTGGCGGCGCGGATTTCCTCCAGACCGGTGACCAGCGGAAGCATGATCTTGATGTTCTTGTGGTCCGCGCCGGCACGCAGCAGGGCGCGCAGCTGGATCATGTAGGTCTCGGGGTTATCCAGGCAGTAGCGGATGGCCCGGTGCCCCAGGAAGGGGTTCTCCTCCTTCTTCATGTGCAGGTAGTCGATCTCCTTGTCGCCGCCCACGTCCAGGGTGCGGATGATGACCTCCTTGCCTGCGAACAGCGCCGCCACCTGACGGTAGGCGTTCATCTGCTCCTCCTCGGTGGGCAGGCTGTCCCGATCCATGAACAAAAACTCGGTGCGGAACAGGCCGATGCCCTCGGCGCCCTTTTCCAGCGCGGCCTGGGCATCCTCGGGCTTACCAATGTTGGCATACAGGCCCACGGCGCGGCCGTCCGCGTTCACGGTGGGTTTGCCCAGATAGGCCTTCAGCATCTGACGCTGATGCTCAAACTCGGCGCGGCGCTCCTCATAGTCCTTCAGGGTCCGCTCATCCGGGTTCACATACACATGGCCGAACTCGCCGTCCATGGCGATCTCGTCGCCGTTCTGGATGGTGTCGGCTGCACTGGGCACACCCAGCACGGCGGGAATCTCCAGCGCACGGGCCAGAATGGCGGAATGGCTGGTGCGGCCGCCGATCTCGGTGATGATGCCCACCACGTTTTCCCGGCTGATGCCCACGGTCATGCTGGGGGTGAAGTCCTGCGCCACAATCACGGTGCCGGCGGGGGCATGGGCCAGATCCACATCCGGCAGACCCAGCAGCTGCTTGAGCAGCCGGGCGCGCAGGTCACCGATATCGGTGGCGCGCTGGCGCATCAGTTCATCCTCCATGCCGCTGAACATGGCAATGAAGGTCTGGCAGACGGAGTCCACCGCAGCTTCGGCCACGTTGCCGGCAGCGATCTGCTCCTCCATCTGGCCCATCATGAACGGGTCGTTCAGCATCATGATCTGGCCGGACAGGATCTCGGCGGCATGCTCGCCCACCTTTTCCGTCATCTCGGCCGCCATGTTGCTCAGCCGCTGGCTCACGGCAGCTGCAGCCTCCTTCAGGCGTTCGGTCTCCTGCTGCTGCCCCGCAAACTGCACGGCGGAATAATCCAAATTCTGTTCCTTTACCACCAGCGCATGGCCAATGCCCACACCTGCGGACGCTCCTGTACCCTTTAACATGGTTTTTATACCCCTCTCGTCGGCTTTTTATCAGGCGCGCCCCGGCCCATCAGGTGGACCGGGGCGCCGCATGTTGTATGTTCTGCTGCTTACTCGCCCAGACCGCTTTCGATCAGGCCCACAGCCTTGTCCAGAGCGGCCTGCTCGTCGTCGCCGGTGCAGCGAACTTCCAGCTCGCTGCCGCACTTGATGCAGGCGGCCATCAGGTTCATGATGCTCTTGGCGTTGATCTCCTTATCCTTGAACACCAGCACCACGTCGCTGTTGAACTTCATCATTTCCTGAGCAAACATACCGGCGGGACGCATGTGCATGCCCATGGGGTTCACGATCTTGGTCATCTTGCTTACCATAATAGTTGTTCTCCTTTTATTTTATGTTTGTGTTTTTGAAGCGCCCGCGCACTGCAGCACGCGGGCCTGCTTTGCAACAAATGGATTACTGCTCCTTGTTCTTTTTTAGAACACCCAGCAGCAGCATGCCAACCAGGCTGCCCACAACCAGGCTGATCACATAGCCCAGCACATTGGTGACCACGGGGAACACGAAGATACCGCCGTGAGGAGCCATCAGGCTGCAGCCGAAGAACATGCTCAGAGCGCCGGCCACCGCGCTGCCAACTACGCAGCTGGGGATCACGCGCAGGGGATCGGAGGCAGCGAAGGGAATCGCGCCCTCGGTGATGAAGCACAGACCCATAATGTAGTTTACCACGCCGGACTTGCGCTCATCCTGAGTGAACTTCTTCTTGAAGAAGGTGGTGCACAGAGCGATGGCCAGCGGGGGAACCATGCCGCCCACCATAACGGCGGCCATCATCTGGTATTCGATGGCGCCCTGCGCTGCGCCTGCAGCGGCGGCGGTGGCAATGGCGCCAGTACCGGTTACATAGGCAGCCTTGTTGAAGGGGCCGCCCATATCAATGCTCATCATGCCGGCCAGAACCGCACCCAGCAGGATCTTGCTGGTGCCGCCCAGGCTGTTCAGGAAAGCGATCAGACCGTTGTTGATGGCGCCCATGAGGGGGTTCACCAGGCACATGAACAGGCCCATGAACAGCACGCCGATTACAGGGTAGAGCAGAATGGGCTTAATGCCTTCCAGGCTGTCCGGCAGCTTGTCGCAGACCTTGCGCAGGCCCAGCATGAAGTAGCCGCCCACAAAACCGGCCAGCAGCGCGCCCAGGAAGCCGGCGGGAATGGCTGCGGTGTTGGGGTCCAGAATGGTGGCAAAGCTGGTGCCGGCAGCGGCCAGGCTGCCGCCCACAAAGCCAACGGCCAGACCCGGACGGTCGGCAATGCTCATGGCGATATAGCCCGCCAGGATGGGCAGCATGAAGTTGAAGGCCACGCCGCCAACGGTCTTGAAGAAGGCCGCCACGGGGGTGTTCATGCCGAAGTTTGCGGGGTTGATGGAGTAATCGTCCAGCAGGAAGGCCAAAGCGATCAGGATGCCGCCGCCGATTACGAAGGGCAGCATGTGGGAAACGCCGTTCATCAGGTGCTTGTACAGCTGACGGCCGATGCTCTCGTTCTTGGCAGTCTCGGTGGTCTTCACCGCGCCGGAGTAGTGGTAGATGGGAACCTGTTTCTCCACGATCTTGCCGATCAGCTCTTCGGGATGATGGATACCCTCGCTCACGGGAACAAAGAGCACGCGCTTGCCGTCAAACCGGGCGGTCTCCACGTTCTTGTCGGCGGCAACGATGATGCCGTCGGCTGCGGCGATCTCCTCGGCGGTCAGCACATTCTTTGCGCCGCCGGAACCGTTGGTCTCGGCCTTCAGGGGGATATCCATGGCCTTGCCGGCTTTCTCCAGAGCCTCGGCAGCCATGTAGGTGTGAGCAATGCCGGTGGGGCAGGCGGTAACAGCCAGCACACGGTAACCGGCAGCCTTTTCCTCAGCGGCAGTCTCCTGCGCGGCGGGCTCGCCGTACTTGGCGCCCTCGGCCTCGTCGATGGCCTTCATGAACTCCTCCACAGTGGTGGCGGACCGCAGCTTGGCGGTGAAGTCACCATCCATCAGCAGCACCATCAGGCGGCTGAGGATTTCCAGATGCAGGTCGCCGTCCATGGGGGCGGCGATTATGAAGAACAGGTCGCTGGGCTTGTTGTCCATGGCGCCGTAGTCCACGCCAGTGTCCAGAGTCATGGCTGCCAGACCGGGGCGCTTGACCGCCTCGCTTTTGGCGTGGGGCACCGCGATACCCGCCTCAATGGCGGTGCTGCTCTGAGCCTCGCGGGCCAGAATGGCCTGCTTGTAGGCCTCCACATCTGCCAGATTGCCGCCAGCCACTTGCAGGCCGATCAGCTTGTCGATGGCCGCTTCCTTATTCGCTGCGCTGGTGTGCAGCTCCACGCTTTCCGGCCTGAGCAAATCCGTAATACGCATGATTCTCGATCCTTTCTCTCGTTCTTTTTCTGGGGGTTCGATCTATTTGCAGGCGTGCGGTTCTGTGGTTCCGCAGCGCACGCTTATGCCTTGTTCAAAAGAGCCTCGATCTCGGGGCGGGTGGCCAGCACATCTGAGAAGGCGGTGGCGCTGCCTGCGGCGCTGCCCACGCGCAGGGCCTGCTCGTAGTCGCCGCTGTCCAGATAGCCGGCCAGGAAGCCCGCCACCATGGAGTCGCCCGCGCCCACCGAGTTCTTCACCTTGCCCTTGTGGGCGGCCAGCCGGTGGCACACGCCGTTTTCGTCCAGCAGCATCGCGCCATCGCCGGCCATGCTTACCAGCACGTTGCGGGCGCCCTGCTCCTGCAGCTTTGCGGCGCACTCCCGGATCTCCTCGTCGGTGGTGAGGGTACGGCCGAAGATCTCGCCCAGCTCATGGTTATTGGGCTTGATCACGAAGGGCCGGTATTTCAGCACGTTTACCAGCAGATCCCGGGTGGCGTCCACCGCGCAGAGCACCTTTTTGCCCTCCAGACGGGCCAGGATGCTCTCGTACACATCGCTGGGCATGCTGGCGGGGATGCTGCCGGCCAGAACCAGCACATCGCCCTCGCTCAGGGCATCCAGCTTGTGATACAGCTCCTCCAGCGCCTCGGCGCTGATATCCGGCCCCTTGCCGTTGATCTCGGTCTCCTCGCCGGCCTTCAGCTTCACATTGATACGGGTGAGCCCGGCAGGCAGGTGGATAAAGTCGGTGGCAACGCCTTTGGCGGCCAGCCCGTCCTCAATGGCCTTGCCGGTGAAGCCGGCCACAAAGCCCAGTGCCACGTTTTCGTGGCCCAGCTCCCGCAGCACCCAGGACACGTTGATGCCCTTGCCGCCCAGCTGCACGTCCTCGCTGACGGTGCGGTTCACCTGGCCCAGAGCCAGCTCATCCATGCGCACCACATAATCCAGCGCGGGATTGAATGTAACGGTGTATATCATAGCCCTTCTACCTCCTTGATCACTGCGTGCTTGCGGTAACTCTTGTCCGGCAGGCGGTCGGTTACAATGCAGGCCTGATCGATGGGTGCCACAGTGACCGCTGATACCCGCCCGAACTTGGACGAATCCGCCAGAACATATTTGATGTAGGCCTGGCGCAGCGCGGTGGCCTTCAGCTCGGCCTCCTCCACGTCCGGGGTGGTGCATCCCTGGCTCACGGTGATGCCATTAATACCGATAAACGCCTTGGTGAAGTTGTAGTGCCTCAGCGCCTGCACCGCACCGGAGCCTACGATGGCCTCGGTTCCGGTCTTAAGCATGCCGCCCAGAATGCAGGCCTTGAAACCCTTGTTCACCAGCCGCTGGGCGTGCAGGATACCGTTGGTCACGATCAGCAGCCCGTCGCTGGGCTCCAGATACTCCAGCATCCGCAGGGTGGTGCTGCCCGCATCCAGAAAAATCACGTCGTCCGGCTGAACCTGCGCCGCCGCATAGCGGGCAATCATGTCCTTCTGATCCAGATTGAGCTGCTCCTTGGCGCTCATTGTGGGCTCCGTGCTCTCGAACATGGCGTCCACTGCGGTGGCGCCGCCGTGCACCTTGTTCAGCTTGCCCTGCTCGGCCAGAATCATCAGATCCCGCCGCACCGTGGATTCCGAGGTATCCAGCCGCTGCGCCAGCTCGGTGACGGTGGCCGCCCGGCGCTTGGCCAGCACTTCCAGAATAACCGCAAACCGTTTTTCTGCCAGCATCACGCCGCCTCCTTTTTGTTCCGTTCTTTTGTTCTGGTTTCACTATAACACAGACATTTGGCGAATTCAAGCGCTTTCTATCAAAAACAATCAAATTTCTTCATTTTATTTTCCTGCATTCGCGCATTTTTGCGCAAATCTGCTCAAATGCGCAAAAAATCTCCCCAACACCCGGTTTCGGATGCAGGAGAGAGAGTCCGTTTCGGTATTTATCGCTGGAAGCGGGGCGGTTCGTTCAGATCCAGCTCCAGCAGGTGGGCTTTGATCTGCATCAGGCTGCGGGCCTCCATACACAGACCACGCACGCCCTGACGGATGAACCGCTCGGCAGTGTCCGGGTCGGTGGCGCTCACGCCGCAGATGGTCACCGGCAGCTCCTGGCTCCAGGCAGCTGCCACCACCATATCGATCAGGCGGCCCACCGCGTGGGGCCAGCAGGTGAAATAGCCGGACATCCGGCTGTCGCGCCGGTCCGCCGCGTATGTGTACTGGGTCAGATCGTTGGTGCCAATGTGCACAAAGGAGCACCGGTCGGCCAGAATCTCGTCCGCCAGCAGCGCGGCACTGGGCACCTCGATCATGGCGCCGATGGGTACCTTTTCATTGAAGGGAACTCCCTCCCGGCGCAGCTGGCTCTTGGCTACCTCCACAAGCTCCAGCGCTTCCTTCCAGTCCGCCGGGCCGGTGATCATGGGGAACATGATGCGCAGATCGCCCTTGAGCGCAATGCGCAGCAGTGCCCGCATCTGGGTGACGAACAGCTCGGGATGGCTCAGCTGGAGCCGTACCCCCCGCATGCCCAGTGGGGAATAGTTGGTGGTATCCTCCAGACCTGCCACCCGCTTGTCCGCCCCGATGTCGAAGGTGCAGATGGTTATCGGGTGGCCGGCAGCAGCCTCCAGGCAGGTCATATAATAATAGTACTGCTCATCCTCGGCGGGAATGTGCTCGCCGGTGATCATGAATTCGCTGCACAGCAGACCCACGCCGTCCGCGCCCGCATCCATCGCAGCCCGGATATCGGTGGGGCTGGAGCAGTTGGCCAGCAGGGTAACGGTGGTGCCGTCCTTAGTCACACAGGGCTGATCCTTCAAGAACGCCATGCGCCGCTTCAGCATGCCCTCGCCCACAATCCGCCGCTGGGCGTGGCGCACCGCATCCGCGTCCGGTTTGACAATCATGTCGCCGTTGTAGGCATCCAGAATGGCTGCCTGCCCCTCGCTGTATGCCAACATCTCGCTGCCCAGCTGCACCACAGCGGGAATGTCCATGGTGCGGGCCATGATGGCCGCGTGGCTCTGGATGCTTCCGCCGCTGGTGGCAAAGCCCAGAATCTTGGCCCGGTCGATGCTGATGATGTCGCTGGGGAAGATTCGCTCGCCCACCAGAATACAGGGAACCTCCAGCTCGGGGGCCTTGCGGGGCTCGCCGTCCAGAATGTTCACCACCCGCCGGCAGACGTCCAGCACATCCACCGACCGCTGGCTCATGTATTCATCGTCCAGATTTTCCAGGGTGGCGGCGTAATGCCGGCCCACCCATTCCATGGCTGCGGCCGCGCCGTCGCCATCGGCAATGCGCTGGGCCACCTGTGTCAGAAGGCCCGAATCCTCCAGCATCATCCGCTGGAACATGAGAATGGCCTGCTGGATACCGTCGGTCTTTTCCTCCAGAACGTGGAGCTCCTCCTTGGCCAGGATGACAGCGGCATCGAACAGAGCCTGTTCGCGCACCGGCAGACCAACCACCCGCACCAGGCCGGCAGTGCCGTGATGCAGCCGGTGAACCGGCCCCATGACCAGCCCCTTGGATGCACTGATGCCTGTAAATCTTCTCATGGCTCCTCACCTCCCTGGGATCCGCGCAGGCTTGCCGCCACAAGTGCCTGCAAAAACTCTCCGGGCGCGGCAGCCGCCTGAGCGGCCTCCCGGATACAAAGGCCCGCATCCGCCTCGAACAGCGGTGCAAAACGCAGGCAGATCTGGGGATCCACCCGCTGTAAAAATTCCTCAAACAGCTCATCGGCGGTGTAAACCGGATCCGGCGCAACGCCCGCCAGCTCGCAGGCCCGCTCCAGAGGGGCAAGCGCCCGGGCGGCAGCGGTGGCCGCCAGCTTTTCCAGCCCGCCCAGTGCCGCCTGTTCGGCAAAGGTGAGGGCAGGGTTCGCCCCCATCACCCGCCGCAGCAGCTCTGCATAGGGGCGCACAAAGCCCTCAGTGAGCGCCCGCTCCTGGCCGGCCTGTATGCTGTATGCAATGCCCAGAATCCGGCCAAAGGCCCGGTAGGTATCGTTGTAGCCCAGGGCGATGTTCTGCCTTGCCTGCTGGGGATCAAAGGTAAGAATCGCGCCCAGTTCCCAGTGGCTGCGCACCAGAATCACCGGCAGCTGGGGCGGTATCCGGCGGGTAATGCCGATGCCGTCCACATCCACGGCCACCACTTCTTCCGCACCCATACGCCGGGCAAGGCCCACAGGCATATTGTCGGCATAGCCGCCGTCGATGAACTGTTCACCCTCAATGGCCCGGGGCCGGAAGGCCGGAAAGCATGCGGCGGAAGCCAGAAGATACTCCTTCATCTGCCCCTGCGGAATCTGCTGCGCCGTGAGCTCCAGCGGGCGCAGGTTGCGCTTGTTCACGGTGACCAGACCGAATTCAATGGGGGAGGTGCGCAGCGCATCCTCGTCCAGCACCCGATCCACGATGCTCTCCAGTGGGGTCACATCCAGCCCGCCGCCGCGCACTGTTTCCTGCCAGAAGTTCAGCACCCCCTGCTCCGGGTCCGGCGGGTCGGTGATCACCTGACGGGTGTCGATGGTGAGCCACATGTCCCGGGCGGTGGCCCACTGACCGGTGGCGAACATGGCGCCGTTCAGGCAGCCCACCGAGGTGCCGGTAATCACATCCGGCCGCCAGCCCAGCTCGGTCAGCGCCTGATATACCCCCACCTGGTAGCTGCCGCGGGCTCCGCCGCCCGCCAGTACTAACCCTCGCTTCATGCCTTTTCGCCCTCGCTCACTTTTTCGCTTTAACACATTGTAGCAGAAAGCTTTCCGGGGACGCAACTGCTTTTCCGTAAAAAACGGCAGAATCGCATGGTCGTCCATTGTGTTTAGTCTATTATAATCCTTTCCTGCAGTAAAGGAAATACGTTTTCAACTATTTTTACAAAATATTTTATAGCTTCAAAAATATTTTGTGCATCATTCTTGTTTTTCCGGGGGTTTCGTTCTATAATGAAGGCAACAGCGAAATTTTCGCTTCGTTACCCCTGAAGCGTTTTTCGCGTGGTACACCCCGGCTTTGCCGGTGTTTTGAACAAGGAGGGATCATTCGATCATGAGCGCGATGTACTTTGTTGCGGCAGGCTCCGTGCTTGCCCTGCTGTTTGCGGCGGCCATGTTTGCCCGGGTAAAGAAAGAACCTCAGGGCTCCGCCCAGATGGCAAAGATCTCGGCCTCGGTGAGCAACGGTGCCACCGCCTACTTAAAACGCCAGTACAAGGGCGTGGCCATCTTCTTCGCGGTGGTCTTTGTGATCCTGCTGATTATGGCTTCTCTGGGCTTTCTGAGCTTTTTTACCCCCTTCGCCTTCCTGACCGGCGGCTTCTTCAGCGGCCTGTCCGGTTTTATTGGTATGCGCACCGCCACCATGGCCAACTGCCGCACCGCCAACGCCGCCTCGAACAGCCTGAACAAGGGCCTGCGGGTGGCCTTCAGCGCCGGCTCGGTCATGGGCTTCACCGTGGTGGGCCTGGGCCTGCTGGATCTGAGCATCTGGTATTTCTTCCTCCATTTCTGGTACACCGCCATTGATCCGGTGGCCAGCCAGGAGATCCTGATTCAGAACATCACCTCCAATATGCTCACCTTCGGCATGGGCGCTTCCTCCATGGCGCTGTTCGCCCGTGTGGGCGGCGGCATCTTCACCAAGGCGGCGGACGTTGGCGCCGACCTGGTGGGCAAGGTGGAGGCGGGCATTCCGGAGGATGACCCCCGTAACCCAGCCGTTATCGCAGACAACGTGGGCGACAACGTGGGCGACGTGGCCGGCATGGGCGCCGACCTGTATGAATCCTATGTGGGCTCCATCGTTTCCACCAGCGCGCTGGCCGTGGCTGCCGGCTTCGGCATGCAGGGCGTGGGCGTTCCCATGCTGCTGGCCGCGCTGGGCGTGCTGTGCTCCATCGTGGGCACCTTCTTCGTAAAGACCAAGGAGGGCGCCAGCCAGAAGAATCTGCTGACCGCCCTGCGCACCGGTACATACATCAGCAGCGTGCTGATCGCCATCTGTGCCTGGTTTGCCATCCACTGGCTGCTGCCCGCCGAGCACGCCACCGGCGTGTTCATCGCGGTGATCAGCGGTCTGGCCGCTGGTGTGATCATCGGTGCGCTCACCGAATACTACACCTCGGACAGCTATTCTCCCACCCGAAAGCTCTCGGCCTCCAGTGAGACCGGCAGCGCCACCGTAATCATCAGCGGCCTGTCTCTGGGCATGCTTTCCACCGTGGCTCCCGTTGTGATCGTGGGCATTTCCGTGCTGCTGAGCTACTTCTGCAGCGGCGGCGCCGAGGACTTCAACATGGGCCTGTACGGCGTGGGCGTTTCCGCCGTTGGCATGCTGAGCACCCTGGGCATCACCCTGGCCACCGACGCCTACGGCCCCATTGCGGACAATGCGGGCGGCATTGCCGAGATGACCCACATGCCCGCACAGGTTCGCCAGCGTACCGACGCGCTGGACAGCCTGGGCAACACCACCGCCGCCACCGGCAAGGGCTTTGCCATCGGTTCCGCGGCCCTGACCGCACTGGCACTGATTGCATCCTACATCGACAAGGTTCACCAGATTGATCCGGACATTGTGCTGGATCTGTCCATCACCAATCCCACCACTCTGATCGGTCTGTTCATCGGCGGCATGCTGCCCTTCCTGTTCGCGGCCCTGACCATGGACGCGGTGGGCAAGGCGGCCCAGAGCATCGTGGTGGAGGTTCGCCGCCAGTTCAAGGAAATCAAGGGCCTGATGGAAGGCAAAGCTGAACCGGACTATGCCTCCTGCGTGGACATGTGCACCCGCAGCGCCCAGAAGCTGATGCTGGCCCCCGCCCTGATCGCGGTGATCGTGCCCGTTGTGGTGGGCCTGATCCTGGGCGTGGAAGGCGTGGCCGGTCTGCTGGCCGGCACCACCGTTACCGGCTTTGTGCTGGCCGTGATGATGGCCAATTCCGGCGGCGCGTGGGACAACGCGAAAAAGTACATCGAGAGCGGCGCCCATGGGGGCAAGGGCAGCGACTGCCACAAGGCCGCTGTGGTGGGCGACACCGTGGGCGATCCCTTTAAGGACACCAGCGGCCCCTCCATCAACATCCTGATCAAGCTTACCAGCATGGTTTCCATCGTGTTTGCCGGTCTGGTGGTTGCGGTGCATCTGCTGTGAGCCGTCGGTCTCTGTTCTCTCTTTCTCTGCCGTAAGGCCCGCCATAAGACCTCCTGGCCGTTTGTGTGCGGCGGGCCATTTGGAACAAAAAGGGAGGAGCGTTTTTAACGCTCCTCCCTTCTTGTTATGGAAAATCTGTTTTTCAGCCCTCTGCGGTGAACAGCCCGGTGGACAGATACCGGTCGCCGGTGTCCGGCAGAAGGGTCACGATGGTCTTGCCCGCATTCTCCGGCAGCTTTGCCAGCCGGATGGCACCCGCCAGCGCTGCGCCGGAGGAAATGCCTGCCAGCACACCCTCTGCCCGGCCCAGGGCTCGGCTGGCCTCAAAAGCCTGCTCGGTGGTCACGGTAAGCACCTCGTCATAGGCGTTCTGATCCAGAGCATCCGGCACAAAGCCCGCGCCGATGCCCTGCAGCTTGTGGGGACCAGCCTTCCCGCCGGACAGCACCGGCGAATCCGCCGGCTCCACCGCGGCCACATGGATGGCGGGATTCTGCTCCTTCAGATAACGGCTCACACCGGTGATGGTGCCGCCGGTGCCCACACCGGCCACAAACAGGTCGATCTTGCCGTCGGTATCCTCCCAGATCTCGGGGCCGGTGGTGCGGTAGTGGGCGTCCGGATTAGCGGGATTTTCGAACTGGCCGGGGATAAAGCTGCCGGGGGTCTGGCTCGCCAGCTCCTTTGCCTTTTCGATGGCGCCGGTCATCCCCCTGGCCCCGGGGGTGAGCACCAGCTCGGCCCCATAGGCCATCATCAGCTGGCGACGCTCCACCGACATGGTGTCCGGCATGACGATGATCACCCGATAGCCCCGGGCCGCTGCCACCGAGGCAAGGCCGATGCCGGTGTTGCCGCTGGTGGGCTCGATGATGGTGCCGCCCGGGCCGATCAGGCCCTTCGCCTCGGCATCATCCAGCATGGCCTTGGCCACCCGGTCCTTCACCGAACCGGCGGGATTGAAGGATTCCAGCTTTGCCAGCAGCACGGCATTCAGGCCCAGCTGCTGTTCCAGGCGGACAAGGCGGAGCAGGGGAGTGCGGCCGATCAGCTGATCCGCCGCGGTGTAGATCTTGGACATGGTTCATTCTCCTTTTCTGTTTCTGGTTCGATTGGACTGCATCCGGTATACGGGCCCCTCGCCCGGCCGGTTCAACATCGGGCCAGACCTCCGGCCGCCGGGCAAAGATACATCCGATTCATTGCACACGCCGCCTTTCCGTGGAAAATTCAGGATATCGATATAATACGCCATATTCCCCATCTCGTCAATAGGATTATATTCTTTTCATTTTGTTTGATTTCAAACAGAATATTTGACATCCACCGGATATACTGGGTACAGAATCTGATTGTGAGCTGCGCCCGGTGGGCGTGAAAGGAAGGAACTGCTGTTATGATCCGTAGAATCATTAAAATCGACGAAGCCGCCTGCAACGGCTGCGGCGCCTGCGCCGCGGCCTGCCACGAGGGAGCCATTGGTATGGTAAACGGCAAGGCCCGCCTGCTGCGGGACGACTACTGCGATGGTCTGGGCGACTGCCTGCCCGCCTGCCCCACCGGGGCCATCTCCTTTGAAGAGCGGGAGGCCGCCGCTTACGACGAAGCCGCCGTGCTGGCCAACAAGGCAAAGACCGGCGCCACCGCCCACACCGGCTGCCCCGGCAGCCGCAGCCGGGCGCTGAACCCGCAGCCCGCAGCCGGTGTGCCCAGTGAGGAACCCGCCAGCTGCCTGCGCCAGTGGCCGGTACAGATCAAGCTGGCCCCGGTGAACGCCCCCTATTTTGACGGGGCCGACCTGCTCATCGCCGCCGACTGCACCGCCTACACATACGCGGGCCTGCACAGCCGGTTCATGGCCGGCCGGGTAACCCTGATCGGCTGCCCCAAGCTGGACATGGTGGATTATTCCGAAAAGCTGGGCGCCATTCTGGCGGCCAACAACATCCGCAGCCTGACCGTAGTGCGCATGGAGGTGCCCTGCTGCGGCGGGATGGAATACGCCGTGCAGCGGGCGGTGGCCGCCAGCGGCAAGGCACTGGATGTAAAGGTTGCCGTGATCAGCACCGACGGCCGCATCCTGAAGGAATCGGTTTGACAAAAAGCGCAAAAGCCAAAATGGCTTTTGCGCTTTTTCCTTTTTCGGGCAGGGCTCAGTCTTCAACCCGCTCAAAGCGCCAGGTCTGGTCCGCGTCCGGGTATTTTTCCCGATCCACCGGGCCTGCAAACATTTCGTAGGGGCGCACCCACAGGCCGCCCTCGCCGTACAGCGGCCGGTATACCACCAGCCGCTCGTCGGTCTCACTGTGACGGGCAACGCCCTCCACCTGATAATAATTGCCCTTGAAGTGCCGGTAACGCCCCGGCGTGATTTCCCGTTCCATCCGATTCACTGCTCCCTGTTCTTCTCATCCGGCTCCAGCCCGGCCAGCTGCTTCCAGTCCGCGCCCTGACGGGCGGCGGCAGCCAGCGCAGCCAGCTCTCCGGGCAGCGGAGCGCGGGGCTCTTCTGCGGGCGGGTCGGTGCGGCCGGGGGCCAGATCCATCAGCCAGTAGCTCACGCCCTGCCAGCCGCTCTTCAGCCCGCAGCGGGCCTGCCGCCCCTCGCACACAAAGCCAAACCGCTCATGAAAGGCTTCACTGGCGGGGTTGGGATCCGCCAGCACCGCATAGGCGTTCCAGTAGCCCTGGCGGCACAGCGCCGCCAGCAGCGCATGATACAGCATGCTGCCCACACCCAGCCGCCGGGCCTCCGGGGCAAGGTAGATAGTGGTCTCGGTGTCCCACGCGTAAGCGCCTGTGCCGTAGCGCCAGGGATGGGCACAGGCGTAACCCAGCGCCTGCCCCAGTGCGTTTTCCGCCAGAAAGAAGGGCAGGCGACGGCAGAGGGTACGCATCTCCCGCCGGTAATCCTCCAGTTTGGGCGGTTGGTACAAAAAGGATGCGGTAGAGTGCAGCACATAGTGGCTGTAAATACCCAGCACCGCCTCGGCGTCCGCCGGGCGAGCCGGCCGCAGCAGCACAAAGCGGGCCGGATCGAACCCGGAGGCAAGCGCCTCCTTTTCCTCCTTGCTGCACTTTTTGAGGGCTGCTTCCCGGCGCAGCGCGGCGGTTTTATCCTCCAGCAGCTCGGCATAGGCCAGCGTCTCGCCCCCGAAGCCCCGGGTGTATTTTGCCCCCTTACCACTGGCGTGGGCCCGCAGCCGGCGCAGCAGGTCATTGGTCCAGCCGGTGTACAGCGCACCGTTGGCACAGCGCATCATATATACATAGGCGGGAGCCGGCAGATTGTTCTGTTCCATGGAAGGTTCCGTCCTTATTCTGCAAGCTTATTTTTTGCCGCCCCGCAGCACAAAATAGCAGGCGGCGATGGCGTCCTCTTTGGTCTCGGTGGTGATCAGAAACCGGCTGGCGTGGCAGAAACGCAGGGTGGTAATGCCGGAGGATTTGCGCAGATGCTCCTCCGGCTGGCCTGCCCAGCCCATGGGGAAGGGCTTCTTGGGCCGCTTGGTCAGCCGGTCGTTCACACACTGGGCCGACCAGCCGCCCCGCTGGCTGGGATACACCACAAACAGCGCATCGCTGCGGTAGAGGGCATTTTTCCAGGGAGCATAGCAGGGCAGAATCACAATGCCATCCCGGCTTTCCGCATAGGCCTTCTGCACCAGCGCGTCCGCCCGGTTCACCGCCCGGGCCGCCTCGATGTTATTTTCCAGAATCACCTGGGCAAAATCCACCGCCCGGGCAAAGCACTCGTCCGGATCCCGGGGCTGATCCCACAGGGGATTGAAGCCGCCGATGGCATCCGCCAGCAGGCAGCTTTCGCCGGTGTTGTCGTTCAAATCCAGCGGCTGCACAAAGTTCTCGTCCAGCAGGCGGGCCTGATTTTCCCCCACCAGCTGTGCGCCGAACTCCCGCCACAGCAAACCGAAGGCCGCGTATGGCACCCCGTTGGGGCGCTCGGCCCGATCCGCCGCGTGATGGTCAAAGGGGCCGTTGCCAATGTCGTAAACAATGCCGTCGAAGTTCTCCGGCACAGAGAAGCCACGGGTCACGGTGAAGTCCGGCCGCAGGATGCGCAGCAGCGCGGTGCTGAACACATCGTCCGCGTGGAACTTGCCGCCGTGGGTAAAACCGTTTTTTGGTACTTGCATGCTCATGGAATCCATCCTCACACTCTTGTTGTCAGGGCAATCCCGCACAATTCCAGGCGGTGGAGTGCGCCAGAAAATTTTTTGTGATATGAACCAAAAAGCGCAGCCAATCCTTGGTGGATTGGCGAGCATTTTTGGAAAATAGCACGGAAAATTTTGGCGTGATACGCCGCCTGAGCCGACAGGCGTGAATTGTGCGGGGTTGCCCTGGTATCCCTTTCAGTATACCACATTCCCGCAAGCCCCGACGCAAAAATTGGCAGATGCTTTTCCTGTGCAGCCCTCCGCAAACATGCTATAATGACTTCAAAGCCCCGCCGGGCGGGGCAGCCACGAGAGGGGGAACCATTATGCCCGTAAAAACCCGTCGCCCCTTTGCCCTGGGGATGATTGTTCTTGCCGCTGCTGCGCTGGCGGCGTTGATTTTTGCCATCGTTCTTTTGATCCGGGGTGTTGCCGGCCTGGCCATGCCCCACATGCAGACCCCGGACCAGATCCGGGCCGTTCTGCTGGACGACGCCTGGGCCGCATATTTCGACGAGAGTCATACCCGTCAGGAGCAGGAGGCATTCCTGTCCAGCACGCTGGACGAGGCAGCCGCACAGGGCGCCAACACGGTGCTGCTCACCGGCCAGACCCCCGGCGGCGGTGTGCTGGCCCGCAAGCTGGACTCCGCCGAGCCTTCCCCCATGGTGAGCGAGTCGGACAGCCTGTTCTCCTCCTTCGACCCCATCCGAATCCTGATGCAGCAGGCTTCCCAGCGGGGCATGCTGGTGGCTTTGTACCGGCCGGAAGAGCTGGCTGCAAAGGACTGGATGACCGAAACCGCCGACCGGTATGGTCTGACGCTGTATGAGCCCAGCGGCGAGTGGGTATCCGCCCGCTACACCGCCGAGGGCCAGCCGGAGCTGACCCTGGCCCAGCAGAGCCCCGCTCTTGCCGCCGCGATATGCCAGCTGCAGCCGGGCACCGGCGTGGTGCTGGGCAGCCTTTCCGGCCTTGTGAACGGCACCGAAAGCGCCGCAGTGACCCTGCAATACCTTTCCGGCGACGGTCTGCCCGAAATTGCCCAGCAGCAGTTTTCCCAGACGCTGGCCATCGTCTCCCCGGACCCGGCCAGCAAGGTCTACACCGACACCATCTTTCTGATGGGCACCTCCGACCCCAACCAGCCCCTGACCGTGAACGGCCAGAATGTGGAGCGCTACGGCTCCTATGGCATGTGGGGCCTAGAAGTGAGCCTTGCCGAGGGCGACAACGTGTTCACCGCCCAGCAGGGGGAATCCTCGGTTTCCATCACCCTGACCAAGCCCGCACCCACCAGTGGGTCCGGCGGCCCCGGTACACCGGAGATCATCTCCGATGGCTCGGTGGCAGCACAGCCCGGCCAGCTGCTGCGGGTGACCTCCGCGCTGGCCAGCGCCCTTCCCGACTATCAGGATACCAGCACCATCGCCATGACCGCCTATGAGGGCGCGGTGGCAGAGGTAACAGACAGCGTTTCCTTTGTGAGCGGCAGCAAACGCACCTACGCCTATCAGCTGCCCGATGGCAACTACATAAAAGCGGCGGACTGTGAGCTGCTGGAGGAAGGCACCGCGCAGGCCGCTTTCACCGGCCTTACTGCCAGCGAAGAGAACGGAATCGAATATCTGACCTTCACGGGCAGCGGCACGCCCTATTACACCCATATCTGGGAAGGCAACGAGTTCACGCTGCATTTTTATTCCGCCGCCTTCTCCGGTCAGGTTCCTCAGGACTTTGGCTTTGAGGGCGCCAGTGTGACCGTGGAGCCGGAAGAAAACGGCTTCTCTCTGCACTTCACCTTCCAGGACAGCGATCCCCTGTGGGGCTATTTTGTGGACTACACGGCGGAGGGCGGCAGCCGCATTGCCCTGAAGCACCAGCCCGTGCGCAGCAGTGACCCGGCTCTTCCGCTGGCCGGTGTGACCGTGCTGCTTGACCCGGGCCACGGCGGCGACGACATGGGCGCGCCCGGCTCGCCGGTGGAGAATTTCCCCCAGGAGAGCGAGCTGAACCTTTCCGCCGCACTGGCCGCCAAATACCGGCTGGAGCAGCTGGGCGCCACCGTGACCATGACCCGGGATACCGATGTGTTCTACACGCTGGCCGAGCGGATGGAGATGCTCAACAGCCAGAAACCGGATTTCTTCATCGCCATCCACCACAACAGTGCCGCCATGAACGCGGATCTGAATCAGGTGGGCGGCACCGAGGCCTACTGGTTCTACACCGAGGGCAAACCGCTGGCCACCGCTCTTTCGGCAAATGTGAGCCTGACCACCGGCCGCAACGACCGTGGGCCGAAATATTCCGCCTTCTATGTGACCCGATCCAACATCTGCCCCGCGGTGCTGCTGGAGCTGGGCTTCGTGAGCAACCCGGCGGAGTACGAGAGCTGCGCCACGCTGGAGGGGCTCTGGTCCGAGGGCGGCGCCATCGCTCAGGCTGTGCTGGACAGCATTCCCGACTGATTCGCTTTCTTTTTCATTCCCGCTGCGAATGCTCATGTGCGATAAAGTAACACACAGTAACTTGAACAGGCAGCAGCCCATTATTCCGATTTAACAGGTATCTCAATCTTTGTAATGTAATCATCTATGTTATCAATTACAATTTCATTGATACCCGTTTCATAAGCATAGCCATACAAAGACAATCCTTGCTGATTCGCAAAAGCAAGGATTTCTTTATACCTGCCAGGCAATTTATCCCAGCTCCCTTTATGGAATGCTCGAAGATATGTTCCTGCCGGTTGCAAGTGAAGCCCCTTTTGGGAAACAGGAAAAGGCATTTCAATGTAAAGGGCGGTATATTCGCTGAATTTTCCCTGATATAAATTCTCTACCGGGAGCATAGAGCCATAAGAAGCGTCATGCAAACGACGAAGCTGGTACTTTTTTGTTTCGGCAATAACCCGTTCGATTTCCTGTTCAAACGGTAAGTTTTCAGCCATATCAACAGCCACAAGATAGCCGCTTTGCTTTTCTATGAGACTGATTTCCGCAAGATTCAAAGATCGCAGCATATCCATATCCTGCTGCTGATTGATTAGAATTTTTTGGATAGATTTCAAATGAGAAATTGTTTGATTTAATTCTGCTATTTTTTCCTGCAAAAGAGTGTCAAAGGTATCAATGGTACGGCTTTTCATAAAATGCTTAATTTCATCAAGAGACACATTCAGCTCCCGCAGCATTAAAATTGTTTCTAATACCGTACTCTGCTGATAGCTGTAATAGCGATAACCGTTTTCTTTGATACAGGCAGGCTTGAGCAGACCGATTTCATCATACCACATCAAAGTCTTTTTATTGATTTCATGGAGAGCTGCAAACTGTCCTATGGTGAACAGCGTATTTTTTTCTTTCAACATTTTTGAAAATCCCCCTTGACTGTACTGTTACTGTACGGTTTATTGTATAAAATGTTATAAGAAAATACAAGGAGGATTTTTATTTATGCCAAGCGATAACGCATACAGCCGCCCGGTAACGCTTAAAAATGTTTTGAAATTTGCTGTCCCAACTATCGTTATGACGGTATTTATGTCCTTTTATACCATGGTGGACGGTCTGTTTGTATCGAATTTGATTGGTACAGACGCTCTATCCGCAGTCAATTTGACTGCCCCGATTATTTCACTGGTAACTGCCATTTCTACTATGCTCGCCACAGGTGGAAGTGCCGTCATTATGCGAAAGGTCGGGGAACAAAAGGAAGCGGAAGCAAATGAGGACTTTACCTTTTTGATTGTTGTAAATGTGATTGTAGGGTTTGTGATGTCTGCCTTAGGCTACCTTGTCATGGACGGTATCTTTGGAAGCATAAACCTTTCGCCCGCTGTATTTGATTACTGCCATGATTATTTGAGCCGCTATTTGATTTTTACCATTCCTATCCTGTTGATGAACAACTTTACCCTTTATATGATTGCCGCCGGAAAGTCGGCGCTATCCATGGTCTGTTCCATTGCTGGCGGCGTGTTGAACATGGTACTTGATTATGTTCTGATTGCTGTATTTGATATGGGAATTGCAGGGGCGGCGATTGCCACCGGCTTAGGTTATTCCGTTACGGCAGTTGTGGGTCTTGTGCTGTTTTCTCAAAAAAACAGCCTGCTCCATTTTGTAAAGCCGGTATGCCGGAGAAAAAACCTGTGGGAAGCTGCCACAAATGGCAGTTCGGAAATGGCGACTGCCTTAGTAACAGGCATTGTCACGATGATGTTCAACTGGACAATGCTGAAATATGTGGGAGAAAACGGCGTGGCAGCCATTACCATCATCATGTATGTGTTGATGTTCGCCACTTCTCTTTACACCGGTTATTCCTATGGTGTGGCACCTATGATTAGTTTTTACTATGGTGAACAGAATCATGAAAAATTAAAGGAATTGGTACGCATGAGCATTCAGATTATCAGTGTGATCGCCGTTGTAACCCTTTTGGCTTCGCTGACCCTTACAGAGCCGCTTGTGTCGATATTTGCCCGCCCAGATAACCCGGTATATGATTTGGCAGTTACGGGAAACCGAATCTGCTCCCTTGCCCTTATCTTTATCGGATATAATGTTTTTTCCAGCGGAATGTTTACGGCATTGTCTAATGGATTGATTTCAGCGGTACTTGCTTTTTCACGCTCTTTTGTATTTATGGTAATCGCTATGCTGATACTTCCCGTTCTTTTTGGTGTGACTGGTGTATGGTTTGCGACACCTGCTGCGGAGTTTGCAGCAATCTGTTTGTCGCTTGTTATGTTTGGAAAATACAAAAAGAAATATGGGTACTAAGCGGAGGGACTATTTATGATATGGATTCTTGGAATTGCTTTGATTGCAGGAGTTAAAACACTTTTCTGCAAAGGATTTTCATTGGGAATTTTTCTTCTATTGTTTTGGATAAAGGGCAGGAAATTGAAGTTTTGCAGCGATGAATGGGATAATTTCTTTTTGCAAATGTCCACGCAATCGGTGCAGCGATATGTCATAGTAATTTATACTGTATCGGCTATTATTTCATCTGCAATCAGTTATATTATTTTCGATTGGGTAGGCTATGAACATAGCTTCGGGCTGGCTCTGTTGCTCTTTCTTGGTGGTTTAATTATCACAGCATACAAATGGAACAAAAAAGGAAAAGATTACTTACTGAAACGCTATCAAGAAATACCACAGACAATATTAGCACGAAAGCACGAAAAATTTTGATTATCCCGAAAAACCCTTGAAATACAAGCACATTCGCAGGATTTCAGATTGATTTTACTACCAATTTACTACTTTTAACGGATTGCGCCTTGATATGCCGGAACATCTTGCGAGCATGAAACACCCCAATACAAACGCGACACACTGGCGGCGTTACCTTATCCCAACCGGGAAACAAGGAACGCCGCTATTTTTTTACCCTCATGTTACGCAGTAGGGGCAAAAAGAGTCTTGCTACACAAGGCTTTGCGGGTACGGTTTTCACAGGGTAAGGGATTGATACCTAAACCCTTAAAATCGCTGTTCTACCGCGTAACAAATATGCAGCAAAGGAGTTGACGAAGCTATGGCAGTTTTCCGCGTGGAGAGAAACACAGGATATACGGTTATGAGCAACCACCATTTACGCAACAAAGAACTTTCCCTAAAGGCAAAAGGGCTGTTATCGCAAATGCTGTCCTTGCCGGAGGATTGGGACTACCGGAGGAACACCACCCTATCGGTATGTGGGGCAGACTGCAATGCCTGGTTCTTCGATGAGGACCCGGCCGACAATGCGGTCCAGTTCGTGCAGCTGCTCACCGCCGACGCACCGCTGGAGCCGGGCACCGCCACCGCACGCCTGACCGACCTGAAGCAGGGAATCGGCGAGGACGCAGTGATGCTGGCCGAGGGCAACTGGGAGCTGCGGTTTGACTTTGCCTTTGAGGACAGCTCGCTGGAACTGCCTGGTGGCCTGAACTTCACCGTAGACGGCAAAACCGCGGTACTGAACAGCGTGTCTATCTCACCGCTGTCGCTGCGAATTGACTACACAGTGGACACACCGGTGCAGCCCGGAGACAATACTTCCGGTGCATTGGACCGGTATCTGCATCCGCAGGAGATGTTCCTCACCCTCACCGACGGCAGCCGGATTGACCTGACCGGCTTTGGCGGCGGCGTTCAGCCGGAAGGGGATACCGCCCGCTGCGAGATCAGCAGCGTATTTGACCGAATCCTTCCGCTGGATACCATCGAAAGCATCACCATCGGGGAAGCAGTCATCCCGGTAACCACTTCATGATTCCCTGAACAGACAAAAAAGGACCTGCCCGTTTTGAACCGCTACCCGTCAAGAGGACAGTAAAAAAATATAAAGTTTTCCCGGC
>Peterbilt_p2__coassemble_212_pt1 | contig 54474 bp, 50 predicted proteins | sample Peterbilt_p2__metabat2_low_PE_018 | metagenome-assembled genome bin Peterbilt_p2
GCGCTTACATGCACGATGCCGTTGGCGTCGATGTCGAAGGTAACCTCGATCTGAGGCACGCCACGAGGAGCGGCGGGGATGCCGTCCAGCTTGAACATGCCCAGGCTCTTGTTGTCGGCAGCCATCTCACGCTCGCCCTGCAGCACGTTGACTTCAACGCTGGGCTGGTTGTCGGCGGCGGTGGAGAAGATCTGGCTCTTCTTGGTGGGGATGGTGGTGTTGCGCTCGATGATCTTGGTGCAGACGCCGCCCAGGGTCTCGATGCCCAGGCTCAGAGGAGTAACGTCCAGCAGCAGGATGCCGCCGACCTCCTTGTTCAGCACGCCGCCCTGGATGGCAGCGCCGATGGCAACGCACTCGTCGGGGTTGATGCCCTTGAAGGGCTCGCAGCCCATCTCCTTCTTAACGGCCTCCTGCACGGCGGGGATACGGGTGGAACCGCCCACCAGCAGAACCTTGGCCAGGTCGGAAGCACGCAGGCCGGCATCCTGCATGGCCTTGCGCACGGGAACCATGGTACGCTCCACCAGATCGGCGGTCATCTTGTCGAACTGGGCGCGGGTCAGGGTCATATCCAGATGCTTGGGGCCGGTGGCGTCGGCGGTGATGAAGGGCAGGTTGATGGCAGTGCTGGGCACGCCGGACAGCTCGATCTTGGCCTTCTCGGCGGCTTCCTTCAGGCGCTGAGCAGCCATCTTGTCGCCCCGCAGGTCGATGCCGTTCTCCTTCTGGAACTCGTCGGCCATCCAGTCGATGATGCGCTGGTCGAAATCGTCGCCGCCCAGGTGGGTATCACCGTTGGTGGCCAGAACCTCGGTCACGCCGTCGCCCATCTCGATGATGGACACGTCGAAGGTGCCGCCGCCCAGGTCGTAAACCATGATCTTCTGGTCGTTGTCCTTGTCGGCGCCGTAGGCCAGAGCCGCAGCAGTGGGCTCGTTGATGATACGGCGCACGTTCAGGCCGGCGATGGTGCCGGCGTCCTTGGTGGCCTGACGCTGGCTGTCGTTAAAGTAAGCGGGCACGGTGATCACGGCCTCGGAAACGGTCTCGCCCAGGTAGGCCTCGGCGTCCGCCTTCAGCTTGGCCAGAATCATGGCGCTGATCTGCTGGGGGTTGTAGTCCTTGCCGTCGATGGAAACCTTGTAGTCGGTGCCCATGTGGCGTTTGATGGAGCTCACGGTGCGCTCGGGGTTGGTGATGGCCTGGCGCTTTGCCACCTGGCCGACCAGACGCTCGCCGGTCTTGGTGAAGCCCACCACACTGGGGGTGGTGCGGGCGCCCTCGGCGTTGGCGATCACAACGGGCTCGCCGCCCTCGATAACGGATACACAGCTGTTGGTAGTACCCAGGTCAATACCAATGATCTTGCTCATAATCTATTCCTCTCCTTCTCGAATCGTATCAGAATGAAGTTAATTGTTTTTATCAAAAAGCCGGTTGGCTTTTCTGCTTATTCAGCCACCACAACGGTAGCATGGCGGACGACCTTGTCGCCCAGTTTATAGCCCTTCTGGAACACCTGCACCACGGTGCCGCTCTCCTGCCCTTCGGCGGCGGGCTGCTGCATCACGGCGCTGTGCACCTCCGGGTCAAAGGGAAGGCCCAGTGCGGGGATCTCCTCCACCTTGAGCACCTTGAAGGCGGCGGCCGCTTTGTCCAGCGTCATTATCACGCCTTTTTTGTAGTTCTCGTCGGTGGTGGGGGCGTTGGCCGCCATGTCCAGCGTATCCAGAATGGCCAGAATCTGGCTCACCGCGAAGCCCACGCCGTTGTTGAAGGCGGCGTCCTGCTCGCGGGCGGACCGCTTGCGGAAGTTTTCGTACTCGGCGGCGGTGCGCAGCAGCTGATCCTTGGCGACGCTCAGCGCGGCCTCGGCGGCAGCGGCTGCGGCCTTTGCGGCCTCCAGCTCGGCGGCCAGATCCTTTTTCTTTTCCTTGCCGTGCTTTTTCGGCTCCTGCCCGGCGTTTTCTTCCGGGGCGCCGGTTTCAGCGGCTTTGGTTTCCTCTGCGGGCTGCTCTTCGGGCTGCTGCGCGGGGTTTTTCATCTCTTCGCTCATGTATTGTCCTCCTGCGCCTTGCCGGCCATACATTCGCCGAGCTTCAAGGCATAATATTCCAGAATGGGGATCAGCTGTTCAAAGGGCATCCGTACCGGGCCCAGCAGCGCAATGGCTCCCGTGAGCCCGCCGCCTGCCAGATACCGCTTGCCCATCACGCAAAGGCCGGGCATGGGGTTTTCCATATCCTCCCCCAGCAGCACCGAGGTGCGGCCGGTGGGCGGGGTGATGAACTGGCCCGCCTTTTCCTGATCGGCGAACAGCTCCAGCACGCCGGGCAAACAGCCCTCCAGCTGGGGCCAGTGCAGCAGATACTGCTGGCCCTCCAGATAGGTGCGGGCCTTGGCGGCCTCACACAGCAGCGCTGCGGCGGCCTGCACCACCGGATACAGCGCCGGGCCCTTTTCGCCCATGCCGGCGGTCACAGCCGCCAGCCGCTGGGCGCTCAGGTCCGCCGGGGCCACAAAGGCCAGCCCCCGGTTCAGGGCCATGGCAACCAGCTGGGCGTCCTGCCGGGAAAAACCGGTTTCTAGCCGGGCCACCCGGGTGCGTACCCCGCCGGCACTGGTCACGCCCAGCACCGCGGCGGAATACCGGCCCACCTGCACCACCTCGAAATGGGCGATGCGCAGATCGTCCGACCGGGGAGTGGTGGCGGCCACCGTGTAACCGGTCTGCTCCGCCAGTGCCTTGGCCGCGCCCTCCGCCAGCTTATCCGGCTCGTAGTCCAGCCGGGCGAACACCTGGTCGATCTGGGCCTTCTGGCGGGCGCTCAGCCCCGCCTTGGGCTGCATCAGATGATCCAGATAATACCGGTAGCCCTTGGCGCTGGGCACCCGGCCCGCGCTGGTGTGGGGCTGCTCCAGCAGGCCCAGCTTGGTGAGGACGGCCATCTCGTTGCGCAGCGTTGCGCTGGAGACCGCCATATCCAGATACTGGCTCAAAAGACCCGAGCCTACCGGTTCGCCGCCCTGGGTATACAGGGCAACAATCGCTTCCAGCACGCGCTGCTTTCGATCATCCATCGGCACAGGTCCTCACCTCTTTTTGTTCTTTGTTTAGCACTCTATGTTCCAGAGTGCTAAGTCTATTTTACTCCATTTTATACAGCTGTCAAGGGGGTGCGCAAAAATTTTAAAAGTTTCATGCTTTGTTCACAATCTGCCATACTTCCCCTGCTTGGGCAGGGCAAAACAAAGGCTCCCGCCGCCCCGAAGGGGCGTGGGAGCCGAAAAGCTGGCGCTTCAGGCCTCCACCTGCTTTGCCAGAAAGGCCGCCGCAATCTGCAATGCGGCCCGCTCCGGCTCGCCGGGGCGGGCGCTCTTGTCGGCCGAGAGCAGCAGCACCGCGCCCGCCACATCGCCCCCGGCCAGCAGCGGGCAGGCGCCCAGAATGTGCTTGTCCGACCCTTCGCAAGGGAAGACGCACTCCTCGGCCTTGCCGCTGTGCCAGAAAGGCTTTCGCCGGTCCATGATGCGCTCCAGCGGGATGCTCACGCCCCGCTCCTGATAGTCCCGCCTGGACCCGCCCGCGGCGGCAATGATGCTGTCCCGGTCACAGACCAGAGCGGTCAGATTCAGCGCCTTGTTGAGCACCTCGGCATACTGGGCGGCAAAGCCCGCCAGCTCGCCCATGGGGGAATACTTTTTAAAGATGACCTCCCCGGCGCCGGTGGTGAAGATCTCCAGCGGGTCGCCCTCCCGGATGCGCTGGGTGCGGCGGATCTCCTTGGGGATCACCACCCGGCCAAGATCGTCGATGCGTCTCACGATTCCTGTTGCTTTCATGGCAGACTCCTTTTTGGATTGGTATTGTAATTCGTAGTATCTGCCAGAATTTCCAGTTTATGCACCCGCAAGCGAAAAAGCCCCCGGGCGGCGAACTGCCGCCCGGGGGCTCTGCTAAAAACGTTATTTATTCCGCGCCTACCATGCCGTTCCACAGCCGGTAGTACACGCCCTGCTTTGCCAGCAGCTGTTCGTGGGTGCCCTCTTCCTCGATGCCCTCGGCCCCCAGCACCAGAATGCGGTCCGCATGCTGGATGGTGGTCAGCCGGTGGGCGATGGTCAGGGTGGTGCGGCCCCTGGCCAGCTTCTCCAGGCTCTTGCCCACCAGCACCTCGCTCTCATTGTCCAGCGCGCTGGTGGCCTCGTCCAGAATCAGGATGGGCGGGTTCTTCAAAAATACCCGGGCGATGGAGATGCGCTGCTTCTGCCCGCCGGACAGTTTCACGCCCCGCTCGCCCACATAGGTATCGTAGCCGTTTTGCAGCTGGGTGATGAACTCATGAGCGCCCGCCAGCTTTGCGGCGGCGATCACCTCTTCCCGGCTGGCGCCCACCTTGCCGTAGGCAATGTTCTCGTACACGGTGCCGCTGAACAGATACACATCCTGCTGCACCACGCCGATGGCCCCGCGCAGGCTCTTCAGGGTCACGCTGCGCACGTTCTGATCGTCGATCAGAATGCGGCCGCTGGTCACATCGTAGAACCGGGGGATCAGGTTGCACAGGGTGGTCTTGCCGCCGCCGGAGGGGCCCACCAGCGCCACCTTTTCGCCGGGCCGGATGGACAGGTTCACATTCCGCAGCACCTGATTGTGGTCGTCCGGGTATTCAAAGCTCACATCCTCCAGCCGGATGGCGCCTTCGGTCACCGTCAGGGGTCTGGCGTCCGGTTCATCGAAGATTTCCACGTCCGCGTCCATGATCTCGCAGAAGCGCTCGATGCCGGTCATGCCCCGCTGGAATTGCTCGGCAAATTCCACAATGCGGCGGATGGTGGCGATGAGCGTGGTCACATACAGCATGTAGGCCACCATGTCGCCCGGATCGATCTTGCCGTATACCAGGAACAGGCCGCCGGCCACGATCACCACCAGATACATCAGGCCGTCGAACAGGCGGGTGCTGGTCTGGAAGGCGGCCATGTAGCGGTAGCTCTGCTTCTTGATGGCCTGAAAGGCGGCGTTGTCCTTCTCGAACTTTTCCTTCTCCACTTCCTCGTTGGCAAAGGCCTTCACCACCCGCTCGCCCAGCAGGCTGTCCTCAATGCGGGCGTTCAGCTCGCCGATCTGCACCCGCTGGCGGCGGAAGGCCGCCCGCACCTTCAGGTTGATGAAGGTGGACACCACGCCCATCAGGGGCACGCAGGCAAAGAGGATCAGGGTCAGCGCCACGCTGGACTGACACAGAATCACGAAGGAGGCGGTGATCTTGATGGCCGCGATGAAGAATTCCTCGGGGCAATGGTGGGCGAACTCGGTCACATCGAACAGGTCGTTGGTGATGCGGCCCATGATCTGGCCCACCTTGGTGTTGGAATAATAGGTATGGCCCAGCTTCTGCAGATGGGCAAAAGCGTCCCGACGCATGTCGGTCTCCACATACACGCCCATCACATGGCCCATGTCCGCCATGTAATAGTTGGCCGCGCCGTCGATGAGCCGCAGCACCAGATACAGCGCGCCCAGCTGCAGCACCACCTGAGCGGTGAGCGCCGCCAGATCGGTGGTGGCGGTGTTGGTCAGGTAGCGCATGATGAGCGGCAGCACCATGTCGCACAGAGTGGTAAGGGCCGCGCAGAACAGATCCAGCAAAAGGATATGCCGGTACTTGCGCAGGTAGGGCCAGAAGCGCCGCATCAGGCCCTGCTTGTTGGCTTTGGTTTTCATATCGTTTTTCATCCTCAATTTTCTGTTTGGGTCGGTTACACACAAAAGCGAAGAGACCTTTTTGGGGATCTCTTCGCTCGTTGATTATGTAGGGGGATCAGCCCGCCGCGACAGCCGGAACGGACTCGGTGCCCTCCGGCGCGGGGGCCGGATTCGCGGGGGTGGAGTTGTCCGGCACGGCGGTGGGCTCCGGAGTTGCCGGTACCGGAGTGGGCTCCGGAGTGGCCGGTACCGGAGTGGGCTCCGGCGTGGGCGCCGCGGTCGGGGCCGGGGTAGGTGTTGCCGTTGGGGCTGCAGTAGGCGCAGCGGTAGGCGCTGCAGTGGGGGCTGCGGTGGGCTCCGCAGTGGGTGCAGGTGTGGGCGAGGCAGTGGGCTCCGGGGTCGCAGTGGGCTCTGCCTCCACCTGCTCGAAGTAGGCGGTGAGGATCACACCGTTGGCATCCGCGTTGCCGGGCACCGTGAAGGTCAGGCTCTCGCCGCTGTCACCGGTGCTGCCGATGGTGGCAGCCCAGCCCACAAATTCCCAGCCCTCATCGGGCACGGCGGTCACGGTGCTGCAGGTGCCGCCCTTTTCCACCATCTGGCTGGTGGCGCCGCTCAGGTGGCCGCCCTCACTGCACACGAATTCCACCGGCACCTTGGTGCTGGTCTGGCCGTTCTCGCCCCGCACCGCAATGGGATCGCTGGTGATCAGGTTCGGGGTAACGCCCTGCACCTCCGGCACCTTGTTCAGGGGCTTGGGACGGGTATCCTCGGTGATGTAGGCGTGGGTCTTGATATACTCGAACAGAGCCCGCACGCCGTTCTGGTTCAGGTGTACACCATCGCTCAGGGTGTAGTCGGTCTTGGCCCAGCCGGTTTCCGGGTCCTCCAGAGCCTGGCTGCTGTCCAGAAACTTATACCCTTCCTCCTCGCACATCTTCACGATGGCGCTGTTCAAAGCATCCACCTGCTTCATGCTCAGCGCGGTGTTGCTGCGCTGCTTGTCCAGCGGGGGGATGGCGTTCACGATGATATCCGCATAAGGATAGGCTTCGTGGATGGCGGCCAGACCTTCCTTGTACTCCTCAATGAAGGTGTCCACATCCATGGTCAGGTTGTTGGTGCCGAAGCCGATGATCACCCGGCGGGGCTGCATGATCTTGACCGCCTCGGGCATGGTCACCGCAGAGGAGCGGCCCACGAAGTTTTCGCACTTCAGGCTGCTGATCTGCTGCACGCCCATGCTCACAACGCCGATGTTGTTGTCGATGGTGGTGAAGGGCTCGTCGCTGCCCTCCGGGCCATAGACCATGTAGCGCACGGTGTTGGAGTCACCCAGAAAGAGGGTCTCGCCCAGATATTCCTGGCCGGCGTCCTCGGTTTCGGGCAGCACGGTGCCCTTGTAGGCGTCCACGTCCACCTTGTCGGCGGTGGCGTCGTAGGAAGCGTCGCTGGCCGGCTCGGACCAGCTGGTGCTGCCGGATTCGGCGGGCTTGCCGCCCAGCACGGCAAACCATACCACAATGGCCGCAATGGCCACGATAATCAAACCGCAGACCGCCGCAAGAATGGGCAGTGCCGCCGGTTTTTGAAGCAGCGCCCGCAGCTTTTTCTGCCAGGGCGCCTGTTTACGATTGGATGCCACGATTCGTTCACCTTTCTTTTTTCAGTCGGGAAAATTACTCGTACCAAGCTATTTTACACTATTTTCCCCCGGGGCGCAAACGATCCGTGAAAAAAACACCAATCCGCGTAAACTTTTCACCTTTTTTGCCCACATTCCGGCCGCTTGCCCCATTTGAGGCCAAAAAAGCGGAAAAGCCACCGGCTTTCCCGCTTTTTTCTGTATTTTTATACCAGCAGCTCCAGCCGGCCGGGCTCCACCCGGATGTCCGCCTCGCGCACCTGGGGGCTGGCTTCGCCGTCCAGCGTCCAGCCGGTGGGCTCGTCGAACACCGCCCGCACCCGCCGCGCCTGCAGCAGATACAAAAGCTCCCCGTCCGGCTTCTGGCTCATCAGGCACGTCACCAGCCGCCGGGCCTGGGGCAGGGTCTGGGGCTTGCGCAGGATCATCACCTCGAACAGGCCGTCGTCCAGCTGCACCGCGTTCTGCTCCGGCACCGCCATGCCCCCGATGTAGCGGGAGTTGCTCACCGAACAGTACCAGAATTCCCCCTCCAGCGTCCGGTCGTCCACCTGAATGGTGGCCCGCCAGCCCTGGGAAAGATCCAGCCGCAGCACCCCCTCCAGCACGTAGGCAAAGTGGCCCAGCAGGTTTTTGGTGGCCTGCGGCGTCTGGTACGACACCGCCGTGAACATGCCGAAGGCGGCCACATAGCAGAAGTGCCGCTCATTGAACCGGCCCAGATCCAGCGGCCGGGGTGCCATTGCCGCAATGGCGGCGCAGTTTTCCTCCAGCGGGCGGCGAAGCCCCGCCGAGGCGGCAAAGTCGTTGGTGGAGCCAAAGGGCAGATAGCCCACCGGCAGCGGCCGGGGCGCGTTCATCACATCGTTCACCGTGTAGTGCAGCGTGCCGTCGCCCCCGCAGCAGACCACCGCGTCGAACCGGCCGGGGTATGCCGCCAGCAGCTGTGCCGCGCTCCAGCCCTCCATCACCGGGCAGGCGGTGACCATACACCCCGCCCGGGTCAGACCGGTGAGGATGGATTCCAGCTCCTGCGCCACCCGCCGCTTGCCCGCAGCGCCGTTATAAATCAAAAGCACCTGGTGCCGATGTTCCATTGCCGTGCCCTCCGTTCCCCGGCCCGCCGGTGCCGGGCCGAATGCAAAGATACCTTTTATTATAGCGGCGGGCGGGCAAAAGTCAAACAGGAGGTGTCGAAACAGCGAAGGCAGGCCGCCGGAACAATCCCGGCGGCCCGCCTTTCGAAAGGGGAACCATTCAATTTTTCAGCCAATGGCGTGTGCCGGAACCTCTCCGGTGCGGTGAGCCGCCTCAGCACAAAAGCTGTTTGCGGAACAGCCCCGCCCGCTTGAGGGCCGGGCGCAGCGCCCCGGCCAGAATCACAGCCACCAGCACGCCGGCGCCCGCATTGATCAGGCTGCTCAGCAGCTTGGTCACCAGCTGCACCTGCACCGCGCCAAGGGTCTGGCGCTCGATAAAATACATCATGATAAAGCTCTTGCCCAGATACAGCACCACATAGGCCAGCGTACCGGTCACCGCGCCCACAATATCCCACACGCGCTGGGCTGCCGGGTTTTTGCCCGCGCCCCGGCGGGCGATGAGCCCGGCCAGAAAGCCGATGAAGAACTTGGTCAGGAAGGTGATCCAGCTCTCGGCAATGTACAGCGGGTTGGTGAAGTCAAACAGCATGCTGCCCATGCCGCTGGCAAGGCCGCCCACCCAGGGCCCGAACAACAGGCCGGTCAATGCGCAGAAGCCGTTGCCCAGATGCACCCGGCTCACATCGCCAATGGGAATCTGCATCCAGCTGGACGCGAACACCAGCGCGCTCATCAGACCGAACACCGCCAGCCGCTGCACGCTCCAAAATTTCTTTTCCATAGGTATGCCTCCCGGCGGGGCCGCGATTTTTTTGCTTTTCGGCACCACCGCACATTCGGTTCCGCAGGCTCCGGCGCGCTCCACCCTGCGGAATTGTGCGGGATTGCCTTGACTTTTTTCGCCCCGTTCTCTATGCTCATATTATACCGGATACTGGCCCCATGATAATACCCAGAACAGAACTTTTTTATGGGGTCAGTTTTATCGCTTTAACGCACAAAAAGAAAGGAGCTGCGGAATATGTTTCAGCTTTCCTTTGCGGCCTCGGACACCGGCGGGCCGCTGTATGACCAGCTGTACCGGGCCATCGTGGCCCAGATCCGCCACGGGGAGCTGGCCCCCGGCGAGCGGCTGCCCGGCAAGCGCAGCCTTGCGGCGGAGCTTTCGGTGAGCGTGAACACGGTGGACACCGCCTACCAGCTGCTGGTGGCGGAGGGCTATCTGGAGGCACGGCCCCGGTCCGGCTTTTTTGTGCAGCACTACACCGGCCCCAAAACCGCTCTGCCCGGCCCCGCGCCCGCACCCCGGCCCGCCGAGGCGCCGGTGTGGCGGTATGATCTTTCCACCGGCGGCATCGACACCGCCCTGTTCCCCTTCCGCACCTGGGGCCGCATCCAGAAGGAGCTGCTCTATTCCCAGCCCCAGCTGCTGAGCCACGGCCACCCCCAGGGGGACGAGGATCTGCGCAGCGCCATTGCGGACTATCTGCACGCCTACCGTGCAGTGGACTGCGCGCCGGATCAGATCGTGGTGGGTGCCGGTGTGGAATATCTGCTGGGCCTGCTGGCCCGGCTGGTGGAGGGCCCGGCCGCGGTGGAGGACCCGGGCTACGGCCGCACCCGGCGCATTCTGCAAAGCAGCGGCGTGCCCTGCATGCCGGTTCCGGTGGACCGGCAGGGCCTTGTGGTGGAAAAGCTGGCCGAAACCAATGCCCGGCTGGCCTATGTGACCCCCAGCCACCAGTTCCCCACCGGCGCGGTGATGCCCGCCGGGCGGCGGGCGGCTCTGCTGCAATGGGCGCTGGCCGCCCCGGGGCGGTACATCCTTGAGGACGACTACGACTCGGAGTTCCGGTTTGCCCTGCGGCCGCTGCCCAGCCTGCAGGGCATGGCGGGCAGCGGCGGGCCGGTGGTGTATCTTTCCACCTTCTCCCGCAGCCTTGCCCCCAGCATCCGCATTGCCTTCATGGTGCTGCCCCGGGATCTGCTGGCCCGCTTTGTGGAGCAGTTCGGCTTTTACTCCTCCACCGTGAGCCGGTTTGAGCAGCAGACGCTTCGGGTGTTTTTGCAGGAGGGCCACTTCACCCGCCATCTGGCTCGCTGCCGGGGAAAATACCGCACCCGGATGCAGGCCCTCACCGGCGCGCTGGACAGCGCCTTCGGGCCGGATCGGCTGCATTTTTCCGGCCAGCACACCGGCCTGCACCTGCTCTTGCAGGTAAAAAACGGCCCGGGCGAAGCGGAGCTTGTCCGCCGCGCCCGGGCTGAGGGAATCCGGATCACCGGTCTTTCGGAATACTGCACCGCCGCATCCTGCCCGCCCAACACGCTGGTGTCAGGATACGGCGCACTGGCGGACGGCCAGATCGAACGGCTGGCCGCTCTGTTGGCCCGGCTCTGGGCCTGATTTATCCCAGCGCCCCCGCCGGGGCCCCGCTCACCGGGGGCGGCGTGGGGCTGGCCGAAGGAGCAGGACTGGCCGAGGGTGCAGCACTGGCCGCCGGGGACGGGCTGGCGGTGGGGCCCGCCGACGGCCCGGGCGTGGCCAGCGCGGGGCTTTCCGTTTCCTGCTCACGCTGGCAAAACCAGCTCCGGGCAAAGGCCACGCTGTCCTCAGTGAACTCGTAGCGCTCCTCCCCTTCCCACCGGCCGGGCACCACCTGAGCCTCCACCTGGGCCTGCTGGCGGGCCAGAAACTCCAGCGTATCCTGCATGTCGTACAGATCGGTGAGGGTCAGGCTTGAAAGCAGGGTGCTGCTGGCCTTGCGCAGCCCCTCGATCAGGGTGGTGGAAAGGCCGGGCAGCTGCTGGCGCAGGGCCGCGTCCCACACCGCGCCCCGGATGCGCTCCAGCCGGGCGGGCGGCACGCCCTCGCCCTTCAACTTTGCCAGAAACTCCGAAGCGGACTCCGGCGCAAGACTCACCACCGAGTCCTCCGAAAGACCCAGCGCCGCCAGTTCCTGAGGTTCCAGCAGGCCGGTCAGGTTCACCCGGGGCGGCTCCATACCGTTCCAGGCAGTGCCCAGGCTGGCCGGGGTGATGGCCAGATACCGGTCGATCTGAATGTTCAGCGTCTGGCTCAGCAGCTCTGCCGCCCGGCCGGGGCCGGCGCTGGAGTAGCTGTCCCGCAGAAGGGTGGGGCCGCCGGGGGCGGACACCACGCTGACCGTGGGCACCGGGCAGATGCGGATCACATTGTTCATTCCATCCAGCCGCAGCAGCACGAAGCCGGGCTCCTCGGCGGCCACCGCCACGAAGAGGGTGTGGTCGTTCTCCTTCGAGGGGCTTGCCACCGGCACCCCGCTCTGGGTGATCTGGGCGGGGGCGGCGGTGCTTTGCTGCCACAGGCCGTACAGCACAAAGCCCCCCAGCAGCGGAACGAGAATGGCCAGAGTGAGAAAAAACGAAAGCCAGAAGGCCTTTGGGCCGCTTTGCATGCACATCGCTCCTTTTCATGGATTGCGCATACAGCATGGGCTGTTTGGGCAGAATCTATACCAGAAGGAGGCTTTGCCATGAAAAAACAGCATTCCGTTCCCATTCCCCCGGCGGCGCAGCAGGTGCTGAAGGCCGCCCGCCCCGCGAAGGACGACCCGGAGGGCAGCTACACCGGCATGCCCGCCATCCCCGGCGAGATGCCCCAGCAGGACGCGGACGATCTTTGAGGCGCACAAGAAAAAGGCCGATGCAAAACGCATCGGCCTTTTTGCCTGCTTTTGGGCTTGTGCTTACTTCAGCACGGCGGCGGCGAAGTCGCGGCCATACTGACGGGCCTCGGCCAGCTGGGCGTCGCTGGGCTTGAAGCGGATCTTCAGGCCGGGCAGAGGCTGACCCAGCTTCAGGGCCTCCATGCGGGCGGTCAGGTTGGGAACCGCCTCGCCGCTCCAGCCGTAGCTGCCGAAGGCAGCGGCGGGCAGGCCGCGGTGGATGATGGGGTTCAGGCCCACCAGCATCTCGTAGATGGGGGGCAGAGCGTCGCCCACCAGAGTGGGGCTGCCCAGCAGGAAGCCGTCGGAGGACTGCAGCGCAGCCTTGGCAGCGGCGTTGTCGTCGGTGACCAGATCAAACATCTGGATGTGCTGCACGCCGCCGTCCGCGAGGCCCTCGGCGATGGTCTCGGCCAGCTGCTTGGTGTAGCCGTAGGCGGAAACGTAGGCGATGACCACGTTCCGATCCTCGGGAGCCTTCTTCACGGGGGTGGCCCACTTGCGGTACAGATCGAAGTAGTGCTGGATGTTGGTGCGCAGCACGGGGCCGTGGCCGTTGCCGATGAACTCGATGTCCAGATCCTTGATCCGGTTCAGAGCCTTCAGCACGAAGGGCTTGAAGGGGCCCATGATGTTGTCGAAGTAGTACTTGTAGGCAGCCTCGAAGTCGCCCTCGATCAGGTCGTTGAATACCCGGTCGTCGGAGTAGTGGCAACCGAAGGAGTCCACGGTAAACAGGGCCTTGGCCTCGGGGATGTAGGTGTACATGCTGTCCGGCCAGTGCAGGAAGGGCACGCTCAGGAATTCCAGGTGCATGCCGCCCAGGTCGATCTGATCCTTCTCGGTCACGGCCTGGCTCTTGAAGGGATGGTTCACGATCTCCTTCAGGAAGGTCAGGGCGGTGGCGCTGCCCACAACGGTGGCGTTGGGAGCCAGAGCCAGCAGCTTCTCCACGCCGCCGGCATGGTCGGGCTCGGTGTGGCCAACCACGATGTAATCGATGGTGGCGGGATCGCAGACCTCTTTCAGGTTCTCCAGATACTGGTCGAAGAACTTGGCCTTCACGGTCTCGAACACGGCGGTCTTTTCGGTGCCCTTCACCACATAGGCGTTGTAGCTGGTGCCGTACTCGCTGTACATCACGATGTCAAATACACGCAGATCCGGGTCCTGTACGCCGACCCACCAGATGTTTTCCTTAGCCTGTAATGCTCCCATTGTTCTGTCTCTCCTTTATCGGGCGGGCTGGCCGCCTTGTTGATATGATTTGCCGTGCGCGCCGCGGCCAAGGGCCGCTTTGCACTTCTTTGGCAGCACCGCATCATTCCGGGTGGTGGAGCACGCCGGAAAACTTTTTGTGATATGAACCAAAAAGCGCAGCCAATCCTTAGTGAATTGGCGAGCATTTTGGGAAAATAACACAGAAAATTGTGGCGCGCTCCGCCGCTTGAGGCGTCAGCCGTGAATTGTGCGGTGTTGCCTTTATTAAAATACACCTTATTATACGGCGAATAAAAGCACCTCTTTGTTGCGGCGGCAACAAAATGATGCTTTTTTGTCAATCCTGCCGGTCGTAGAGCAGGAAGCGGAACCCGATGGGGGTTTCCAGCCGCTCCAGCCGGGCCAGACGGGCGCTGCCCTCGGCCGGGGTTTTCCAGTAATAGGGGGTCATGGCGAACAGATCGCCGATGGCCTGCCCCTCCACGGCAATCCGGTCCTCCACCCGGGTCTCCCCGGCGGGGGAAAAGCCCGGATAGTCCACCTGCTGGCAGGGATTCTCGTAGGGCTCGTCGTACAATACGTCCTTCAGGCCCATCAGATGCTCCGCCGTGGGCACCGCGTAGATCAGCCGGCCGCCGGGGGCCAGGCAGCGGCGGAACTCCTCCCCCGCAAAGGGGGAAAAGATGTTCAGCACCACATCCGCCCAGCCGCTTTCCACCGGGGCGGCAAAGCTGCTGGCCACCGCGAAGGCCGCATTCGGCAGCTTCCGTTTGGCTGCCAGCCGCACCGCCGCCTTGCTGATGTCGAACCCGGCCAGCCGGAAGGGCAGGCCCTGCCGCTCCAGCTCGGCGCAGATGGCTCCGTCGTAGTAGCCCTCGCCGCAGCCCGCGTCCAGAATGTGCAGCACGCCGCCCTTTTTGCGGGCAAGCTCCGCGCACAGGCGGGCCAGCTCGGCGGCGAAGGGTGCGTAGCCGCCCCCGTTTAAAAAGCGGTTGCGGGCGGCCACCATCTCCTTGCTGTCGCCGGGGATTTTGCTGTGCATCCGGCTGGCCAGCAGCAGGTTCACATAGCCCTCCTTCGCCCGGTCGAAGCTGTGACCGGCCGGGCAGCGCACCGCGCTGCCCGCATCGGTCAGCCTTCCGCCGCACACCGGGCAGACAAAGCCGCTCATTCCTCCGCCTCGCCCTCAATGGGCTCGGAGAAGCCGCCGTGGCTCTTCATGTACTCCTCAAAGCTGGCGAACTTCTGGGCCGGGGGCTTGCGGGAGATCAGCAGCAGGCCCGGATCCTCGTCCTTTGCCGGGGCCGCCTGCCGGGGCTGCTTTTCCGCCCGGGCGAATTTCTGCTGCTGGCTGCGGCCGGAAGTCCGCTGGGTCTGCCTGCTGTGCTCGGGGCGGGCGGCGCTTCGCTGCTGGCCGCGGCCGCTCTGGGCCTTTTCCCGGCTGGAGGAAGCCTGCTTTGCAGGCTGTTTTTCCGCCTTTTCCGCCGGGCGTTCATTCCGTTCCGGGCGCTCGACCCGTTCGCCGCGCTCCTCCCGCTTTGCGTTTTCCTGTGCCGCCGCTTCCGCAGCCTTGCCGGCTGCGCGCCGCCGGCGGCGGCGGCGCTTTGCGCTGGCCGAAAGGGGCTGGCCAGCCTGGGTGTTCTTTTCTTCCACGATGGTAACCTCCAACTGTTGGTTTGCAGGCTCGTTCGGGGCCTGTTTCGCTGTTTCCTTCCGTTTGGGCTGCTCGGGCTTTGCCTTCTCCCGCTCCGGGCGCGGTGCAGGCCGGGCCGGTGCGGCGGCTTCCGCCCGCTCGCCCAGCTCCGGCAGCTCCAGCACCGGAATCTTTTTCCGGTTCAGCTTTTCGATGCCCGCCAGATATTCCTTTTCCTCCGGGCTGCAGAAGCTGATGGCCACGCCCTCGGCCCCGGCCCGGCCGGTGCGGCCGATGCGGTGCACATAGGTTTCCGGCACCTCGGGCAGGTCAAAGTTGAACACATGGGAAAGCTCGCTGATGTCGATGCCGCGGGCTGCGATGTCGGTGGCCACCAGCGCACGGATCTTGCCCGCCTTGAAGCTGCCCAGCGCGGCCACACGGGCGCTCTGGCTCTTGTTGCCATGGATGGCCGCCGCGCCGATGCCCTGTTTGTTCAAAAAGGTGGCGATGGCGTTGGCCCCGTGCTTGGTGCGGCTGAACACCAGCGCGCTGGTCACCGCCGGGTCGGCCAGAAGCTTTGCCAGCAGCCGCTTTTTGTCCGGCTTGTTCACAAAGTAAAGGCCCTGCTCGATCCGCTCCACGGTGCTGCTCACCGGGTCCACCTTCACGGTGACCGGCTTTTTCAGAATGCTGTTTGCCAGCTGCTCAATCTCTTTGGGCATGGTGGCGCTGAACAGCAGGTTCTGGCGCTGGGCGGGCAGGTGACGGATCACCTTTTTCACGTCGTTCACAAAGCCCATGTCCAGCATCCGGTCGGCCTCGTCCAGCACGAAGATCTCCAGCTGGCTCAGATCCACATGGCCCTGACCGATCAGGTCGTTCAGGCGGCCCGGGCAGGCGGTGAGCACGTCCGCGCCGCGGCGCAGCGCATCCACCTGGGGCTGCTGGCCCACCCCGCCGAACACCACACAGTGGCTCACGTTCAGGTAGCGGCCGTAGTTTGCAAAGCACTCGTCGATCTGCAGGGCCAGCTCCCGGGTGGGGGTCAGAATCAGCGCCCGCACTCCCTTGTGGGAGGGGTGGCTGGCGGCCAGCCGCTGCAGAATGGGCAGCGCAAAGGCGGCGGTCTTACCGGTGCCGGTCTGGGCGCAGCCCAGCAGATCATACCCGGCCAGCACCGGCGGAATTGCCTTGGCCTGAATGGGCGAAGGGGTTTTATACCCCTGCTCCTCCACTGCCTTCAGCAGCGGGCGGGTCAGTTTCAGTTCGCTAAAATTCATAGTCCTCCAAATAATCGCTTGTTCAAACGGCAACACCGCGCCCGAAAAAACGGGCGCGGCCCTGCCTGAAACAAGCCGGGGCGCAGGGGCCCGCCGTCAGCGGATGTACCTGCACTCCAGCTCGTACCGCTGTTCCTGGGCCTCAAGGGGCGCAAACAGCCCCAGGGGCAGAAAATCGGCCCCCGCAAGGCCCCGGAACAGATCCTCGTTTGTCTCATGCAGCAGCACGCCGGTGTTGCCGTCCGCCGCCAGCTCCCGCAGCTCGGCCTCGTCGGCCAGCCGGTCGGCAAAGCAGGCGGGGTTCGCCCGCAGATACTCCTGCAAAAAGGCTTCCAGCACGGCAGCCGCCAGCGGCCAGCGGCCCCCAACGGGCCACACCGCCCGCTGCCAGGCGCCGTACACAAAGTCCAGCCGCCCGGAGCAGCCGGGAACCGGGCTCTCTTCCAGCCGCACGCTTTGACCGGCGCACCAGCTGCGGAAGGCTGCCAGCAGCGGCAGGCCCTGCACCCCCATCACCAGCCGGTGGGCAGGGGCAAGGCGCAGCCCGGCGCTCCGGATGCTGCACACCTCGGCCAGACAGAAGCGGGCCGGATGCGTTTCCCGCTCCGCTTCGCTCAGCTCCTCCCGCAGCATCATCCAGTATGCCCGGGCGGCGGCCAGATCCTCTTCGCCGCTCACCGGGGCAAGCAGCGCCGCGCCCGCGGGCCTTTGCGCCGGGTCAAACAGCGCCGCCAGCGCGCCCAGCCGGTCGGCAGATTCCACCGCCCAGCCTTTCACGCTGCCGCCGCCATAGCACAATGGCCCCTCATAGAGGAGCGCCTGGTTTTGAATTCCTTCCGCCGCCGCAAACAGGGCCGCTTCGTCCATGTTTGCCGCCAGCAGAATGTGGCTGCTCTGCAGCGCCGCATCCTCCCAGCATTCCAGCCGGGGCAGTACCTGCCGGGCAGCCAGCGCCGAGGGCGCCCGCACCGGGGTGCGGCTGCCTGCGGCAAAATCGTAGGCTTCCAGATCCACGCAGCCCACAAGGCCCCGGCGCACCCGGCCATCCGGCAGGGTGCGCTCCAGATACACAAAGCCGTTCACCGTGCGGGGCAGCAGCTCCCGGGCCCGGCCCATGGCCGCTCTGGCAGTGGCCAGCCGCTCCCGGGTTTCCACCCGCTGGAGCAGTGCGTCCGGCACCAGCAGCTGCATGGCCCCCGGAGCGTTCTCCCGCCGGGCCTCCAGCTCGCGCCAGCTCTCCCGGCTCAAAGCGCCCGCCGAGGGACAGGCCCACTGTTCCGGCGAAACGCCTTCGCCGGGCACAAGCAGCCGGCCGGGAACAAAGCAGAGCTGGCTCATTGGCCCGCCTCCACCGCGAACACATCGCCGGTGCGCACGCCCACATAGTCGCAGCCGCTGGCTGCGGCTTTGGCGGCGTCCAGCTGGGTCTGGGTCTCTTCGGTGAGCTCGCCACTCACCTCGATGGCTAGATTCTCAATGCCCAGCGCATCGATGGTACCGCCGGTCAGGCGGGTCTCCTGACCGCTGGCCACGTTCAGCGGGTATTCCACCCAGCAGGTGGCCTTTTCCTGCCATGCGGCCAGGGCGTTTGCCAGGCACTGGGCCTCGGTCACGCCGGCCGTATCGCCATAGCTGGCCTTGTCGCGGCCGGCGGTGGTGGGCAGCTGCACGGCAGTGAGCCAGATCTGCTCAAAGCCCATGGCTTTGGCCTCGTCGATGATGCCGCCGATGTAGTCCACCGCGGCGCTGGAATACGGGTTCAGCCAGGCCTTGCCGCCCTTGTCCTGCGCGGCGTCCAGCCACAGGTAGTCAGTGCCCTGATACTTCACAGCCATTTCCCGGTTGGCGCTGGCGGCCAGTGGGTCCTGGAAGGCGCACACACCCGCCACCGGCACGATGCCCTGCTCCTTGAAGGCCGCAGCCACCGCCGCGCCGTCGATCTGGGTTGTGGAAAGGCTGGATGCCGCCGCCGGCAGGGCGCTGGCATAGTACACGCTGCCGGTGCTGACCTTCAGGGGCACCACCGCATAGGTCACGCCCTCGCCTGCCAGCTGCTGCGCCACCTGGGTTGCCGCATCGGCTCCGGTCAGGCTGGCCACGTCCACAAAGGCCCAGCTGCCCCGGGTCATGTCGCCGCCGGTCTGGGGCGCTTCGGTGGGCTGGGGCTCACTGGCGGGCTGGCCTTCCGGCTCGCTGGCGCTCTGGGGCACGGAGGCGCTTTCCGGCTGGCTTGTGGGCGGATTGTCGGAATCGCCCCGCACGATGCTGTACCAAGTGCTGGTGCCGAAGTTGATCACCGCAGGGCCTGCCAGCCAGCCCACCGCAAACAGCGCCGCCAGAGCCAGAACGCCCCCGGCGATGCGCGATGCGCGCTGCCGGCCGCTGTAAAAGCTGCGCCGGTACCGCTTCACCTTGCCCAGATTTTTCTTTGCCATATCAAATCAAGCCACCTTTCCGCGTGGGTTTTCCACGGTGTATCATCCAATGGAGATGCGGTGCCCGGTGAAGCCGTAGATGGCCAGCGCCAGGATACCGATGTAAATCAGGGTAACGGGCAGACCCTTGAAGCTGCCGGGGATCATGTCCTGCCGCATGCGGCGCTGGCCCTCGCTCACCACCACCACGGCGGCGGTGTAGCCCACGCCGCTGCCCAGCGCAAAGCCCATGGTCTGCACCAGATTGAAGCTTTCGGTGGCGGCAATCAGCAGCACGCCCAGCACCGCGGTGTTGAAGGTTGCCATGGGCAGCACCGCCAGCATGCGGCGCGCCTTTTGCTTCCAGATCAGCAGCAGCACGCACAGCACCACAAAGAAGGCCACCGTGCTGCACAGGATGAACAGGAACGGGCGCACGGCGTTGCGCCAGCTCAGCGGGGTGATCAGAAGATCCACCCAGAAGCTCAGGGGCGCCGCCACCAGCTGGATCAGGCAGAGCAGGCCGCCGAAGGTGAGGGTGTCCACGGTGGAATCCTCCACCAGCTTCACCAGGCGGGACACGCCCATCGCCCGGCCGAACACTGCGTTTTCCGCAAAAACCGCCGTTACAGCATACCAAAAGAAGGTGCTGCAGGCTTTTATTACTTCCATCATTCGCCTCGTCTTGCCTCCGTATGCACATGTTTTTTGTAGGCCCGAACCAGACCGCGCCAGACTGCGCACACCACGCCCAGCAGGATAAACCCGCCGGCAGGCAGGCTGGCCATGGGCAGCAGGGTGGTATTCAGCCGGGGAATGGGTGCGCCGAACAGGGTGCTTGCGGCCAGAATCTCCCGCAGGCAGCCCATGAGCAGCAGCACCAGCACATAGCCCGCAGTGGTACGCAGGCCCTTGCGCAGGGCAGTGCCCACCCGCTCGGGCTGGGGCCGCTCGTACCGCTTGATGATCAGCGGCTCCACCACCAGCATGGGCAGATAAACGCCCAGCTGAAAAATCGCCACGTCGAACATGGCACGCAGCGCAAAATATACGCCGATGTACAGAATCGAGCTGGTGAAGCAGTACACCAGCGCCCGCAGCTGGCCCCGGCCGGTGCGGCACACCATAGCCGCCACCACCCGGGTGGGGGTGAGCAGCAGCAGCACCGCCACGCTGAGCATCAGCGCGTTCATGCCGTCGGTGGCAGCCACCACCAGCGGCGCAAGGCCCATGCCCTGCATGATGACCGGGTTGTTCAGAAAGATCCGGTCCCGCCGGGCAATGCGCTCCATGTTTTCCGCCAGGTATTTCGCCTTCTTAGAGTTCACGGCGCACAACCCCCTTTCGGTGCAGGATGCGAAGCACGGCCCGGTCCAGCCAGCCGGAGAAGGCATTCATTGCCAGAATGGCAAAGCACACGCCGGTCTCGTAGTTGCCGTAGTAGCGGAACATCATGGCCATAAAGCCGGTGAGCGCACCATACAGGATGCGGGAGATCCGGTTGGTGGGGCAGATCACCGGGTCTGCCATCAGAAAGACCGCCGCAAACAGCAGGCCGCCGCTGCACAGCTCGTATTTCATCACCGCCAGCCGGTCGGCCACATAGGTCCAGGGCATGCTGAAGGCGGGAATTTCGCCCAGGCGGGGGGCCACAAAGGCCACCAGCGCGCACATGCCCAGAAAACTGAACATCACGCTCAGGTGCAGGCTGCGCCGGTTTGCCAGAAACAGCGCGCAGGCCATGATCACCAGCAGCGCGGTCACGCCCATGGGGCCCGCGTAGTTGCCCAGAAACAGGGTGGTATTGTCCAGTGTGGGCAGACCGCCGGTCTTTAACGCATGCAGGGGCGAATCCACCAGCTGCACGCTGGAAACACTGCCCAGAGGCAGGCTCTGGAACAGCTGGGCTTCCGGATACCGGAACACCTGCTCCGGCCAGCTCACCGCCACCACCGCGTAGCCCACGGCGGTGGGATGGAACACATAGCAGCCATAGCCGCCGAAGGCTTCCTTGCCCAGCAGCACCGCCGCCACCGCGCCCACGATCACCACATAGTAGCTCACCGTGGCGGGCATGGTGAGCGCCAGCATGAAGGCAAAAGCCTCGCTGCTCCACTCCCCTTTTTCGTAGGGGCGGCCCCGCAGCCAGGCCACCAGTCTGTCGCTCAGGTTGGCCGCGATCACCGCCGTGCCGCACAAAAGCACCGACCGCAGCCCGTAAAACGCAAAGGCCATGGCCAGCAGCGGCAGGCACATATAAAACAGATCCGCGTGAATGCCCTTATCCTGCCGGATGCGGGCAAGTTGTTGTTCCTTCAAGTGCACTGCTCCCTTCCTTGTAAGATTCGGGCTTCTCACAGGCCCTTCAGCCCGCGCACCGCGCCGGCCATGTCGGCCTTGCCGAATACCGCGCTGCCTGCCACCAGCAGGTTCGCGCCCGCCGCCACACACTGGGGGCCGGTCACCGCATCCACGCCGCCGTCCACCTCCAGACAGGGCGAAAGGCCCCGGGCGTCGCACTCAGCGCGCAGGGTTTTCAGCTTGTCCAGTGCGCCGGGCATGAATTTCTGGCCGCCGAAGCCCGGCTCCACGCTCATCACAAGAATCAGGTCCAGCCGGTCCAGAAAGGGCAGAACGGCCTCGGCCGGGGTGCCTGGCTTGATGGACAGGCCCGCCTTGCAGCCGGCGGCATGAATGGCGTCGATGGTTTCGCCCGCGTCGCTTTCGCTTTCCAGATGGAAGGTGATGCAGCTTGCGCCCGCCTTCACAAAGGCGTCCACATAGTCCAGCGGGCGGCGAATCATCAGATGTACGTCGTAAAAGGCATCGGGCAGCGCCTTGTGCAGGCTTTGCAGCACCGGCACACCGAAGCTGATATTGGGCACAAAGCAGCCGTCCATCACATCGAAATGCAGCATGTCGGCTCCTGCGTCCAGCACCTGGCGGCATTCTTCACCCAGGCGGGCAAAGTCCGCCGCAAGGATCGAGGGGCTCAGTTGAGTCATGGGAAAGGTCCTCCTTATGAATCACGCGCAACGGGCCCGCTCTACAAATCGTAAAACGTTAGAGCGTGCGCAAAGATATACAGTATAATTTTATCCTATTTCCCGCTAAAAAGCAAACCGCCATAACCCTTTTCACGTTTTTTGCACAAAAGCGCGGTTTCCGGACATTTCCGAAAACCGCGCTGGCTGTTTTTTGGGGAAATAGCGCATTCTTCCCGGCGATGGAGCGTCAGCCGTGAATCGTGCGGCATTGCCTTTACTTTTTGCCGGTCTGTTTGCGCCGCTGCTCAGGCGGGGCCTCGCAGGGCAGGGTGAAGTTGAACTGGCACCACTGGCCCTCCTCGCTCTCGGCCCAGATCTTGCCGCCGGAAAGGCCCACCAGAATCTTGCAGATGTGCAGCCCCAGGCCGCTGCCCCGGGCGTTGAGCCCGCGGCTTTTATCCTCCTTGTAGAACCGCTCGAACACGAAGGGAAGCGCGTCCGCCCCGATGCCCTGGCCGGAATTCCGGATGGACACCGTGACCATGCCGCCGCTCTTTTTCACCGAGAAGCGGATGTAGCCGCCCTCGGGGGTGAACTTGAGGGCGTTATCCAGAATGTTGTAGACCACCTGATACACCAGATCCTGGTCCGCGTAGACCATGGTGCGGGTGGGGGCAAGGCCCTGAATCTCCACATGCTGGTTCTGGATGCGCTGCTCGGCGCTGAACACCACGCCGGTGATGCTCTCCCAGATGTCGTAGCTCTGGGCGTTCACCCGGTACTCGCCCGCCTCCAGCTTGGAGATGTCCAGCATGTTCTGGATCAGCCGCGTCAGCCGGCCCACCTCCTGGCTCACCAGCCCCAGATAATGCTGGCGCAGCTCGTCCGGAATGGTGCCGTCCAGCATGCCGTCGATGAAGCCCTTGATGCTGGTCATGGGGGTGCGCAGCTCGTGGGCGATGTTGCCCATGAAGCTGGCGCGGGAGGAATCGATGGTTTCCAGATTGCGGGCCATGTTGTTGAAGGTCACCGCCAGCTGGGCCACCTCGTCGTTGCCCTCCACCGGAACGCGCACGCTGAAATCGCCGCTGCCGAACTTGCGGGCAGCCTCGCTGATGCGCCGCAGCGGGGTGGTGAGCCGGTTGGTCACAAAAATGGCCAGAAGGCTGGCCGCCAGCAGCAGCAGCCCGGCGCTGAGCACGAAGATGGAGAACATATCGCTCACGAACACATTCAGGCTGGCCGCGCTGGCCGAGGCGAACACATAGCCCGCCGCGGCGCCGGATTCATCCCGCATAACCCGGCCCACGGTGTAGTATTTGCCGCCGTAAAGCCCGCCCAGATTGCCGGTTTCAAAAAAGCCGTCCTCTTCCTGGGCCTGGCGCAGAATGTTCGCGTCCACCTGGCTGCCGATCAGTTGCTCGGCCTCGTTCTGGGTATACAGCATCACCTGACCGGAGGCGTCGGTGAGCAGCAGGTTGGTGCTGCTGGTGCGGCCGATCAGCTTCATCTGGTCCTGCACGCTGATGCGGGCACTCTCATCCTCCAGCAGGCGGCGCAGGGGGGAATCCTCCTGCACCTGCATGGCGGTGACCTGCACCACATCGTTCAGGGTGCTGCGCTTGTCCTCCTGGAAATAGCCCATCACCAGATACATCTGGATCAGGCCCATCACCGCCGTGCTCACAATGAGCAGAATGGCGGTGGTGCTGAAATACATGGAACTGATGCTTTTTCTCACACGCAATCAATCCTTTGCTTCAAACTTGTATCCTACGCCCCACACGGTTTTGAGGCTCCACTGCTCGCTGGCGCCCTCCAGCTTTTCCCTCAGGCGCTTGATGTGCACGTCGATGGTGCGGGAGTCGCCGTAATACTCGAAGCCCCACACCTCGTCCAGCAGCTGGTCGCGGGTGAACACCCGGTTGGGATGGCCGGCCAGATAGGCCAGCAGCTCCAGCTCCTTGGGGGGAGCCTCCACCACCTTGCCCTTCACCTTCAGCTCGTAGCGGCTCATGTTCAGCGAGAGGTTCTCGAACTGGATCACGCCCTCCTTGCCGGACTCCTCCGGGTTGCAGCGGCGCAGCACCGCCTTGATGCGGGCCACCACCTCTTTGGAATCAAAGGGTTTGACCACATAGTCATCGGCACCCAGCTCCAGGCCCAGCACCTTGTCGAAGGTCTCGCCCTTGGCGGTGAGCATGATGATGGGGGTGTTTGCCTGGGCGCGGATGCGGCGGCAGACTTCCCAGCCGTCCATCCTGGGCATCATCACGTCCAGCAATACCATATTAGGTTTGTTCTGTTCAAACAGCTCCAGCGCCTTTTCGCCGTCGTGGGCGATCAGGGTCTCGTAGCCTTCCTTTGCCAGATACAGTCTCAGCAGCTCGCAGATGTTCTGGTCATCATCCACGATCAAAATTTTCTGGTTGGGCATATTCTCCCGCTCCTTTTTCATTTACCGGACGGTGCAAAAAATCCCCCGCGCCGCCCGAATTGTTTCCGGTAATTGTATTTATTATACAATAGAAATATGGATAAAAAAAGAACGCTCCCCCCTCAAAAGGACAAAAACCCGGCGGCAGGTGGCAAAACGCCGTTGCGCAAACCGCCGGGATTGGGTATAATGATGGGTGCGAAACCGTGCGGCGGCCCAACAAGGCCGCCGCCTGCCATACACCAGAAGTTTAATGTTTAAGGAGTTTCAAGCCATGAAATTAGGTATCGTGGGCCTGCCCAACGTGGGCAAGAGCACCCTGTTCAACGCCATCACCAGCACCAAGAACGCCGCCGCGGCCAACTACCCCTTCTGCACCATCGACCCCAACACCGGCATCGTGCCCGTGCCGGATGCCCGGCTGGACAAGCTGGCCGAAATCTGGGACACCAACAAAAAGACCCCTGCCATCGTGGAATTCGTGGATATCGCCGGTCTGGTGAAGGGCGCTTCCAAGGGCGAGGGCCTGGGCAACAAGTTCCTGGGCAACATCCGCGAGTGCGACGCCATCGTGCATGTGGTGCGCTGCTTCGGCGGCACCGACATCGTGCATGTGGACGGCAGCGTGAACCCCCTGCGCGACATCGAGACCATCGACACCGAGCTGATCCTGAGCGACCTGGAGGTAGTCTCCAACCGGGCCGCCCGCTTTGCCAAGGCCGCCAAGACCGGCGACAAGAAGGCCGGCGCCTCCGCCGCCTGGCTGGAGCAGCTGGCCGACCATCTGGGCAAGGGCAAGAACGCCCGCAGCTTCGACTTTGATCTGGAGGATGAGGATCAGGCGCTGCAGCTGAAGGAGATGGGCCTGCTCACCTACAAGCCGGTGATCTACGCCGCCAACATGAGCGAGGACGACCTGATGGAGGGTATGGACGAGAACGTGCACTATCAGGCCGTGAAGAAGCTGGCCGCCGAGGAGGGCGCGGAGTGCATTCCCATCTGCGCCAAGACCGAGGAGGACATTGCCGACTACTCCCCCGAGGAGAAGAAGGAGTTCCTGCACGAGATGGGCATCGAGGCCACCGGCCTTGACAACCTGATCAAGGCCAGCTACAGCCTGCTGGGCCTGATCTCCTACCTGACCGACGGCAAGAAGGAATGCCGCGCCTGGACCATCCGCAAGGGTACCAAGGCCCCGCAGGCCGCCGGCAAGATCCACTCCGACTTCGAGCGCGGCTTTATCCGCGCCAGCGTGGTGCACTACGCGGACTTTGCCGCCTGCGACTTCAACATGGCCACCGTGAAGGCCAAGGGCCTGCAGCACACCGAGGGCAAGGAGTATGTGGTGCAGGACGGCGACATCATCGAGTTCCTGTTCAATGTCTGATCCAAAGGAGGAACATATGGAGATCATTGGTATCATGGGCGCCATGCCCGACGAAGTGGAGCAGCTGTGCGCTCTGCTGGACGGGGTGACCATCGAACCCTACGCCGGGGTGGAGTACCACCGGGGCATGCTGGGGGATAAGCAGGTGGTTGTGTGCTGCGCCGGCATGGGCAAGGCCAACGCCGCCGCCACCACCCAGGTGCTGATTACCAAGTTCGGCGCCCAGCGCATCATCTTCTCCGGCATTGCCGGCAACATGACGTCCAAGATCGGCATTGGCGACGTGGTGGTGGGCAAAACCGTTGTCTACCACGACGCGCAGGACGACATGATCGCCCAGTCCGCCCCCTTCACCGCCGAGTATCCCGGCGATGAGGAGATGGTGAAGGCCGCCATGGCCGCCTGCGAGGAAACAGGCGTGAAGGCCATTGCCGGCAAGATCGCCACCGGCGACCAGTTTGTGGGCGACAGCGCCACCAAGGCCGCCATCGCCGCCAGGGTGAACCCGGACTGCGTGGAGATGGAGGGCGCCGCCGTGGCCCAGATCGCCGCCAAGAACAATGTGCCCTGCGTGGTGCTGCGCGCCATGAGCGACAACGCCGACGAGGCCGGTCACGAGGTGCTGGTGATAAAAAAATTCAGCATCAGTGAATATGTGACCACCGCCACCCGCATCGTGGCCCGCATGCTGGAACGTCTGGACTGATTTTCCGGCCGCGCCGCATTCCAAAAGACTGCAAAAAGGGACGGGCAGGCTCCAGCGCCTGCGCCGTCCCTTTTTTCCACAATTTTTTCCGTCGGATTCCTACAAACCTCCGGCAAAGCCTTTTGGCATCCGGTTTTACGGGTTCTTCTTTTTTGGAAAAGTTTTCAACAAAATCAGCGCCCGGTCGTGGAAAACCTGCCCGCCGGGCGCTTTTTCAGGCAGATTTTCGCCCCTTTTGCCCATCGATGGATATTCCGGGAACGGCAACCCCCAAAACCCGAACAAACAGTTCGTCGACATTTGCCCCCTGCTGCGTTATGCTGCATGAAAAGGGGGAATTTATTCAATGAAAGGATGTATGGCAAGTTGGCGGGCTTCCCGCCGTGCACCGATCGCCGCAGAGGGGGTCGTTGTACTTGATCCGGTATCAGATTGTAAAACAGGCGCTTGAAACACCTGAGCTGGGCCGCTATGTGAGCTACGGCATTGAGGCGGTGGCCCTGCCCGATGGCCGTCAGCTGGCCTTTGTTTCGGACGTATCCACCGACCCTGCCTTCGCAGCGAATCTTGCGGAACGCTGCACCGAAGGCCAGCTGGACCCGGCCCAGCTGCTGGACGTGGTTCTGGATGCGCTGTAACCTTCCTGTTCTGCCTGCACGATGCAGGCGCACACCTATGGCATACACAAAAAGGCAGGCGGCGGTTCCCATTGCCGAACCGCCGCCTGCCTTTCGTTTTTTCGGTTTTTTCTCACAGATAGTCCCGCATCTGGCGGGCGGTGCGCTCCTCGAACTGCTGCAGTTCGTTCAGCAGCCCCAGCGCGCCGGTGCTGGCGGCGGGGTGGTCTCTGCGGGCCTTCTCGCAGTCCATCACGCCCTGATTGGCCCCCTGAATGACCATATCCGCCAAATTGCGGTTGGAGCGGTCGGTGAGGGTCTCGGTCCAGATGCCCATTTTTGCCATCAACTTTGCCGCGGTGCTCTGGCCCTGACTCTGGGACCCGCAGGCCGCCATGGCCGCGTGGGCCTGCTGGTTGATGCGCCGGTACTCCTTCTGCTGGGCCAGCAGGCTGGCCTTCAGCTGCCGGTCGTCGGTCACGTCGATCAGCTGATCCAGACTGTTTTTGCCCATCTCGGTGTTGCGCACGATCTCGTTGAGCACGGCCTGATTGTCGTTGTCGCCGTGGTTCTGGTCGTTTCTGCGTTCACTCATACAAAAAGCCCCCTTTGGAAACTGACTGCCGGAGCACAATCGCTCCGGCAACAGCCAGTATTCCCAAAGGAGGTGCTGTTTATTCTGCAGCAGACGCCCGCCCCGCGGCTTCCGCCGCCTTTTCCCCTGCCTTTTTCCCGGTCTTTATCACCGGGGCAGCCGGCCGTTTTTCCAGCGGTTCGGGCAGCGGTGCACAGCGGCCGTAGCGGGCGCAGGTGCGCCGGATGCGCTGGGCCAGCTCCGGCGTGAAGGAGCCCTCCCTGGCCCGCCAGACCCAGTTGCCCATGCCGGTGCCGGGGGTGTTGATGCGGCCCTCGGCCCCCAGCTCCAGCCAGTCGGCCATGGGGATCACCGCCAGATTGGCGCAGCTGGACAAAACGCCCCGCAAGAAGCCCCGCACCGAGCCCTCCATGGCGTTCAGGCCCAGATAGTTCTTGGCCCGGGCCAGCTCCTTCGGGTCGCCGTTTTTCAGCCAGTCCCGCAGGGTGGTGTTGTCGTGGGTGCCGGGGTAAACCACACAGTTGGGGATGTGGTTATGGGGCAGGTATTCGTTTTCCGCCGTGCTGCCGAAGGCGAACTGCATCACCTTCATGCCCGGGTAGCCGCTTTCCTTCAGCAGCACCCGCACGCTGTCGAACAGATCGCCCAGATCCTCGGCTACGATGGGCAGCTTGCCCAGCTTTTCCTCCAGCGTGCGGAACAGGTCCATGCCGGGGCCGTATTCCCAGTCGCCCACCCGGGCGTTGGTGCGCCCGGCGGGAATGGCATAATAGGTATCGAAGGCGCGGAAGTGGTCAATCCGCAGCCGGTCGTACATGGTGAGCGCGTGCTCCACCCGGCGAATCCACCAGGCGTAGCCGCTGGCCTTGTGCTGGGTCCAGTCGTACAGCGGGTTGCCCCAGAGCTGGCCGTCCTCGGAGAAGTAGTCCGGCGGGCAGCCCGCCACCCGGGTGAGCCTGCCCTCCCCGTCCACCTGGAACAGCTTGCCGCCGGCCCAGGCGTCGGCGGAGTCCGCCGCCACATAGATGGGAATGTCGCCCAGAATCTGCACGCCCTTGCCGTTGGCGTAGGCCTTCAGGGCCATCCACTGCCGGTAGCCCTGATACTGCAAAAAGCGCCAGAAGCCCAGCTCGTCGGCATTTTCTTCGCGCAGCTGCTCCAGCGCCCGGGGCTGCCGGGTGCGCAGCGCGGCGGGCCATTCCGGGTAAGCCTTCATCTTGTTCAGGCCCTTGGCGGTCATGTAGAGGGCGTAGTCCTCCAGCCAGTCCTCGTTCCAGAAGCAGAAGGTGTAATAGTCGTCCGGCAGCCAGGCCTTGAACCGGTTATAGGCCAGCCGCAGCACCGAAAAGCGCCCGGTATACAGCGCACCGTAATCCACCGCGTTCGGTTCTTCGCCCCAGTCGATGGTGCCGTACTCCTCCTCTTCCAGCAGGCCCTCGTCCCGCAGGGTGTCCAGGTCGATGAAATAGGGGTTGATGGCAAAGGCCGAGCAGCTCTGATAGGGGCTGTCGCCATAGCCGGTGGGCGAAAGGGGCAAAATCTGCCAGATCTGCTGGCCCGCCCCGGCCAGAAAGTCCACAAAGGCATAGGCCTGCTTGCCGAAGCTGCCGATGCCGTAAGGCCCCGGCAGGCTGGACACAGGCATCAAAACGCCGCATTCCCGCATAACAACCGCTCCTTTTTCGCTGTGTGACCCCGGGTCTTCCCCCTAGCGGCGCGCACGCTGGCGCTGCGCCTTCCTTTTGCCGGGGCCTGATTCTTGAATTTCCCCTATTATATCATAAACCGCGGCAAAATGGCATTGGCACGCGCAAAGTATGGCTCTTTTGTGCTATAATAAATGCACTCAGCGGGCTTTGCGCTCCCTTGGTGGCACGCAGGCCCGCAGCAAAGGAGTTTTTGCGATGCAGACCGAAGCGCTTTATTATACCCAGCCCCCGGTGGGCGAGTTCACCGCCCGGGTGCTTTCCTGCGAAGCGGCGGGCGAAACCTGGGCCGTTACGCTGGACCGCACCGCCTTTTACCCGGAGGGGGGCGGCCAGCCCGCCGACCGGGGCGCCCTTGGCGGGGCAAAGGTGCTGAACGTGCACGAAAAGGGCGGCGAAGTGGTGCACAGCCTTTCCGCCCCGCTGGCGGTGGGCGAAACCGTGACCGGCCGCGTGGATCTTGCACGGCGGCTGGAGATGAGCCAGCAGCACACCGGCGAGCACATTCTTTCCGGCATGCTGCACGCCATGTTCGGCGCGGAGAATGTGGGCTTTCACATCGGGCAGGAATTCCTGACCATGGACACCAGCGTTCCCATTTCCGACGAAGAGCTGGCCGAAGCCGAGGCCCGGGCCAACCGGGTGATCTGGCAGGACGTGCCGGTGCAGGCGGTGTGGCACACCAAGGAGGAGCTGGCAGGCCTTACCTACCGGAGCAAAAAGGAACTGGAAGGCCCGGTGCGCATCGTCACGGTGCCGGGGGCGGACTGCTGCGCCTGCTGCGGCACCCATGTGGAGCGCACCGGTCAGGTGGGCATGATCAAGATCATCGACTGGCAGAACTACAAAGGCGGCGTGCGGCTGTTTGTGGTGTGCGGCGTGCGGGCGCTGTGGTACTTTGAGGCCCAGCGGGCGGAGGCCGCGGCCATCCGGGCCACCCTTTCCGCAAAGCCGGGTCAGCTGGCCCGGGCGGTGCAGCACCAGAGCGTTGAGCTGGAAGCCGCCCGCTACCGGGCAGTGCAGGCGGAGAACGAGCTGTTCGCCGCGCTGGCCGAGAGTGTGCTGCCCGGCGAAGCCGCCATCCTGCTGCGGCCAAATCTCGGCCCGGACGGGCTGCGGCGGCTCTGCGCGGCGCTGAGCGAGCGCACCGACGGCCTTTGCGCCGCCTTCAGCCCCACCGAAACCGGCACCCTTGCCTACGCGCTGGCCTGCACCGGGCCGGGGGCGGATCTGCGGGGGCTGTGCAAGCAGCTGAATCAGGCCTTTTCCGGCCGGGGCGGCGGCAAGCCCGGCTTTGTGCAGGGCAGCCTGACCGGCGAATTCGAAGAGGTGCAGACCTTTTTGCGGGATGCCACACAGGCGTAACCGCCCTTTTCATTTCTTTTCAGACAAACACTTGTGAAGGAGAACCATACACCATGAGAATGCGATTCAAACCCTACGCCCGGCCGGAGCTGCTGGCCTGCGACTACCATGCCCACGCCCCGCTGGAGAACAAGGGCCGCTGGCACAGCGTGTTCGCCCGGCCCCAGCAGCCGGTGCATCTGGAGCTGGGCTGCGGCAAGGGCGGCTTTCTGGCCCGGCTGGCCAGCGCCCACCCGGACATCAACTATCTGGGCATCGACATCACCGACAAGGTGCTGATTCTGGCCAAGCGGAACATCGAGCGCATCTATGCGGAAAAGGGCATGACGCCGGACAACGTGATGATCATGAGCCTGGACATCGAGCGCATCCTGAACGCCTTCGACGAGAGGGACACGGCGCAGCGCATCTACATCAACTTCTGCAACCCCTGGAACAAAAAGCTGGCCCACAAAAAACACCGGCTCACCCACACCCGCCAGCTGGCCCTCTACCGCACCATTCTGGCGGAAAACGGAGAAATTTACTTCAAGACCGACGACGACGATCTCTTCCGGGACAGCCTTGCCTACTTCCCGGAAGCAGGCTACGAGATCGTGTGGAAAACCTTCGACCTGCATGCCGACGAGCCGGACTGGAACATCCGCACCGAGCACGAGGCCATGTTCACCGAGCAGGGCATTCCCACCAAGGCGCTGATCGCGGTGAAAAAGCCCATGACCGCCGACGAGCTGGCCGCCGCAGTGGCCGCCCGCAACCAGCGGGACAAGGAGGAAAGCGCCGCCATCCGTGCCGCGCAGGGCATTCAGTAAGCTTCTCCCCCGTTCAAAACAATAAAAAAGCCCCCATTCCCGGCCGGGAATGGGGGCTTTTGCTTGTGCAGCTCAGCACTCGAAGTCACAGAAGGTGCGGTTTTTCGCAATGCTGCCCACCCATTTTTTGATTTCCACATGGGGCGGGAAGTTCTGGTAGGCCTCCAGCGCCTCGCGGCTTTCCAGCTCGGCAATCAGGGCCACGTCGTAACCGGCAAAGCTCCGGCTCACATGGGCGCTGAGCAGGCCGGGGGTCTGGCCCACCAGCGCCTCCAGCCGCTCCTTCATTTTGGCCGCGTTGGCATCCGCCTTGGTCTTGTCCTCCAGCTCCCACAATACGATATGTTTAATCATGTTCATTCTCTCCTTTTTGTATTGTATATTGGATCAATCCCGGTCCAGAAGGGGAATCACATCCCTCAGGCCGGGCAGGATCTCATCCGCCAGCTTTTTCAGCTCCTCATCCGGGGTAGTCAGATCCGGCACCATCACCGTGAAGCAGCCTGCCGCCGCGCCTGCCCGCACCCCGGCGGGGCTGTCCTCCAGAACCATGCACCGGGCCGGGTCCTTGCCCGCCAGCGCCGCCGCCTTCAAAAACACCTCCGGGTCGGGCTTGGAATGGCTTACCTCGTCGCCGCAGACCGCGCCCAGAAAATACCGGTCCACCCCCGCCCGCTGCAAATGGCCCCAGGCGCTGTCCCTTGTGGTGCTGGTGGCCAACACCGCCGGGATGCCCCGCCGCTCCAGCTCGGCCAGCAGCTCATACAGCCCCGGCTTCACCGGCAGACCGTCCTCCTCGATCCACCGGGCCATGAGCGCCCGGCAGGCGGTGCGCATGGCGTCAAAGTCAAACTCCTCGCCAAACACCTCCCGGCACACCCGGGCGCAGCCCTCCCGGTTGCGGCCCCGCAGCCGGTCCACGATCTCCGGCTCCATGGGCGCCCCCATCTGCCGGCCGGCCTGCAGCCAGGCCTTCTGGTACATCCGCTCGGTGTCGAACATCAGGCCATCCATATCAAACAAAACCGCTTCGATCATACGTTCCTCCCCGTTGTCGTCGGGCACTCCGCCCTGTTTTCCGTCCGCTCACAGCGGGCCCTTTACCTTTTCGTCGAACTCCTCTTCCTCCCCGTCCCCTTCGCTCTGAGGGTGGATGGCCAGCTCGCCCAGGCCCATGTCGTTGTGCAGGATGCTCCCCGCGCCGATGGCTCCCCGGCCGTATTTTTTGCGGATGGCGTCCAGGCTCTGCTCCAGCTTTTCCCGCCGGGGATCCGCCTTGGGCGCATCGTCAAACAGGCTCTGCTGCACCGCAAAGGGTTCCTCGGTGATGGCCAGCGCGGTCACGGTGAGCATCCGCACCGGGCGGGCCATATCCCAGTTTTTCTCCATCAGCTGCCAGCAGGCGTTGGCCAGATCCCGGGCCAGATGGGTGCTCATGGGCAGCTGCTTCTGCCGGGTGATGGTCTTTAAATCCGGATCCCGGATGGTCACCTGCACCGCCCCGGCCCACACCCCGTGCCGCCGCAGCCGGCCGGCCACCTCGTCCGCCAGCACGTTCAGCGCCGAGCGGATCTCCGCCGGGCCCCTGATGTTGCGCCGGAAGGTAGTGCCGTTGCCCACGCTCTTGATGGGCTCCTTTTCGCCCCAGCGGCGCACCGGGGCCTCGTCCTCACCCCGGGCGTAGCGGCTCAGCTCCAGCCCCAGCTTGCCCAGGGCCTCGGCCAGCGCCTCGGGCCGGGCCGCCGCCAGCTCGCCGATGGTGGAAATGCCCATGCCGGCCAGTCGATTCTGGGCCGAAGCGCCCACATACAAAAGATCCCCCGCCGGAAGCGGCCAGACGATTTTGTGGAAATTTTCCCGGGTAATGAGGGTGGTGGCGTCCGGCTTTTTGTAGTCGCTGCCCAGTTTGGCGAACACCTTGTTGAAGCTCACCCCCACCGAGATGGTCAGCCCGGTGGCCGCCTTCACCTCGGCCCGCAGCTGGTCCGCCAGCGCCGCCGGGCTTTCCGCAAACAGCTGCCAGGTGCCGGTCACATCCAGCCAGCTTTCGTCGATGCCGAAGGGCTCCACCCGGTCAGTATACTTACGGTATATTTCATTGATGATTTTCGAGTACTTTCGGTAATATTCCCGGTGGGGCGGCAGCAGAACAAGATCCGGGCATTTGCGCTTTGCCTGCCAGATCACCTCGGCGGTTTTCACGCCCATGCGCTTGGCGGGCTCGTTTTTGGCCAGCACAATGCCGTGGCGGCCCTCCGGGTCGCCGCAGACAGCCACGCACTGATCCCGAAGCTCCGGGTGGCGCAGCAGCTCCACACTGGCATAAAAGCTGTTGCAGTCACAGTGAAAGATCCAGCGTTCCACCCGGCAAAGCCCCCTTTTTTGTAAATTTTTCATTTTTCTGTTCTGATTATATCACGCAGGGGCAACGGGATGCTATAATGTTAAAATAACGCCATAGAATTCCATAAAACCAAACGCATCCCCTTGGCGCTGTTTTACGAGAGGTGGTATCTGAATGGAACATTCCCTGTACGCGATTTTGTGGTACTTTCTGATCTACGCCTTTTTGGGCTGGTGCCTTGAGGTGGTGTTCTGCACCCTGCGCACCGGCAAATGGGTGAACCGGGGCTTTCTGAACGGGCCGGTCTGCCCCATCTACGGCTTCGGCATGGTGATCGTGCTCATGGCGCTGGAGCCGCTGGCGGATCGGCCGCTGGCACTGTTCGTGGGCAGCGCCCTGCTGACCAGCGCGCTGGAGCTGATCACCGGCTGGGCGCTGAAAACGCTGTTTCACACCACATGGTGGGATTATTCCAAACAGAAATTCAATCTGGGCGGTTACATCTGCCTGAAATTCAGCCTGGCCTGGGGCCTGGTGGGCATGTTTGCGGTGAAGGTGCTGCATCCGCCGGTGAACCGCTTTGTGGAATGGATGCCCCGGCCGGTGGGCCTGGCGCTGCTGGTGCTGTGGATGGCGGTCTTTGTGGCCGACGTGGCGGTGACCCTGCGCACCCTGATTGGTCTGGGGCGGGATCTGGGCGAGCTGGAAAAGGTGGTGGCCGCCCTGCGCAAGGGCAGCGATACCATCAGCCGCAATCTGGGCGATGCGGCCCTTGCGGCGGACGAACGGCTGGAGGAGGGCCGGCAGGCCCTGCCCCAGAAGCTGGCCGAGCTGGAGGCCCGGCGGGACTTTTTGCAGGCCCGCATTCTGGACACCCGGCTGTTCGGCGCGGCCCGTCTGATGAAGGCCTTCCCCGCCATGAAGGATCTGCGCCACAGCGAGCTGCTGGCCGAGCTGAAGGAAACCCTGCACGAGCGGCTGCACCGCTGATTTTTCCACAAACAAAGCCCCGTCCTGTTGAAAAACAGGACGGGGCTTTTCTCATTGTGCAGGCTCAGCCCGCGTCCAGCTGGTTCAGGCTCACGGCGCGGGTGTGGGCCACCGGGGTCCACTCCACCCGGCGCACGCAGGCGGCCAGCGCAATGGGCAGATAGGTGGCCATGTAAAGCGGGAAGGTGAAGATGCCCGCCAGCTTCCACACCGCGGGGGCCTGAATCCGCTTCCACTCGGTGCAGGTGGTCAGCGCCGCCATCACCAGCATGGAAAGGTAGCCGCAGGCAAGAATCCGGCCCAGAGCGGCCAGCACCAGCACCGGCCCGCCGGCCAGCGCCGCGCCCGCGGCGGCAAAGCCCAGCGCCAGCAGGTTGAACAGCACCGGTGCAATGCGGCTGATCAGCAGATCCGCGCAGGACCAGCTGCCCCGCAGCGCCGCCCGGCCCAGCCCTGCGCCCCGGCTGGCCATCACCTGCAAAAAGCCCTTGCACCAGCGCAGCCGCTGGCGCACGCTCTGGGAAAGGGTGGCGGGCTGCTCGTCAAAATATTCCGCCTGGGGGCAGTAGGCGATGCGACGCCCGGCGATCATCTGCACGGTGGAGAATTCCAAGTCCTCGCACAGGCAGTGCCAGGGCCAGCCGCCCGCGGTGCGCAGAATCTCCTCGCTCACCAGAAAGCCGGTGCCGGTCACGTTGCCGCTGAAGCCCAGCAGCGTGCGGGGGCAGTTGAGAAAGCGCACCTCCCGGATGAAGCACAGCCCCTGCCCGGCGGCCACCCAGCCCCGGTAATTCTTGGTGTTCCGGTAGCCCGCCACCACCGGGCATTCCGGGCCGAACACCCCGTCCAGCCGGCGCACGAAATCCGGCCGGGCCAGATTGTCCGCGTCAAAGAGCAGATAGCCGTCGTAGTGTTTGCCCTCGGCCCAGATCCGGTGCAACAGAAAATTCAGCGCGTATCCCTTGCCCACATGGACAAGGTCGTGCCGCTCGAACACGGTGGCTCCGCCCTTTCGGGCAAGGCGGGCGGTGTCGTCGGTGCAGTTGTCCGCCGCCACATACAAATCCAGCACGCCGGGGTAATCCTGGGCGCGCAGGCTTTCCAGCAGCTTTGGCAGCACCGCGGCCTCGTTGCGGGCGCAGATGAGCACCGCGTACCGGTTGGTGCCCGCCCCCGGCTTCCAGCGGGGCGTTTTCACAAGGCTCAAAAGGGTGTAGCCCAGCTGGTAGGCGCAGCAAAGGCCCATCAGCAGCAGCCAGAACCGGCTGATGGAAAGGAGTATATATGCCATGGTAATCGACCTCCCTGTTCGGCATGCGGGGTTTCGCGGGCGGCGGATTTCCGCCCGCCTGTGCCCATACAACGAGGGTTTGCGCCCCGGTTCTTCACCGCCGGGCGTAAATTCCGCTTTCTTTGCAGAAACTTCATATATTCCGCCCCGGAACGTGGTACCATAACAGAAATGGAATCTGTTTTCGATTCTGTTTTCAATCCCCCGCCGGCATCTTTTCCGGCGATACAACGAGGTGTTTCTTTTGTCCTCTGATCTTTCCATTCTGGTTACCCTGAACGAGCATTACCTGCCCCAGCTGGAGGTGATGCTCACCTCCCTGCACGCATCCAACCCGGGTGAAAACGTCTCGGTCTGGCTGATTCACCGCTCCCTCACTTCGGAGCAGCTGGCCCGGCTGGAGCGGCGCTGCGGCCTGTTGGGCTTTTCGCTTCATCCGGTGACCGCCGACGCCCACCTGTTTGCGGACGCCCCCCTCACCCGCCAGTATCCCCAGGAGATGTATTACCGGCTGCTGGCGGCCCAGCTGCTGCCGGAGGAGATGCACCGGGTGATCTATCTGGACCCGGACATTCTGGTCATCAACCCGCTGCGCCCGCTGTGGGAGCTGGATCTTGCGGGCAACCTGTTCGCGGCGGCGGCCCACACCGGCAAGACCGAACTGGCCAACAGCGTGAATCAGGTGCGGCTGGGCACCGACCACGACTACTTCAACTCCGGCGTGCTGCTCATGGATCTGGACGCCGGCCGCCGCTGGATTAACCCGGAAACCCTGTTCGACTTCACCCGCCAGCATGCCCGGGAGCTGCTGTTCCCGGATCAGGATCTGCTGAACATGCTGTACGGCAGTCTGGTGCTGCCGCTGGACGATGCGGTGTGGAACTACGACGCCCGCAATTTCAACAACTACTATCTGCGCAGCGGCGGCGACTGCGATATGGACTGGGTATTCACCCACACCGCCGTTTTGCACTTCTGCGGCAAGGCCAAGCCCTGGAAGCCGGGCTACCGGCGGCGCTTCGGCCCTTTGTACCGGCACTACATGCGCCTGACCCAGCTGGCCATGCCGGACTGAACCAACCATAAAAAAAACCGCCCCCGGGCCTGTGTGAAAAACACATGGCCCCGGGGGCGGTTTTTGTTTGTCGTTCTGGGGCTGGTTATGCCTGCTTGCGGGGGGCGCGGCGGCGCAGCAGCTGGCGCAGCATGCCCAGAATGCCCTGCAGGTTGAACAGGCAGATCACCGCGGTGAGCAGGGTGCACCAGACCGGCCAGCCCGGAGTCTGGCGCAGCATGAGCACCGTTTCCACCCCGATCAGCACGCAGTTGATGGTCAGGCGCAGGGGCGCGAAGCTCATGTGTATCAGGCCGCGGGTGTTGATGGCACGCAGCACAAACACGATGACATAGCTGATCAGGCTGGCCAGCGTTGCGCCGTTGGGGCCCATCAGAGGAATCAGCGCCCAGTTCAGTGCGCAGTTGGCGATGGCGCCCGCCAACATGGTGTACAGCGAAAGGGTGCTGCGCTTTTCCACCATGTAAACGCTGTTCAAAAACTGGTTGAAGCAGTTGAACAGGGTGGCCAGCGTGAGCATGGGCACAAACTGCCATGCGTCGTAGAAGTTGGCCTTGAACATGAACATCAGCGGGCGGCACAAAAGGATGATGCCGCTGCAGCAGCAGAACAGCAGCGCCTGATAGATGCCGAACACCCGGCTGAAGAAGGCGGCGCGGCCCTTTTCCTCGGTCACGGCGGAAAGCTGCCAGGCCTCATAGAAGATGGTGCCCAGCACCGTGAGAATGGTGGGCAGAAAATAGCCCACGCCCAAAAGGCCGGTCCAGTATTCGCCGCTCTGGCCCTGGTAGCCCTCGCACATGGCCTGCACGAAGAACAGGTCGCTGGCGTTGATGACCCAGAAGCTGATCTGGGCCGGCACCATGGGCAGCGCATAGCGCATCATCCGGCTCCACAGCTCCCTGTTGAAGCTCTTCACATGCAGATACCGGCGCAGCCCCGCCACCAGAAATACGAACAGGGCACTCAGCGCGTCGCTGCAGATGATGGCCAGAATGTAGCCGGAAGCGCCCATTCCCATGCCGGACAAGAACAGGATCATGAAGCCCAGGTTGGTGGCGCTGCACAAAACGCCGTCCACCGCCACCAGCCGGTTCAGCTGGCGGCTGCGCACAAACTGGGTGCACAGGGTGCGCAGGCAGCTCACCAGCACATGCACATACAAAAGCAGCGCGTAATTGCTGAACAGCGGAATCAGCCGCAGCACCGGGTAACAGATGAGCATCAGCGCAAAGCCCAGGCCGATGGTCACAAGGCCGTTTGTAAACACCTGGCTTTTGCTGTTGGTCTTTTCCAGACCGAAACGGATGATGGCAAAACTCACGCCCATGCTCACCAGCGGAATCAGCAGCGAACCGATCTGCTGCACCAGCTTGGTGATGCCCACCTCGTCCACCTCGCCCATGGCAAAGGTGATGTAGGGTTGTAAGATAATGCTGAGCAGCTTGGAGGAAAAGTTGCTGATGGCAAACAGCATGGTGTTGCTCATCAGCTTTTTGTATTTGTTTTCCACGCCCGGCGGCCCTCCTTATTTTCTTTTATTATATATACAATTATATATGGTCCGCAGATTTGCTTCAGACGAACCTCTATTATAGCGCCTGCGGGCAAAAAAGTCCACGGAATCCGCTTCTGGAGTGCCGCGCCCCTGCCCTATCCCTGGCGCAAAAGCGCCCGGCGGGCTTTCCAGTCCGGCAGAAAGCGCTCCACCAGTGCCCAGAATTCCTTCTGGTGGTTGGGATGCACAAAATGGCAGTATTCATGCACGATCACATATTCCACCGCCGCAGTGGGCTGCAGCGCCAGCCGGGAGGCCAGCGTGATGCGTTTTTTCGCCACGTCGCACACGCCCCAGCGGCTGGTCATGTCCCGCACGCGCAGCTCGGGCGGCTGGCCGCCCAGCACCCCGGCAAAGGCCGGGTACACCCGCCGGCTGACCGGCTCGAACAGCGCAAGGCACTCCTCCTTCGAGGGGGGCGGGCAGTCCTCCTGCTTTCGGGCGGCACGGGCCACCTGCTGCTTTGCGGCGATCACCCAGCCCATCCGCTGGGCCACAAAGGCATCCGCCTGGTCGGCGCTCGCCCGCAGCGGCACGCTCACCGCCACCGTGCCGTCCCGCCGCACCCGCAGGTTCAGATTCTTCACCTTTTTTCGAACAAGCTCATATTCCAGCCCCGCCACCCGGCGAATTTGGCCTGCCATCTTGGTTTTCCACCCCCTGGCAAAGTTTTCCGACCATTTTATTGTATCACAACATTCTGCGGTTTGGCTCGTCAAGCCATCATATCTCACAAATTTTCCCCGAAAAGCTTGGGCGTTCTTGGGCCTTATCGGCATCGGGAATCTATTGACTTCTACTATATCTAGTGCAATAATAGTAATCGCGGCCGAATCACCCCAAAATACAGAGGGTAGTTCTTTACGCTCTGTATTTTTTTGCCGCACTAAAGTAACAGTTGCATGAGGAGAATCGCCATGATCAAAAGTGTAATTAAGCGCGACGGCCGTGTGGTGCTCTACGACCAGAGCAAGATCACCGCCGCCATTATGAAGGCGCTGGAAGCTGCCCAGGAAGGGGATGCCGCCGAAGCCGACCGCATTGCCGCCCGTGCTGCCCGCCAGCTGGAGATGGATTGCGGCGAGGAGTCTCCCCAGATTGAGCAGATTCAGGACGCGGTGGAAACCGCGCTGATGGAGACCGGCCACGACGCGGCCGCCAAGCAGTACATTCTGTACCGGGCAAACCGTACCCGCATCCGCGAGGCGAACACCAGCCTGATGAAAACCATCGACGAGATCACCAATGTGGACGCCCGCGCCAGCGACATGAAGCGCGACAACGCCAACATCGACGGCAACACCGCCATGGGCAGCATGCTGCAGATCGGCACCGCCGGCGCCAAGGCCTATAACGCAGCGTATCTGCTGCGCCCGGAGCAGGCCAAGGCCTACCGGGAGGGCGACATCCACATCCATGACTTTGATTTTTATTCTCTGACCACCACCTGCTGCCAGATCGATATCCTGCGCCTGTTCCACGGCGGGTTCTCCACCGGCCACGGTTTTTTGCGCGAGCCCAACAGCATCGGCAGCTATGCGGCACTGGCGGCCATTGCCATCCAGTCCAACCAGAACGACCAGCACGGCGGCCAGAGCATTCCGAACTTTGATTACGGCATGGCCGAGGGCGTGGGCAAGACCTTTGCCCGGGCCTACCGCAAAAAGCTGGCCGAAAGCTTGGAGGACGTGCTGGAGACCGAGAACGAGGCCGACATCGTGAACCAGATGGTGGACAAAGCCGTTACCGAGCTGGACCAGCAGCCCCGCCTGGAAACCAATGCGGAGGAATTCGACCGCATTGTGGCCGACGCGCTGATTGCCAGCGGCCGTGTAGATGAGCACGCCGCCCGCCGTCTGGTGGCCACCGCCCGCCGCCGCGCCTGGAAGCAGACCGACCGGGATACCTACCAGGCCATGGAGGGCTTTGTGCATAACCTGAACACCATGCACAGCCGCGCCGGCGCGCAGACCCCCTTCAGCAGCATCAACTACGGCACCGACACCACCCCCGAGGGCCGCATGGTGATCCGCAACATTCTGATGGCGGAGGATGCGGGCCTGGGCCACGGCGAGACCCCCATCTTCCCCATTCACATCTTCAAGGTCAAAGAGGGCGTGAACTACAACGAGGGCGACCCCAACTACGACCTGTTCAAGCTGAGCATGAAGGTGAGCGCCAAGCGGCTGTTCCCCAACTATGTGTTCCTGGACGCGCCCTTCAACCTGCAGTACTATGTGCCCGGCCGGCCCGAGACCGAGGTGGCCACCATGGGCTGCCGCACCCGCGTGATGGGCAACGTGTATGACCCGGAGCGCCAGATCAGCTACAGCCGCGGCAACCTGAGCTTCACCTCCATCAACCTGCCCCGTCTGGCAATTCTGGCCGACCACGACGAGAAGAAGTTCTACGAGAGCCTGGACGCCATGATGGAGCTGGTGGCAAACCAGCTGCTGGACCGGTTCGAGATTCAGGCCTCCAAGCGTGTTTACAACTTCCCCTTCCTGATGGGCCAGGGCGTATGGCTGGATTCCGACCAGCTGGGCCCCGCCGACAAGGTGCGTGAGGTGCTGAAGCACGGCACCCTGTCCATCGGCTTCATCGGCCTGGCCGAGACCCTGACCGCCCTGTACGGTCACCATCACGGCGAGAGCGACGAGATGCAGAAGAAGGGTCTGGAGATCATCGGCCACATGCGGGATTACTGCGACCGCAAGAGCGAGGAGCTGAAGATGAACTTCAGCCTGCTGGCTACCCCCGCCGAGGGTCTGTCCGGCCGGTTCACCCGCATGGATCAGAAGCGGTTCGGCGTCATTCCCGGCGTGACCGATCGGGAATACTACACCAACAGCTTCCATGTGCCCGTGTGGTATCCCATCTCCGCCTACGACAAGATCCAGAAGGAGGGCCCCTACCACGCCCTGACCAACGCCGGCCACATCAGCTATGTGGAGCTGGACGGCGACACCGCCAACAATCTGGAGGCCTTCGAGAGCGTTGTGCGCTGCATGCACGACAGCGGCGTTGGCTACGGCAGCATCAACCATCCCGTGGACCGCGACCCCGTTTGCGGCTACGTTGGTGTGATTGGTGACGTTTGCCCCCGCTGCGGCCGCCGCAGCGGCGAGGCCCTGAGCCCCGAAAAGCTGGATGAGCTGCGCAAAAAGTATCCCGGCGTTCCCACCTTCTGCGGCTGCGAGTAATTTTTCGGACCCAATCGGAGGTTTGCCCCGATTGGCTGATTCGCGGCACCCGGCTTTCCTCAGCAAAAACATCAAACTACCTTATTGGCCCTCTGCGTTTTGCTGATTAAGCCCGCACAATTGTTTTGTTGCTTCGGCAACGCTGTGCCGCCGGTGTTCTTTCTATAATGGTCTTATCACCCATTTGCTTTCGATTTTTTTACGCCGCCTGCCTTTTTCGGGGCGGGCGGCGCCTGATACAAGGAGGAGTTTTCTATGTCCGCTATGCAGAAACAATCCGTCGTCGGTAAGGACGTTCCCTTCGAGCGCATCCGCCGCATCACCGGCTATCTGGTCGGCACCATGGACAAATGGAACGACGCCAAGAAGGCCGAAGAGCGCGACCGCGTGAAGCACCTGTGAGCGCCATGCTGCAGGTAGCAGGCTTCGCCGGCGACAGCATTGTGGACGGCCCCGGTCTCCGGTTTACCGTGTTTTTCCAGGGCTGCCCACACCACTGCCCCGGCTGCCACAATCCCGAAACCTGGCCCTTTGAGGGCGGCACCCCCTTTACCCCCGAACAGCTGATCCAGATGGCAAAGAAAAATCCTCTCTGCCGCGGCATCACCCTGTCCGGCGGCGAGCCCTTCGCCCAGGCCGGGCCGGAAATGCTGGAATTCGTCCGGCTGGCCCGCGCCGCCGGCTACGAGGTGGCAAGCTACACCGGCTACACCTTTGAGGAGCTGTACCAGCACGGCACCCCCGCCCAGAAGGAACTTCTGACCCTTCTGGACACCCTCATCGACGGCCCCTTCGTGCAGGCCGAGATGAGCCTGGAGCTGCGCTTTCGGGGCAGCCGCAACCAGCGCATTCTGGATCTTCCCAAAAGCCTTGCCCAGGGCGAGGCCGTGTGGGAGACCCGCGAACGCTGGGTGGGCGAGCACGAATAATCGCACATGTTTTAAACAAGGCCCCCGCACCCCGGACATTTCCGGCGGCGCGGGGGCCTTGTTTGCAGTTTTGATACAACTTCTTGCCGACAGTGTTACCCTTTGTATGCAATAATAGAGACGAAAGCAAAATCCCCCGCCGGCCGGTGCGGCAGAAAAACAACACCGGCTCTGTTCAACAGGATTTCACCAGTTGGCCCATTTTGCGGCCGGACTATGATACAATAAGTGTAACGCGATCGGTTTTCCGGCCCCAGCCGGAACCAAAGGAGGAAAATAACCATGGCACATATCCTGATTGTGGAGGACGAAGAACACATCGCCCAGATGATCGAGGCCACCCTGTCTCTGGGCGGCTACAGCTGCGAAATCTGTTCCGACGGCGCGCAGGCCGTGGAGCGCATCTTTGCAGGCGGCTTTGATCTGGTGCTGCTGGATGTGATGCTTCCCGGGCTGGACGGCTTCTCCGTGATGGCGCGGGTGGCCAGCCAGGGCACCCCGGTGATCTTTCTGTCCGCCATGCAGCAGGTGGCCGACAAGGTGCGCGGGCTGCATCTGGGCGCCGAGGACTACATCGCCAAGCCCTTCGAGGCGCTGGAGCTGCTGGCCCGTGTGGAGGTGGCCCTGCGCCGCCGGGGCAAAGGCCGGGAGGTGCTGGAATACCGGGGCATCTGCCAGGATCTTTCCAGCCACACGGTGACCCTGAACGGAAAACCGGTGGCCTTGAGCCCCAAGGAATTCGAGCTGCTGCGGGTCTTTTTGCAGAATCAGGATCTGGCTCTCTCCCGGGACAAGCTGCTCTCGCTGGTGTGGGGCTACGATTTCGCCGGCGAAACCCGTACCGTGGACATTCATGTGCAGCGGCTGCGCCAGAAGCTGGGCCTTTCCGGCAAGCTGGTCACCCTGCCCCGCATCGGCTACCGGCTGGAACACTGAAAGGAGCCCGCCTGTGAAACTGTGGCAGAAGATCTTTTTGTCCTCTCTGGCGCTGCTGGTGCTGGCCACCGGCGGGCTGAGCCTTCTGTTTCTGAACAACACCCAGACCCAGCTGTGGCAGCGGGAAAAGCAGCGGGCCGCCCTGCAGCAGCAGTCTTTGATGAACGCCATCAAAACCAACGTGGTAAACCAGCGGCTGCAGTCCGGCCAGATCAGCCTGAGCGAGACCGAAACCCGGCAGGCGCTGCAGGCGGCCCTGTCCAGCCAGGAGACGGACAGCTATATGCTGGCCTTCCAGATGTTCGATGCGGGCGGTGCCAGCCTTCTGGGCGACGACACCGGCCTGTGCGCCGCCGCCGACCTGATCGGCAGTGACCGGCAGGACACCTCCCTCACCTACACCCGCATCTTCAATCAGGGCGACCGGATGCTGCTGGCGCTGAACGCCCCGCTGCCGCTGGAACAGGTGGATTTTCGCATCGTGTGCGTGTTTGACGTGACCGATCTGGGTATTCAGCTGCAGCGTCAGGCGCTCACCGCCCTGTCCTTCGGCATGGTGGTGAGCCTTGCCGCCGCGGTGGTGCTGCTGGTGCTGGTAAAGGTGCAGCTGCGCTGTCTGGACCAGCTGTCCCGGGCGTCCCGCCGCATCGCCAAAGGCAACTATGCCGAGCGGGTGCAGATCTCCGGCGCCGATGAACTGGCCGATCTGGGCGAGGACATGAACCGGATGGCCCAGGCGGTGCAGCAGCATGTGGGCCAGCTGGAACAGGTGGCGCAGGACCAGAAAACCTTCATCGCCAACATGGCTCACGAGATGAAAACACCCCTCACCAGCATTCTGGGCTTTGCGGATCTGCTCTATCTGCAGAAGGATGTGCCGGAAAAAAAGCGCCGGGAATACGCTGGCATCATTCTGGACGAAACCAAGCGGATGCGCAGTTTGTCTGGCAAGCTGATGGAGCTGCTGAACGTGGGCAGCCAGAACCTGATCTTTGCGCCGGAGGAGCTTTCCAGCGTGATCGGCGAGGTGGCCACCGCCATGCAGCCGGTGCTGAACAGCAGCCGGCTTGCCCTGCAGTACGGCTGCGAGCCGGGGCTGTGGGTGGAGATGGACCGGGAGCTGTTCAAATCGCTGCTGTACAACTTCATCGACAACGGCCGAAAGGCCAGCCCGGAGGGCAGCCTGATCCAGCTGCTGGCCCACCGCAAGGGCCAGAACATCGAGATTCTGATTCGGGATCACGGCCAGGGCATTCCCAAAAAGGAGCTGGAAAAGATTCGCCAGCCCTTTTATATGGTGGACAAATCCCGCAGCCGCAAGGCGGGCGGCGCGGGCCTTGGCCTTGCGCTGTGCGAGGAGATCTGCCGCATCCACAAGGGCAGCTTCGTCATCGACAGCCGCCTGGGCGAGGGCACCCTCATCACCCTCACCTTTCCGCCCGCCTCTTCCGGCGGCGTGGAGAAAGGAGACAACGCATGAAAATCCGGCGCAGCCAACAGCACAGTCAAACGAAACCAGGCCCGGGCTCTGCCCCGGCGGGCAAACAGCCCCGCATCCCCGCAAGCTATTCCGTTCAAAATGAATCCGCGACCGGCCACAGTCTGGCCCTGCGTTTTGCCGCGCTCACGATGGTGCTGCTGGCCGGCAGCGCCCTGTGCCTGTTTTTTCTGGCCCAGTACCTGATCCGGCCCAGCGCCCAGATCGACAGCCTTGCAGCTCTGCCCGCCTACAACATCGTGGGCAAACGGAACGATCAAACCACCTTCTGGTCCCTGGCCCAGTATCATGACCTGCCCCCCACCTCCTCCGATGACCATCCGTTTTTTGCGCTGGATGCGCTGAACCGGCTGAACAGCCGGGATCATCTGACGCAGCTGATGCAGCCGGACGGAATGTGCATCCTGATTGCCGCAGAGGGCGCTGTGGTTTCCTCCTGGACGTACGACGATCTTCTTCAGGAAGTGCGCTGCTGGTTCGTCGACGACATCCCCTGCACCTATTCCGACAGCACCGGCCGGGAGATTCCGGGTTCGTTGGATTTGAGCATGGGCTGGTCCAGCGGGTTTTCCAACCTGCCTGTGTGCTACACGGCGCTGTTTCGCCCCCAGCAAAGTGCCGGCGAGGATGCCTTCGACAAGGCCTACGCCTCGCTGGTGGACGATTTGCAGCAGCTGTGCAGAGGACGCATGAACACCTTTCATTCCATCCAGACCATGCTCACCACCATGAACACCGAAGCCTTTACCGAAAACGGCATGACCTGGGATGGCGCCAGCACTCTGACCAACCTGGGCATCGAGATGGGGCATGTGCTGGAACAGCTGTATTCCTGGGGCAGCTTTCCCTACGATCTGGCCGACCCGGAACACGCCGCCGATCTATTGCAGGACCATTTTTCCGAGGAGGGGTTCTCGCTGCAGATTCTGCGGCTGGAGGAATTTTATCTGGTGCTCATCAGCCGGGACACCGCCACCCTGGGCCTTTATTACAGCCCCGTGCTGGAAACCTGGTGCGGCTTTGGCCTGCAGCTTCCGTGACCCCTCGCGCGAAAGGAAGGATAGCATGCAAACAAAAAAATCCAAATCCCCGGCGCGCGCCAGCCGTCCGCCCCGGCCGCAACGCCCCCGCCGGCCAAAATCGCCCGGCTCCGCCCGCCGCCGCCCGCTGTGGGCAAACGCGGCCTTTGCCCTGCTCACGGTGCTGATCCTGGCGGTGGGCGGAGCCGGGGCGGTCTGGGCTTCTTCCCGGCTGACCACCCCCTCCGACCAGATCGGCTCCTTCGATTCCCTGCCGGTATACAATGTGATCGGCCAGCGCACCGAACGGGTGGAGTTCTGGCCCCGGGCCCGCTACCACGACCGGGCCCAGGCAATGGGCTATCCGCTGCCCTACACCCCCCGTCAGGCATTTGAGGAAAACAATGCCAGCCTGATTTTGCAGAACCTGATCCTTTACAGCAACTTTGATCAGGAGCTGACCCTTTCCCTTTCCAGCCAGCTGCAGGACACCTTTGCCTGCTATTCCTACGCGAACGATAATGTGGTCTGCCGTTTTTACGACAATATCCCCATTCAGATTGCTGACTCGCAGGTGCCGGATACCCCGATCTATCAGGGCGTGATCAATTCCAGCTCCGGCCGGATGATCAGTACCGGCCGCTACTGTTACAGCGCACTGATCACCCCCTCGGCCGCCATGGACGCACCCACCGAGGAGCAGTACCGGCAGGCATACGGAACGCTGCTGGAGCAGCTGCTGCAGCTGGCGGGTGGGGGGCATCAGGAAGCCCCCTATTACTGCGACGGTCCGCTGGTATGGGTGCTCAGCACCCTGCAGGCGGACTTTCCCTCCACTGTAATCACAGGTCTTGGCACTGGTGAGGAAGAATACGCAGAGGGCGAGTTTTCCTACACCTACTCCACCCTTGAATGGTTCTGTTTCACTCTGCTGGACAATTTCCAGAAAAATGAGCAGCTGCTGGAGCTTCCTCCCTGGGAACAGATTAACTGGCCCGAGCCGAACCCGAACGACCCGGAGGCCGTGGAACGCTTTTTGCAGGAATACTATTCGACCATGTATAACATCGACCTGCAGATTCTGCGTCAGGACGGCTGTTATCTGGTTCTGTTCCAGATATCCGAACATACGCTGGGTCTGTATTTTGACCCGCTGCTGCAGGCCTACACCGGCTTCGGCCTCCAGTAAAAAAACACATCAGCCCCCCCTGCTTTGCAGGGGGGGCTTAAAATTTGCAACTTGGATACATTTCTTTGGCGACCTGGTTTCCGTTCCCTTCTATAATAAAGGCAGCCGGAAAAGGCGCGGCCCGCGTGATTTCTTTGCGGGTTCTGCGTCTAATAGGCAAACGCTGAAAAAGGAGGTTCGCCGCCATGGCTGCCCGCACGCTTTCCGTTCAAAATGCTCGCCGCCCGGTTTACCACGCGGCGCCCTGTTCTTCTTCCCTGCCCGGCCAGCGGCGGGTGGTCCGCCGGCCGGCGGCGCGGCCGGTTTCCGCTTATCCCCAGCCGCAGCGGTCAAACGCCCGAGCGGCGGCGCCGGAAACCGCCTTTGCAAGCGGCAGCGGCATGCTCACGGTGCACACGGTGCTGCAAAAACCCGCGCTGCCCAATGTCCGCACCTACACCCCCTACGCCAACCTGCACTGCGTGGTGCTCACCGGTATGGACGAAACCTGCTGCTATCTGTCCGACCCCATGCAGGGGGATACCCTGATCGACCGAAGTCAGTTCGAGTCCATCTACACCGCCATGGGCAGCCGTGCGGTGGTGCTGCGCTGAATTTTACCTCTTTTTTCGTTGCTTTTCAACTCCTCCTTATCGCCCCTCGGGGGCAAAAGCCCAGCCGCACGGCTGGGCTTTTTTGCCCCGAAACGAAATGATCCGGGGGCTTTTCTCGTCTTATAAAAGACGACAGTTTTCGACTTTTCCCCGAAAGGATTGTATTTTTCATGCCCACTGCAACCCTTCGCCGCCCCCGGCGGCGCAAAAAGCGGCCGCGCCTGCTTCGGCTGGCGGCCCCCATTCTCGCCCTTGTGCTGCTGGCCGCCGCCTTCTGGATCGCGCTGGCCAGATTTTCCGCCCAGCGGGAGGACGACCCCACCAGACAGGCCCGCATCGTGGCCATCGACGCAGGCCACGGCGGCTCGGATACCGGCGCCATCGGGGTAAACGGCGTGCGGGAGTGCGATCTGACCCAGGCCACCGCCCAGGCCCTGTGGGATCTGCTGGAGGCCGACCCGGACATCACCCCGGTGATGTGCCGCGCGGACTGGAACGAGGACCTGCCCGCCGCCGACCGGGCCAAGCGGGTGGCCGCATCGGACGCCACCCTCAGCCTGTCCATCCACATGAATTCAGACGGCGGCTCCGGTCAGGCCAGCGGCTTCGAGTGCTTCCCCGCCCCGCCGGGCAATCGGTACAACAAAAACAGCCTGCGCTTTGCGGATTTCATCGCCGCCGAAATGAGCGCCGCCGGGGCCAGCCGCCGGGGCGAGGGCGGGGTGCGCTATGCCTATTACGACGAGAACAACCAGCGCATCATCCGGGAGCGCAGCGACACCAATCCCAACGATTACCCCAGTTTTGCCATGGTGAACAGCACCGGCTGCGCCTCGGTGCTGGCGGAACAGTGCTTCATCACAAACGAAAGCGATCTGGCCGCCTTTGCCTCGCCGGAGGGCTGCCAGCTGGCCGCCCGGTGCTACTACCGGGCCATCCGCCAGTATTACGGCCTTTCGCCCGAACCGGAGCAAAGCAATTCCTGACCACAAAAAAATCCCCTTTCCAGCCGGAAAGGGGATTTTTGTCTGTTGCGGTTCAGGCGGCTTCGGTGTTGGTATCCGCTTCCAGCGCCTGTGCGCTGGACAGGCCGCTCACGCTCAGCCCGCCGTTGATGCGGTAGACGCCGCTCATGTAGGCAATACCGATCTTGTAGTTCTTGCCGGGGGTCAGGCCGTCAAAGGTGGCCGTGGCGCAGTCGCCGCCGGTGGCAAACTCGATGGTGTGGCCGTTCACATAGGCGCGGCCACCCTCCGCTTCCTCCCACAGGGTCACCAGATACTGGGTGGTTGCGGTGTCCTTTTCGCTGGTGGCGTAGCTGGTCACCGTGATGGAATCGCCCGCCGGGGTGAAATAGTTGGTGAACCGGTTCTGCACGCTGTTGAACACCACATACAGTGTGCCGCTGGCTTCGTCCAGCTGGCTGGCGAAGGTGGCGCTGGTGTCCAGCCCTTCCGGCCAGGTGATGCTGCCGCCTGCCTGAGAGGCGATGTAGGTTTCCTCCACCGCTTCGCTCTCGGCTTCCTCCTCGCTGCTGCCCGAGCAGCCGGTCAGGCAGAAGGCCGCCATGGCAAGCGCCAGGCCCAGGGCAAGCAGAGATTTCATTCGTTTCATAGCTGTGTCCTCCGTTTCGCGGGCGCAAAGCCCCCAACGGGCCGCCCGTAAGTCCGGTTTTTGTTCAGAGTTCCCGCAGCCCCGCCCCGTTGAAAACAGGGCCGGCCGGCGGGTGGATACCTTTTTATTATAATCCAAAACCCACCGGCTTACAAGCAGGCAGAAAAAAGCAGCTTCTTCCAACCCTTGTTCGGGGTCAAAAGAGGCTGCTCACAGTGCAAAATCAGCCGCTCACAGCTGAATGGCAAACTCCAGCCGGTGGTTCTCTTCGGCGCTCAGCCGGTAAGCGGGCTCCACATCCGCGCCCCAGCTGTCGATGCCGCCCACGCCGCGCACCGCGCCCATTACCGTGACCACGGTGCGGCCGGTGTTCGGCAGCTGCTCCCGATGGTCGGCGTTCTGCAGCTCCTGCGCAGTGTAGGGCAGGTTGTCCTTCGGGCGGATGGCGTTCGTCAGATCGAAATGGGCGGGTGTGAAGGAGTCCTCACTGTAACCGATGAACTGGCCGTTCAGCCACAGATAGAACGCCTGCTCCACCCCTTCCAGACAGATGCAGACCGGCTTGCCCGCCAGAGCCGGGTCCAGATCGAACCGGCGCACATAGCTGCTCACCGGCACGTCGTTCCAGTCGATCTGGGGTGGGCGCAGATCGCTGCGGCCATCCCAGGGATACATGGTGTTGATGTACTGAATCTGGCCGTAGCCCTGCAGCTCCACATGGCCGGGCACCTGGATGCGGCCGAAGGCCGAACGGTCGGCCTCCTCCTTCCAGAAATCCGCGGGCCGGGCGGCGGGGTTCGGGCTATAGGCAAACTGCCACTCCCCGTTAAGGCTCTGGCGCAGAGCCATGGTTTTCTGGGCTAGCTCCGCCTCATTCTGGTACCACCGGTGGTCCGAGTGGGCGGGCAGCCGCCCCACCGCGAACACCTCCGGGTTCACAAGCCAATTCAAATCAGGCTGCATTTTCTCTCCTTTTCTGATTCATCGTCAGGCCATTTGATTTTCCGCCCGGATGGCCGCGCACTCGCTGGCGGCCAGATCCGCCCAGCTGCCGTTGTGGAACAGAAAATCGTAGCGGTAGAGCACATAGCCATCCGCGCCCACTTCCCTGCCGGTGCCGATCATATCCGCCAGATTGTGGCCGCTCTGCCACTGGGTCACCGCCGCGTCGTAGTTGCCGCCGTCGCCGTCGCCGATGCGGTAGGCCCCCAGCCCAAAGTAGAGGGCTACCCCCTCGGCCCGCTCCAGCGCGGCCCACTCCCTGGTGATGTTCTCGAAGCCGAACCGGGTCTGCCCGCCGGAGGTGGTGTAGCCGTAGCCCCAGTAGAGCTGGGGCAGTATGTAATCCACATAGCCCGGGGTGCTCATCCAGAGGGCCACATCACTATACTGGCCGTTATAATTGTTATCCATATTCCCCTGTGGACTGATTCCGAATCGAACCTCCGGCTTTGCCGCCTTGATGGCGTCGTATACCGCTTTCACCAGCTGGTTCACGTTGTCCCGCCGCCAGTCCTCAAGGCTCAGGGAGGTGCCGGATGCGGCGTATTCCTCCGCGTCAAAAGAAGCGTCGGTGGTGGGGTAGAAATAGTCGTCGAAGTGGATGCCGTCCACCTCGTAATTGGTCACGATTTCGGTCACGCCGTCCACGATCAGCTGGCGCACTTCTTCGCTGGAGGGGTCGAAATACAGCCCCTCCCCCGCCTGCTTGACCAGCTCCGGCCGGGTCACGCCGGGGTTTGAATCCGCCAACTGGCCGGGCAAGCCGGCGTTCATCTGCACCCGGTAGGGATTCAGCCAGGCCTCCAGTTCAAGGCCGTGGGCATGGGCGGTCTCGATCAGAATGGCCAGCGGGTCAAAGCCCGGGTCCTGCCCCTGGGTGCCGGTGCACAGATGGCTCCAGGGGAAGTACTGGCTGGGGTAAAGGGCGTCCGTAAAGGGACGCACCTGGGCGATGACCGTGTTCAGGCCCAGATCGGCGCAGTTGGCCATCATCTCCTCCGCCCCGGCCCGGAAGGCTTCGGCGCTGGAGAAATCGAACTGCTGCCATTCCAGATAGCTCACCCACATGGCCCGGTATTCCGGCTGAGCCCGAGCGGGCTTTTCGGCTTCGTCGCCGGTGTCGTTTACAATGGGGCTGCCGGTCTGGCTGCCGGCGGTGCTGGCGGAGGTGCCGCCGGGTGCGGTTCCGCCGCAGGCGGCAAGGCTCGCCGCAAGGCAGGCGGCGGCCAGCAGGGCAAATATCCTGTTCCACATCATGGATCAACTCCTTTTGGGGCGGGCTTTGCGCAAGGGGCCCCGCGGCAGGCGGCCCGCGCCCTGTTTCATTCCTATGCGGGGCGATTCGTGCTTATTATAGCACAGCACGCCCGCGCAGCGCAAAAAAGCGGCAGCCGGAAAACCAGCCGATGCACCGATGAGGATCTCTCCGCCGAGCCCGACAGCTGAGCAAAACAAAAGCGCCTTCGCCGAACATCGGCAAAGGCGCTTTTTGTCTGGTGGGCCATCCAGGACTTGAACCCGGGACCAATCGGTTATGAGCCGACAGCTCTGACCAGCTGAGCTAATGGCCCTTACGGGCGGCGAACCGCTCGAATGTTTTTATTATACCAGAACCAAAGCCCGGTTGCAAAGCATTTTTTGCGACAGAGGCCACCGTCAGATTCTGCCATACAGCTTGCACACCAGCCGCAGGCTCAGGTCTCCAAAGTGGCCGGCGTTGCGGCGCACCACATCCACGGTGCTCAAGGGCCGGAAATATTCGCCCTGCCGCTGCACTGCGGCGCGGGTGTATTCCAGATAACTGCCCTCGTAGATGGCATACGGTTCCAGCCGGTGCAGCAGCGACTGCACCTGAATGACGCGCAGACCAAGGCAGCGGCTCACAAACTCCACGCAGGTGAAGGCCCCGGGCAGGGCCAGATGGAAACCCACCACACTGGCCATGGCCCCGTATGTATTGTAGATGGTGCGGCCTGGCTGGGCCCGGCAGACCATGAGCATGTTGCGAGCGGCGTCGAACTGGCCCCGGGTCACCGGCACCCGGCAGACCCGCACCCGGATGTCGCCCTCGTCGCACAGGCGGCCCGCATCCTCGGCCACAAAGCCGCCCGCCAACGCGTTGTGCTTGTTGCGGCGGGCAAAGGAATAGCAGACCGCCAGATCCGGCCGCAGACTGATGGAAACATGGTTATAGCTGCTCCCGGTCACCGCCCGGATCATCCGGCCCATTCCGGTGTTGGTGTGGGAAAACATCACATACAAATCCGGCAAATTCCTTCGCCTCCTTTTTTGAATTTACGAAAAAGCCTGTCATTCCAGACCGGCGCACCGGCCCGCCAGATACCCCGCGCCCATCAGGCCCGCCTGGTTGCCCAGCTGCGCAGGAATCAGCCGGCAGCCCCGGAAACTGAGCTTTAAAAGCGGCTGCAGCTGCCGGGCCAGCTGGCTCTGGATGTAGTCCTGCTTCATCACGCCGCCGCCCAGCACCACAGCTTCCGGGTCAAAGGCGTGGATGAGCGACACAAGGCCATAGCTGATCTCGCGGATCCAGCCGTCCACTTCGGCCCGCACGTTTTCATCCTCCAGCCGTGCGAAGATGGCCCGTCCGTCGGTCAGTTCCGGAAAGCGGGCGCTTACCCGTTTTACCAACGCAGTGGTACTGGCGTAGCGCTCATAGCTGCCCGTGCCCTGGCAGGCCGGGTCCACCGCCTCCGGATGGGTGATCAGGCCGCCAAATTCCCCGGCGCTGCCCAGGCTGCCCCGGTACAGCTGCCCGCCCGCAAAGGCCGCACCGCCGATGCCGGTACCAAAGGTGAGCATCAGGAAATCCCGTTTTCCCTTTGCCGCACCGAAGGCGTATTCGCCCATGGCAGCGGCGTTCACATCGTTTTCCACCGCCACCGGCAGGCCCAGCTGCTGCTCCAGCAGAGTTTTCGGGTTCATACCGGTGTAACCGGGAATGTTGCAGGCAAACCGGATGCGACCGGTCTGCGGCTCCACCTCTCCGGCAGTGGAAATGCCCACACACTGCACACCGGGCATCCCGTGCACCAGCTCCGCCACATTCCGGAGCATCTGCTCTGCGCCGGCAGCCGCATTGGTGGGCGTTTCCTGCAAAGAGGAAAGCCGCCCGTCCTCCAGCACCGCCGTTTTAATATAAGTACCGCCAATGTCCACACACGCTGTTCTCATGGAAAAGCCTCCATTTTTCCCTTTGCTTTTGTGCGAAAGGGTCATTTGAGGGTTATTATACCAGACTACGACGGAATTTGGAAGAGAAGCCGGTTTGCTATAAAAAATGTGCCGCAAGCAAACGCAGCTTGCGGCGAGCTGAAACATCGCAACACAACAGATACTTTTACACTGGCTTCTTCTTCGCTGTATTGATGGAAGCAATCAGCAATCGTTTGACCTCTGTGCATTGCTTTAAAATAGCAGAATCTTCATAATAACCGTTCTCGATCAACAGTTCCAGCCAGTACTCACTTTCCGAACATTCTTTCAGGGCAATCTGCAATTTTGCAATAAAATCAGCCTTACCGTGGGCATACTGGCTTCCCGGATATTCGCCCCCACGCTGGTACCAGATCGAATCAGCTGATTGGTGAGAACGCCCTCCCGTTTTTCACGCTTGATTTCATTACATACCCGGATAATTTCCAAAGCGAAGGCTTTGGATTTATCCTGTAACGGACTGGGTACAATCATCACCCCAACCATTAAAATCCGTGCCGCGCATGCGGCACACCTTCCTTATTCACTATTCACTATTGCCTTCCCAAAATCGACTCTGCCGGTTTAGTGAAGAGTGAATAAGGAAAAATCGACAAGCTCTTAAAGCGAGCTTGTCGATTTTTGGAGCTGGTGGACGGATTCGAACCCCCGACCTGCTGATTACAAAT
>Peterbilt_p2__coassemble_216_pt1 | contig 53884 bp, 51 predicted proteins | sample Peterbilt_p2__metabat2_low_PE_018 | metagenome-assembled genome bin Peterbilt_p2
GCCCATCGGGGTGTAGGAAGCGGGGGTGGGGTTGCCGCCGCCGCTGTTCGGGTAGCTGCCGGAATAATCATATTCCCATTTGTTTTCCATACTCTATCATCCTTTCAGGTGAACAGGGATCCGTAGCGTTTGCTCCAATGAAACGCCGCTCTTGCGGCCCCTTGCTTATCGTTCTGGTTATAGTCTATCCGGCCGCCGTGAAAAACATTTTATGGCCGGGTGAAAAAAGTGTGAAATCCATGTATAATTGGTATGGTTCCGGGCATCGGACTATGCCGGAAGGCTGACTCTATAAGAATATCATATTTGGAAAGGCAGGGCAATGGCGTGCGGGTGATACGTGAAGGAGAAGAATTCCTGTTATATAAAGAAAAGCTGCTTGTGGGGCGATGCGGATGCACTCGCCAGAACGAGGTCTGGCGGCTGGGGCCCCTGTGGGTGGACCCGGTCTGGCGTCACAAGGGCTACGGCAGCTTTTTGCTGCGTCAGGTGCTGAAAAGCACCGATGGCTACACCGGCGAAAGCCTGCATTTTCTGGAGCTTGGGGAGGATGTGGCCGGGAAAGCGCTGGCGGAAAAATTCGGCTTTGCCCCCGCTGGAAATCTCTGGCGCAGGCATCGGGTGCCGGACCCCACCGCCGTGGGTCTGACCCATGATTTCCTGCGGCAGAATCTGTTGCCCGGCGGCTTTTTTGTGGACGCCACCTGCGGCAACGGGGGCGACACCGAATTTCTGTGCCGGCTGGCAGGCCCGGAGGGCCGGGTGCTGGCGCTGGATCTGCAGCGGCAGGCGGTGGACAACACCAACGCCCGGCTGGCCGCGGCGGGGCTTTCCGGTATCGGCCGGGCGGTACAGGCGGACCATGCGGAGCTGGCAAAGCTGGTGGAGCCGAACACGGCGGACTGCGTGGTGTTCAACTTTGGCTATCTGCCCGGGGCGGACCACAGCCTGTTCACCACCCCCAAAAGCAGCCTGCCCGCGGTGCAGGCTGCGCTGGACGCACTGCGCCCCGGCGGAATTCTGGCGGCCTGTTTGTACAGCGGCGGCCCCAACGGCGACGGGGAAAAGACCGCCCTGCTGGAATTTTTCCGCAATCTGCCTATCCGGGAATACACGGTGCTGGTGTGCGAGTTCGCCAACTGGGCTCCCACCGCGCCGCTGCCCTGCCTTGTGCGCAAAAAGGGTTGGTGACACCTGTTTGCAGAATCAAAAAAGGAGCCTTCCCGGCGGGAAGGCTCCTTTTTCATTGAGACGAGGAAACTGTTTTCTCAATGCAGTTGTGCGAAAAAGGGTTATGCGTTTGTCTGGGCACCCTTCTTTTCCTTCTTCCAGCGGCGGACGATGGCCACCACGCCCCAGGCAATCAGGCCGGTGGCAATGATGCCTTCACCGATCAGGATGAAGTAGTAGTTGGCAAAGGGCAGCTCGCCCACCGCGGTGCCGTGCACAATGCCGTTCATGGCGTTGGAGTTCACGGTGGTGTACAGGATGTGCTTGAGTGCCTGACGGGCAAAGTAGCGGGAAGCGGGGTTGGTGATGTCCAGCGGAGCGTCTACCTCGAAGCCGGTGAGCTTCAGGTCGCCGCCGGCGCGGATGCACTGCTCGGTATCCATCACGCCGCCGCCGTCGTAGTCGGTGATTACAGTGCCGTCAAAGCCCCACTCGTTGCGCAAAACGCCGGTGAGCAGATTGTAGTCGCCGCCGGACCAGGTGCAGCCCACCCGGTTGAAGGCGGACATCACGGCCATTACCGCCGGGATGTCGGCAGTGGTCTGGGTGAAGCTGTCGGTGGCCTCGTCGTACTGCTGCACCATGATCTCGGTGGTGGGCCGCTCTTCGATGCAGGTCTGGAAGGGCTTGAGGTAGATCTCGCGGATGGCCTGCTCGTTGGAGAAGGTGGCCACATGGCTGCGGTGATCCTCCTGGTCGTTCAGTGCGAAGTGCTTGATGTAGGCGTATACGCCCTTTTCTGCACAGGCGCTGGCGGCCTGCAGAGCCAGCTCGCCGGACATGAAGCCGTCCTCGGAGTAGTACTCAAAGTTACGGCCGGCGAAGGGGGTGCGGTGGATGTTCATGGCGGGTGCGTACCAGCCGGTGATCAGGCCGATGTAGGTGTGGGTGCCCCAGTTGCCGTCGGCGGCCAGAGCGTCCTCGCCCACATAGTAGCCGTGCAGGTAGGAGTTGTTGCGGTCCCAGCTGGCAGCCAGGTTGGTGGCGCAGGGATAGGTGATGGAATAGGGTTCGTGGGTGATGCCGCCCTCATTCAGGCCGGAGGGGCCATCGTAGTCAATGGCACGGGGCTTGCCCACGTTGGAGGAGGCCAGAGTCTGGTAACCGCCGTTGCGCACGATGCTCTCCAGCTCGGTGGCGTCCATCTGGTCGATCAGGGCATCCCAACCGCCCTCGGCCTCCACTTCGTCGAAGTCGCGGCCGCGGAAGTCGATCAGCTCCAGATCGCCGCGATTGCCATAGGTGCCGTCCAGTGCGGCGGCCTCTTCCTCGGTCATGGGGTTCAGCGACGCCTCGGCGCCCTTGGCCTGGATGGCAGCTTTGATCTCGTCGGAGACCTCCACCTCCCAGGTGTAGCCGTTCTTTTCGCTGAACGCGCTCTTGCGCTGGCTGTCCTGAGTGCCGTGGGTGGTGGGGAAGCTGCCTGCCCAGTCCTGACGGGACAGGTACTGGTCGCGGGGGGTCAGCTCATCGTAGCTGGCATGGTCGAACTGGTTGGTGATCTCGGCACCGGCGGCAGAGGTGGCATAGGTCACGGTGTCCACGCCGCCGTTGTCGGTGTAGTCGTAGGTCCAGCAGCCCACAAAACTTGCGTCGGGGGTGCCGAACAGGCCGTCGCTCTCCACGCCCGCATAGGCCAGGAAGTTGTTGTTGGCCGCATGGGCGTTGGAGGCGGCAGTCAGCAGGTAGTCGCCGGCCTCCAGAATGTAGGTTTTGGCCTGCACGTCGTCGTAGGAAATGAAGTCCTTTTTGTTCACCGTAATGGTAACGGTTTCGGACTGGCCGGGAGCCAGCTCGCCGGTCTTCTCAAAGCCCACCAGAGAGGAGGAAGCCTTCTCAATGTGGTTGGTTTTGTCGTATTCGGTGTAGGGGCTGTTCAGATACAGCTGCACCACATCGCGGCCGGTCACCGAGCCGGTGTTGGTCACGGTCACGTTCACCTGAATGTCGCCGTTGGCGTCCATCTCGCTCATGGTGAAGTCGGACCACTGGAAGGTGGTGTAGGACAGGCCGTAGCCGAAGGGATACTGTACGGTGGTGGCGTAGTCATAGTCACCCGCGTTACCCTGGTCCAGGGCCTTGTCGAAGTAGCGGGTCTCGTAGTACTTGTAGCCTACGTAGATGCCTTCGTCGTAGAATACGGCGGCCTCCACGTCGCTGCCGTTATTGACCATCATCATGTCGCCCATGTTCTGCATGGCGGGGGAGGAGAACAGGTCGTAGGCGAAGGTATCCACCAGATGGCCGGAGGGGTTCACATTGCCGCTCAGTACGTCTGCAATGGAGCGGCAGGTGTCGCCGCCAGCGCCGGGGGCCCACAGCACCGCGGAGATGTTGGGGTAATCCTTCACCCAGCCCAGCTCAAAGGTGTTGTTGGTGTTGACCACCAGAATTACGTTGTCGAAGTTGTCGTTCAGGTACTGGATCACGCCCAGCTCCACGCTGTCCGGCTCCAGATAGTGCTTGTCTTTATCCTCTTCAATGTCAGTCCAGTCGCCCATGTAGCGGCCCAGGTCGCGGCCCTCGCCGCCGGTGCGGGAGATGAAGAAGACGGGGGTGGTGCCTTCGGCCTCCTGCTTGGCGGCGTCGGGAATGGCGGAGATGGGAGCCTCGTTGATGGACCAGTCCTCAGAACCGCCGTACATGATGGCACCGCCGCCGCGGGTGTAGGTGCTGTGGTTGTCGGTGTAGAACTTCCACAGGGACTCGTTCACCTCAAAGCCCTGCTCCAGCAGAGCGGTGCGCATGTCGCTGGAGATGGTGCTCACGCCGGAGCCGGTGCCACCGGCCAGCAGATCCACCGAGGAGGCGGAGAACAGGCTCAGCTTGGAACCGGCGGCCACGGGCAGGCCCTTGCCGTTCTCGGTGTTGTTGTAGAGCAGTACAAAGCCTTCCGCACCGGCTTTGCGGGTGAATTCCTGCTCTGCGGCCTGCAGGGCTTCAGAGTCAGTGATGTCGCGGGTGTAGTAGGCGGCATCCACGCCGTCTACAGCGCTGCTGCTGGAGAAATCCGTCTCGCCGAAAATGTCACGCAGCACCAGATCGTACATCGAGGTGGTGATGACGGAAAGCGCGATCGAGAACGCCAGCAAAATAGCCAGTAGCGGCGTGAGGATCGCGGTGAGCGCTTTCGCGCTCAGTTTTTTCTTCTTGTCCTTTGCCATGAAAATCCTCCTTACAAGTGTCTGCTTTGCAGCCGCGCTGGGCAAAAAGCGCGCCTGCTCTCCTTGCGTCTCTCCGGAAAACCGGCCCCGTGCCAGGGAAAAAGGTCGGAGAAAACGAAAGGAGAAACCGCCGGGGCCGGTTCTTCAGCCCAAACTATAACAAAAGGGAACACCCCTGGCAATGGGTGTTCCCTAAACTGCATCTTTTTTTCACGTATTGCACATTTGGCTGTTTGAAGGCGAGGCTCAGCGGTCGGACAGGCTGAACAAGATGTTCAGATGGAATACATCTCCGTCCACATGAGCTGTCAGCTCTCCGTCATATTTGTGCACGATCATCTGGATGCTCCGCAGCCCGAAGCCATGGCAGGAGGTATCCGCCTTGGTGGTCAGAGGCAGACCGTTCTGGAAGGTGAGCGTGCCGTCAAAGTAGTTGTCCTGCTGGATGAGCAGCATGCGGCCACGAGCCTTGACTACCAGATTGATGATACGCCGTTCCCGCTGAGGCACAGCCGCCACCGCCTCCAGGGCATTGTCGATCACGTTGCCGAACAGGCAGTACAGATCACTGTTTTCCAGAAAAGCCAGCTTTTCTCCATCCACCATACAGGAGAGCTGGATGCCGTTCTGTTCGCAGTAGAGGCTCTTTTCGGTGAGCAGCACATCCAGCAGCTGGTTGTGCGTCTCGATGCGGGTATCGTAGATGGAGATGGCCTTTTCCAGGTCGTACACTGCGTCCGGCCCCAGGGGGCGGCCCTGGGCGGCCAGAGAAGCAATTTGGTACTTGATGTCGTGGCATTTGAGGTTGATCCGCTCGATGGTATCGCGGGAAATCTCGTATTGCCGTTGGCTCTGGCGGATGGTGTGCTGAAGGTATTCCACCTCTTGCGCCAGTTCCCGATGCTCAATGGTGCGCCAGGCCAGAAGTAACACGATGGTGCAGCAGGTGACCGAGAACAGATTGCCGGACTGACGGAGCACAAAGAGGGCGGTGTGTTCAAACTGGTTTTCCCAGCCGGTGCTCAGCCGGGCAAAATACACATCCTCCATCGAACAGAGGATCGCGGTGATCAGTAGCACCACCACCGAAAGCGAGAGCATTTGCCGGTCCAGCCGGCAGATGGCAGCAAGCTTTGCCACCCGGCGGAGGAACAGCCAGTAAAGCACCAGCGCCGCCGCCACATAAAAGCTGTGATGGAACAGACCGTTGTAAACATCGAGGGGGAAGCTGTAGCCGCTGAACCGCAGAAGTTCCGCAGTACAGGCTACTGTGAGATACAGTTTGTAACACAGGTTTTGGGCAGCATAGGCCACACTGCAGCAGAACAAAATGGTGAGGAAGGGCTCGTCAAAGCATAGCCGGACATGGGCGATGGTGGCTGCGAAGAGAGCGATGTAGATGGTGCTGCGGCCCAGAACATTTTGTCCCCAAAACAGATAGGCCCAAGAGGCCGCGCCGGCCAGAGTCAGCACACATGCAAAACCAAGAATCAGCCGCAGCCAGAACCGGTCTGCCCGGTGCAGGTTCCACAGAGTCATCCCGTAAAATAGATACAGCCCGAACAGAAACTCCAGCATAATGCAATGGTAGGTGAACAGAAAGGCTTCCATACTTATTCACCTCCCGCCGAACCGGCATACCAGTTGGCAAGCTCCGCCAGAAATGCTGCCCGGCGGGGCCGGCTGATCTGCAGCAGATTATCACCCACCTGCACCGTGCTGCTCTTCACTTTTACGATGAATTTCGGATTCACCAGATAGCACTTGTTGCAACGCAGAAATCCGAACCGGCTCAGTTGCTGCTCTACGCCGGAGAGTACACCCGTCATCTCGATCACATCGTCGATCAGATGGTAGAACAGCCTGTGGTTCATGATCTCCACATACATCAGCTTGTCGGTGGAGATCCGGCACAGCCCACCGGGGGTGTTCACAGTGAAGCTGCGGTCCTCGTTGAGCAGATAGATGTCCAGCGCTTTTTTGAATTTCATGGAAAAATCGTAGTAGCTCACCGGCTTGATCAGGTAGCTCACTGCATCCACCTCGTAGCCCTTCAAAGCATACTGAACCAGGTTGGTGATGAATATGATGGAGGCGTTCTTGTCGCACCGGCGCAGCTGCAGCGCCGTTTCCAGACCGTTCATTTTGGGCATCTGCACATCCAGGAACACCACCGCATAAACCGCGCGGTAGTCCTTCAGAAAATCCGCTCCGTTGGCAAAGCGAAAAATATGGAAGCGTTGCCCGGTCTGGGCCTCGTATTGCTTGATGTGGTCAATGAGGGCCTGCGCTGCCAGGTCCTCGTCCTCCACGATGGCGATGTTTCTCAAATGGTCAACCCCTTGCCGCAAAAATCAGACTTGTTTTCCGGGCCGCCTGTCCGCATGATGGGCCCGTTGTTCTCAGTATATCATAGCGGGAAAAAATCGTCGAGAGGCGCACAAAACGGGGCAAATCGCCGGTTTTTTGCCCGGCAGGCGAAAATTGGCCCGGGCCCCTTGCCAAAGCCCTTTTGAATGTAATAATATATAGAGTGTTGTGTTTTTAAGGACCAAACCCCGCGCGGCGCGTGTGCGCCGCCCCAGAATATAAGGAGGACAAGCATCTATGGCCGATTTACGGCAAGAGATCCAGCGCCGGCGCACCTTTGCGATCATCAGCCACCCGGACGCCGGTAAGACCACCCTCACCGAAAAGCTGCTGCTGTACGGCGGCGCGATCCAGCAGGCAGGCAGCGTTAAGGGCAAGCAGAGCGCCCGCCACGCGGTCAGTGACTGGATGGAGATCGAGAAGCAGCGTGGTATCTCGGTTACCAGTTCGGTGCTGCAGTTTGAATACGACGGAAAGTGCGTCAACATCCTGGATACCCCCGGTCACCAGGACTTCTCGGAGGATACCTACCGCACCCTGATGGCCGCCGACGCGGCGGTCATGGTCATTGACGCCGCCAAGGGCGTTGAGGCCCAGACCATCAAGCTGTTCAAGGTCTGCACTCTGCGGCACATTCCCATCTTCACCTTCATCAACAAGATGGACCGGGAAGCCCGGGACCCTTTCGATCTGATGGAAGAGATCGAGAACATTCTGGGCATCCAGACCTATCCCATGAACTGGCCCATCGGCTGCGGCAAGGAGTTCAAGGGCGTGTTCGACCGAGAAAGCCGCCACATTCTGGCCTTCCAGAGCGACGGCAAGGCCAACGGCGTGAAGATTCTGGACAAGATCGAGGCCGAGCTGGGCGATCCCAGTTTGGACGAGCTGATCACTGCCCCGCTGCATGAAAAGCTGGCCGAGGACATCGAGCTGCTGGACGGCGCCAGCTACGACTTCGACATGGAAGCCGTGCAGACCGGCCGCCTGAGCCCGGTATTCTTCGGTTCCGCGCTGACCAACTTCGGTGTGGAGCCCTTCCTGAAGGAGTTTTTGCGCCTGTCTCCCAGCCCGCTGCCCCGCAAAAGCGGCGACGAGCTGGTGGAGCCCGCCCAGAACACCTTCTCCGGCTTCATCTTCAAGATTCAGGCCAACATGAACAAGGCCCACCGGGACCGCATCGCCTTCATGCGCATCTGTTCGGGCAAATTCGAGCGCGGCATGGAGGTCACCCATGTGCAGGGCGGCAAGAAGATCAAGCTGGCCCAGTCCACCCAGCTGATGGCCCAGGATCGGGCCACTGTGGACGAGGCTTACGCCGGCGACATCATCGGTCTGTTTGACCCGGGCATCTTCTCCATCGGCGACACCCTGTGCACCGGCAAGGAAAAGATCCAGTATGCGGGCATTCCCACCTTCGCGCCCGAGCATTTTGCCCGGATTACCCAGGTGGACACCATGAAGCGCAAGCAGTTTGTGAAGGGTATGGAGCAGGTGGCCCAGGAGGGCGCCATCCAGATCTTCCGCGAGCTGAACGGCGGCATGGAAGAAGTGATCGTGGGCGTTGTGGGTGTTCTGCAGTTCGAGGTGCTGGAGTACCGGCTGAAGAACGAGTACAATGTGGACATCCGCATGCAGAAGCTGCCCTTCGAGTACATCCGCTGGATCGAGAACGAGGATCTGGATCCGAAGGATCTGGACCTGACCAGCGACACCAAGCGCATCGAGGACCTGAAGGGTAACAAACTGCTGCTCTTCACCACCCCCTGGGCCATCAACTGGGCTCAGCAGCACAACGAGGGCCTGGAACTCAGCGAGTTCGGCAACGTGTGATTTTCAAACAGGGCATTCGGCCGCTGGCCGGATGTCCTGTTTTTTTTGCCGCAAAACGGTGGAGGTCTGTGGTACAATAAAGGAAAGGTACGCCGCCAGACGGCAAAAAGGAGGGCGCGAGGCATGGGAGTGAGTGATTGGGAGGATCTGATGAACGGGGTATTCGGCCCCGGCGGACGGCTGCGCGCAGGCACGGCAAAGCCTGCCCGGAATGAGAAAACGGCAGAGACCGCGCAGCAGACGCTGCAGAAAAACCAGAAGGCGCTGGATGAGGCGCTGGCCCGGCAGGCGCAGGAGATCACCCGGCTGGGCGGCGAGCTGGAGCATACCATGCAGCGGGACGGCCTGCTCACCGAAGCCGAGACTCAGGCGGCCCGTCGCACCGTGCCCGTCCCCGTGCAGGCCGACGCCTTCGACGGGCTGGAGCAGGCGCTGGGAAAAAGCGTGCTGGGCCAGCCGGAATTTCTCAAACAGCTGGTGCGGGCTTTCAAGCGGCCCTTCGTGCTGGGTACGACGGGAGAAACGGCCCGCGGGGTGCTGCTGGTGCATGGCCCGGCAGGCACCGGGAAGCATACGGCACTGAAGGCCATTGCCCGGGAAATGGCGGCCCGCAAGCTGCTCAGCGGGCCGCAGATCGCATGGATGGATCTGGGCCTTTACCCGGGGCCCGGGCAGGAAAAGCTGTTTTTGCAGGATCTGTATGCCGCGCTGAACGGGCCGGGGCAGATGCTGGTGTTCTGTAATTATGAGCGGTGCCATCCGGGCTTTCTGAACACGCTGGCGGCACTGGTGCAAACCGGCAGCGCCCCGCTGAACAGCCGCTATGCGGTGCAGAAGGGCATGCTGGTGGACGTGGGCACCGCGCTGGTGCCGGACGCGGTGAGCGCCCTGAGCCCCCGGGGCAAGTATCTGGTGTTCCTGAGCGGGAAGGGGCCGGAGAAGATGGCGGACCGGATGGGCGCGGGCGTGGTGAACGCACTGAGCGACGTGTGCGCCACCCGGCCCTTCACCGAGGAGGAGCTGGCGGAAATCGCTGCCCGGGGGCTGGAGCAGCTGACCGAACACGCGGCCCGGCAACTGAAGCTGACCGTTACGGCGAACGAAGAATTTCTGGCGCTGGCCCGGCGGCAGGCAAGCCCCGGCCGGGGGGCAGCGCCCATCGGGGAATTTTTTGACCGGTGCTTCAGGGCACTGGCGGAATACAAGCTGGAAGAGGAGCCGGTGGCGGGTGCGGTTGTTGCCCTCAGCGCGCCGGAGGGCCGGGTACTGGCGGCGGCGGCCGGCGGTCGGCCGGTGGATCTGCTGGGCCTGCTGCGGCAGGAATACACCGGTATGCTGGATGAGGTGGACCGGGAACTGGAAAACATTGTGGGCCTTGACGAGGTGAAGGACTACGTGCTGCGCCTGAAGGACAGTGTGCAGGCCAATCAGCGCCGGGCCCAGGCAGGCATGAAAACCGGGTCGGTTTCCATGCACATGATCTTTGCAGGCAATCCGGGTACCGGTAAGACCACCATTGCCCGGCTGGTGGGCAAGTACCTGAAGGCCATTGGTGCGCTGCGGGGCGGCCAGCTGGTGGAGGTGAGCCGGGCGGATCTGGTGGGCCGTTATGTGGGCCACACCGCGCCGCTGACCAATCAGGTGATCCGCTCGGCGCTGGGGGGCGTGTTATTCATCGACGAGGCCTATTCCCTCTACCGGGGAAAGGACGACAGCTTCGGGCTGGAGGCCATCGACACGCTGGTGAAGGGCATGGAGGATCATCGGGATGATCTGGTGGTGATCCTTGCGGGCTACTCCAGAGAGATGGAGCAGTTTCTGACCGCCAACAGCGGCCTTGCTTCCCGCTTTCCCAACCGGATTGAATTCCCGGATTACACCGGCGAGGAGCTGTGGCGGATTCTGGAGCTGAGCGCAAAGGGCAGGGGTTACCGGATGGCCGAGGGCTGCCGGGAACCGATCACCGGATATTTCACCCGGGCGCAGGCGGAAAACGCCGCTGAAAACGGCAACGGCCGCATGGCCCGCAATTTGCTGGAGCGGGCGATTCTGAACCAGAGCCGCCGGTTGGCTGCCGAGTCCCAGGCCGCGCTGGACGAGCTGACGCTGGGGGATTTTGCGCTGGACGAAATTGAATAAAACAAAAAAGAAGGCCTGCTGCATTCGCAGCAGGCCTTCTTCTGGTTTTGCGAAAGCCGATCAACAGGTGGTGCCCACAGGCCGCAGCGCCCGTGCCAGCCGCCGGCCCACCGTCAGGGCCAGCGCCAGCTTGATGCAGTCCGGCAGGATGAAGGGAATCACACACATGCCCAACACGGCCGGCAGGCTGTATATGCTGCCGTTCATAGCCGCCACCTGGATGAACCAGAAGGTGCCGAAGCCATAACAGACGGCAAGTCCGGCCAGATTTCCCGCAAGGCAGCGGGCCAGCTCCGGCAGGGGCAGCCTGTCTGCCAGCAGGCAGACGGGGCCGATGAGGGCAAAGCCCACAATGTAGCCGCCGGTGGGGCCCAGCAGCGCCCCCGGCCCGCCGGAAAATCCGGCAAACACCGGCAGGCCCACAAGACCCAGCAGGATGTAGACAATGACTGCCGCACTGCCCTGACGGGCCCCCAGCACTGCCAGCACCAGAAAGATGCCGAAGGTCTGCAGGGTAAAAGGCACTGCGGCCGGAATGCTGATCCAGGCGCACAGCGCAATGATCACTGCGCCCATGGCGGTGCGGGTAAGGGTTTGCGTCTTGGTCATAAAATACAGGCTCCTTGGTCAGAATTGGCGGATCAGAAGAACAGTCCGCCGGCTCCGCGCCAGGCATCCCAGGGGTTCACCGGAATATCGCCCACGCGCATTTCGCAGATCACATGGCCCTGGGTGGTGCCGATCTGCTGGCCCTGGGTTACGAAGTCGCCCTCGTCCACATCCCGGCGGCCCAGCAGATAGAACAGGCTCTTCACACCGCAGCCGTGCTCGATTACCACCACACGGCCCAGGCTGCCATTGGTCTGGGCGTAAACCACCCGGCCGGCGGCGGGAGCTACCACAGCGCTGCCGGAGGTGGTCTCCAGCGTCACGTTAATGCTGCGCCGGGGGGCGATGTTGGCGTTGTAGGCTGCGATCTGATCCAGCGGGATGGCCGCGTTCAGCGGGTCGGTGGGGTCCAGACGGTCGGTGTATTCCAGTACCGCGTAATCCCGCAGGATCTTGCCCTGCACCGGCTGGATAAAGGGGCCGTCCCAGTAGATGTCCGGGTCATTGATCTCCCACAGAAAATCCATGTTGCCGGGCAGTGCGCCCACATAGGGAATGGCAGAGGTGCCGTCGATGGTATAGGTGTCCAGTTCACGGCGCTGCCGCCCGTAGACCTGCACGGTTTCGGTAACGGTCTGGCCGTTCACAGTGGCGCTGATGTCGTAGCTGCCGGCCATCTGGTTGTAGTCCACCGGCACAAAGGCCCCCCACTCGCCCTGATACAGGGTGAAGGGAAGCTCGGCCAGCTCGGTAGTCAGCGAGGGGGCCATGTCGCCCAGAACGCCCTCCAGCCGCACACCGATCACGCTGCCCTGGGCCACGCCGGTGGCAGAGAGCACCAGCCGGGGCTGGGCCTCCAGCTGGAAGTTGAACTGATAGGTGTAGGAGCCCTGCGCGGCGCCGGTGGTTTCCGGCGAGGTGACCGTGAGGGTGACGGAATAGGCGCCGTTCTCGCTGAAATGAAATTCGTTGTAGGCAGTTGTGTCGCCCTCAAACAGGGTTTCACCCACCTCGTTTTCAATGGTCAGAAGGGCGGTGGTGTATTCCGGCAGCTCCAACGACGGGTGGCTCTCGCTCACCGGCTCCAGATCCTGCCAGCTGCTGCCCGGCTTTTTGGAAAAATCCCGGTGCAGAAAGCCCATCACCGGAACCGACCAGTCGTAGCCGGCGGCTTCCAGCGTCTGGCCCGCCCAGCTCACATTGTACTGGGGCAGGCTGTTCAGGCTCACGCTCCGGTACATGCTGAAGAAGGTGCCGCCCAGAATCAGAGCCAGCAGCACCGCCACCAGCACGATCCACCGCAAAAGGGAGGTGGAGGCGCTGAACAGGCGTGCGCCAAGGCTGAGGGGGGCATCCTCGTCCTCCCAGTCTTCCTCCTCATACAGATCTTCTTCGTATTCGTCCTCGTCCGAACCGGCCGCTTCGCATGCGTCGGCTTCCGTGTCTTCCGGCCGGGCGGAGGATTCCTCCTGCACGGCAGGGGAATTGGCGGTCTGCTGCTCGCCGGTTTCCTGTTCGTCGGGCTGAAGAGCGCCGTCCGCCGGCTGCTTTGTGTCTTTGTTCAATGATTCCACCTCACATCAAAGGTTTTGGGCCGCGCAGTGCGCGGCGGATTCAGGGCTGGAAGAACAGCCCGCCTGTGGTTTGCGTCAGCTTGGCGGGGTTCACGCTCTTGTTGCCCACCCTGACCTCCCAGATCAGGGTGTTTTCCGCGTGACCGATCACCTGATCCTGCGCCACAATGGAACCCACGGAAACATTCAGATCCTGCAGGTGATACAGATAGCTCTTCACACCGCAGCCGTGGTCGATCACCAGCGTATTCCCGGTGAGCAGCAGGTTTTCGGCCAGCAGCACCTTGCCGGGGGCCGGGGCGATGACCTCGTAGCCCGGTGTGGTCACATAGGTAAGGTTGGCGGCTTGTCCCGCCCGGGAGCCGTCGGCTGCAATAAGATATGCGCCGTAGGGCTGGAATATGTTGCCCTGCACCGGAGGCGAGAACCGCCCGGTCCACAGCTTTTCATTGGTGCCCTGGGTGTAAAAGCCGTAGATTTTATCCCGGAACTGGGCATTGGCTTCGGCAGTGGCGTCGCCGCCGCTCAAGGTCGTGGTGGTGTACTGGCTGGCCCCCACTGTGAGGGTGGCGGTCAGGGCTTCGCCGCCCACCTCCACCGTGATGGTGTGGTCACCGCCGGGGGCGTTGTAGGGGATGCCCAGGTAGCCGATCCAGCCGCCGCTTACCGGTGCAAACCAGACCTGGCCCAGGTCGGTGTCGGCCACCGGCGGGTCGGACTGCTGACCCAGAAGGCCACTCACATAGATGGCGGCCGTGTCGCCCTGGCGCACCGACTCGCTGGAAAGGGTGACGCTGGCCGCGGCACTTACGGTGAAGCGGCACTGATACTGATACCAGCCGTAGGCTTTGCCCGGGCGCTGGCCGGTGTCCTCACAGCCGGCACGGATGGTGAGCAGGTACACGCCATCCTGCGGGAAGGTGTAGTCCTTCCACTGGTCGGCTCCGCCCTCGAACAGGGTTTCGCCCTCGCTGCTTTGCAGCAGCAGGGTGGTGGCGCTTTCGGTCATGCCCTCGGCCAGTACCAGTTCGGCGCTGGCGGTGGTAATGGGCTCGTCCAGTGTCTGGATGGCGGAGCCGGGGCTCAGGTCCAGCTCCCGCCAGACCATTCCGCCCAGAATGGGCAACGTCCACTGGTAGCCCACCGGTTCGTCCAGCGTCTGACCGGCCAGGGTGATGGCCTTTTCGGGCAGGTCTTCTTCGGTGATGTGGTAATACAAAAAGGCGAGGCTGCCTCCAACAATCGCCCCGGTGAACAGAACGACCATGAGCAGCCACAGGAACAATCGTTTCATCCAGCGGCCTCCTTTTCAGGCAGTCGGTAAAATGGGGCACAACTCCCCATAATATTTACCATTATACCATATTTGCAGGCGATGCACAGTAAAAAATGATACAGGGAACGCCCCGCTTGACACAGTGTGCACAGCGGGGCTAGAATCAAAAGCAGCAAAGGGAGGAATGAAACCATGACCTATCAGGAAATGCTCGCCACTGCCCGCACCTGCAGCGGCCCCTACTGTAAGGTGTGCCCGGTGTGCAACGGCAGGGCCTGCGGCGCAACCATGCCCGGCCCCGGCGCGAAGGGCACCGGTACCGTGGCCGCCGCCAACTATGCGGCCTGGCAGAAGATCTGCGTGAATATGGATACCATCTGCGACAATAAGTCCGTGGACACCCGGTTCGACTTCTTCGGCCAGACCTGCGAGCTGCCGGTGCTGGCTGCGCCGGTGGGTGCGGTGAAGCTGCACTACGGCGACAAGTTCACCGACGAGGAATACAACCGGATTCTGGTTCCTGCCTGCGCCGAAGCGGGCATTGCCGCTTTCACCGGTGACGGCACCGACCCGGAGGTGTTCCGCGCCGCTGCCGCTGCCATTGGCGCAGCCGGGGGCCGGGGTGTGCCCACCATAAAGCCCTGGGATCGCCAGACCCTGTTTGCCAAGCTGGATGAGGCCAAGGCCGCGGGCGCGAAGGTGTTCGCCATGGATATTGACGCCGCCGGCCTGCCCTTTTTGAAGGGGCTGAACCCGCCCGCCGGCCCCAAGACCGTGGAGGAGCTGCGGGAGATCATCGATTACGCGGGCGTGCCTTTTATTCTGAAGGGGATCATGACGGTAAAGGGCGCCGAGAAGGCGCTGGAAGCCGGGGCCGCGGGCATTGTGGTTTCCAACCACGGCGGCCGCGTGCAGGACGGCGTGCCCGCCACGGCACAGGTGCTGCCCGCCATTGCCAAAGCGGTGAAGGGCCGCATGATGGTTCTGGTGGACGGCGGCATCCGCAGCGGGCTGGACGTGTTCCGGGCGCTGGCGCTGGGTGCGGATGCGGTGCTGCTGGCCCGCCCCTATGTGACCGCCGTATACGGCGGCGGGGCCGAGGGCGTGGCGCTGCTTACCAACAAGCTGAAAAGCGAATTGCAGGATACCATGGCCATGTGCGGTGTGCACAGCCTGGCCGAGATTGGACCGGAGCTGCTCTGGCAGGAGTAAGCCGGAAAACAAACGAAAAAATGCCGCCGGGGAATTTCCCCGGCGGCATTTTTGTGCATTTGGTTGGATCAGGCCTCGTCCACGGTCTCCTGAACTTCGTCGGCGGCGTCCACGTCCTCTTCGGCGCTGGCGGGCTCGTCGTCAAAGTCCTCGCTGAACAGCAGCTGCTCGTACTCGTCCAGCTCCTTTTCCCGGCGGCGGATGTACAGCCAGGCAGCAGTCAGCGCACCCACGGCGCTGGCAAGGAACAGCAGAACGGCAACAAAGGTAGAATGCTTCATAATCGATTCCTCCTTGATAATGGCCGGGCAAAACGGCCCGGGCCGGAATTCGTTGAATATAGGTTTATTATATCCCGCCAGGCGGTGGAATACAATACGCTTTTGTGAACATGGCCGAAAATCGACGGGTCAGACCGTTTCCTCCAGCAGCGGCCGGTAGGCCTTGAAGGCGCCGGGCAGGGTGTACTGCTGCGTCAGTGCCGCCCGGTCTGCCCACACATAGCCCGGGGGCAGAGGGCAGGCATCGGCTTCGGCCTGCCAGCCGTTCATGCGCCACTCAATGTGGCTGAAAATGTGCTTGGCGGGCTTGAGGGCGCTGCCCTGCCGCACAGGAATGCCCAGGGCTTCCAGCCGGGCGGCCGCCTCGGCCCAGGGAAGGGACTCTTCAAACAGCGCCGGCTGCCACAGCCCGGCCAGCAGGCCGGAGTCCGGGCGGCGCTGGAGCAGCCAGCCCGCCTCGCTTTTCACCAGCAGAACAGTGATCGGCTGCACCCGCCGGGCCTTGGCGGCCTTTTTCACCGGCAGGGTGTTCTGGGTCCCGGCCTGCCGGGCCCGGCACAGATGAGCCAGCGGGCAGAGATCGCACAGCGGCTCGCCGTTGGGCAGGCAGACCAGTGCCCCCAGCTCCATCAGGGCTTCGTTGTAGGGGCCGGGAGCATCCGGCGGCTGGTGCTCCATCACCCACTGGGTGTAGGCCTTTTTGGTTTTTGGGTCGGCGATGTCCCGGTCATCGTTGTACAGGCGGCTGAACACCCGCAGCACGTTGCCGTCCACCGCGGGCACCGGAAGGTGGAAGGCAATGGAGCCGATGGCCCCGGCGGTGTAGTCGCCGATGCCGGGCAGCGCCAGCAGCTTTTTGTGGTCGGCGGGCAGCTGGCCGCCGTACTCCTCGCACACAATGCGGGCGGCCTTTTGCAGGTTGCGCACCCGGCTGTAATACCCAAGGCCCTCCCACAGCTTGTGCAGCTTTTCCTCGTCGCATTCCGCCAGATCCCGGATGGTGGGCAGGGCCTTCATCCAGCGGTCGTAGTATTCCAGCGCGGCGGCCACCCGCGTTTGCTGCAGCATAATCTCGCTGACCCAGATGTGGTAGGGGGTGGGGTCCTGCCGGAAGGGCAGGGTGCGGGCGTTCTTTGAAAACCAGGCCAGCAGATCCGGCGCGATGGGGGAAAGGGTGGGCATTGGCGTTGTTCTCCTTTTGGATGGTCTCTGGGTAGTATACCACGCCGAGTGCCGTTTGCGAAACTGTTTTGAGGCCGGGCGCGCTTGACAAAATATCCCACAGGTGATATAGTTAGTTACACAAGTAATGAACCGATGAACAAGAAGGCGGAAAGGAGGCCGAGGCTGTGAATGGAACCCTGAATGATCAAAGTTCCATCTATCTGCAGATTGCAAAAATGCTGGAGGACAGCATCCTGCGGGGCATCTATCAGGAGGGCGAGCAGGTGCCCAGCACCAACGAGCTGGCACGGCAGTACAGCATCAACCCGGCCACGGCGGCCAAGGGTATCAACCTGCTGGTGGACGACGGGGTGCTGTATAAAAAACGGGGCATCGGCATGTTTGTGGCCGATGGAGCGGTGGCGCTGGTACAAAAAAAGCGCCGGGCCGCCTTTTATCAGCAGTATGTGACCGCTCTGGCCAGAGAGGCGAAAAGCCTGGGCCTGAGCGAGGAGGAACTGGCCGGCATGATCCGCCGGGCTTACAGCGAGGCCCAGTAAAGAAGGGCCGGGGAGGAAAGCGAGTATGGAACAGATGGCATTGAAGGCCGTGGGCCTGAACAAGCGTTTTGGAACCAAGGAAGTGCTGAAAAATCTGGAGCTGACCATTGAGCCGGGCCGCATCTACGGTCTGATTGGCCGCAACGGCGCAGGCAAGACCACTCTGCTTGCCCTGCTCACCGCCCAGCTGGCGGCGGACGGCGGCCAGATCACCTGCGGCGGCCAGCCCGTGTGGGAAAACCCGGCGGCGCTGCAGCAGCTGTGCTTTTCCCGGGAGTTTTCCGGCGCGCCAAACAGCGTGGCCGCGGGTTTGAAGGTGAAGGATTATTTCCGCATTGCCTCGATCTACTACAAAAACTGGGATGACGCCTACGCCCACCGGCTGGCGCAGCGGTTCGGATTGGAGGAGAACAAGCGGATCAACAAGCTGTCCAAGGGTATGCTGAGCATGGTCACCATCGTGGTGGCGCTGGCCAGCCGGGCGCCCATCACCCTGCTGGATGAGCCGGTGGCCGGTCTGGATGTGGTGGCCCGGGAGCTGTTCTACAAGCTGCTGCTGGAGGACTACGCCGAGACCGGGCGCACCTTTGTGGTATCCACCCATATTATTGAAGAAGCAGCCGCCGTGTTTGAGGAGGTCATCATTCTGGATGAGGGCCGCATTGTGGAAAAGGCTCCCACCGAGGAGCTGGTGGCCCAGTTCCACCTGATCAGCGGCCGGGAGGATGAAGTGGATGCTGCCGCGCAGGGCCTGACGGTGCTCTCCACCGAGCGGATGGGCCGCCACAAGGCGGTGACCGTGCGCTGCGGCGAAAATGAGCTGGCACAGGCGGTAAGCGGCCGGGATGTGGATGTGACCCCGCTGAACCTGCAAAAGGTGTTTGTGGCCCTGTGCGGCCACGGGGAGGTGCAGGATGGTTAACAACATCAAAGCCTTCTGGCGGTACTCCGCCACGGGATTGGGCGTGATTTTCGGGTTTGTGGTGTTCTGCCTGGTGAGTACGGCGCTCTTCGGGCCGGAATCTCTGTTCGCCAATTATCTCCGGGACGGCATAATGATGTTCTTTATCATAAGCCCGATCCTCAGTTCCTCGCTGGTGCGCAGTCTGGTGAACATCGGTCTCGCGATGGGCGCGGTGCGCAAAAGTCTTTGGAGCACCATGGAGCTGGCCATCGCCGCACAGGCACTGGTCTGCCTGCCCATGCAGGCGCTGCTGGACTGGGGTGCGTCGGTTTTTACGCCGGAGGAACCCGGGCTTTCGCTGACCCTGCCGGTACGGGGGCTTTCCGGACTGGCACTGTTTTTGCTGCTGTGGGCCATGGGGGCCATGGGCAGCTGGCTGTCGCTGGTGCAGAAAACCGGCTGGAAGATTTTTGGCTGGGGACTGGTGATGCTGCTGTATCTGGGATACATAGCCGCCATGATCGCCCACATGATCTTCTCGTTTTTCAGTATGAATACCATCCTGTGGGTTATCTGCGGCGTAAGCCTTGCGGTGGGCGGCGTGGCCAGCGTCGGGCTGTATCGCCAGTGCCGCACTGCTCAGGTGAACGGGCTGTGAGGAAAGGAGCGGACGGGAAATGAAGAAAGAGATGCTGCGCCGCCAGTGGCTGCTGTACGGCAGCGGGCTGGACTGGCAGCTGGGCGCGGTGGCCGTGTTCTGGCTGCTGATCGAGGGCGTCACGGCGGTGGCGCTGGCCATCACCGGGGAAAAGACCACGGTGATCCTCTCCGCCATAATCTGCCTGATCCTGCTGGCCTTTGTGAGTGTGTTCACCGGGCTTCAGCGGGTAAACCGGGTGCTCACGCTGGGGGTGGCCCTGGGCGGGACCCGACGCCAGCAGGTGCTGCGCTGCGCCGGCTGGCATCTGGGCGGCGTACTGGCAAGCGCTGTGCTGATCTTCGGCTTGAATGGGGTGAGTCACCTGATCTACCGGCTGGCCTATGCGCCCCGGGGCATTGTGCTGGATATGGACGGCCTGGCCTTGCTGCCTACGGTGGAGTGGCTGTTGATTTTGCTGGCCCCGGTGCTGCTGAGCATCTGCGTGGCGGCCACAGTGAATACGCTGGGCCCCAAAGGATATTGGGTCGTGTGGGTGCTGTGGATGCTGATCTGCTTTTCGCCCAAGTATCTGATCGAGCTGTATGAGAAAAGTCCCGCTGCTCTGTGGACGCTGATGGCAGTACTGACGGTGGTGCTGCTGGGCTGGACGGTCTGGGCGGTGCGGAGGCTGCTGCACTGGACGGTACGGGAGCTGTAAATTCGATGATTTTGTGAAAAGAGCGGGATGTGCCGAAGTTTGGCGCATCCCGCTCTGGCGTTTGGGCGGATGGTATGGTACACTGGGTTTATTCCAAGTGGAGCGCAGGGAAAAAGCAGCTCCGCAGCAAAGGAGGCGGTTACATGCCGCAGAAAAAACATAACGAATTTGCCGTAGCGGTGGGTCTGCTGGGGCTGGGATTCACCGGCATGACGCTGGTCAGCCTGATCGGGTGCAGCCTGATGACCATGGCGGCGGTGTGGACCACGAACCGGGTGACCACCGATCTGCTGATGCTCCTGAATGATATAAGTATTTATGGTCTGGGGCTTCCGGTGCTGCTGGCCGTGGGCCATTTTCTGCCAGACGGCGGGCCGATGCCGCTGCGTCCCAAACGGGCGCTGCGCCCCTTCACCTTTGCCCGGGCGGCGGCGGTAGGCTATGCCGGATGTATGGCGGCCAGCCTGGTCACCAATCTGGCCCTTATGCTGCTGCGCACCCTGACTGGCCTGCAGGGAAACAGCCTGAACAGCATGGTGGAAGAGATGTCGCCTTGGGCTGCGCTGATTCTGGTCAGTCTGGTGCCGGCGGTGGGCGAGGAGCTGGTGTTCCGGGGGTATCTGTACCGCAAGCTGATCCGGTTCGGTCAGTTGCCCTACGTCCTGCTTTCCGCCTTTTTCTTCGGCAGCTTCCACGGCAATCTGGAGCAGTTCTTCTATGCCTTTGTGCTGGGCTGCTGGCTGGGGTATCTGGTCTGCCGCACCGGCAGCGTGTTCTACGGCATGCTGATCCATCTGTTCATCAACTTCTTCAGCAGCTGTGTGCTCACTGGTGTGGGCGAGGGCGCGGTGATCAACACCCTGCTGGGAGCGGGAATTCTGGCGCTGGCGGGCTGGGGCTTTGTGCAGTTCTGGGACTTCCGCCGCCGGATGTTCGTGCGCCCGGCAACCGGTCTGCCCCAGCACCCGGTGCGGGCGGCGCTGCTCAACCCGGGCATGCTGCTGTGGATTGTGGCCTTTGTGGCCATGAGCGTGATCAATCTGTTTGGCGGAACCTGACCCCTTGCACACTGCAGGAAAATTCGGTATAATCAGGAAAAGTTACTGTTTTGGAGGGCTTGCCATGAAATTTATCAGCTGGAACGTGAACGGCCTGCGGGCGGTGCTGAAAAAGGGCTTTGCCGAGAGTTTTGCCGCGCTGGATGCGGACATCTTCTGCCTGCAGGAGACCAAGTGCCAGCCCGGGCAGGCGGAATTTGAGCCGGAGGGCTACACCGAGTATTTTTACAGCGCCGAGAAAAAGGGCTATTCCGGCACCGCCTGCTACTGCAAGCAGCCGCCGCTGAGTGTGCGCTACGGCATCGGGCCGGAGGAGCACAGCCACGAGGGCCGGGCCATCACGCTGGAATACCCGGAGTTTTATCTGGTGAACGTCTACACCCCCAACGCCCAGGAGGGGCTGGCCCGTATCGACTACCGGATGCAGTGGGAGGACGATCTGCGCGCCTACCTGATGGAGCTGGATAAGGAAAAGCCGGTGATCTACTGCGGCGATCTGAATGTGGCCCACAACGAGATCGACCTGAAGAACCCCAAGTCCAACCGGGGCAACGCGGGCTTCTCCGATCAGGAGCGGGAAAAGATGACCAACCTTCTGGCCAGCGGCTTTTCGGACAGCTTCCGCGCTCTCTATCCGGACAAAACCGGCGCGTACAGCTGGTGGAGCTACCGCTTCAACGCCCGCAAGAACAACGCGGGGTGGCGTATCGATTATTTCATCGTGTCCAACCGGCTGATGGACAAGGTGAAGGACAGCCTGATCTATGCGGACATCGAGGGCAGCGACCACTGCCCGGTGGGCCTGATCATTGATCTGTGATCCTTCAAATCCACAAAACAAAAACGCCCGGCAGGGAGCAGGCAAGGCTCCGTGCCGGGTGTTTTCTGTTATCCGGGATAATACTGCTTTTTCAGCTTTTGCAGCCGTTCCAGCGCGGCTGCGCCGCGGGGGCCCAGTTCCTGGGTCAGGGCCACCAGCAACCCGTCCACCAGTGCGGCGGGGGCGGCCATGGAGTGGTATTCCTTTTCCGGTCCCCGATAGGCGAACAGATTGATGTCCGCCGCCTGATCCGGCGGCAGGCAGGTGCGGCTCACAAAAGCCAGAGTGGTGTAGCCGGCGGCGCGCCCCTGCTCCAGCAGGATGCGGCCCTCCCGGCTGAGTTTGGAAAAGCTGAACAGCACCGCCACATCGCCTTTTTCCGCGCCTGCCAGACCCTCCAGCAGCTCGGAGCCGGAGGTGGGCAGCAGCCGGGCGTCCAGCCCCAGACGGCGCAGCCGGAAGTGCAGCAGCCGGGCAAGACTGGCCGAGGCGTTTTTGCCGTGGATGTAGATCCGGCCTGCGCCGGCAAGGGCGGCCACCGCCCGGTCGAATTCCGCTTCGTCCAGCTGGGCGGCGGTGGTTTCCAGGCAGGCCTGCTGGCTGGCCAGCCAGTCCCGGGGCGAAAAACGGCCGGACCGCTGCAGGGTGCCGGCCAGCTTTACCGCCGGCCCGGCGGCAGCCTGTTCCAGAACCAGCGTTTTCAGGGCTTTGAAATCCCGGCAGCCCACATGGCGGGCAAAGCGGGAAAGGGTGGCTTCGGAAAGGCCCAGCCGTTCCGCCAGCTGCCCGATGGACAGAAACAGAAAGGCGTCGGTATTGGTGTTGATGAAATCCAGAATGGAGCGTTCCGCCCGGGTAAGCTGTTCCGGCGGAATGGGAAGGCGCAGTTCCATGGCATTGAATCCCCGTTCGATTGATATACAGAAAATGCGGCGAAAGGGGCCGCTGGTTGCATTATACCCCCGGCGGGCAGGGCCTGTCCAGAAAAAGGCGTGTAAAAAAGCCCCGCACCGGGCGTGAAAACCCGGCACGGGGGAAGAGGGCATTTTTATACGGGAGCCTGGCTGGTGAGAACCTCCACATAGTCGCCGCCCAGCGCGTGAATCTCCTTAAGCGAACGCTTGAGCAGACCGGCAGTGCGCACCAGGAAGGAGGCCTGTTCGCTGAGCTCGATGGAGTAGCGCCCGGCGTTCATTTCCTGACGCAGCTGCTCCACGGTGGTGAACTCCCGCTCAAAGCGGGTGGCGATGCAGCCGTACTGCACTGCCTGGTGGGTATCGCTGCCGGAGACCACCGGAATGCCCAGTGTTTTGCCCAGCTGGGTGGTCAGCGCACGGGTACGTTCCGGGTCCATGGCCATGTCCTTGCCGTTCATGTCCAGAAACGCGAAGCGGCGCAGCTGTTCCAGGGGCTGCTCCGGCACATGGCCCGGCGCCCGGTAGGGATGGCCGCAGCCCACCAGCACCGGGTATTCCTCAAACAGATCCAGCAGCTGGGCCAGAGGAGGGAAGTGCCCCCGCTCCTTGTGGGGGGCAAGGCGGCGATTCAGCTCCAGAATGGCCTCCATGGGCCCGATGCTCAGAATGTGGCCGCACTCGGCCACGTCGGTTTCCATGCCGGGAAAAACCCGCAGACCGTTTTCCAGCACAAGGCAGTCGCCGGTGCGCTGGCTCACCGAAGCCAGATAACCATACAGATCCTCAAATTGCAGGGTGTTGAAATGCTCGGTCAGGCACAGGCCGTCCAGCCCGGCCCGGCGGGCCTCACCGAACAGCCAGTCGGTGTAGGCGGTGGAAAACGGCAGCTTTTTGGCCAGCTTGCCGTGGGTGTGGAAATCAAACAGCAACAAAAACACTTCCTTTTTTCAAACGGCGGATCGAATGCTCACAGCAGGGTGGAGACAAAAACCGTGAGGCAGACCCACAAAGCGGAAATCGCCAGAAACAGCCAGTCGTCGTAGCGGATTTGAAGGGTGGAAAGCTTGATCTTTTTCACCTCTTTGTTTACGGCGGCGTAGCGATAGCCCCGCAGCTCCAGCGCCTCCACCGTGGTGCGGGAGCGCTTGGCGGTGTTGAGCATCAGCGGGTAGAAGGCCCGGATCACCACCTTGATCTGGTAGGCAAGATACCGGATCTTTCCCCAGATAGTCTCGTGGGCGGGCGGGTTGCCCCGCAGCCGGAACGAGAGCAGCACGTTCTGAAATTCCTCCATGAGCATGGGCAGCATCCGGTAGGCGTAGGAGATGGAAAAGCTGAGCCGCTCGGGGCAGCCGAACCACATCAGGCCGTTGCTCAGCCGGTCCGGGTCCAGGCCGGAAAACACTGTGATGGAGGCCAGCGAGATGGTGGCCACCTTCAGGGTGAGCACCAGCAGCGGGGCCACGGCGGAGGCGTTGCCGCCGAACAGCAGCGTGACCAGAAACAGGTAACCGGTCTGGGAGAAAACGCCCAGACCGAACAGGAACAGCACCAGCCCGGCCACCTTCGCCAGCAGGGTGGTGATGGTCACCAGCACAAAGCAGCCCAGCAGAAAGGGCAGATCGTTCACAAACCAGGGCACCAGACCGAAGAACAGATACCACACCAGCAGAACCCGGGGATCCAGTGCGGCGATGGGGGTATCGTCGTTTCCGTAGGCGTTTTTCAGTACCTGATTGCGCAGAAAATCCATGGAGAATTTGTCCAGGATATTTTCCGAAAGTTTGTTCAGCATGGTTTATTCGGCCTCCTCGAAGGCGTTCACAAAGTCGTTCACGGTGTAGCAGCGGGCGGCAGGGTCCAGCCGGCGGGCCATGGCGAAGATTTCCGGCGGGCGGATGCTCACCCGGTCGATCACGTCCTGCCGGGCAAAGATTTCGTCCCGGGGGCCGTCGGCAATCACCTGGCCCTGATACAACACGATGATCCGATCCGCCCACTGGCAGACCAGCTGCATGTCGTGGGTGGCGATGACCGCTGTGTGGATCACGTCCTTCATCTCCTCCAGCACGCCCAGAATCTCCCGGCGGGTGGCGATGTCCAGATTGGCGGTGGGTTCGTCCAGCAGCAGAATGGCCGGGTTCAGCGCCACGCCGATGGCAAGGCTGGCCCGGCGCATCTGCCCGCCGGAGAGCAGCCGTCCGTCCCGGTCGGCAAGCTCGGTGAGCCGGAACCGGGCCAGCAGTTCCTCACAGCGGGGCTGCCAGTCCGGCACGCCCCGCACCTGCATGGCGTAGGCGATGTCGGCCCGGATGGAGTCCTTGATGAACATTTCCTCCGGGTTCTGGTAGACCAGTGAGATCAGCCGCCCCAGCTCTTCGGCCCGGCGGTCGCCCACCGGCTGGCCCAGCAGGCTTACCTGGCCCTCGGCGGGGCGCAGCAGACCTACCATCAGCTTCATCAGGGTGGACTTGCCCGCTCCGTTGGAGCCAATCAGCGCCACCCGTTCGCCCTGGCGGATGGTCAGATTCAGTTCGTCAAAAATGGTGCGGGCCTCGCCCTTCACCGAGCGGTAGCGCAGCTGGATGTTCTCGAACTCCACGGCCTGCGGAGCATCCGGCACCACAGGTGCGGGCGCCGGAGATGGCAGCCGGAAGGGCAGGGCGGAAAAACAGTCGGCTCCGGCGTCCACGGTGGTGGGCAGGGGCGCGTCCTCTGCCAGCAGACCCCGCTTTTGCAGCAGTCGGCCCGCCTGGGTTACCTGCGGCGGAAAGATGTTGCAGTGTTCCAGCTCATCCACCCGCTGAAGGGCCTTTTCGGTGGGCAGCTTCCACTGCACCTGACCGTCCTTCAACAGCAGAACGTTTTTGCAGTAATCGGCAATGTATTCGGTGTGATGCTCAATCACGATGATGGTCTTGCCGTGGTTCTGGTTCAGATCCCGCAGCACCTCATAAATGCGGTCGGCGTGCATGGGATCCAGCTGGGCGATGGGCTCGTCCAGAATCAGGATGCCCGGCTGCAGCGACACCGCGCCCGCCAGCGCCAGCAGATGGGTTTGCCCACCGGACAACTGCCACACATATTCCTCCTCGCGCCCCTCCAGCCCGCACTGGGCCAGAGCGCGCCTTCCCCGATCCTTGTAATCGGGGAAGGCGTAGTTCAGGCAGGAATAGGAGGCGTCGTCCAACACGGTGGGGCGAACGATCTGGTTTTCGAAATCCTGATAAACATAGCCCACCTTCCGGGCAAGCTCGCCCACATCGGCACTCAGGGTGTCCTGCCCGTCTACGGTGACAAGGCCTTCAAACCGGCCGGTGATGAAATGGGGGATCAGGCCGTTGAGCGCCTTGCACAGGGTGCTTTTGCCGCAGCCGTTGTTGCCCACAATGGCCAGAAAGTCGCCCTGCTCCACAGTGAGGGAAAGGTTGTTCAGGGTGGGCTTTTCCGCCCCGGGGTAGGTGTAGGTCAGGTGTTGGATCTCCACTGCGTTCATGATCAGCCAGCCACGTTCCTTTCGCTGTTTTTCTTCAGGGCAACCAGTACAATCACAGCCAGCGCGGCGGCAACCACCATGCCGGCGGCCATTGCGGTGCCGCTTTCAGCCCAGCTGGCCTCCCAGTCGATCAGGGCCATGCCGGCGGTGGCGGCCAGCTCAGCCAGAACAGCCACCACGAAGCCCAGCACGCAGATGCCCGTGACCCGAAGGTTTACGCCGCCTTCTGCGCCCGCGGTGCGGGGAGCCATGCCCAGCAGAGGTTCGATTTTGCCGTACAGACGGGGAACCAGATACAGAGTGGGCAGCATGCAGAACAGAATGCCGCTGAACAGGAAATCGTTCAGGAAGGCGAAGCCCTCGGTGGCGAATACGCTTTCGGGCAGGCCGGCCACGGCCTCAAAATCCTCCACGGCGAACTGTACCTTCAGCACGTCCACCACAGCGCCCATGAACAGCTGAAGGCCGGTGCCCGCAAGGGCGGCAGCGCCCACCGCCAGCCTGTTGCGGGGGTCCTTCACCAGACGGCCGGCGATGTAAACGCCGATGGCAACGGTGATGAACTTCTCCAGCTCGCCCAGGCCGCCGAACTGGCCCAGCATGATTTCGCTGAATACCAGCTCACCAGTGGAAGCGCCCAGCGCCGCGCTCAGCGGATCAAACAGCATGGCCAGAGTGAGGGGGATGAACAGAAAATATTCCACCGAGAATTCCACCAGACCGATCTGGAACTTGGGGATCAGCTCGGTAAACAGGGTGGCCAGGCCGTAGAGCGACATGGTCAAAACAAAAATCATCAGTTTCTGCGACTGGGTGGCAGTCGTTTTTTGCGATGCGTTCATGAATGGATTCCTCCCGTTTTCTTCTCGTTCTCAAAGCAGTTTGCACCCGGCATTTCAGGTGCATCATCAGTGTACCAGAGAAAATGTAAGCTTTTCCTGCAAATAAATGTTAAATGCAAGTTAATTTTCTTTCTGGGCGAATTTGCGGGCATTTGTCCACAAAACGGTGGGCGGGAGAAGGGAAAACGCTGTTTTTGGGTTGCATGCAGCAGCGGGATACGGTATAGTAAAAAGGTCAGGCCCAAAGCAAGGAGTCTGACCGAGAACGAGAGAAACCTCTGATCCAAAAGAAAGGAAACGCGGTTTATTATGAAGGCTTTACTGGATATCCTGCGCGGTATCGTGATCGGTATCGCAAACATCATTCCCGGTGTGTCCGGCGGCACCATGGCGGTGTCCATGGGCATCTACGACAAGCTGATCAGCGCGGTGACCGGCCTGTTCAAGCATTTTAAGGAGAGCATGAAGCTGCTGATCCCTCTGGGCATCGGCATGGGCATCGGCATTGTGGGCTTTGGCTTTTTGCTGGAGTACCTGCTGGAGGCCCATGTGCTGGCCACCTGCCTGACCTTTGTGGGCCTGATTCTGGGCGGCCTGCCCATCCTGTGGATGAACCTGACCCGCAACGTGGCTAAAAAGCCCGGCGGCCGCATCGGTGCGGGCGAAGTGATCAGCTTCCTGGTGCTGCTGGCCATCGGCGTGGGCCTGCCTCTGCTGCAGGGCTCCGAGGGTGCGGTCAAGACCCTGACCCTGAACCCCGGCACCATTGTGGTGCTGTTCCTGCTGGGCCTGATCGCCAGCGCCACCATGGTAATTCCCGGTGTGTCCGGCAGCATGGTGCTGATGGTGCTGGGCTATTACAGCACCATTCTGGCGCTGGTTACCGGCACCGTAACCATGCTCAAGGACATGGACATCGGCGGCGTGATCAACAACTGCCTGCTGCTGGCCCCCTTCGGTGTGGGCGTTGTGCTGGGCATCTTCCTGATCGCCAAGGTGATTGAGTATCTGTTCCAGCGATTCCCCAGCCAGACTTTCGCGGCCATCATCGGCCTGATCGTCTCCTCTCCCTTTGCCATCCTCTATTCTGCCGACGCTCTGAGCGGCTTCTCGGTGGTGGAGCTGGTGGTTGGCCTGGTGCTGGCGGCCCTGGGCGCCTGGGTCACCTGGCTGATGGGCAGCAAGGAAGAGGCCTGATTCATCCTTTGAACAAACGAGCAAGCGGCGCGCCGCCTGCTCGTTTTTTGTGCGGGATTGCCCGAGGCAAAAAATCTTTCAATTTGTGAAGAAAACCTCCTTCCAGGTTCGTTGTATTCGGCGAAGGGGCAAACAAGTAAGGGAAGGGGGCGTTCAGCCGAGTGACCAATGCACAGTTCAGCGCACTGGTGGAGCAGTATCAAAAGCTGGTCTATACCGTGTGCTACCAGCTGGTACGGGATCATCAGCTGGCGGAGGACCTGACCCAGGATACATTTGTTGCAGCCTTTTCTCACATGGATGACTGCCCACCGGAACATTACAGGCCCTGGCTGGCCCGCATCGCGACCAACAAAGCCCGCGACCATTTGAAGAGCGCCTGGAACCGGCGAGTGATGACCCCCGGAGACGAGTCCATGCCGGAAACGGCGGCGGTGGGCGCGGCACCCCCCGGGCCGGAGGATCTGACGGTGAGCGAGACGGAAGCCCAGGCAATCCGCCAGATGGTAAAGGACCTGCGGGAGCCCTATTACCAGGTATCGGTGATGTATTTTCTGCAGGAGCGCAGCGTGGAAGAGATCGCCCGCGCTCTGCGCCGCCCGCCCAAAACGGTACATACCCAGCTGTATCGGGCAAAACGCCTGCTGCAGCAGCAGATCACAGAAAGGAGACAGGCGCAATGACGGAACTGTTTTTACAAAACGGCCATCTGAGCGACGAGGGACTGCAGGCCCTCATCGACGGTGCGCTGGATGAATTGCAGCGGCTGGAAGCCGCGGAGCATCTGAGCTTTTGCGACGAGTGCCTGACGCGATATACTGCTCTGCTTACCGGGGATGTGCTGGAGGAGCCGGAGCAGGACGTAACTCTGCCGGTGATGCGCAGGCTGCGCCGCCGGGCCGTGAAGAGCACCTGGAACCGGTATGCAGCGGCGGCCGCCGCGGTGGTGATCACTGCGGGCCTGTGGTACAGCGGTGTGTTTGGCGGAGCCATGGAAGCGCTGGCCATCCAGCCTCCCGCGCTGGAGCAGACCGCACAGGCGCAGGAGCCGGGCCCTCTGGGCCAATTGCTGGAGCGCATCGGTGTGGCCGACGGGGGCGAACCGGCCCGACCGGACAACGACCTTGGCCCGGAGCACCGGCCGGCAAACGTGCACCAGCTGGATGATCCGGAAGAAGCCGGGCCGGATGAGCCGGACGATACAGAGAACGGCGGGCTGGGCCAGTGGCTGAGCCAGCTGATCAACCGGCAGGAAAACTGATCAAAACGACTGAATGGGAGCGTGCGACAATATGATCAAAAATGGATTTTTGACCTTCTGCTTTTCCTTTATCCCGGGCGCGGGTCAGATGTATCAGGGATACATGAAACGGGGCCTTTCTCAGGTGACCGCCTTTGTGCTGCTCATCGCTTTGGGAGCGGGGATCTTCGGCCCCATCGCGGTGTTCGCCGCCGTGGTGTATATGTACAGCTTCTTCGATTCGCTGAATCTGCGCAGCCAGCTGAAGATGGGCATCTGCCCGCCGGACGAGTACCAGTTCAATCTGGACGAACTGAAAGGCCTTGCCCGGCTGGCCATGCAGCGCCACAATCCGGTGGGCTGGGGCCTGGTGCTGCTGGGCGTCTGGGGCCTTTACTCCAACTTCATCTATCCCTGGGTGTGGAATCTGGCCGACATCTTCGGTTACGACAACCCGGTGGTGAACGCAGTGCGTTCTCTTATCAACAATCTGCCCACGCTAGTGGTATCGGTGATCTTCGTGTACGCGGGCGTGCGGCTGATCCGGGGCTCCGGCCCGAAAAAGGGCGGCGAGCTGCCGCAGGAGCTGGAGGACGATTTCACCGAATACAAGGGTGAATGAGGGAGGAACAGGCAATGAACAATACCGATTTTGAACCGATGAACCCCATGGAAGAAACCGCACAGCCGGAAATGCAGGCAGACCGGCCGCAGGGTGCACCGCAGCCCCGGCGGGCGCAGAAGATGCGCCAGGAGCGGCCGAAGGTGCGCCGGGTGGGCTTTTTCACGCTGGGCATTGCGCTGATCCTTACCGGCGGCTGCATTGCCGCAAGCATGATTTTGCCGGATTTCCCGCTGTTCACCGTGGCAAAGCTGGCTCCGCTGGTGCTGGTGGCTTTGGGTGTAGAGGTACTGTGGGCCAATGCCCGTAAGGGTGACGCCCAGCTGAAATACGATCTGCTGAGCATGTTTGTCTGCTTTGTGCTCATCTGCGCCAGCATGGGCGCGGCCACCCTGCCCATTCTGCTGCGCTATTACGGGCCGGATCGGGAGTACACTGAGCGGCGGCTGGAGCAGGAGCTGGAGGAGCAGCTGAATGAGAAGCTGCCTGACGGAATCGTGCTGGATGGTTACAGCTATGTGGATCTGAACCGGATGGAGTTCGACAGGGAAATGACGCTGGCGGATCTGAAAACCGAGGATCTGGTGCGGGTGAATCTGACCCTGGCCGGTGCATACGCGGATGAAAATGCCTTTGCCGAGGCCTGCGCGCAGATGCTGCCCGCCCTGCGGGAGCTGGGCGTGGATCAGGTGGACTTCCATTCGGAGAATGGCGACGATCAGTGGGAGCTGCAGATCGGCGGCCCGTTCCAGATGAACGCCAGTGCTCAGGAGCTGGCGGTTCAGGTGACCCACATGGTGCGCTACTGGGAGGACGACAGTTACACCTGGTGGGATGAGGATGAGCTGACGGAGCATCTGGCCGAACAGGAGAATACCGGCCTGCAGGAGCCTCAGCCGGAAGCTGATTCCACAGAGATCACCATGGAACAAGCCGGTGAGACCAGCGCGGAAGTGACCGCCATGGAGAACGGCTGAGAAAAATTCAATACGCAAAAGCCCCGCAGAGCTGCGTAATGACGCATGCTCTGCGGGGCTTTTTTGAATATCAGTAGACAAAGGCGTTCTGCACAAGATAATTGATCACGAAGAGAGCCACGTCCACCGGAATCTTGGCACCCAGCTCGGGAAGACCGGGAACAAGACCCACCAGCAGCGAGACGAAAAATGCGCTGGCCAGCGTTTTCAGAATGGTGAGAATGGTATAGAGCGTAGCGCTGCGCTGGTGCGCCGCACGGCTCTGAAAGACGAAGAAATAGTTGATCAGATAGTTCATCAGGCTGGAAAGCACCCGCGCCACAATGGTGGCGGCGGTGATGTAGACTGCCTCCGGCAGATAGGGCCGCAATGCGCAGCACAGCAGCCAGAATGCCCCCAGATCCACCCCGGAGGAAACCAGCGAGGAGGCGGCAAAGGGCACAAAGGTTCGCCAGCCGCGTTTTGCGGCCGGGGACTCAGAATTGGAAGAACACATGAAACCTTACTCCATTCAGACAAAAACAGTGGGGCTACAGCGCCGCATGCACCACGGCCAGAATGGCGGGAGCACTGCGCAGTGCATCGGGGGCAAGCTGTGTGGGTGAGAGCTCCACACCCAGATCCTCCAGCCCCTCGAACAGGGTGATGCGGGCAAGAGAATCCATCAGCCCGCTTTCGATCAGATCCATACCCTCCTCCAGCGCCCGGGGCGTGCCGCAGGCGTTGGCGATCAGGCTCAGGATCATGTCGTCGGTCAGTTGCATTGAAAATGTCTCCTTTCGGCGATCACAGCAGAAATTCCCGGGCCAGCTGCGCCCGGTCGCACTTGCCGTTTTCGGTCACCGGCAGCTCGTCCAGCCAGAACAGCCGGCCGGGCAGCATGTAGGCGGGCAGGCGCTGAGCCAGCAGACGGCGAACCTCCTCCTCCGGCAGGCGGGCGCTTTGGGCTGCCTGCAAAAAGGCGCAGAGCCGACGTACCCGGCCGTCCGGTGAGCGCTGGGGCAGCACCGCCGCCCGCTCCACACCGGGCAGAGCGTGCAGTGCGGCTTCCACCTCGCCGGGCTCGATGCGCCAGCCGCAGTATTTCAGCTGGTCGTCCAGCCGACCGGTGCACCACACATGGCCGCCCTTCACAAAGCCGCTGTCGCCGGTGCGGTACCAGCCGCCGGAAAACCGGGCGTCGCCGTTGCCGGGAAGATAGCCGGAAAACACGCTCTTGCCCCGCAACGCCAGCTCACCGGGCTCCCCTTCGGCAAGGAGTTCTCCCTCCGGGCCAAGCGCCGCGATCTCCACCGCGGCCTGCTCCACAAGACCCACCGGAAGAGGGCCGTCGGCAAAGGCGGTCAGCGCGTCGGCCGCGTTCACCGCACACACCGCGCAGGCGGCCTCGGTGGGGCCGTAGGCGTTCAGCAGGGCTGCGCCGGGGAAACGGGACAGGAATTTCTCCGCCGCAGGCCGCGGCAGCACCTCGCCGCAGCAGAACACCGCCCGCAGCTTCGGCATCAGCGCCGGGGAGAAGCTTTTGTCGCACAGGCACAGCTCCAGAAAGGTGGGGGTGCACACCAGCACCGCCGCGCCGCTGGCCGAAAGCTGCCGGAACAGCAACGCCGGGTCGGCCAGCTCTTCATGGGAAAGGCTCACCAGCCGCCCCTGCCCGCAGAAGGCAAGGGTCAGATCTGCCAGTGAGAGATCGAAGGAAAAGCCTGCCTGCCCCACCACCGTCTCGCCGGGGGCGAGGGTCAGCGCGGGCCGGGCGGTGATCCAGCGGGCAAAGTTCGCCAGCGCCCGACGGGGCACCGGAATTCCCTTGGGCTGGCCGGTGCTGCCGGAGGAAAACAGGATGTAGGCAATTTGTTCCGGGTCGCAGGGTCGGGGTGCAGCCAGCGGCTCAATAATGCCCGGCTCGCACATGGGCCAGAGGGGCGCTGCCGGAAGATCTTCCGGCCAGGGAGCGGGGGCTTCGTCGGCAAACAGCAGAGCGGCGGCCCCCGCCTGACGGAACACGGTTTTCACCCGTGCGGCAGGCCAGCTCTCATCGCAGGGCACGTATGCCCGGCCCGCCAGCAGGCAGGCCAGCATGCCCACCGGCAGGGCGGGCTGCTTGTGGCCGTAAAGCAGGATGGGGCCTTCGCCCGGCCAGAGCTGCTCCAGCGCCGCGGCCAGAACCCGGGCGCGGGTGAGCAGCTGGCCGTAGCTAAGCCCCCATCCGCCGCTTTCGTAGGCGGGCAGATGGGGGCTTTTGGCACTGCGTTCCACAAGATCGTTCAAACAAATCCGATTGTTCACACAGCATTCTCCTTTTGCGGGTCAGGGCACCATTGGCCGCCGTCCTCCCTGCGCAGCTCTTCCGGCGGAATCAGGGCCGGGTCGAACAGTACCTGGGAGCGATTGTCCAGAATCAGCTCCCGGGCCAGCGTCCGGCCGCTGGCCCGGTCGATGGTAAGTTTGTAAACCCGGCTCAGCCGGTAGTAGCCGTCGTCCAGGCGGGCGTAATGGCTGTTTTTCTCCACCAGCCGGTAACGGCAGGGGAAGGGGCGCAGGCTGCGCAGCTCGCCGCAGAGCTCGTCCTCCCGCAGCCAGACCAGCAGCTGCACCGGCTGGGCGGTATCGTTGCGGAAGCGATAATCCACATTGTTGTAAAACACCGAGGTTCCGGTGCCGAAGGGCACGGTGCGCCGCTCGTCCGGGAACAGGGCGTCGGAATGATGGTGCAGCTCGGTGACGGTGAGGGGGCTGTTCAGCACCAGCCAGTGGATCAGGTTCGCCAGCTGGCACAGCCCGCCCCCGATGCCCCGGCCCAGCTGCCCGCCGGAGATGGTCAGCCCTTCCTGATAGCCCCTGCGGCGGGTGGCGTTGCCCACCGTGCGCCAGAAGGAGAAGGTTTCGCCGGGGGCGATGATCAGCCCGTTCACCTGCGCGGCGGCCAGCTCCAGGTTGCGGGCCTTGCCCTCCTGCAGCCGGGGATCCACTCCGGCCAGCCGGCGGCGGATCACCGAGCAGTGGCCTTTCACCAAAGCAGGCAGAGGCTCAGCCTGCCGGGTGGAGGCAAACCGCTGGCGGCCCGCCAGATCCCGCACACGGCGCAAAAGTCGCTCCTTGCGCAGAGAGATCCAGTAGCATACCGGGCCGTATTCACAAAACAGTTTTCGCCGCGCCATGGCGCTTCGCCCTCCTTGCCGTGCGGGTTCTGCGGGGAAAAGGAATAAGTTTACGATACAATATCCCGGCAGTAATGTCAAACAGACCGGAATGTGCTGTTAAAAAATAGACGCATTTGTAAAATGCTTTTTGGTTGTACTTTGCGCCTGCCCGTGCTACACTGAACATGGATTATTTCAAACATTTGAACAGTTGCCGGCGCTGCTTTCGGCCCGGTGGAAAGGTGAGAAGGAATGAAACTGCTCAAAGGATATACAAAAGAAGAAAAGAGCTGGATGATGTACGACTGGGCCAACAGCGCCCACTCGGTGATCGTGGTTACCATCCTGCCCATCTTCTATAATACGGTTGCGGGTTACATGGCGGACTCTGCCTCCGGTATGAGCACCTGGGGCTACGCCACCAGCGCGGCCATGGCCATCGTGGCGCTGCTGGCCCCGGTGCTGGGTGTGTTCGGCGACTTCAGGGGCATGCGCAAAAAGCTGTTTGTGGGCTTCATGCTGGTGGGCGTTGTATCCTGCGCGCTGATGGCCGCCACCCCCATGATGGACTTCATGGAGCCGGGCATGGCGGAAAAGGTGGGCATGGCGGTGCTGGCGCTGTACATTCTGTCCACCATCGGCTTCGCCGGTGCGAACCTTTACTACGACAGCTTTTTGAATGACGTAACCACCGAGGACCGGATGGACAAGGTGTCCACCATGGGCTACGGCATGGGTTACATCGGCGGCTCCACCATTCCGCTGCTGACCTTCCTGATTCTGAATCTGGTGCTGGGCAGCGACAAGATGCTGTTCTGCCTGTCCTTTGCCTTCGGTCTGACCGCCGTTTGGTGGCTGGTGTTCAGCATCCCTCTGCTGAAAAACGTGGAGCAGAAGAGCTACAACGAAAAGACCAAAGGCGTGTTGGGCCACGCACTGCGGGGCCTGGCCGGCACCGTGAAGGAGATCTTCCATCACAAGGCCATGTTCGTGTATCTGATCGCCTACTTCTTCTATATCGACGGTGTGAACACCATCATCCACATGTCCACCAGCTACGGCGATACCCTGGGCCTGGATTCCACCAGCATGCTGCTGGCGCTGTTGCTGGTGCAGGTGCTGGGCCTGCCCTTCTGCCTGCTGTACATCAAGGCCAGCGAGAAGTTCGGCGCCCGCACCATGGTGGGCGTGGGCATCTGCATCTATGTGGGCGTGACCATCTTCAGCTTTTTCCTGCGGGAGGTCTGGCAGTTCTGGGTGATGGCCATCATGGTGGCTACCAGCCAGGGTGGCATCCAGGCGCTGAGCCGCAGCATGTTCGGCAAGATGATCCCGGACAAAAAGCGCAGCGGCGAGTTCTTCGGCTTCTACGATATCTTTGGCAAGTTCAGCGCCATCATGGGTCCGGCTCTGGTGGGCTGGAGCAGCGCCATTGCTTCGAACGTGGCCCTGAACAAGATGGGCCTGACCCGCGCCACCGCCAGCGCCGATGTGCTGGCCCAGGTGGACACCGCGGCCGCGCCCTGGGGCATTCTGAGCCTGCTTTTGATCTTCTTCGTGGGCGGCGGGCTGTATTTCTTCGTGCTGCCCCGCTATCTGAACGAGAAAAAGTAAAACCGGAAAGAAAATACAAAAAGAAAACCGCCCCGGGGCAAAATTGGACTGCCCCAGATTGTACGGACAGCACAAAAAAGGCCCCTGGTAGGAAAATATTGAGTTTTAAGCGGAGTGGCGCAGCGTGAGCGGCGCCACTCCAGTTTTTAACTGGATACACTGGTGGAAAGTGATTTGTCAAGGGCGTTTTATCCAAGTTTTATGATATCCTATGTAATCAGATTTACCGGACACCAATAATATGGAGTTTATTTCAGAAGTCATTGATAAATTTCATTTCGATGAAGATAAAATTTCATGTTATGATTAAATTTCTGAATTATTGAACTTGACAAAAGCGAAACGGACGCATATAATGAACATTGTTCATATTAAGGTGATCGAATGAATACTGTTGTCACATCCAAAGAGGAAATTTTGAAAACCAGCCGGGAGTTGATCCGGGAGCAGGGTTGGTCAGCGGTCAGCATTCGTTCTGTTGCCTCTGCCTGTGGCGTATCTGTGGGGTCTATCTACAACTATTTTGATTCCAAATCGGCACTGGTAGGGGCCACGGTAGAAAGCGTATGGTGTGAGATTTTTCACCGCCCGGAAGACGGAGCCGTGTTTCAAGACACGCAGGCCTGTATTACTTGGATGTACGGGAGAATGGAATACGGCTGCAAACAGTATCCCGGTTTCTTCACCCTCCACTCTTTGGGCTTCATGCGGGAGGATAAGCCAGATGGAAAACGGCGGATGCAGCAGACCTGGCAGCATATTTTAGAGGGGCTGTGTTCCGTCCTGAAGCTGGACAGAAAAGTTCGCCCGGATGCGTTCACCGAACAGTTTACAACGGAGAAATTCGCAGATGTTCTGTTTTCCCTGATGCTGTCTGCTTTGCTGCGCCAAGATTATGACCCAAGTGCTGTGCTGGAAATTGTCCGGAGAACCCTTTATTAAAATTCCCACCTTACAGTGGGAATTTTCCATCCCGAAAAATGAACGTCGTTCAATTAAAGGAGGCAATCTATGAAAGTAAAACGCAACACCCTGCTGCTCTTCGCATGCTTGGTGTGGAGTGCGGCAGGCTTTAACATTCTACGCATAGGACTGATTTCATACCCACCTTATCGGTCTGTGCTGAATTTTCTGTTGTCTATCCTGGTTTTTGCTGTGTTTCAGAAATTCATCTTTGGAAAGCTGGTAAAAAAGCATACAACCAGAATCCGTTCGTATAAGGAAGAACGGCATTTCTTCTTGAAATTTTTTGATGGAAAAGCCTTTGCTATCATGGCGGTGATGATGTCCGGCGGGATTGGTCTGCGGGTAAGCGGATTAGCCCCGGAGCGTTTTATTGCCGTCTTTTATACCGGCTTGGGCGCCTCTCTTTTGCTGGCCGGATTACTATTTGGCTGTAACTTTGGAAAAGCTGTGCTGGTCGATGCCAAAGTTCAAAATAAAATGGATCATAAAGGAGAATAAGTTATGCAAGCAATCGTAGAAACCTTGTTCGATGCGGTCTATCTGATTTCGGTCATTACCATTGGGGTGTTGATGATTCGAGGAAGCAAGGGAAAAAGCCAGTTTAAGTTGTTTGGCTGGATGGCTGTGGTGCTGGGGGCGGGAGATTCCTTCCACCTGATTCCCCGTGCTTTGGCGCTGTGTACCACTGGTCTGGAGAATTATACCATCCCCCTGGGACTGGGCAAATGGATCACCTCGGTCACCATGACCATTTTCTATGTGTTGCTCTACTATGTGTGGCGGCAGCGGTATCAGGTCAAAGGGCAAGGTGGTCTGACTGCTGCTGTATATATTCTGGCCGGTGTGCGGATCGCTCTGTGTATGATGCCGCAGAACCAGTGGATCAGTGCGTCCGCGCCTCTCTCCTGGGGTATCTACCGCAACATTCCCTTTGCTCTGCTTGGGCTTCTGGTAATCGTGCTGTTCTATCGCAGCGCAAAAGAGTGTCAAGATCGTGCGTTCCGCTGGATGTGGTTGACCATCGTGCTGAGCTTTGGCTTCTATATCCCGGTGGTGCTGTGGGCGGATACCATTCCCATGATTGGAATGCTCATGATCCCCAAGACTTGCGCTTATGTGTGGACCGTGCTGATCGGTTACTTTGCCATGAAAAAAGAGTGCAAATAAAGGAGTAAAGAACATGAAACGCTATATGAATCTGACCTTGCTATACGCTGTCCTTGCCATGGTCGGCGGCGTGTTTTATCGGGAGTTCACCAAGTTCAACGGCTTTACCGACAAAACCACTCTGGGTGTGGTACATACCCACTACTTCCTGCTGGGGATGGTGTTTTTCCTTCTGCTGCTGTTGCTGGAAAAGAACTTTTCCTTCACCGGGGCAAAGACAGGCCGGATATTAGTTGCTTATCAGATTGGCCTAAATCTGACTGCGGTGATGTTTGTAGTGCGGGGCGTGACTCAGGTACTGGGAACTGCACTTTCCTCTGGTATGAGTGCGGCCATTTCCGGTATTGCCGGAATTGGTCATATTTTGTTGGGCGTCAGTCTGGTACTTCTGCTGGTGCAAATTAGGTGCAGCGTGATGACCGCAAAGGTTTGATTTAAGAGCCCGTAAAAATTTGCTTTCCATGATGTAATGTTTTTTGGTGTAATCCACCCTCTATACATTACATCATGGTTATAGAAATAGATGTAATTGTCAATCAGCGTTCTGGCTTCATCAATGGTAGCAGGAAGATGTCGGTAGATACATTCGGTCTTGAGGATAGAGAAGAAATTTTCTGCCATAGCGTTGTCATAGCAATTTCCTCGTCTTGACATAGACGGAGTTATCCCATATTCTTGGGTTAGGTCAAAGTATGCTTGTGAGGTGTACTGACTCCCTTGGTCGCTGTGGAGCTGCAACTCCGCAGCGACTTTCTTTTCCTTCTGCATGGCAAGACGGATGGTATCCAGTACGAGATCAACACTTTGACTTGTTCCTGTTTTGTACGCAATAATGCTGTTGTCAAACAGATCCCGGATCATTGACAGATAGAGTACACCTTGTCCGGTATGGATGTAGGAAATATCCGTGACCCATTTGTGGTTGGGTCTGTCAGCCTGAAAATTTCTGTCCAATAGATTTTCGTATTTGTGAAACTGCTGGCTCATCTGTCTCCACTTTCTGCGGCGGCGAATTTCTGATAGAAGCTCATATTTCTTCATGATACGCAGAATTGTTTTAGGGTTTCTGTGTATTTTCTTGACTTTTCTCAACCACTTCCACATACGGCGGTATCCATAAGTCTTGTCGCATTTCTCTTGTTGCTCGCCGATGATGGCGGCAAGCTCCGCATCGTGCGCCGGCTGATCCAGGCGCTTGACATAGTCATAGTAGCCACTGCGTGATACACCAAAGAAACGACACATCACAGATACCGGATATCGGTTACGATTCATGTGAATGACATGATATTTTACTCGTGGTCTCACTTCCTTCCTGTCAATTGCAGAAAATCCCGCAACAGTTTGTTTTCCATTCGCAGTCGTTCCAACTCTGTGTTTTCTCGCTGGTGCGCAGCCCGTCCATCTTTCCGTGGACGGCCTTTGGGACGAGGTATAATGCCTGCTGCAATCTTTGCTTCCTTGCTTGAAAAGCCAAAATGTTCCGCAATTTCGCGCTGTGTCTTTCCTGCTTCCGCCATCGCTCGGATCTCTGGCGGTAATACTTGCGCGTGCGTATAGCTTCTTTTGCCCATGATAATACCCCCTGATGTAGTACTTTTAGTTTCCTACATCAGGGTGTGTTTTGTCTATTGTCCGTTTTTACTGGACCTGTTCAAAAAACGACTGGCCCCGGCGGCGGTTTTCTTTTATAATCTAGATAGAGATTCAAATCGGGCGCCCTGCCCGCGCAGCATCCCCGGTCTGCACGCCCCCCCGGCGGGGCGGTTCGGGGCAAATGGTGCTGCCCGAAACAGCACAGAAAGGAACTTCCATGTTCGAGATTTTCAAGCATACAGCGGAATACAAGCGCCTGCAAACGGCGTTGCAGACTCCCGGCGCGGCGGCCCTGTTCGGCATGCCCCCGGTGGCCCATGCCCGGCTTCTGCGGGAGCTGGCAGAAGAGAATGGCCAGAGCCTTCTGGTGGTGACCCCCGGCGAGGCGGAGGCCACCCGTTTTGCCCAGGATCTGGAGGCGCTGGGCCTGCCCGCCGCCGTGTTCCCGCCCCGGGACTTTCTGCTCCGGCCCATTGAGGGCGCAGGCAGAGAATACGAGTACCGGCGCCTTGCGGTGCTGGGCGATCTGGTGGGGGGCCGTCTGCGGGCGGTATGCGTGCCCGCCGAGGCCCTGCTGCAATACACCGTACCCAAGGCCGAGTTCTGTGCCAATACCCTGACCCTGAAGCCGGGCATGACCATTCCAGTGAATGAGCTGGCCGCCCGGCTGCTGGCGGCGGGCTACCACCGGCGCAGCCAGGTGGAGGGCCCCGGCCAGTTCAGCGTGCGGGGCGGTATTGTGGACGTGTTCCCGCCGGACTCCAGGGCCCCCGCCCGGGCGGAGTTCTGGGGCGATGAGGTCGACACCCTGAACAGCTTCGATATTCTGAGCCAGCGGCGGGATGACGCGCTGGAAAAGGTGTACATCTCGCCCGCCCGTGAGGTGCTGTTCGGCGATGCGGCCGAGACTGCCGCCGCCCTGCGCAGCGCCCTTGCCGCCCAGAAGGGCCGGCGGGCCAGCGCCATGGAAAAGGCCATGGAAGCGGATCTTGCCCAACTGGACGCGGGCCTTGTGCCCGAGGCGCTGGACAAGTATCTGGGCATCCGCTACCCCAAGCCCGCCACCCTGCTGGATTACTTTGACAATGCGATTCTGGTTCTGGAGGAGCCCAGCGCCATCCGGGAGGCTCACAAGGCCACCCAGTTCCGTCGCACCGAGGAGATGAAGGGCCTGTTTGAGGAAGGGCTGCTCTGCCCCGGGCTGGATGTGCTGTATCAGGATCTGCCGGATCTGATGCACGCGGTGGACAGCATGCCCAGCCTGTGCTGCGAGAATTTTGCCCGCACCATGCCGGAGATAAAGCTGAAGGACATCGTGAACGCCCCGGCCCACGCCCACCCGCCCTTCAGCGGCGAGGTGGCCTCGCTGGCCGAGGATCTGGAGCCGCTGACCAGACAGGGCTATGTGGTGGAGTTGCTGGCGGGCACATCCCGCGCCGCCGCGGCCCTTGCAAAGGATCTGGCGGCCAGGGGCTTTGCCGCCACCGCCGCAAAGGATGTGCTGCCGGGGCCGGGTGTGGTCGCGGTGCGGCCGGGGCATCTGACCGGCGGTGCGGAGTTCCCCTTTGCCAAATACGCCCTCTTCACCAGCCGTAAGGCGGGCAGTGCCGACACCGGCAAAAAGCCCGCCAAAAAGAAAAACAAGGACGCCCTTTCCAGCCTGACTGACATCAAGCCCGGCGACTATGTGGTGCACCAGAACCACGGCATCGGCATGTACACCGGCATTCAGCGGCTGGAAGTGCAGGGTGTGGTGAAGGATTATCTGAAGATCAGCTACGACAAGGGCGACACCCTGTATGTGCCGGTCACACAGCTGGACCTGCTCAGCCGCTACACCGCCCCTGGCGATTCCGACAAGGTGAAGCTGGCCAAACTGGGCGGCACCGAGTGGGCCAAGACCCGCCGCCGGGTCAAGACCGCCGCCGCCGAGATGGCTCAGGAGCTGATCGAGCTGTATGCCAAGCGGCGGCAGGCAAAGGGCTTCGCCTTCCCGGAGGACAGCGACTGGCAGCGGGACTTTGAGACCCGCTTTGAGTACGACGAAACCGGCGACCAGCTCACCGCCGCCGCCGAGATCAAAAAGGACATGGAAAAGCCCTGGCCTATGGATCGGCTGCTCTGCGGCGACGTGGGCGTGGGCAAGACCGAGGTGGCCCTGCGGGCGGCTTTCAAGTGCATCATGGGCGGCAAGCAGTGCGCCATTCTGGCCCCCACCACTCTGCTGGCCTGGCAGCATTACAACGGTCTGCTGGCCCGGATGGAGGCCTTCCCGGTGAAGGCCGGGCTGCTCAGTCGGTTCCGTACCCCCACCCAGCAGAAGGAGACGCTGCGGGGCCTGAAGGAGGGTACCGTGGACGTGGTGGTGGGCACCCACCGGCTGCTGAGCAACGACGTGAAATTCAAGGATCTGGGCCTTGTGATCATCGACGAGGAGCAACGGTTCGGCGTCAAGCACAAGGAAAAGCTGAAGGAAGCCTTCATCGGGGTGGATATGCTTACCCTGTCCGCCACGCCCATTCCCCGTACCCTGAACATGGCCATGAGCGGCATCCGGGATATGAGTACCATCGAGGAACCCCCGGTAGAGCGCCAACCCATCGAGACCTATGTGATGGAATATGATGCCAACATTGTGGCGGAAGCCATCAAAAAGGAGCTGGCCCGGGGCGGGCAGGTCTACTACCTGCACAATCGGGTGGACAGCATCGACGCCTGCGCCGGCATGGTGGGCCAGATGGTGCCGGGGGCCCGCATCGCCACCGCCCACGGCAAGATGACCGAGGAGCAGCTGTCCAAGGTGTGGCAGCAGCTGCTGGACGGTGAGATCGACATTCTGGTCTGCACCACCCTGATCGAGACCGGCGTGGACGTGCGCAACTGCAACACCCTCATCATCGAGGACGCGGACAAGATGGGCCTTGCCCAGCTGTATCAGATCCGGGGCCGGGTGGGCCGTTCCGGCCGCAAGGCCTATGCCTACTTCACCTTCCGGCGGGACCGGGTGCTCACCGATGTGGCGGCCAAGCGGCTTTCCGCCATCCGGGAGTTTACCAGCTTCGGTTCCGGCTTCCGCATTGCCATGCGGGATTTGCAGATCCGGGGTGCGGGCAGCCTTCTGGGTCAGAGCCAGCACGGCCACATGGAAGCGGTGGGTTACGATCTGTATGTGAAGATCCTGAACAACGCCATCGCCATGGCCAAGGGCGAGGAGCTGCAGCCGGACAAGAGCGAATGCCTGATCGATATCACGGTGGACGCCTACATTCCCGAGCGCTACATTGCCGAGGCGGCGGGCCGCATCGAGGCCTACAAGCGCATTGCGGCCATCGAGACCGAAGAGGACGCGCAGGATGTGCTGGACGAGCTGATCGACCGTTACGGCGACGTGCCGGACAGTGTGGCGGGTCTGGTGGACATCTCGCTGGTGCGGGTGAGCGCCGCCGGGGCCGGCATCTACGAGATCGGCCAGAAGCGGGACGCGCTGATCCTTTATTCCGATACACTGAACGCCCAGCGGGTGAAGCTGGCGGTAGCTGCGCTGCCCGGGCGCATCACCGTGAACAGCAGTGCCAAGCCCTATCTGGCGGTGCGGGTGGCCCCCGGCGAAAAGCCGCTGGAGCTGCTCAAACAGGCGCTCAGCGCCCTGGGGCCGGTTCAGGAGACGGACGGCGAGGAGAAAAAGGCATAAATTTGCACCCAAATGCCGCCCGAAAAGCAAAAAGAATTGAGAAATCGGCCAATATCGTGTAATATAAAAGGGTATGCGTAATCATTTTCGCATACCCTTTTTTTCAGCGATTTTACCGCCCTCTGCCTGCCGAAAAGGCCGGGGGCTGAAAGGAAGATTGAATTCCATGCCGGAAGGCTATACTCACATCCGAACCGCCCGGGCGGCGGCGCGGCTGGCGGGCATCACCCCCGCCGACGGCGCGGCCTTCGACTGCGGCGCAAACGGGCCGGACATGCTGTTCTGCTACCGGGTCTGGCGCAAAAGCGCCCGCCGGGGCGAGGATCTGCCCAAAATCGGCGACCGGCTGCACGACGAAAACACCGGTGCATTGTTGCAGTCTTTGCTGGAAAACGCAAAGACTCCGGCGCAGCAGAGCTATGCGTTGGGCTTTTTGTGCCACTACGCGGCGGACTGTGCGTTGCATCCCTATGTGGTGATGATCACCAAACCGGGCGCGGCTTATAGCCGACCCGGCGGTCACGGCTATTTTGAGATCGCGCTGGACAGCTTTCTCCATCAGAAGGATACCGGAAAAAGCGCGGTGCCGGTGAACGACAATACCCCCGCCCTGAACGGGCAGGCGCTGGATGGCGCGGTCGAGCTTTTGCAGGCCGGCATTCAGGCGGCGCTGGGGCTGACCGTGAGCCGGCAGGCATTGAAGGACAGCTTCGCCCACACCCGGATGCTCCGGGGCCATTTCGTGAGCCGGCTGCGCGTGAAGTATGCGCTGTTCTGGCTGGTGGAGCCGCTGTTCGGCGGCCGGGGCTTCATCACCGGCCACATCACCCCCGCCCGCCTTGCGGGCACCCGCAAGGGCGAAAAGCCGCTGCCGGAGGTCTGGGAGCATCCCTTCACCGGCGAGCAGCAGCAGACGGACCTGGCCGGCCTGCTGGATCAGGCCGAGCGCACCGGTGCAGCCTATATGCTGGCGGCGCAGGGCTACTGGCAGGGCAAGCTGCGGCTGGAACGGGCTATGGAGGTCATCGGCTCCCGCAGCTATCTGTCCGGTCTGGAGGATGCGCGAAGCGCCCCGGCCCGGCAGCAGGAACCAGCGCCGGCGGAGCAGCCGGAACCCGAACCGGCTGTGGAGACAGAGGCCGAGGAGCAGCAGCCCCGCTGGGAGGATATTGACATTTCCGGCGAACTGGACGATAATAGTGTAGGTTAATGAAATTATACGGCCCGCCACGGTGTGCGGGCAGAAGGTTTGAAAATAAAGTGAGGAAGAATGCTATGCTGAAACTGGAGCATCTGGCCTGGAGCATTCCGGGCGGCGAGAGCATCATCAAGGATATCGACCTGGAGCTGGGCGAGGGCAAGCTGGTGGTGGTCACCGGCCCCAACGGCGGCGGCAAGACCAGCCTGGCCAAGCTGATCGCCGGTGTGGAGACCCTGAGCGGCGGCCGCATCATTTTTGACGGCGAGGACATCACCGATATGGACGTGACCCAGCGAGCCAAAAAGGGCCTGGCTTATGCCTTCCAGCAGCCGGTGCGCTTCAAGGGGCTCACCGTGCGGGATATGCTGGAGCTGGCCGCCGGCAAGGAGCTGAACGAGGGCGAGCTGTGCGCGCTGATGGGTAAGGTTGGCCTGTGTGCCAGCGAATACATCGACCGCGAGCTGAACGCCAGCCTGTCCGGCGGCGAGATCAAGCGCATCGAGATTGCCAGCGTGCTGGCCCGCAAGGCAAAGCTGTCCATCTTCGACGAGCCGGAAGCCGGCATCGACCTGTGGAGCTTCGCCCGTCTGGTGGAGACCTTTGAGGAGCTGCGTGCCAAGAGCACCGGCACCCTGCTGGTGATCAGCCATCAGGAGCGGATTCTGTCCATTGCGGACGAGATTGTCGTCATTGCAGACGGCAAGGTGCGCCAGCACGGCCCCCGGCAGGAGATTCTGCCTCAGCTGCTGGCCAATGAACACGCGGTGCGCTGCCCGCTGGAAAAGGAGAGTGCGATCGTATGAACCAGATCACCGACGAACTGCTGCGCCTGATCTCCGCCAACCCCATCGACGGAAAGAGCGCTTTTAACATCCGGGAGGACAGCCAGTGCGCTGGCCGCCAGTCCACCGAGAATATCTCCATCGAGAACAAGGAAGGGGCGCCCGGCATCGTGATCCGGGTCAAGCCCGGCACCAAGGGCGAGACCGTGTACATCCCCGCCTGCGTGACCCACGCCGGTGTGGACGATCTGGTCTACAACGATTTCTACATCGGTGAGGGCGCCGACGTGACCGTGCAGGCCGGCTGCGGCGTGCACAGCGAGGGCGAGGAGCAGGCCCGCCACAACGGCATTCACCGCTTCTTTCTGGAGAAGAACGCACGGGTGCTGTATCTGGAAAAACACATCGCCACCGGCAATGGCACCGGCGAAAAGCGCATCGACCCGGTGACCGACATCGAGCTGGCCGAGGGTGCCAGCCTGGAAATGGACACCGTGCAGCTGGGCGGCGTGACCAGCACTACCCGCAAGACCCGTGCGGTGCTGCAGAAGGACGCCCGTCTGGTGGTGCGCGAGCGCATCATGACCGACGGCGACGAGTTTGCCCGCACCGATTTTGTGGTGCGCATGGAGGGCGAGGGCGGTGCCTGCGATCTGGTGAGCCGCAGCGTGGCCCGGGGCAATTCCCGTCAGGAGTTCTACTCCACCATCAAGGGCAACGCCCCCTGCACCGGCCACTCCGAGTGTGACGCCATTCTGGCGGAAAACGGCAAGGTGCTGGCTCAGCCCGGTCTGGAGGCCAATCATGTGGACGCTCAGCTGATCCACGAGGCCGCCATCGGCAAGATTGCCGGCGAGCAGCTGCTGAAGCTGCGCACGCTGGGCCTGACCAGCGAGGAAGCTGAGGAAAAGATCATTCAGGGCTTCCTGAAATAATCTGTTTTTTAAAATACGCCGGGAGAGATCCCGGTGTATTTTTTGTGTCCTGGGTTTTCCACAGAGAATGCTTGCTTCCGTGGAAAACTAAGCCGGGAACATACAGAACCGCCTGGGAAAAATTTCCCGGGCGGTTCTGCTGTTTGAAAAAGAAGATTGGAAGAAATCTTGGGGGAAATGTTTCGTCTGAAAACTGGCGGAAGCGGTTATCAGGCATGCCCCGAATCGGGGGTGTTCCGGTCCGGTGCGAGGTGGCTGCAATGTCCGCCCGCGTGGCAGCTGCCGGAATAGCCGGCGCAGCCACCGGAACAGCCGCAGCAGCCGCCCTTGCCGCCAAAATGTTTCTTTGTGGCCAGAACAGCCAGCACCAGCAGCACCGCAACGATCAGGATTACAATCAGATCTGCAAATGTCATAATGGAAACTCTCTTTCTGCCGCGGCGCGTGCGGCTCATTTTTTGAAGCGTTTTTTCAGCCATTCCGCCAGGCGGAACAGGCCCATGGCCGCAAAGTAGAGCGCCAGAAACGCGGCCAGCACATAGAACATGGAAACAGATGGTTCACCCATGGCTTACGCAGCGGCCTCCACCGAACGTCTTGCATAGACCCGATTGGCCTTGTAGGGATCCGGACGGAACAGCAGGAACAGGATCACCGCCAGCACTGCGAAGGCGATGAAGGTCCAGGGGTTCACGGCAACCTGACCGGTGGCCAGACCACCCAGCTGATACACGATCAGTGCCACCGCGTAGGCGAAGATGTTCTGATAGAGAATGGCGAACCAGAACCACTTGCGGTCCTGCATTTCCTTGGCCATGGTGGCAATGGCCGCCAGGCAGGGGCTGTTCAGCAGATTGAATACCAGGAAGGAGAAGCCGGCGGCCGCGCAGGGGAACCAGGTGCCCACCGCGGCGGCTACCGCACCGGTGTCCTCCACCAGATCCTCGGATACATTGGCCAGCACCCCCATGGTGGAGACAATGGCCTCTTTGGCGGTGAAGCCGGAGATGGAGGAAGCCACAGGTTGCCACTGGCCGAAGCCCAGAGGAGCGAACAGTACCGCAATGGCGCTGCCTACCACGGCCAGCAGGGAAGCGGAGGTGTCCTCCACCAGACCGAAGGCGCCGTTCTCAAAGCCGAAGCTGGAGAGGAACCACATGACCACACAGGCCAGGAACAGAATGGTGCCGGCCTTGATCAGATAACCCCGCAACCGTTCCCACACGTGCATCAGCACGGTTTTGGCACTGGGCATGTGGTAGGCGGGCAGCTCCATTACAAAGGGGGCGGGCTTGCCGGAGAAGGGCTTGGTCTTTTTGAGCATGATGGCCGACACCAGCACCGCGCCGATACCGATCACATACATCACGGGGCCCAGGTTTGCCGCCAGCAGCTTGCTGCCGGTGGCCTGGCCCGCCATCACCGCACTGAGCAGGGCGATGACCGGCAGCTTCGCGCCGCAGGGAACAAAGGTGGTGGTCATAATGGTCAGGCGGCGGTCGTTGTCCTGCTCAATGGTCTTGGAGGCCATGATGCCGGGCACGCCGCAGCCGGAGGAGATCATCAGAGGAATGAAGCTCTTGCCGGAAAGGCCGAAGTGGCGGAAGATCCGGTCCATCACAAAGGCGATGCGCACCATGTATCCGCAGTCCTCCAGAATGGAGAGGAAGAGGAACAGAATGGCCATCTGGGGTGCAAAGCTCAGCACAGCGCCCACGCCGCCGATGATGCCGTCCACCACCAGGCTGGTGAGTACATCGCTCACGCCTGCGCCGGTCATCAGCTCGCCCACCATGCCCTGAATGCCGCCCACAAAGGTATCGTTGGTCCAGTCGGTGACCCAGGTGCCCACGGTGGACACCGAAATGTAGTATACCGCCCACATGATCAACAGGAAGATGGGCAGGCCCAGCACCCGGTTGGTCGCCACCCGGTCGATCCGGTCGGAAAGGCTCATCTGACCGGCAGGCTTTTTCACGGTGGCGTGCACCAGACCCTGAATGTGGCGGTAGCGCTGATCGGTGATCACGGCCTCCACATCGTCGTCGTATTCTTTGGCAATGGCATCAGACAGGGGCTTGTAGGCGTTGTCCTCGCCCAGGTGCAGCTGCTCCAGCACCTTGGAATCCTGCTCCAGCAGCTTGATGGCGTACCACCGCTGCTCCTGATCCGGAACTCCTGCAGGTAGATTGGCGCAGACCTCTGCGATCTTTTCCTCGATGGCCTTTTCAAAAACAGCCCCGGGCCGCTTGATCTGACGGCTTTTTGCCAGCTTCACGGCCTCGGCCACCACTTCCTTCAGGCCGGTGCCTTTTAAGGCGCTGGTCTCCACGATGGGGCAGCCCAGCCGCAGCGAGAGGTCGACCACGTCAATGTGAATGCCGTTTTTCTTCACAAGGTCGCTCATGTTCAGCGCCACCACCACCGGGATGCCGGTCTCGATCAGCTGGCCGGTCAGGTAAAGGTTGCGCTCGATGTTGGTGGCGTCCACCAGATCAATGATCACGTCCGGGCGGTCGTTCAGGATGTAATCCCGGGTGACAACCTCTTCCAGAGTATAGGGGGAAAGAGAGTAAACGCCGGGCAGGTCGGTCACATCGACCACCTCGCCCTTTTTGCCGGTTTTCAGTTTGCCGGTCTTTTTCTCCACGGTAACGCCGGGCCAGTTGCCCACATATTGGTTCGCGCCGGTCAACGCGTTGAACATGGTGGTTTTGCCGCAGTTCGGGTTGCCGGCCAGTGCAATGGTGATTGCCATAGCTGTGAATTCCTCCTCCAGTGTTGGTTTACGCAAGCAAACTATGATTAGTCAAAACTAACCGATGGGCGAAAAAAACAGCCGTGCCGCTTATGCGGTTACCGGCTCCACGTCCACGCAGGCGGCGTCCGCCTTGCGCAGCGACAGCTCATATCCGCGCACGGTAATTTCCACCGGGTCGCCCAGGGGGGCCACCTTGCGAATGTGGATCTCGCTGCCTTTGGTGATACCCATGTCCATGATGCGGCGCTTGTAGGCGCCTTCGCCGTTGATGCGGCGCACGGTCACACGGGTGCCGACTTTTGCATCCTGTAAAGTCATGATCAATTTCTCCTCCTCTAAGCTCCGGCCACCGGGGCGACCGGCCTGTTGCCAACGGAAAGCGGGCACAGGGCCCGCCTCCGCTTACACATAGATATGCAGGGCCTGCTCCTGATTGATGGCGATGCGGGCGTCTTTTACATGGACAATCACATCGCCCTGCAGCTGGTTGACCAGTGTAACGCTGACCCCTTCGTGGAAACCGAGAGCCCGCAGGTGGGCCCGAACCTCGGAATTGCCGCTGAGCCGCCGAATTACATAGGACTGACCGACTGCTGCCATGGAAATGGGCATCATAACGCATCCTTTCTTTTGCGCACTGTGCCCGGGTGCGGGCACAGCATCGCTGCAATGGTTAGCAACATCTAACTGCAATACAAGGTTAGCACCGACTAACGCCTTTGTCAATAGATGTCGCAAAAATTTTTAAAAGACTGCAAAACAAAAACCGCCCCATGCCGAAAGCAAAGGGCGGTTGCGTGTTGAAAATACAAATAATTCAGCTTATCTGAGGCAGCAGAGCCAGATATTTCTGCCGGTAATCTTCCAGAATACGGTTGTATTCTGGTCTGCTGCCGGCGTGCAGTGCCTGCTTGCGGGCGTGGGCGTCCACATCCAGCTCATTGCCCACCAGTCGGCCGGCAATGTTGGAGCAGTGGTCGGACACACGCTCCGCATTGGTGACAATATCCAGGAACACGATTCCGGCCTCCAGTTCGCACCGGCCGGACTTCAGCCGCAGGATATGCCGCTCCCGCATGGCAAGGCAGATCTGATCCACCGTTTCTTCCAGGGGCTCCACCTGTTCGGCCTTGGCCAGATCTGCGCCGGAAAAGGCTCCGGTCGTCAACTGCAGGATTTCCTTCACGGCCTGATACAGCAGCTCCAGCTCCTGCTTTGCGGCGGAGGAAAAATGCAGTTCCCGATCCTGCACCCGCTGGGCACATTCCAGAATGTTGATGGAATAGTCGCCAATGCGCTCGTATTCACCGATCAGCTTCAGCAGTTCGGTGATCTGCCGGTTTTCGTTTTCGGTCAGCTCCCGGTCACCGATCTTCACCAGATAATCCGAGATGGACACCTCCATCTTGTCCAGAAGATCTTCACGGGTCTGAATGTTCTGGGTTACCTCATCGTTGTAATGCTCCAGCTGACCAAATGCCTTGCAGAAGTTGGTGGAGGCGCGGCTGCCCATCTTTTCCACCGCGGCCCGGGCCTGCTGCAGGGCCACGGCGGGGCTGGTGAACAGGCGCTCGTCCAGCACGGGCAGCGAGAGATCCTGCGCATCCTCTGCACGCTCGGGCACGGTTTTTTCCGCCAGCCAGGCCAGTGCCCGGGTGAAGGGCATGAACATCAGGGTAACCAGCACATTGAACAGGGTGTGGAAGTTGGCAATGTCGCCCTTGTTCATCACCTGATCCCAGAAGGGGAACAGGCCAACGGCCTTCAGGCCATAAATGCCCACCAGAAAGACCGTGGTGCCGATTACGTTGAAATAAAGGTGCACGATGGCGCTGCGCTTGGCCCCGGTGGATGCGCCGATGGAGGCGATCAGCGGGGTGGAGCAGGTGCCGATGTTCTGGCCCAGGATGATGGGGATGGCGCTGCCCCAGGTAATGGCGCCGGTGGTGGACAGCGCCTGCAGAATGCCCACGCTGGCCGAGGAGGACTGAATGGCCACGGTGACCAGCGCGCCTGCCAGCACACCCAAAATGGGGTTCTGCAGGCTGGAAAACAGCTGTACAAAGAAGGGGCTGTCCTTTAAGGGGGCCACTGCGGCTTCCATGGTGAACATGCCGGTAAACAGGATGCCGAAGCCCATCATGATCTGGCCGATGTTGCGCTTTTTGGGGGCCTTGAAGAACACGAACAGAATTGCGCCCGCAAAGGCCACCAGTGGGCTGAAGGTGCTGGGCTTGAGCATGGTGAGCAGCCAGCCGCCGCCGGAAATATCCGAGAGACGAATCAGCTGGCCGGTGACGGTGGTGCCGATGTTGGCGCCCATGATCACGCCGATGGCCTGAGGCAGCGTGAAGATGCCGGAGTTCACAAGACCCACGCAGATTACGGTTGTGCCGGCCGAGGACTGAATCAGGCCGGTAATCACCGCGCCCAGCAGCACTGCCCGGGGCACCGAACGGGTGAGCCGCTGCAAAACGCCTTCCAGTTTGCCGCCGGCCAGTTTTTCCAGGCCGGCGCCCATGATGGACATGCCGTAAAGAAACAGCGCGATGCCGCCGGCCAGATTGATCACATTAAAAATGGTCATAAAATGCAGTCTCCTGAAATTTGTGATATGTGCATACCTGAATCATTATACCATTTTTTTGCCGTTTTCGGTCTGAAAAGCGCGAAATATTTTACCTTGATTTTACAAAAACAGGGTGGAAAAAGCTGTTTTCATAAAAATGCCCCCTTTGCCCGCGGGCAAAGAGGGGGCACTCAGCTTTCGCTTAGTACGATCAGTGTGGCACGGGCGGGCAGGCAGGCGGCCCAGTCATCCTCCCGGCTCAGCCACCCGAAGCCTTCACACTTGTGATCCGGGCAGGGGGAATCCACAAAGGCGATCCGCCCGTCCTCCACCTTCAGATGAATGGTGTAATAGCCGGTATCGATGTCGTATTGAGCGTCCTTGTTCAGGGGAATCTCCATTGCGGTGTTATCGTCCCCGTAGGTGAGTTCGGCCACGCCGCCGGTGCTGCGGCCGCTGTTCATCCAGAACAGGATACCGGCGGCAGCCAGCAGTACCACCGCAAAAATCACGTTGATCCAGATTTTTTTGGAACGCATGGGAGTAAAGCTCCTCTCGTCAGTTGTTAAAATTGGCCTGCCGGATGGGCAGATATACTCAGTATAACAAAAAACGCACGAGCCGAAAAGTCTGAAACGTGAATTTGGCGAAAGCGCGTGCGGGTGATATGATAGAGAAAACGTAATAAATGCAGCAGAAAGGATTGCAAAGATGGATAGCAGGATAATGGATTGCCTGAAAAGCAGTCAGGGATATGTGGGGCAGAACCGGGCAATTCCGGGGGAATGGAGAGAAAAGGCCCGGCAGCTGTGCTGGGAATACAACCAGTCTGCGCCGGATCAGCAGACCCGTTCGGAACTGTTAAAGCAATTGCTGGGCACCTGCCACCCGCTCACCTTTATTGAGCCGGCATTTCGTTGCGACTATGGATTCAATATTCACACGCATGGTCTGGCGGTGATCAACTATAATTGTGTGATTCTGGACACATCTCCGGTTCACATCGGCGCCGGGGCATTCATTGCGCCCGGAGTGTGCCTGGCCTGTGCCGGCCATGCTCTGGATCCGGAGCAGCGGGCCGAGGGAATCGGAACATCCAGACCGATTACACTGGAAGAAGATGTTTGGATCGGAGCCAATGCGGTGGTTTGCGGCGGAGTAACCATCGGAAAAGGCTCTGTGATTGGGGCGGGGAGCGTGGTTACCAGAGATATCCCGGCGGGCGTGGTGGCCGCAGGGGTGCCCTGCCGTGTAATCCGCCCGGTCACCGAAGCAGATCGGATTCCGCCGGAGCAGATGGCTTTCTGATTTTTGGGGAAAATTTAAAAATCCTTCATGGAATGCAAAGAATACCATGGTATACTGAGCCAAAATACCGGCTGCTGCCGATGGAGGAACGCGAAATGGAGCCCGAATTTGTATTTGAAGTTACCACAATCGATGACCGACTGGCCCCTCAGCTGAGCCGGGTGCTGCGGTATTGCGCGGATTTTTCCTCCCGCCAGAAGCTTCCGGTGTTGTGGGAATTTACGGATCGGCTGAATCGGATTCCCAAAGCGGACCCGGAGATACTGGAAAGGCGTCGGCGGCGGGAAGGCATGTGGGGAATAGTGTTATGGGGGCTGAGCCTGTTTTTGCTGGTTCCCTCTGTAATGGATCCATCAGAGCTGGCAGCACCGCTTGTGCTGAGCGTATTGGGGTTTTTCCTGGGGTGCATTGCCATGCGGAGCAGAAAGCGGAAGCTGTTGGGCGGGCTGAATCTGGCAATGGGCATTTTTCTTTGCCTGGGAGCGTTTCTGGAGTACACACATTTGAAGGCGTTACTGATACCGGGAATTCTTTGCCTTGCGGTTGCGCTCTGGGCTTTGGCCGCAAAACAGACACACCGGAAGGAGTCTGCTTTTGACCGTCAGGCACGAGAGTTGATTCGTCAACGTCGAACGGTTGCAGATATGGAGCGAATGCGGGTGATCTTCAGCGACGAAGGAATGGTTTTGAGCGATGGCACCGAAACGGGAGCCCAGTGCTTTGTTTATGATGAATTCCTGTTTGTGGGGGAAACCGAGGCGCTGCTGGTACCGGTGTGCGGGCAGAGAGCGGTGGTGCTGCAAACGAAAGATCTGTGCAGTGGCTCTTTGGAGGAATTGAGAATGTTTTTGCAGGAACGGGTGACTTATAAGTGGATTCAGGAGATATAGCCTGTATCGAAGTCAGGTCGTCAGGAGAAAGTAAAAAGCCGCTGTATTTCCAAGGAAATACAGCGGCTTTTGGTGCGCCCGGCGGGATTCGAACCCACGGCCTTTAGAGTCGGAGTCTAACGCGCTATCCAGCTGCGCCACGAGCGCACATTAATTGGTGCAGAAATTATCTTATCATATTTTAAAGATTTTGAAAAGGCTTTTTCTCAAAAAAGATAAAAAGTTTTTTGCGGGGATTCGAGGATTGACGGGTTATTATATCGAAAAAAGACGCGCCTTATATATAATACAATCATAAAGGCGGAAAAGTCGTTGCCCCCAAAAACAGAAATAAAATTGAAAAAAGCTGTTGACATATGTTTCCTTGTGTGGTATTATAACTGAGCCGTCAACGACGGCAAGCCGCTCGAAAGAGCTTGAA
>Peterbilt_p2__coassemble_226_pt1 | contig 50942 bp, 43 predicted proteins | sample Peterbilt_p2__metabat2_low_PE_018 | metagenome-assembled genome bin Peterbilt_p2
CGGTAGTGGTGGAGAACGGTCAGATTACCGAAACCTTCGGCACCTTCGTAAATCCGGGCAAGCCCATCCCGCCCAAGATCGTGGAGCTCACCGGCATCAACGACAGCATGGTGGCGGATGCTCCCACGCCGGACGAGGCGGTGCGTATGTTTGCGGAATTTGCGAAGGGCCGGGTGCTCATCGCCCACAATGCCCACAAGTTCGATATGCGCTTCATGCACATTGCTGCCAAGCGGGCGGGCATCGAGCTGGAAAACGCCTACATCGATACCCTGCCCATGGCCCAGAATCTGTATCCGGGCCTGCGCAATTATAAGCTGGATACCATCAACGACCACCTGGAGATCGAACCCTTCAATCATCACCGGGCGGTGGACGATGCCATGGCCCTTGCCAAAATCTTCTGCAAGATGCTGGAGGATCTGACAGAAAAGAAGATCGAGCGGCTGGAGGACATCAACATCGGTCTGGGCGGCGGCAACAAAGAGGTGATCAAAAAGAAGTATTATCACCTGATTATTCTGGTGCGCAATCAGGTGGGCCTGAAAAACCTGTACAAGATCGTCAGCGAGGCCCACACCAACTACTTCTTCAAGAAACCCCGCGTTCCGCGCAGCATTCTGAACAAGTATCGAGACGGACTTTTGATTGGCTCTGCCTGTGAAGCTGGTGAACTTTACAGAGCTGTTGTGGAGGGCCAGAGCTTCGAAAAGCTGTGTCAGATCGCAGAGTATTACGATTTTCTGGAGGTTCAGCCTCTGGGGAATAACGAATACATGGTGCGCGAGCATCTGGTGGATTCCATGGACAAGATTCAGGATTTCAACCGGACTATCATCAAGCTGGGCGAGGTGCTGAACAAGCCGGTGGTGGCCACCGGCGACGTGCATTTCCAGGACCCGGAGGACTCGGTCTACCGGGCGGTGCTGCAGGCCGGCAACGGCTTTAAGGACGCAGATAATCAGGCTCCGCTGTACTACCGCACCACCGAGGATATGCTCAACCAGTTCAACTACCTGCCCAAGGAAAAGGCCTTTGAGATCGTGGTAAGCAACCCCAACAAGATCGCCGACATGGTGGACGGGGGAGTGCGGGCCATTCCCAAGGGTACCTTCCCGCCCTCCATCGAGGGCGCCGAACAGCAGCTGCGTGATGCCACCTGGAACACTGCCAAGAAGCACTACGGCGACCCCTTGCCGGAGCTGGTGCGGGCCCGGTTGCAGCGGGAACTGGATTCCATCTGCGGCCACGGCTTTGCGGTTCTGTATGTAATTGCTGTAAAGCTGGTTGCCTTTTCAAACCAGAATGGCTATCAGGTGGGCAGCCGTGGTTCGGTTGGCTCCTCTGCGGTGGCTCATTTCTCGGGCATCTCCGAGGTAAACAGCCTGCCGCCCCATTATCTGTGCCCAAACTGCCAGTACAGCGAATTCATCACCGACGGCAGCGTGGCCGATGGTTTTGACCTGCCGGATAAAAACTGCCCCTGCTGCGGCGCACCCCTGATCGTGGACGGTCACGACATCCCCTTCGAAACCTTCCTGGGCTTCGACGGCGACAAGGAGCCTGATATCGACCTGAACTTCTCCGGCGAGTACCAGAGCTATGTGCACCGGTATACCGAGGAGTTGTTCGGCAAGGAGTTTGTGTTCAAGGCGGGTACTGTGTCCGGCCTGCAGGATAAGACCGCCTACGGTTATGTGAAAAAATATCTGGAAGAGCGGGGCCGCATCGTGAACCGGGCGGAGGAGAACCGGCTCACCCAGGGTTGCACCGGCGTGAAGCGAACCACCGGCCAGCACCCGGGTGGCATGGTGGTTGTGCCGGATGTGCACGAAATTCAGGATTTCTGCCCCATCCAGCACCCCGCCGACGATAAGGAAAAGGGTGTGCTTACCACCCACTTCGAATTTAAATATCTTCACGATACGCTGCTGAAGCTGGACGAGCTGGGCCACGATGTGCCCACCATGTACAAGTATCTGGAGAACATGACCGGCATTCCCATGGAAAAAGTGCCCATGAACGATACCAAGGTGATCAGCCTGTTGGTATCCACCGAGGCATTGGGCGTTACCCCGGAGCAGATCGACAGCCAGACCGGCACCTTCGGTATCCCGGAGCTGGGCACCCCCTTCGTGCGGCAGATGCTCATCGAAGCACAGCCGAAGAACTTCAGCGACCTGACCCAGATTTCCGGCCTTTCCCACGGCACCGACGTTTGGAACGGCAACGCTCAGGACCTGATCAAGGATGGTGTGTGCACCATTTCTGACGTGATCGGCTGTCGTGACAGCATCATGACCTACCTGCTGCACAAGGGCCTGGAGCCCAAGCTGGCCTTCAATATCATGGAGCTGACCCGAAAGGGTAAGGTAGCCAAGGGTGGTTTCCCGCCGGGAGCCGAGGAGATCATGAAGGAATGCGGCGTGCCGGACTGGTACATGGATTCCTGCCGCAAGATCAAGTACATGTTCCCCAAGGCCCACGCCGTGGCTTACCTGATTGCGGCCATCCGGCTGATGTGGTTCAAGGTGTACCATCCTCAGGCGTTCTATGCCACCTACTTCACCGTCCGCGGCGACGACATCGACTACGAAGCTGCGGTGGGCGGTGTGAAGGTAGCCCAGCAGCATCTGAAAGAGGTAAATGCCCGCCTGCGGGAAGAGCGAAAAGCCAAGGACGAAGACATTCAGGTTTCGCTGCAATTGGTGAACGAGATGCTGGCCCGCGGCTATGAGTTTTTGCCCATTCAGCTGGGCAAGAGTCGGGCCACCCAGTATGTGGTGGAGGATGACAAGGTTCGTCTGCCCTTTGCGTCCCTGAAGGGTGTGGGTGAGTCCGCTGCCGTTGCGCTGGAGCGGGCCACCATCAACGGGCAGGAATACCTGTCCATCGAGGAGATTCAGCAGGCCACCGGCGTTTCCAGCGCTGTGATGGAGAACCTGAAAAATGTAGGTGCTTTGGGCGGCCTGCCGGATACCAGCCAGGTAAGCTTCTTCTGATTCTTTACTTCCTGCGGTCTGCGCTTTCTTTGATGCGTGTATGCCGGGGAAGGCGGTTCAAACAAAAGAGCGAAACGCGTTTTACGAACGTGTTTCGCTCTTTTTCTTATGTCTTGAGGGGGAAGAGATAACAAAAAATGCCCGTCACAAAACGTGACAGGCGTGAAAATATTTTTCAAAATGCAAATGCCAAGAAGCTTTTTCATCTGCAAAGCAGGGGAAAACAGCAGCCAAACAGGAAAAATGCAAAAATATGCAGCTTATTTACTGAGAGAACTTATCGGGGTCCCAGCTTGGCCAGATCATTAAAGGTGGTCAGGATCTGGGGCTGCTCCAGACGAATCTGTCTGCCGCTCAGGTAATGCAGCGAGCTTTCCTCCGGAATCTGGCCGAAGGTGAGCTGTACCGCACACAGGGCCTGGGTTTTCAGGCCGGCCTTCTCATTCCATTTCCGGTTTCCGTATTTGATGTCGCCCAGAACCGGTGCACCAAGAAATGCCAGATGGGCGCGGATCTGATGGGTGCGACCGGTTACCAGTCCGATGCGGCAGAGGGTGAAGGGGCCAATTACCTTTTCCGGGGTCACTTCGGTGATGATCTCCTTGTATCCCTCGGCGGCGTCGGCGCGCACCTGCACCTTGTTGTTGGATTCATTGTGGCGCAGCCAGGCGGTGTGGCGGCCCTTGGGCGGTTTGCCGAAGGTGATGGTCAGGTACTCTTTGCGAACCAGATCGGTGCGGATCATCTCGTTCATATCCCGCAAAGCGGCGTAATTCTTTGCGGCCACCACCAGACCCTCGGTGCCCCGATCCAGCCGGTTGCACAGTGCGGGAGCAAAGGTGTGCTCCTGCCCGGCAATATATTCGCCTTTCTGGGTAAGATAAGCGGTGAAGGCATCCACCAGATTGGCGTCGCCGGTGCGATCCGAGTGGCAGAGCAGGTGCGCAGGCTTGTACAGCACTGCCAGATTTTCGTCCTCATAGACCACCTGAACCGGCGGCTGGCGGCGGGCCGGGGCCTTGGGCGCAGGCGCGGCGGCAAAGAACTCATCGTTGATATAAAGCTCCAGCACATCCCCGGCGTGAATGCGGTAATCCGCGTCGGCTTTTTTGCCGTTCACCTTGACTCGTTTGTTCCGAAAGCTCTTGTACAGTAAGCTGTTGGGCAGATTAACAGTAACGTTTTGCACAAAACGGGAAAGGCGTACGCCCTCCTCGTTGGTGCCCGCGGTAAAGCGTTTCATTCAAAAGGTTCCTCTCTTTCCAATAACCTGTAAATAGTATATAATATAAAAAATAGCGCGTAAAGCGTAACTTTGAAGGGAACGGGGAACACAGGCATGGCACAGCAGCAGATCCACGCAAACCACCGCCAGCGCATGCGCAAGCGGTTTGAAGAGACTGGCTTCGACGGCTTTTCCGATCATGAGGTGCTGGAATACATCCTGTTTCATGCAATTCCCCGCAAGGATGTGAACCCGATTGCCCACGCGCTGATGGATCATTTCGGCGGGCTGGATCGGGTGCTGGAAGCCAGTGAGCAGGAACTCACCCAGGTGGAGGGCGTAGGCCCGGCCACCGCCCGGCTGATCCGCCTGTTTCTGGCGGTGGATCGGCGCTACCACCAGCACAAGACCCGCCCGGTGCGCACCGTGAAAAGCCTGGAAGAGGTAGGCGAACACATGGAGTCGCTGTTTTACGGCGCAAGGGTGGAGCAGGTCTATGCCATGTATCTGGACGACCGAAACCACATCCTCAAGGTGGAAAAATGCTTTGAGGGCACGGTGAACGCCTCGTCGGTGTTTGTGAACGTACTCAGCAGCCGGATGATCACTCTGGGGGCTACCCAGCTGGTGCTGGCTCACAACCACCCCAGGGGCTTCGCGCTACCCTCCCGGGAAGATATGAACCTGACCGGCCAGATCTGCCAAAAGCTGGGCACGCTGGGCCTGAAACTGGTAGATCATGTGATCGTCGCCCCGGACGGACACATCTCCCTGCGGCAGAGCGACCGGTTCCGGAGCCTGTTTACCTGAGATTGCCGGCAGAAAACGCGCGGTCCTGCCCGCGAGCAGAAAGGATGATCGAATGGATCAGTTTAAACTTGTAGCGCCCTATCAGCCAACAGGCGACCAGCCTCAGGCCATCGAAACACTGGCCCAGGGCATCCTGAACGGCGATAAGGCCCAGACCCTGCTGGGTGTGACCGGCAGCGGCAAGACCTTCACCATGGCCAATGTGATTGCCAAGGTCAACCGCCCCACACTGGTGCTGGCCCACAACAAGACGCTGGCGGCTCAGCTTTGCACCGAGTTCCGGGAGTTCTTCCCGGAGAACGCGGTGGAATATTTCGTTTCCTACTACGACTACTACCAGCCCGAGGCTTATATCCCGTCCACCGATACCTACATCGAAAAGGACAGCGCCATCAACGACGAGATTGACCGGCTGCGCCATTCCGCCACGGCGGCTTTGTCCGAACGGCGGGATGTGATCATCGTGGCCAGTGTGTCCTGTATTTACAGTCTGGGCGACCCCATCGACTACCGGAGCATGGTGATCAGCCTGCGCCCCGGCATGCAGATGGACCGGGACGAGCTGTGCAAGCGGCTGGTGAAGCTGCAATACGAGCGCAACGACATCAACTTTGTGCGCAACAAGTTCCGGGTGCGGGGCGATACGGTGGAGATCAATCTGGCCTATATGAACGACGTGGCCATCCGGGTGGAATTCTTCGGGGACGAGATCGACCGCATCAGCGAGATGAACCCCCTTACCGGCGAGCGGAAGAATGTGGTCAAGCATGTGGCCATCTTCCCGGCCAGCCATTACATCGTTTCCCCGGAAAAGATGCAGGCGGGCCTTGTGAGCATCCGGGAAGAGATGGACCGGCAGGTGAAGAAGTTCACCGAGGAGGGCAAGCTGCTGGAAGCCCAGCGCATTGCCCAGCGCACCAACTACGATATGGAGATGCTGCAGGAAGTGGGTATGTGCAAGGGCATCGAGAACTATTCTGCGGTGCTTTCCGGCCGTGCGCCCGGCTCTACGCCCACCACGCTGCTGGATTACTTCCCCAAGGACTTTTTGCTGTTTGTGGACGAGAGCCATGTGATGCTGCCCCAGCTGCGGGCCATGTACGGCGGCGACTACGCCCGCAAGAAAACTCTGGTGGATTTCGGTTTCCGTCTGCCTTCCGCTTTTGACAACCGCCCCCTCAAATTCGAGGAGGTGGAAAGCAAGCTGAACCAGATCGTGTTCGTGAGTGCAACGCCCGGCGAATACGAGCGGGAGCACAGCGTGCGGGTGGCCGAGCAGGTGATCCGCCCTACCGGCCTGTTGGACCCCCAGATCATCGTCAAACCGGTGGAGGGCCAGATCGAGGATCTGCTGGGCGAGATCAACCAGCGCACCGCCCGGAACGAGCGGGTGCTGGTGACCACCCTGACCAAGAAGATGGCCGAGGACCTGACCGACTTCCTCACCGAGCACGGGGTCAAGGTCAAATATATGCACCACGAGGTGGACACCTTCGAGCGGATGGAGCTGATCAAGGATCTGCGTACCGGCACCATCGACGTGATCGTGGGCATCAACCTGCTGCGCGAGGGTCTGGATCTGCCGGAGGTATCGCTGGTGGCGATTCTGGACGCGGACAAGGAAGGCTTTCTGCGCAGCGAGACCAGTCTGGTGCAGACCATCGGCCGTGCCGCCCGAAATGCGGAAGGCATCGTAATCATGTATGCGGATGAGGTCACTCCCAGCATGGAGAAGGCCATCACCGAGACCGAGCGCCGCCGCTCTATCCAGATGGCCTACAACGAGGCCCACGGCATCACTCCGAAAACCATCGTGAAGAGCATCCGTGACAGCATTGAAATCAGCGACCACAAGGAGAACGCGAAGCTTGGCACCCGCCGCATGAGCAAGGCGGAGCGGGAGCAGCTGATCACCCGCCTGACCCGCGAGATGAAGGAGGCGGCCAAGCTGCTGGAATTCGAGCACGCGGCCTTCCTGCGTGACCGCATTGAAAAGCTGCGCCGGGGCGAGAATCCCAGTGATGATTCCCCGGAAGCAAAGCCGAAAAAGAGGAAAGGAAAGTTCTGAGCATTGAATAACGATAAGATCGTCATCAAGGGTGCCCGCGAGCACAACCTGAAAAATGTAAACCTGACCATCCCGCGGGACAAGCTGATCGTGATGACCGGCCTGTCCGGCAGCGGCAAGTCCAGCCTGGCCTTCGATACCATTTATGCGGATGGCCAGCGCCGTTATATGGAGAGTCTTTCCAGCTACGCCCGTCAGTTCCTGGGCCAGATGGAAAAGCCGGATGTGGACGACATTCAGGGCCTTTCGCCGGCCATCTCCATCGACCAGAAAACCACCAACCGAAACCCCCGCTCCACCGTGGGTACCGTGACCGAAATCTACGACTATCTGCGCCTGTTGTACGCCCGCATCGGCGTGCCCCATTGTCCCATCTGCGGCCGGGTGATCAGCCAGCAGACGGTGGATCAGATGGTGGACGCCATTCTGGCGCTGCCCAAGGGCACCAAGTTCCAGGTGCTGGCCCCGGTGGTACGGGGCCGCAAGGGCACCCAGCAGAAGGAGCTGGAGGCGGCCCGGCGGGGCGGCTACGCCCGCGTGCGCATCGACGGCAACCTTTATGATCTGGACGAAGAGATCAGTCTGGAAAAGAACAAAAAGCACACGGTGGAGATCGTGGTGGACCGTCTGGTCATCAACGACACCGTGCAGAGCCGTCTGGCGGATTCGCTGGAAACGGCCATCGCCCTCACCGGCGGTCTGGTGACCATCGATGTGAACGGCGGGGAAGAGATGCAGTTCAGCCAGAGCTACGCCTGCCCGGACCACGGCATCTCCATCGACGAGCTGGAGCCCCGCATGTTCAGTTTCAATAACCCCTTTGGCGCCTGCGAACGCTGCACCGGTCTGGGTACCTTTATGCGGGTGGACCCGGAGCTGATTATCCCCAACAAGGATTTGTCCATCCGGGAGGGTGCCATCAAGGCCAGCGGCTGGTACTACGCCGAGGGTTCGATCAGCGAGATGTACTACAAGGGCCTGGGCAAAAAGTACGGCTTCACGCTGGACACGCCTGTTAAGGAGATGAGCGCCGAGGCGGTGAACGCCATTCTTTACGGCACCGGCGGTGAACGCATCGAGATGCACCGGGAAAACGAGTTCGGTTCCGGCCGTTACCTGAACGAATTCGAGGGCATCGTGAACAATCTGGAACGCCGCTTCCGGGAGACCAGCAGCGAGTGGATGAAGGAAGAGATCGCCACCGTGATGAACGGGGTGGAATGCCCGGACTGCCATGGCAAGCGGCTCAAACCCACCAGTCTGGCGGTTACCGTGGGCGGGGTGAACATCAGCGACCTGTGCGAGATGAGTGTGCGTCAGGAGCTGAACTTCATCAACGACATCCAGTTGACCGATCAGGAGCACCGCATCGGCGACGGCATCCTGAAAGAGGTGCGCGAGCGGCTGGGCTTCTTGCAGAGCGTGGGTCTGGATTACCTGACCCTTTCCCGCGGTGCGTCCGGTCTGTCCGGTGGTGAGAGCCAGCGCATCCGGCTGGCCACCCAGATCGGCAGCGCCCTCACCGGCGTGCTCTATGTGCTGGATGAGCCCAGCATCGGCCTGCACCAGCGGGACAACGACAAGCTGATCGCTACCCTGAAACGCTTGCGGGATCTGGGTAACACACTGGTGGTGGTGGAGCACGACGAGGACACCATGCGTCAGGCGGACTACATCGTGGACATCGGCCCCGGTGCGGGCGTGCACGGCGGTGAAGTGGTGGCCGAGGGCTCGGTGGAGGATATCTGCAAGGCCCCCCGCAGCATCACCGGCGCGTATCTGTCCGGCCGCAAGCGGATTGAGGTGCCCGCCACCCGCCGTAAGGGCAACGGCAAAAAGCTGCGCATCGTGGGCGCGGCCGAAAATAACCTGAAGAATGTGAATGTGGATATCCCACTGGGCAAGATGATCTGTGTGACCGGTGTGTCCGGTAGCGGCAAGTCCAGCCTGATCAACGAGATTTTCTACAAGGCGCTGGCCATGGAGCTGAACGGCGCCAAGCGCCGCCCCGGCAAATACAAGGAGATCAAGGGTCTGGAAAACGTGGACAAGGTCATCGGCATCGATCAGGCGCCCATCGGCCGCACGCCCCGTTCCAATCCGGCCACCTACACTGGTGTGTTCACCGATATCCGCAATGTGTTTGCCCAGACCCAGGACGCCAAGATGCGCGGCTACGGCCCCGGCCGGTTCAGCTTCAATGTGAAGGGCGGACGATGCGAAGCCTGTGAGGGCGACGGTATTGTGCAGATCGAGATGCACTTTCTGCCGGATATTTTCGTGCCCTGTGAGGTGTGCAAGGGCGCCCGCTACAACCGGGAAACGCTGGAAGTTAAGTACAAGGATAAGAGCATTGCCGACGTGCTGGACATGACGGTGGAGGAGGCCTGCACCTTTTTTGCCAACATTCCCCGCATCCACCGCAAGCTGCAGACCCTGCTGGACGTGGGCCTTGGCTACATCAAGCTGGGCCAGAGTGCCACCACCCTGTCCGGCGGTGAGGCTCAGCGCGTAAAGCTGGCGCTGGAGCTGGCCAAGCGGGAGACTGGCCAGACTGTGTATGTACTGGACGAGCCCAGCACCGGCCTGCATGTGGCGGATGTGCACAAGCTCATCACCGTGCTGGATCGTCTGGTGGACGCGGGCAACACCGTGGTCATCATCGAGCACAATCTGGACATCATCAAGCGGGCAGATTATATCATTGATCTGGGCCCCGAAGGCGGTGACGAAGGCGGCGCCATCGTGGCTACCGGCACCCCGGAAGAGGTGGCCAAGGTGCCCGCCTCCTACACCGGTAAATACCTGGGCCCCATTCTGGAGCGGGACCGGGTGACCGAATAAGAAAGCAAAGAGGAATTCCATGGAAACCATTCTGTTGGTAGAGGACGATGCGGCGCTGAGCGAGGGCATTGCTCTCGCATTCAGCCAGCAGCCCTATGAGTTTGTTCGCTGCGCCACGCTGGCCGAGGCCCGGCGGGCATTACAGACGAGGGTGTTCTCCCTGATTCTTCTGGATCTGGGTCTGCCGGACGGCAATGGGCTGGAGCTTTGCCGCCAGCTGCGCGACCGGCGGGATCCGGTTCCGGTGCTTTTTCTCACTGCCAACGATACCGAATACAGCGAAGTGGCGGCGCTGGAAGCAGGTGGCGATGACTATATCACCAAGCCCTTCAGCCTTGCAGTACTGCGGGCAAGGGTTACCGCCGCGCTGCGCCGCCGCGTGCCTGCCGGGCCGGAGCTGGTGGAGATCGGTCCCTTCCGGTTTGATTTCGCCCGGCTCCGGTTTGAAAAGCAGGGTGTTGAAGTTGTACTCAGCCGCACCGAACAGCGTCTGTTGCAGCTGCTGGTGAAAAACCGGGGGCAGATTGTTCCCCGGGACACTCTGCTGGATCAGGTATGGGACGGCGGTGAATTTGTGGACGAAAACACCCTGTCGGTAGCGGTGCGCCGCCTGCGTGCCAAGCTGGAGGATGACCCGCGCAGCCCCCGTTATATCCAGACGGTCTACGGTGTGGGCTATACCTGGAAGGGGAACGGTGATGACTGACTGGCTTTTCGGCGTCACTCCCGGGCAGCTGGCTCTGCTGCTGGGATTGTGTGCGCTTATAGTTGTGGCAGCCGGTATTTGTGTGGCCGTTTATGGCTGGTACACCCGGCGCACCATGCGCCGTTTGGAGCGGATGCTGGAGCAGGCCATTGCGGGCAACTTTGAGCAGGGAAATTACAGCGAAGCCCGGCTTTCCCGGCTGGAGGAAAAGCTGAGCCGCTTTCTCCGCTCCAGTCAGCTCTCCCGCAAGTCAATCGAGGAGGATCGGGGACGCATCAAATCCCTGATTGGGGATATTTCCCATCAGACCAAAACCCCGCTGGCAAATATCCTGCTCTATGGGCAGCTGCTGGACGAGCAGCCGCTGCCTGCAACCGCCCGGCCTATGCTGGTTCAGATCAATACCGAGGCGGAAAAGCTCCGGTTTCTGATCGAGGCGCTGATCAAGCTGTCCCGGCTGGAAAGCGGAGTCGTCCAGCCTGTGGCCGAGGTTCAATCGCTGGATCCGTTGCTACAGGCGCTGGAACATTCCTTCCGGCCTGCGGCAGAGCAAAAGGGAGTGTCACTGCACATCGAGCCTGCCGGCGTTTTGGCCTGCTTTGACCGAAAGTGGACGCAGGAAGCGGTGGGCAATCTGGTGGATAACGCCATCAAGTACACCCCGGCGGGCGGGCATGTTTCCATTGCCTGTGAGCAGTATGCCATGTTCTGCCGCATCGCAGTGAAAGACGACGGCCCCGGCATTCCGGAGAAAGAGCAGGCAGCAGTATTCCAGCGGTTTTACCGGGGCCATGCTGTGGCAAAGAGCCCCGGCGTCGGGGTAGGCCTTGCACTGGCAAGGCAGATTGCCACCCAGCAGGGTGGTTACATCAAACTGGTGTCGGAGCCGGGCAGGGGCAGTGAATTTTCGCTGTATCTGCCTCTGGAAGCGCAAATGTGACAGAACTGTTCGATTTGCTCCGCCGTTTGTAAGGGTGCGGTAAGCATCGTCTGGTATAGTCTGTGCTGTAAAGAAAAGCGCGCTTGCGCATTCTTTGCCGCACAGACTATTTTTATCGGGAGGTTTTGGAGGAATGAACGTTCTGGAAACAAGAGCGCTGAAGAAATACTACGGAGAGGGCGAAAACCAGGTGCGCGCTCTGGACGGGGTGGATCTGACCGTGGCGGAGGGGGAGTTTGTGGCTATCGTGGGCACCAGCGGCAGCGGAAAGTCCACCCTGCTGCACATGCTGGGCGGGCTGGATGAACCCACCAGCGGTAAAGTGCTGGTGGAGGGCAAGGATATCTTCCAGCTGAAAAAGGATGCGCTTACCATCTTCCGCCGCAGGAAGATCGGCTTTGTATTTCAAAGCTACAATCTGGTGCCGGTACTGAACGTATACGAGAACATCGTGCTGCCCATTGAGCTGGACGGAAACCGGGTGGACCGGGCCTTCGTGAGCCGGATCATCGCCACACTGGGGCTGGAAAACAAGCTGCAAAGCCTGCCCGGCCAGCTTTCCGGCGGTCAGCAGCAGCGGGTGGCCATTGCCCGGGCGCTGGCCACGAAGCCTGCCATTCTTCTGGCGGATGAGCCCACCGGCAATCTGGATTCCAAAACCAGCCAGGATGTGCTGAGCCTGCTTCGGGTGACCAGTGAGCGATTCGGGCAGACCATTGTAATGATCACCCACAACGAGGAGATTGCCCAGCTGGCGGACCGGATTGTGCGCATCGAAGATGGCCGCATCCGGGAAGGGCGGTGACAGGCTGTGATGAAGATCAACAATCGAAAGGCCCTGCATCGTCTGGCGGACAAAAGCTTCCGGGCAAACCGGGGCCGCAATCTGATTGCCATTCTGGCGATCATGCTCACCACCGTTCTGTTCACCAGTGTGTTTTCCATCGGCGGCAATCTGATCACTTCGTTCCAGTACAGTACCATGCTTCAGTCCGGCGGCAGCGCCCACGGTACCTTCAAGGATCTTACCCAGCAACAGTTCGACCGGCTTAAGCAGGCGGCCCCGGCGGGCACCATTCTGGACCGGAACATCATCTGTGCCTATGAGGTGGAAAATCCGGAGTTTTTAAAGCGTCATCTGGAGCTGTGGTATCAGCAGCCGGATGCCTACGAGCGCCGGTTCTGCCAGCTGACCGGTGGTCGTGCACCCCAGGCAGCGGATGAAATTGCCATGGACGAGCGCAGTCTGGAGCTGCTGGGAATCACCCCGGAGGAGGGGCAGCCCGTCACGCTGCAGCTGAAGATGGGCTACGATCGGCCGGTGATCGAGCGCCAGTTCACACTGGTGGGCTGGTTCGGATACAGTGACATCATGAACACGGGCTTCGGAATCGTGAGTGAGGCCTATCTCACGGAGCATGCCGATGAACTGGCCGAGGCAAGCGAACAGACCGGCAGTCAGGTGGGGCTCATCCAGTGTGATGTGACCTTTTCCAACGGTATTAACATCAGCGGCAAGCTGCGGGCCATGGCCGAGAAGTCGGGGCTGGCCGAAGAGGTGGAATGGAACGAGAACTGGGCTTATGTGGGTGCCGGGATCACTGACTGGACCAGCATCGGTGCGGTTGCGGGGCTTCTTCTGCTGATCATGCTAACCGGGTATCTGATCATTTGTAACATCTTTCAGATTTCCGTCATGCAGGACATCCGCTACTATGGCCTGCTGAAAACCATCGGGACCACCGCAAAACAGATCCGGCGGATTCTGCGCCGTCAGGCGCTTGTGATGTGCGGGTTTGGCATCCCCGTGGGGCTGGTACTGGGCTTTTTGCTGGGCACGGCATTCACACCGCTCATTTTGCAGATGACCAACACGGTGGACGAGGTCAAGCTGGCCCTGAACCCGGCGGTCTTTCTGGGGGCTGCGGCCTTTTCGGTGATCACCGTGCTGCTGAGCATGCGCAAGCCTGCCCGGCTTGCCGCAAAGGTTTCCCCGGTGGAGGCTGCCCGCTATACCGAAGGAAACGGGAAAACGGCGAAAAAGGCAAAGCGTTCCACCAGCGGGGGAAAGCTCTGGCGGATGGCCCTGTCCAATGTGGGGCGCAACAAGCGCCGCGCCGTGTTGGTCATTCTATCCATGAGTCTTTCGCTGGTGCTCATGAACAGTGTGTTCACGCTGACAGACAGCTTTGACATGGACAAATATCTGGCCCGTTTTATCAAAACGGATTTTGTGGTGGCCAACGCCCGCTATTGGGGAATCGACTCCTTCCGGGCGCTGGACGGCGAAGACGCGGTGAGTGACACATTGATCGCCAATGTGCAGGCGCAGGAGGGCTTTGTACAGGGCGGCGCAATCTGGTGCGACATCTATTCCTGGGCGGAGGAGTATCAGTGGCCGGAGGATACCATCTGGGATGCAGAAGGAAAACCCTGCCGGAATGACGGGAGAAACCGGCCGCAGGCAGTGGACGATGCGAAAAATCCCTTCACGGTGATCTATGGAGTGGATGATTTCATTCTGAACAATCTGCAGATAATGGAAGGGGAGAGTAACCCGGAAACGATCCGGCAGAAGCTCTCCACCGGCGAATACATTCTGTTTGCTGGCCAGGTGAGCGACGAGGGCAAGCTGGAGCCGAACCAGCTCCACAAAGTGGGTGACGTGGTCACTCTGTACGATGCAGACGGTGCACGTCATACCTTCACCATCCTTTCGGTGATCAAACCCGCCTTTTACTGCGAGACGGCGCAGGCCAGCTTTTCCGAATTTGTCTATTACACCACAGCGGATGTGTATGCGGGAATGTGCAACACCGCCAACAAGATGAACTATGCCTTTGCGGTGGAGCAGGAATCGGTGGACACCATGGAGCAATACCTGAACCTCTACACCACGCAGATTGACCCGCTGATGGATTACCGTTCCCGGGACGGGTACATTCAGGAATACTCTGGAATACGGTTCCTGTTCATGGCGGTGGGCGGCTCGCTCTCGCTGGTGATCGGGCTGATCGGTGTGCTGAATTTTATTAACTCTATCCTCACGGGCATTGTGACCCGCAGGCGGGAATTTGCCATGCTGGAGGCCATCGGTATGACCAGGCGACAGCTTCAGACGATGGTTGCGCTGGAGGGCAGCTGTTATGCCCTGTTCACGATTCTTTGCAGTCTGGCGGTGGGGGTCGGAGTCTCACTGCTGTGCGTAAAGCCGCTGGTGGACGGCCTGTTCTTCACCAGCTATCGGTTTGTGATCTGGCCGCTTCTGGCTGCGATTCCTGTGCTGGTGCTGCTGGGAATCGCGGTTCCGCGGCTGGCCCTGCACTTCGGCGCCGGGCAGCCGGTGGTGGAGCGGATGCGACAGGCGGAATGATCAAAATCACCATAGAAAAGCAGACCCCGGCCGCCGGAGAACTCTTCCCGGCGGCCGGGGCTTTTGTCTGCCTGTATTTTTGCACGGGCAGCCCACTGGATCACAGCGCAAAGGGCTTGTGAAATGGGCAAAAGTATTGTATACTGGAATGGTATATTGAAACCACGCTATTTTCAGAAGGAGCTCGAATTTTGGAGATCATTCATTTTGAACATAACAAACAGGCGGCGGAGCTGGTGGCCAAATGGTACGAAAGCCCCCCGCTGGCCTATGTGCATTCCTTCGGCTGCCAGCAGAACGTGAACGATGGCGAGAAGATCAAGGGCGTTCTGGCGGATATCGGCTACGGCATGTGCGACTCGGTGGAGGAGGCGGATCTGATCCTCTTCAACACCTGTGCCGTGCGGGAGCACGCCGAACAGCGAGTCTTTGGCAACGTGGGCGCACTCAAGCGGCTCAAGAAGGACAAGCCCGGCCTGATCATCGGCCTTTGCGGCTGCATGGCTCAGCAGCAGAGCATCGTGGACAAAATCCGCGAAAGCTATCCTTTTGTGGACATCGTGTTCGGTGTGAACGGCATCGACACCCTGCCGCAGCTGCTGTGCGAGAAGATCGCCGGCAACAAAAAGCGTATCCTGCTCACGCCCACCGAGCGAGCCGAGGTGGTGGAGGAGACCCCCATCCGCCGGGATTCCAACTTCCGGGCCTGGCTGCCCATCATGTACGGCTGCGATAACTTCTGCACCTACTGCATCGTGCCCTATGTGCGCGGGCGGGAGCGCAGCCGCCGCAGCGCGGACATCCTGGCCGAGTTCAAGGAGCTGGTGGCCGCGGGCTACAAGGAGATCACCCTGCTGGGGCAGAACGTGAACTCCTACGGCAAGGGCCTGGAGGAGCAGATCGACTTTTCTGACCTTTTGAACCTGCTGTGCACCGTGCCCGGCGATTATCACATCCGCTTCATGACCAGCCATCCCAAGGATGCCAGCCGCAAGCTGATCGACACCATCGCCGCGCAGGACAAGATCTGCAACCACCTGCATCTGCCGGTGCAGAGCGGCAGCGACCGGATTCTGGCCCAGATGAACCGCCACTATACCGTGGCCCAGTATCTGGAGCTGATGGACTACGCCAAGGAGAAGATTCCCGGCATCACCTTCTCCAGCGATATCATCGTGGGCTTCCCCGGCGAGACCGAGGAGGATTTTGAGGGCACGCTGGAGCTGATCCGCAAGGTAGGCTACATGCAGCTGTTTACCTTCATTTACTCCAAACGCAGCGGAACCAAGGCTGCCACCATGCCGGACCCTATCACCCGCAAGGAAAAGACCGACCGCATGGCCCGGCTGCTCAGCGTGCAGGATGAGATTGCCCGCAAGCTGGTGGCGGATATGACCGACCAGACCCAGCGTGTGCTGGTGGAAGGCCCCGGGCGGGACGAAGGCACCCTTTCCGGCCGCCTGACCAACAATCTGGTGGTGGAGTTTGCCGCCGAACCCTCGCTGGTGGGCAGCTATGCCATGGTGCACCTGACCGGTTCCCGTGGCACGGTGCTCAAAGGCGAACTTGTGTGAAAAAACTGCGCACGCCGCTGTTTTTTGTAATTTTGTGGTATAATATTTTTATTATATAAATTGTTCCAATCAAAGGAGAATCATCATGGACGTTATCGACCTGTTTAAGAAAGCCGCCGCAGCCCTGCAGACTGACGCCCGTTACCTGGCGCTGGATGCCGCCCGCAAAGCCAACGATGCGGACGAGACCCTGCAGAACATGATCGGCGAGTTCAACCTGGCCCGTCTGGATCTGAACAACGAGATTGCCAAGGACGAGCGCGACGAAGCTAAGGTGGCCGAGCTGAATGCCAAGGTCAACCAGCTGTACACCGACATCATGAACAGCGAGAGCATGGTTGCCTACAACGAGGCCAAGGCTGAGGCAGAAGCTCTGATCGGTTACATCGATGCCATCATCAACACTGCGATGAACGGCGGCGATCCCATGACCGTACAGGAGCCCCAGGCCGGCTGCAGCGGCAGCTGCTCTTCCTGCTCCGGCTGCCACTAAAAGGCATTTGCCATAAAAGCGTTCGTGCGGCCCGGAGGGTGCTGAGTCCCAGTACTCTTTGGGCCGCACTCTTTCCCGTTTGAAAAAATGCAGAGGTGATAACCGTTGGCACAGCTTTCGCCCATGATGGCGCAATACTTTGAAATCAAAAAGAAGCATAAGGACGAGATCGTCTTTTTCCGGCTGGGCGATTTTTACGAGATGTTCTACGATGACGCAATTCTTGCGTCCAAGGAACTGGAGCTTACCCTCACCGGCCGGGACTGCGGGCAGGAGGAGCGCGCCCCCATGTGCGGCGTGCCCTTCCACAGCTACGAAAACTATGTGGCGAAGCTGATTGCAAAGGGGTACAAGGTTGCTATCTGCGAGCAGATGGAGGATCCCGCCACCGCCAAGGGTCTGGTCAAGCGGGATATTATCCGGGTGATCACGCCGGGTACCGTAATCGAAAGCAGCATGCTGCAGGACGACAAAAACAACTACATCGGCAGTGTATACTTAAAGAATGGGGGCATCGGCGTCTGCTTTGCGGACGTTTCCACCGGCAGCGCCCACACCACCGAGCTGGCGGGGGAGAAGCTCTCCACCCAGCTGATCGCGGAGTTGTGCCGTTACAATCCCAGTGAGCTGCTGTTCAACACGGCGCTTCTGGATTTCAAGGACGTGACCGCCTACATCAAGCAGCACATGACCTGCTCGGTGGAGCTGATGGAAGATGAGTGCTACGCCCCGGATGAAGTGGAGCGTCTGCTGACCGAGCAGTTCGGCACGGACTGGCCCAAGGCTACCGGACTTGGCAGGGAGGGCAATGCCCACGCGGCGCTGAGCGCGCTGCTGGGTTATCTGCACCGCACCCAGAAAAAGGGCGTGGAGCGGCTCAAGCTGGTGCACAGCTACGCCGAAGCCCAGTATATGCAGCTTTCTCCGGTGACCCGTGCTAATCTGGAGCTGACCGAGACCATGCGCGGCCGCGAAAAGCGGGGCACTCTGCTCTGGGTGCTGGACAAGACCCAGACTGCCATGGGCAAGCGCCTTCTGCGCAGCTGGCTGGAGCAGCCGCTGGTGAGCTCGGCGGCCATCAATCGTCGGCTCAACTGTGTGCAGGCCCTTTACAGCGAAAACATCCAGCGGGCCGAGCTGAGCGAGGCATTGTCCCATGTGTTCGATATGGAGCGTCTGATGACCCGCACGGTGTATGGCTCCGCCACCCCCAAGGAAATTTACGCGCTGGCCAGCACCTGCACCCAGCTGCCCCTGATCCGGGAACTGGCTTCCGGCTGCAGCTGTCCGGAGCTGGATGCGCTTGCGCAGCAGATCGATCCGCTGGAGGATATCCGGGACCGGATTTTTGCAGCACTGGAAGAGGAAACGCCTGCCACATTGAAGGATGGCGGCGTGATCAAGCAGGGTTACAGTGCAGAGGTGGACGAGCTGCGTGACATTGTGCATGGCGGCAAGGGCTATCTTTCCCAGCTGGAAGCCCGCATGAAAGAGGAGACCGGCATCCGCACCCTGAAGGTGGGCTACAACCGGGTGTTCGGCTATTATCTGGAAGTCAGCAAATCCTTCACCGACCAGGTGCCAGAGAACTTTATCCGCAAGCAGACTCTGGCCAACGCGGAACGCTACATCACCGAGGAATTAAAACAGCTGGAAAGCAAAATCCTCGGTGCCAGCGAGCGGCTTCTGGCGCTGGAGCGGCAGCTGTTTGAGGATCTGTTGAAGGACCTCTCCGCTCAGATTCTGCGGGTGCAGAACACGGCCTCCGCCCTTGCGCAGCTGGATGTGCTTACTGCACTGGCTCAGGTGGCGGTGAACAACAACTATGTGCGTCCGGTTGTGGATGACGGCGACGAGCTGGTCATTACCGAAGGCCGTCATCCGGTTATTGAGCAGATGCTCAAGGGCAGTCTGTTTGTGCCCAATAACACTCTGCTGGACTGCGGCGAAAACAGTATGCTTATCATCACCGGCCCCAACATGGCCGGTAAATCCACCTATATGCGCCAGAATGCGCTGATCACCCTGATGGCCCAGATCGGCAGCTTTGTCCCGGCACAGGAGTGTCGGGTGGGTGTGGTGGATGCCATCTTCACCCGCGTGGGCGCGTCGGACGATCTGGCGGCCGGGCAGTCCACCTTCATGGTGGAGATGACCGAGGTGGCTGAAATTCTTCAATACGCCACCAAACGCAGTCTGGTGATTCTGGACGAAATCGGCCGCGGCACCTCCACCTTCGACGGCATGAGCATTGCCCGGGCAGTGGTGGAGCATATTGCCAGCCAGATCGGCTGCAAAACCCTGTTTGCTACCCACTATCATGAATTGACTGAGCTGGAAAATACCCTGGACTGCGTGAAAAACTATAACATTGCAGTGAAAAAGCGGGGCGACGACATCACCTTCCTGCGGCGCATTGTGCGCGGCCCGGCCGATGACAGCTACGGCATTCAGGTAGCAAAGCTCGCTGGTCTGCCGGACAGTGTGACCAAGCGGGCCAAGGAGGTATTGCGCGCGCTGGAAGCGGCAGCACCCAAAAAGCAGCAGGTGGAGCAGCTGGACTTCGGCGTTGTGGAAGAGATGAGCAGCCCGGCCCTGCCCAGCGAGATTCTGGACAAGCTGCGGGATACCGATCTGAATACGCTGACCGGTATTGAGGGACTGCAATTCCTGTGTGAAATCAAAAACGCGCTGCAATAAGGCAGCACTTTCAGGGAGGTGACCGAATTTGGCGGTCATACATATTCTGGACAAGCATACCGCGGAGCTGATCGCCGCCGGTGAGGTGGTGGAACGGCCTGCTTCTGTGGTGAAGGAACTGCTGGAAAATTCCATCGATGCCGGTGCCACAAAGGTGGCGGTCACCATTGAACGGGGTGGTGTTTCGCTGATTCAGGTGGCAGACAATGGCAGCGGCATTGAGGCGGAGTATATCTCCACTGCGTTTATCCGCCATGCCACCAGCAAGATCCAGACCCAGGAGGATCTGGAAAGCATCCACACTTTGGGTTTCCGCGGCGAGGCACTGGCGTCCATTGCCAGTGTGGCCCGGGTGGAGGTGCTCACCCGCACTGAGCCGGATGAGTTTGCCTGCTGCTACCGCATTGAGGGCGGGGAAGAGCTGGGTATGGAACCTGGGGCGCGCCCCATCGGAACCACCATCTCGGTACGGGATCTTTTTTACAATACACCCGCCCGGATGAAATTTTTAAAGAAGGATTCCAGCGAGGGCACCTTTGTGGGCGAGACGGTTAGCCGGATTGCCCTTTCTCACCCTGAGGTGAGCGTGTCTTTTATCCGTGAAGGGAAACTGCTTTACAAGACTCCCGGCGATGGAGACCTGCGCAGCGCGGTCTATGCAGTGCTCGGTAAGGAATTCGCCCGGGATCTTCTGTCGGTCAAAACCAGCATGGGCAACTATTCCATGTCCGGTCTGATTACCCCGCCGCGGGCCTGCCGGGCAAGCCGGGGCATGCAGTTCTTTTTCATCAACGGGCGATTTGTAAAGAACCGTACCATGATGGCCGCCATGGAGAACGCCTACCGGGGAACCCTGATGCAGGGCAAGTTTCCGGGCTGTGTGTTAATGCTGGATATGCCGGCACAGCTGGTGGATGTGAACGTTCATCCCGCCAAAACCGAGGTGCGCTTCGCCCGGGAAAACGATGTGTTCGACGCGGTTTATGGTGCGGTGAAAAATGCGCTGGGCCAGCCCGGCAGCGGGGAGCAGCAGTTCCAGTTTGCTGTGGGCAAAACACCCGAGCAGGAACCGGTTAAGCGGCCTGCGGCACAGCCGGAAGCGACGAAAAAGCCGCTCAACTTCACTGTAAAGCAAGATGACTTTACAGTGAAAACAGAGCCCCGAAAGGCTGAAATCAGTGAAATCTGGCGGGTTTCTCCCAAAAAAGAGGAGCCGCTGGAGCCCATTGTTACGGTTCCGGACGAAGAGGATGTTCCACGCATTTCCCGCAACTGGCAAAATGGGCAAAATTCCTTTGCTGCCCCGGTGGGAGAGGGCCTTCGCTCGGAACCGGTTCCACTGGCAAAGTATTCCGAACCGGAGAAGAAGTTTGCCGGGCAGTGGGCGATGCCTGCGGTGCAGCCCGCGCCGCAGCCGGGACCCGTGGTAATCGAAGAGCAGACTGCCGAACAGACGAAGCTGACGGAACCAACGCCACAGGCGGAGCCTTTGCAGCAGACAATGGAGCCGGAGCAGACCAGCCAGCCGCTGCAGTATGTGGGCGAGGTGTTCAAAACCTACATCATCACCCAGCGTGGGCAGGAGATGTGTCTGATTGACAAGCACGCGGCTCACGAGCGCATCCTCTATGAGCGGTTGGCTGCGGATTACGGAAAAGTGAGCAGTCAGATGCTGCTGGCCCCGGTTACGGTAAACCTTTCCGCCGAAGAGAAGAACGCCATTCTGGAACATGAATCTCTTTTGCGGGATGCAGGTGTGGAGACCGAGGACTTCGGCGGCAGCACGGTGCTGGTTCGCTCGGTTCCGGCCGATGTGGAGACCCCGGACGTGGAGGGCCTGATCTGCGAGCTGGCTGCAAAGCTGGCCCGGGGCAGCCGGGATGCACTGAGCGAAAAGACCGAGTGGGTGCTGCATTCCATTGCCTGCAGGGCCGCCATCAAGGCAGGCGACCGCACCGCCAGTGCCGAACTGATGCATCTGGCGCAGGATATTCTGGATGGCAAGGTGCCGCCCTTCTGCCCCCACGGCAGACCGGTGGTGCTGAAATTGACAAAGAAGGAGCTGGAAAAACAGTTTGGGCGGATCGGATAAACCAAAAGTTCTGGCCATCGGCGGGCCCACAGCTTCCGGCAAGACTTCTTTGTCGGTGACGCTGGCCAAACGGCTGAACGGTGAGGTGGTCTGTGTGGACTCCATGCAGATCTACCGCGGGCTGGATGTGGGCACCGCAAAGGTGACCGAAGAAGAAATGCAGGGAGTGCCCCATCATCTGGTGGGGTTCCTCGCGCCGGAAGAGACGTTCAGTGTGGCGGATTTTGTGGCCCTTGCAGACCGCTGCATCCGCGACATCAGCGCCCGGGGGAAATTGCCGGTGCTGGTGGGCGGAACGGGGCTTTATATGGAAAGCCTGTTGAGTGGAGTTCGTTTTGCTGAACAGAAAACCGACCCGGCCGTGCGCAGGCAGCTGGAGGAGCAGGCGGCCCAGCTGGGGGCCGATGCCATGCACGAAAAACTGGCGCAGATCGACCCGGAGTACGCGGCCACGGTTCACCCCAACAATGTGGGGCGGGTGCTGCGGGCGCTGGAGCTGTTCCAGATCACCGGTGTTACCATGACCCGGCAGCGGGCAGAATCAAAACCGAGCGAGCCACCCTACGACAGTCTGTTATTTTGCATCGGCTTTGAGGACCGAAGCGTTTTGTATCAGCGGATTGACCGCCGGGTGGATCTGATGCTGGAGCAGGGAATTCTGAGGGAGGCCCGGCTGGTCTATGATCATCGTGATACCTACCATACGGCTGCTCAGGCCATCGGCTATAAGGAATTCTTTCCGTATTTCTGCGGAGAAAGCCCGCTGGAGCCCTGTGTGGACAAGCTCAAACAGGCTTCCCGAAATTATGCAAAGCGGCAGCTCACCTGGTTTCGCCGTATGCCCCAGACCCTTTGGCTGGATGGAATTCAGGGCAATCTGGAGGCGCAGGCACTTGCCCATATTCACGCGCACTGGCCGCAAGTGGAGCCTGGTGTGTGTGAACCACTGAATCCATAAAACAGGGGCAGCCATCAGGCGGCTCTGACCCAAATCTATTGCAACAGGAGGAGCGAAGCATGCGAAGCTCCAAGCAAAAAATCATCACGGCAATCGTTCTGGCGATTCTCGTAGTGCCGGCGGTCTATCTGGGGGTTCAATTGTTTGCCATTCTGAACCGGCCCTACCGCACCGAAACGGCGGTGGAATATGTCATGTCCGACAGCGTCTTTGCAGACGGTTATGTGGTGTTCGATCAGGCTCCCGTGGAAGGCAGCGGGGATCTGGGTTATCTGGTGGAAAACGGCGAACGGGTTGCCTCCGGAACTGCAGTAGCGGAAGTTTACACCAGCACGGAACAGGCCCAGAGCCGCCGGCAGCTGAAGGAGATCGAGACCCAGCTCAGCCTGCTGGAAAAGTCTGAAAATACCAGCGGTACCGATGTGGACATGCTCTATAAGCAGCAGCAGAATGCACTGTATGACCTGCTGGACTGTATCGATATGCAGGCTTACGATCAGGTCGGTGAGGCCGGTAACCAGTATTTGCTGGCAGCCAACAAGATTCAGATCATGACTGGCGCCGTAAGCAATTTTGCACAGGCCAAACAGGAGCTGCAAACTCTGAAGGATCAGGTGCAGGCCCAGCTGGGGCAGCCTGCAACCATCTCGGCCCCGGTGGGCGGCTATTTTGTGGCGGCCGATTCGGCAGATATACTCTCGCTGACCCGGGAAGATCTGGATGCAATGGACGCGACTACTCTGGCGCAGTCGCTTCAGAATGGTGACGGGGTTCAGCCGCTGGAAGGCGCAGGCAAGATCGTGACCAGCTATACCTGGTATTTCTATGGAACCTGCAGCCTGGAAGAGGGCAAGAAGTTCCAGAATGCTTCCAGTGTGGAAATCAGCTTTCCCGGTGTGGCGGAAAAAACTCTGCCGGCAACAGTGGAATCCATTGAGCTGGACGAGGAGCAGGGGCTTGCCAAATTTGTGCTGCACTGCGAATACATTGGCGCGGATGTGCTGGGGCTCTCGCTGGAAGAAGCCAAAATTGATTTTGAATCCTATGAGGGGCTCCGGGTGGACGCGGATGCACTTCACATTGTGGACGGCGAAAAGGGCGTTTATGTGAAGTACGGAAATCTGGCCCGCTGGCGAAAAATTCAGATCGTTTATCAGAATGAGGAATATCTGCTGGTGTCGGAGGACGGAAAGGTTGGTACCGACAATGAGCTGCGTATGTTTGACGAAGTGATTGTGGAAGGCACCGATCTGAAGGATGGAAAAATCCTGAGCTGATTCCGAGGAAAATTTGTGGCGGCAGGCAAAAAAATGATTTTTGTTTGTTGACAGGCTACTGAAAAACAGCGATAATATATACTAACTGATTCTATATTTTTCTTGCATGAAAAAGGGCAATCTTATCAATGCACATTGGAAGGAGCAATGAAAGATGTTTGATAAAGTGAAGAGCATGCTGGGCGTGGGCGATGACGCCGACGACGATTACTACGATACCGACGATATGTTTATTAACCCCTCCCGCGGCGGTGCCGCTCCGGAGGAGGATTATCCGCCGGAGAATACCGGTAAGCGGAATAAAGTGGTGAACATCAACGCCACCACGCAGCTGCAGGTGGTTCTGGTCAAGCCCGAGCGGTTTGACGATGCCAGCACCGTGGCAGATCATCTGAACGCAAAGCGTACCGTTGTGCTGAATCTGGAATCCACCAACAAAGAGGTTTCCCGCCGTCTGGTGGACTTTCTGTCCGGTGTTGCCTATGCGAACAATGGTCAGATGAAGCGTGTTGCCAACAGCACCTTCATCATCACTCCCTATAATGTGGATATCATGGGCGATCTGCTGGACGAGCTGGAGAGCAATGGCGTATTCTTCTGATCCGGTTGCCCAGAGGGGCTTTGTTCCGCCTCAGAATGATCAGGAGCGGCTGCTGATGCGGCGGGTCCTGGATCTGTGCGCCATCGCCATGAACCGGGGTATTGCGCGCTACAGCTCTTTTTTGAGCGATCGCGAGCAGACGCTGGCGCTGGCAGCCCTGAACAGGGAAGGCTGTGAGGAATATTCCTTTGATGGAGGCTATCCGTTTGCAGAACGCAGAGTACTGTGTATCGAGCCTGCGGGGGCCTGCGGCTTTTCGCCCATTGCCTGTATTCGGATGGAATGCCTTCATGTACAGGACATGCCTGGGCATAAGGACTATCTGGGGGCGGTTCTGGGCCTTGGTCTGGATCGTTCCAGCATTGGTGATATCGTGCTGGATCCCAATGCTCCGGGTACGGCCTATGTGTTTGCACTGGAGCCGGCGGCAGAGCTGATTTGCAGTGAGCTGACCGGTGTGGGGCGCTGCTCTGTTCACACCGAGCGGTTTTATGACCAGATCCCGGTGCAGGAGCCGGAGCGGGCCCGGCAGAGCGCCACGGTTTCCTCCCTTCGGGCGGATGCCGTTCTGGCAGCGATGCTGCGGTGCAGCCGCGGTCAGGCGTCAGACCTTGTGCGCGGCGGCCGACTGGAGATCAACCATGTGGCCGTGAGCAATCCGCATACGCCGGTGTATCAGGGAGATCTGTTCACCGTGCGGGGAAGCGGACGCTTTCGTCTGGAGGAAATTGGCGGAAAAAGCAAAAAGGATCGCCAGTTCATTACATTTTTTCAATATTGATACCAGAAGCACTGGAGGAATTAAATTATGATCTCACCGCAGGAAATCCGCAGCGTCACATTCGACAAGGTTATGCGTGGATATCGGCCGGAGGATGTGGACGCATTTTTGCAGCAGGTAGCTCAGGATATGGAGCAGCTGGCCGCGGACAACGCCGACAAGGAAAAGAAACTGTATATCCTTGCGGAGAAGATCGAAGAGTATCGCCGCGATGAAGATAACCTGAAAACGGCTCTTCTGAATGCGCAACGTATGGGCGAAAGCGTGATTCGGGAAGCAAAGCAGAAGGCGGAATCTCTGCTGCGCGAAGCCGGTATTCGTGCCGACACCCTGACCCGGGTGGCGCAGGAGCAGAGCGAAGAACAGCAGCAGGAGCTGGAGCGGGTCAAGGCGGAAGTGGCCCACTTTAAGAATACTCTTCTGGCGATGTACAAGCAGCACATTGAACTGATCAGCGGGCTGCCTGGCGATGAAGAGGTTGAAGAGCCTGCTCCTGTGGAAGAGCCTGTTGTGGAATCGGTTCAGGAGGCAGAACAGCCTCAGGTTGAGGAACAGTCTGCTCCGGAAACTCCCGCTATGGAGGAGCCGAAGGAGGAGACCATGCAGTTCCCGGATCTGTCTGAACTGTATGGGGAGCAGAATTCCGAGCAGTCCGGCAATATGCTGGACACGGTGGAGGAATTCTTTGAGGAGGATTTCTCCGCACAGACCTTCAGCCCGGAACATGCCGAGGAGCCCAAACAGGCGGAGCAGCCGGAGCAGATTCCGGCCTTCCAGGGCTTCAAGGGAATCCAGTTTACCGATTGATTGGCATAAAAAGCTTGAAAAGGCGGCGTTTTGAAAAAGGCGCCGCCTTTGCTGCGAATCGGAAGATTAAAGGAGAACATTGGTTTTGACAACTGTATTGATTACTGCCGCTGTGGTGGCTCTGCTTGTGATTCTGGATCAGGCTGTAAAGCTTTGGGCAACGGCTGTGCTCGCACCGGTGGGGGCGATGCCGCTCATTCCCGGGGTGGTGGAGCTGCGTTATTATCTGAATGACGGCGCAGCCTTCAGCAGCTTCAGTGGCCAGCAGATTTTTCTGATTGCATTCACAAGTGTGGCGATGTTGGCCATTGCGGCCTATCTGCTGATCAAACGCCCGGCACGGAAACTGGAGTACTGGGCCTGGGTGCTGGTTCTGGCAGGTGGAATCGGCAACTGGATCGACCGGGTGTTCAATCACCAGGTAGTGGACTACATCAATTTTCTGTTTATCCGCTTTGCGATCTTTAACCTGGCAGACGTATTGGTTTGCACGGGAATCGGCCTGCTTGTCCTGAACCTGATTCTGGAAGAGCTGGCTGCCAAAAAGAAGGCTTCTGGAGAAAAAACGGATGGAACGATTTGAATTTGTGGTGCAGCCTGAGCAGGCGGGTGAGCGGCTTGACCGGTTTCTGGCTGCCCAAACCGGGCTTTCCCGCAGCGCCCTGCAGCAGCTGATGGAGCAGGGCGGAGTGCTTTACGCTGGCAAGTCTGCCGCGAAAAATCAGAAAATCCAGCCCGGGATCACCATCTGTGTGGAGGTTCCCGACGCCCAGCCGCTGGATGCAGTTCCTCAAAACATCCCGGTGGATATTGTTTATGAGGATGAACATCTTCTGGTGGTGAACAAGCCCAAGGGGATGGTGGTGCATCCTGCGCCGGGCAACCCGGATGGAACACTGGTTAACGCGTTGCTATACCATTGTGCGGGGCGGCTGTCCAGCATTGGGGGCGTGGTTCGCCCCGGCATTGTTCACCGCATCGACAAGGACACCAGTGGCCTTCTGGTGGTGGCGAAGGACGATGTGACCCATACCGGTCTGTCTGAGCAAATGGCGGTGCACAGCATCAACCGGGTTTATCAGACGGTGGTATATGGCGGGTTTGCGCAGGATGAAGGCTTTGTGGAAGCGCCCATTGGCCGCCACAAAACAGACCGGAAGAAGATGGCGGTCACCGAGCAGAATTCCAAGTACGCCTACACTGCCTACCATGTGCTGGGGCGTTATCAGGGGTTCAGCCATCTGGAATGCCGTCTGAAAACCGGGCGTACCCATCAGATCCGGGTGCACATGGCAAGCATTGGCCATCCGGTGGCGGGTGACCCGGTTTATGGGCCCAAAAATGTGATCAAGAGCCTGCAGGGGCAGTGCCTGCATGCAAAAACCCTGGGCTTTGTGCATCCGATTACCGGGCAATATCTGGAATTCGACAGTGAGCTGCCGGAGTATTTCACCCGGTTCCTGCGCTCGCTGGGAAAGGAGCAGGAAGAATGGAATCGCTGAAAAAGCACCTTGTAGTATGTGATATGGATAACACCCTGCTCACGGCCAGAGAAGGCATTCCGGCCTGCAATCTGGCGGCGATCCGGTTGTTTATGGCCATGGGCGGCCGCTTTACGGTGGCTACCGGCCGGCCGCCGGAATCGATCCGTGCAGCGCTTCAGGGGCTGGAACTTTCCTGCCCGGCTATTGCATGCGGCGGTTCTGTGTTGTATGATATTCACGCGGACGAAGCGGTGGATCTGCATTTCCTGAATGAGGAGTCTGCCCGGCAGGCCATTGAAGAAGCAATGGCGGCCTTCCCGGATCTGGGTGTGGAAATTATGGTGGAGGAAGGCCGCCCCTATGTGGTGCGTGCCAACCAGTATACCACTGCTCACATGAAGGATGAGAAGATGGGGTGTGTACTCTGCCCGCTGGAGCAGGTGCCGCCCAATTGGGCCAAGGTTGTTTTTGCGGCACATCCTGCCGCGTTGTTCAAGGTACAGCAGTATTTTGCAGACAAGACCTACCCCGGGCTGCAGTTTGTGCCCACGAATTTTATCTATTTCGAAATCATGCCGGAGCATGTTTCGAAAGCGTCCGCACTGAAAGAGCTTTGCCGCAGGGAACTCATCCCTATGGAATATACCGTCGTGATCGGGGATTATTTCAACGATTTGGAGCTGATGGCTGCCGCCGGATATGCGGTGGCCGTGGGCAATGCACCGCCGGAGGTGCAGAATGCAGCCGATGAGGTGGTTGCACGCTGCACAGATGGCGGTGTGGGAGAGTACCTGTATGCATTGGTGAAAAAACATGAGGGAAAACAACGGGAGGAACAGCATGGATAAACAGACGATGAACCACCTGAAGCGAATGGCGAATCAGGTCCGGCAGGATGTTCTGAGTGAGGTATACGAGGCCGCTTCCGGCCATCCGGGTGGCTCGCTCTCAGTGGCCGATACCCTGACCTATCTCTATGAGGTACAGATGCGGGTGAATCCCAAAAACCCTTCCTGGGAGCAGCGGGATCGGCTGGTGCTTTCCAAGGGACACACCTGCCCGGCACTTTATTCTGTGCTGGCTCAGAAGGGCTTCTTTGACCGGGAAGAGCTGAAGAAGTTCCGTCATCTGGGCGCAATGCTTCAGGGTCATCCGGATATGAAGGGAACTCCCGGTGTGGATATGAGCACCGGCAGCCTGGGGCAGGGCATCTCTGCTGCTGTGGGCATGGCGCTTGCAGCAAAGACCCAGGGCGCTGACTGGCGCGTGTTCACTGTGCTGGGCGACGGCGAGCTGCAGGAAGGCCAGGTGTGGGAGGCTGCCATGTTTGCGGCTCATCACAAGCTGGACAACCTGATTGCTGTGGTGGATAACAACAACCTGCAGATCGACGGTAACGTGAGCGATGTTTGCTCGGTTTATCCCATCGATGAGAAATTCCGTGCCTTTGGCTGGGAAGTGTTTGCCGCAGATGCCCATGACTTCGAGAGCCTGGATGCTGCCTTCACTGCAGCACGTCAGGTAAAAGGCAAGCCCAGTGTGATTGTACAGAAGTCGGTAAAGGGCAAGGGCGTATCCTTTATGGAGAATCAGGCCGGCTGGCATGGCAAGGCCCCCAATCAGCAGCAGTATGAACAGGCCATGGAAGAGCTCCGCGCTGCGGCGACCGAACTGGAGGTATAAAAACGATGATGCAGACTAAACCGATCGCTACCCGTGAGAGCTATGGCCGTACTCTGGCGCAGCTGGGCGCGGAGAATGACAAGATTGTAGTTCTGGACGCCGATCTGGCGGAATCCACCAAGACCTGTATGTTCCAGGAGAAATTCCCCGAACGCCATTTCGACTGCGGCATCGCAGAGGCCAACATGGTTTCCATTGCGGCCGGCATGGCTGCTGCGGGAATGATCCCCTTTGTTTCCAGCTTTGCCATGTTTGCCACCGGACGTGCCTATGAGCAGATCCGCAACTCGGTAGGCTACCCCCATCTGAATGTGAAGATCTGTGCCAGCCACGCGGGCATTTCCGTAGGTGAGGACGGCGCGACCCATCAGTGCGTGGAGGATATTGCCCTGATGCGCGGTATTCCCGGCATGGTTGTGGTAAATCCTGCTGACGATACCGAAGCCTGCCAGGCCGTGCGTGCATTGGCAGAGTATTATGGCCCTGCTTATCTGCGCCTGGGCCGTCTGGCAGTTCCTGTGGTCAATGACCCGGAAAGCTATCACTTCGAGCTGGGTCGTGCAGTTACCCTGCGCGAAGGCAAGGATGCAACTGTTATTGCCACCGGTCTGATGGTTGCCCGTGCGCTGGAGGCGGCAGAACAGCTGGCCCAGGAAGGCGTGCAGGTTCGCGTGGTGAACATGCACACCATCAAGCCTCTGGATGTGCAGGCTGTGGTGAATGCTGCCAACGAGACCGGCTGTATCGTAACCGCTGAAGAGCACAGCGTGATCGGCGGCCTTTACAGCGCAGTCTGCGAGGCAATGGTTGGGGAAGGTGTTTCCTGCCCGGTTGCTCCTGTGGCAATTATGGATGCGTTTGGCCAGTCCGGCCCCGCAAACGCTCTGCTGGAATATTATGGTCTTACTGTTTCCGCAATCGCGCAGAAGGTGCGCGACTGCCTGGCACGCTGATCAGATTGATTGAATGAAAATCTCCCGTTTCGCATTTTGTCGAAGCGGGAGATTTTTGTATATCTTTACAAACAATGGCAGGGTTTTGTGCTATAATAGAAAAAAACCGTGTTCGGACAAAAGGGGTCGGAATACGGCCGAACAGGGAAGGATGCAGAACGGGATGAGGAAGGAGCGAAATACCGGGAAGGTATTACTGTGCTGTGCGGCAGCACTGCTGTTATTGCTGACGGGGGCGCTCTGGTTCAGCGTACCGTTCTGGCAGCCGGGGTATCGAACCGTTGCATCCGAGCCTTTTGATGCACATCAGATGGAGATGGTCGGATTGAACTCGGCCGGGATCGACGCTCTGCGTTCGCTTCCCGGTGTGGGGGAGAAAAAGGCCCGGGCGATTCTGGAATATCGGGAAGTTCATGGGCCGTTTTCCAGTTTGGATGAACTGGAGCAGGTCGACGGAATATCCACAAAAAGCATCGAGGAATGGCGTTCCAGGCTTTACATCGAAGCAGATGAGATGCAAAAAGAGGAGAGATAGATCGTGATGACACAAAACAACATCTACATCAACCGCGAGCTCAGCTGGCTTGATTTCAATAAGCGTGTGCTGGCGTTGAGCAAGGACAAGACGGTTCCTCTTGCGGAACAGATGAAGTTTGCGGCAATTTACGGCAGCAATCTGGATGAGTTTTTTATGGTTCGTGTGGGTTCGCTGTATGACCGCACGCTGCTGAAAAATGAGATTACCGAAAACAAGACCAACATGACGGCAGCTCAGCAACTGGCAGCGATTATGCCCAAAACGGCCCTGCTGCAGGATCAGTGCGACAAATACGTGGCAAAGCTGCGGGATAATCTGGCTCAGATCGGGTATCGAAAGATTGATTTTGAGAAGCTGGACAAAGAGGACGAAAAATTCTGGAAAAAGTATTTCCAGAGCGAGCTGTTTCCTGTGCTGTCTCCGCAGATTATCGATCATCGGCACCCGTTCCCGTTCCTGCGCAATCAGGAAATTTACTTGTGTGCCACACTGAAGGCGAAAGGCGATGCGAATCTGTCCTTTGGCCTGATTCCCATTGGCAGCCAGTTTGAGCGTGTGCTGTACCTGAAGAAGGACGATGCGCTGTACTACGGCCTGGTGGAAGAGCTGATCTACCACTATGCGGAGCTGGTTTTCCCGATCCTTCAGAAAAAGTGCCTGTTCCGGGTAACCCGAAACGCAGATATCGATGTGAAGGAGGGCATGTTCGATCAGGATATTGACTACCGGCAGGTTATGAGCGAGCTGCTGAAGAAGCGCCGTAAGCTGGCCGCAGTTCGCATCCAGTTCTGGAATCAGCCCCCGCAGGAAGTGAAAAACTACCTGTGCGAAAAACTGGTTCTGCCTGCGCAGCAGTGCTTCAACCAGAGCAGCCCTCTGGATCTTTCCTACTGCTTTAAGCTCACAGCCCGGCTGCAGAATGAAGGCCACAGCGAGCTGTTCTATGCTCCGGCAAAGCCGATGCAGGCACCTCATGGCTATAAGCTGGGCGAGGCAGTGCAGAAAAATGATGTGTTGATTGCCTACCCCTATCAGAGCATGCGCCCCTTCATCAAGATGCTGATGGCGGCGGCCTTTGATCCGGAGGTTATCTCCATCAAGATGACTCTGTATCGTATGGCGCGGGATTCCCAGATTGTGCAGGCCCTGATTGCCGCGGCGGAAAATGGCAAAGAGGTCGTAGCGGTGGTGGAGCTGCGTGCCCGTTTTGATGAGCAGAACAACATTGACTGGTCCAAACAGCTGGAAGAGGCCGGCTGTACGGTGCTGTACGGTCTGGATGACTACAAGGTTCATTCCAAGCTGACCCTGATTACCCGCCGTACCAAGGACGGTTATCGTTACACCACCCAGATCGGTACCGGCAACTACAACGAAAAGACCAGTGAGCAGTATACCGATCTTTCCTATGTGACCACCCGCACGGAAATTGGTGAAGAAGCATCGGTTGTGTTCAACAACCTGGCGGTAGAACGGCTCACAAACAATACCAAATATCTGCTGGTGGCTCCGCTGTGCTTTAAGAGCGTTCTGCTGGAGGAGATGGATCGGGAGATTCAGAAGGCCAAGGAGGGTAAGCCTGCACGCATTATCCTGAAGAATAACTCGGTCAGCGATAAAAACGTGATCGAAAAGCTGTCCGAGGCGTCCTGTGCAGGCGTTTCGGTAGATATGATCGTGCGTGGCATCTGCTGCGTGACCGCCGGGGTACCCGGCAGCACAGACAATCTGCGAATCCGGAGCATTGTGGGGCGGTATCTGGAGCACTCCCGTATCTACTGCTTTGGCGACGGTGACGACATGCGTGTCTATATTGCTTCCGGCGACTTCCTCACCCGCAATACCGAACGCCGGGTAGAGGTTGGCTTGAAGGTGCCGGATCGGGCACTGGCTAACAAGCTGCGCCAGATTCTGGAGCTTCAGTTGAGCGACAATGTAAATGCCCGGGAGATGAAGCCGGATGGAAGCTATTCCAAGGTAAAGGCAGAGCCGGGTGCCCCCCGCGTGGACAGCCAGATGGCCCTGTATGATCTGTTCCGGGATAGCTTTGTACTGCCGGTAGCTCCGACAGTGCAGGCACCTGCGCTGAAAACCGGTCTGCTGCAAAAGATCGCCAACCTTCTGCATGGCAAGAAGTAAAATAACATTTCATTCCCCCGTCGGGATGCGCTTGCATCCGGGCGGGGGATTTTTTTGCAGAGAAGAGGGCTATCCCGGCGGGAAATGGAATAGAAATGCAATAGTGTTCTTGCCGCAGAAAAAAGGAGGATCGCCCATGTGGAATGTGGAAACAAACGAGACAATGTCCCCGGTGCTTGCCAGCCGACAGGAAGTAGAGCAGCTGCTACGCCCGCCGATTCAGAGGCAGAACCCGGAACGGAAGAATCCGGTTCTTACGTTACAGATTTTGATCTGTGGTCTGATTTTGCTTTGTGTTGTTGCCGTCCGCACGATTTCGCCACCCCTCTATGAGACGTTTCAGGCCGGTTACCGGCAGCTGCGCTATCAGGGAATTGCTCTGTCCGGAGAGGAGGAGCTGGTGAAATTTGCAAGTGCAGCAGTTCGGGATTTGAGTGTACAGGCCATGGAGACAATGCAACGACTTTCCGGGGAAAATACACTGACTTTAGGGTATGGCGCTGGGGGATGGAGCCGCCGGGCAGCACCGGAAGGGAGCTCTCTGGAAACGTTGGTGCCAGGAAATACGCTTTCTCTGCCCGTTCGCGGGTATACCGTCACATCCGATTATGGCTGGCGCAGTGACCCTTTTACCGGAAAGGCAGATTTTCACACCGGAATTGATCTGGCGGTGGCAGAGGGAACCGGCATTCACCCGGCATGGAGTGGTATTGTACAGAAGAGCGCATGGAATGCCTCTTATGGGAATTATGTACAGGTTCTTCACGAAAATGGTCTGGTAACCCGCTATTGCCACATGCAGTATATTTTTGTGCGGCAGGGGCAGCGGGTAACTCTGGATGATGTGTTGGGTACCGTGGGGCAGACCGGGGCGGCCACCGGCCCGCATCTGCATTTTGAATTGTTCTGCAATGATGTGCGCTACGATCCCGCAAAGGCACTGGAGGCAGGCGTTTGATCCGGCTGCGACAGCCGGAATTGATGCTGCTGGGCCTGTGGTTTGGACTGACGCACGATCATCTGGGAATTCTGCGAATCAGCCTCCTGTGTTCACTGCTTCACGAGAGCGGGCATATTGCGGCGTGGATCCTTTTCACCGGGATGCTTCCGGTGCTGGAGCTTTCGCCCGGTGGAATCGGACTGTGTTTGGGTACTGTGCAGCTTTCTCCCCGGAGAGAAGGAATCCTTGCCGCAGCAGGCCCGGCGGTCAACCTGATGGCAGCAGGGGCAGCATACCTGTGGATGCAGCAAAGTGCCAGTTACTGGGGGTGGTTCTTTTGGGGAACCAACCTTCTGGTGGGTGGATTTAACCTGCTTCCGGTGGGGCCACTGGACGGCAAACGAATCTGGAATAATTTCTTTGGCGGATAAATTGCATTTCCCGCGCAAATCGGTTACAATGAACTGTAACATTCAAATTGCAAAGGAATGAAGCAAGTGTTTGATCCGAAATTAAAGGAGGCCCTGGCCCGGGTGCAGAAGCCCGGCCGCTATACCGGCGGTGAGCCCGGGTGCATCATAAAAAACAAGGAAGACGTGGATCTCCGGTTTGCGTTCTGCTTTCCGGATACCTATGAGGTGGGCATGTCCTTTCTGGGCATGAAGATCCTGTATGAACTGCTGAACGAGCGCCCCAACTGGTGGTGTGAGCGTGCCTTTATGCCCTGGCTGGATATGAAGCAGGAGATGGAGCGTCTGCACATCCCCACTTATGCGCTGGAAAGCAAGGACCCGTTGACGGCGTTCGATATTGTGGGCTTTACCCTGCAATACGAGCTGTCCTACACCAACATTCTGGCCATGCTGGATCTGGCGGGAATTCCGCTGTACAGCAAGGACCGGGACGAAAGCTGGCCTTTGGTGGTAGCCGGCGGCCCCTGTGTGTGCAACGCCGAGCCCATTGCCGACTTCATTGACATGATGATGCTGGGCGAGGGTGAGCTGCAGCTGCCCGAGGTGTGTGCCACTGTGGAGCAGGCCAAGAAGGAAGGCGTCAGCAAGAAGGAACTGCTGCGTCGTCTGGCCAGGATCGAAGGCTGCTATGTGCCGTCCTTCTACGATGTGAGCTACAAAGAGGATGGCCGCATTCAGGCCATCACCCCTAACGAGGACTGCGCCCCGGCGGTGATTCACAAGGCAATCATCAAGGATATGAATACCCAGAAGCTGCCCACCAATTTCGTGGTGCCCATGGTGGGTGCGGTGCATGATCGCGCCCAGATCGAAGTGCTGCGCGGCTGTGTGCGCGGTTGCCGTTTCTGCCAGGCAGGTTTCATCTACCGGCCCATGCGCCAGCGTGATGCTCAGCTGCTGAACCGTGCCGCGCAGGATCTGTGCGCCAACACCGGTTATGAGGAGATCAGCCTGACCAGTCTGTCCACCTCGGACCACAGCCAGCTGGAGACCCTGCTGGATGATATGGCCCCTTGGACGGAAAAGGAGCATGTGAGCATTTCGCTGCCCTCGCTGCGCATTGACAACTTCACCGAAAGCCTGATCGAAAAGACCACCAAGGTGCGCAAGAGCGGCCTGACCTTCGCTCCGGAGGCGGGTACACAGCGCCTGCGGGATGTAATCAATAAAAACATCACCTGGGACGAGATCGAAAAAACCTGCACGCTGGCCTTTAACGCAGGCTACACTTCGGTGAAGCTGTACTTTATGATGGGTCTGCCTACCGAGACGCTGGAGGACATTGAGGGCATCGCCAAGACTGCTCAGCAGATCGTGGAGCTGTATTACGCCAACCCCAACAAGCCCAAGGGCCGCGGTGTTCAGGTGACCATCAGCTGTGCCTGCTTTGTGCCCAAGCCTCACACTCCCTTCCAGTTTGTTCCTCAGGACACTGAACAGATGCTGCGGGAAAAGCAGCAGCACCTGCTACACAGCGTTCACAGCAAGAAGATTCATGTGAACTATCACGACAGCAAGACCAGTTTCCTGGAAGCGGTATTTGCCAAGGGCGACCGCCGACTGGCTCCTGTGATCGAGGCTGCCTATCGCAAGGGCTGCTTCTTCGACGGCTGGGACGAGTGCTTCCAGTACGATACCTGGCTGGAGACCTTCCGGGAATTCAATATGGACACCGCTTTTTATGCCAACCGGTTCATTGAACTGGACGAGCTTACACCCTGGAGTCATCTGGATTACGGTGTAAGCCATGAGTTCCTGGTACGGGAATACAAAAAAGCCACCATGGCGCAGACCACGCAGCCCTGCAACCGGGTATGCAGCGCCTGTGGTGCAAATAAACTGTTGGGAGGTGCCTGCTTTGACTACAGTAAGGATCTGGTTCACTAAGACAGGGGAGGCATCCTACATTTCTCTGCTGGATCTGCAGCGCGTCATGCAGCGATCTATCAAACGCAGCGGAATTCCGGTGTGGTACACCATGGGCTTCAACCCCCATATCTATATGACCTTTGCCAATCCTCTGCCTCTGGGACAGGAGAGTCTGGTGGAGAGCGTGGATGTGAAAACCGAGCTGGAGCAGGTACCGCTGGAGGACTGGCGGCAGGCTCTGGACCGGGTAATGCCTCTGGGCATCAAAGTGACCCGGGTCACGCTGCCCCAGTACAAGGCGGAAAAGATCAGCTTTGCGCGTTATCAGCTGCGCATGCCGCTGAGCGCACAGGCCAGTGTGGATACCTACAATCAGCTGGAAACCGCCGTGATTCAGAAAAAGACCAAGCGCGGCCACAAGGAGATTGACCTGAAGCAGGCACTGCCTCGCATTGAGACCGAGCAGAAGGAGAATGAACTGCAGGCAGAGTTGCTGCTGACTGCGGGTGAGGGAAACAATCTGAATCCTTCGCTCTGGCTGAATTTCATGCAGGAGCACTGCGGGCTCAATCCCGCCGACGTTTCGGTGCTGCGCACCGCACTTTTACTGGAAGATCAGACGGATTTTCGGTAAAAAAGCCTTGCAAAAGCAAACAGGCTGTGATACAATATTCAGGCGTTAGTGTTCGCTGGCTCCAACCAGCGGGGTTAATGTATATCATTAAAACAGGCGGTCCTCTGCTGTGCGGCCATTTGCACGGGTACGAACGTCGATAAAAATGGAGGATTTTACAATGGACGCAATGAAGATTATCACCGAGGGCATGATCAAAGAGAACCAGCCCAAGTTCGAAGTCGGCGACACCGTTCGCGTGTCCGTTCGCATCAAGGAAGGCGAGCGTGAGCGTATCCAGGCCTTCGAGGGCACTGTGATCGCCAAGAAGCATGGCGGCGTGGCTGAGACCTTTACCGTTCGCCGTTCTTCCTACGGCGTTGGCGTGGAGCGCGTGTTCCCCGTGAACTCCCCCTTCGTTGAGAAGGTTGAGGTTGTTCGCCGCGGTAAGGTTCGCCGTGCGAAGCTGTTCTACCTGCGTAGCCGCACCGGTAAGGCTGCCAAGGTTAAGGAGCAGATCTGATAATCGACAAAAAAGGGGCAATTTATATTGCCCCTTTTTTCGTTATATGATAAAATGTGAAATACGTTCTGTAAATCCCTGGAAAGAGGGTGTATCCAATGGAAGAAAAACGTTTTCGCAAAAATGTGGATCTGCTGGACTGGTACGACGCTCTTGTGTTTGCGTTGGCGGCTCTGGTTCTGATTTTTGCGTTTTGTGTTCGTGTGGTGGTGGTGGATGGTCATTCTATGGAGCCCACGCTCCATGAACAGGATCGTCTGCTGGTGCAGAGCACCTTTTATGAGCCCCGGCGCGGGGATGTGGTTGTGGTAGATGGCTACATTAATTACGGAAAACCGCTGGTCAAACGTGTGATTGCCGTAGGTGGCGATACGGTGGATATTGATGCGGAACAGGGAATCGTTTATGTGAATGGCGAAGCTCTGGACGAGCCCTATACCGCCGAACCTACCTATACCGAAGGCAATATCGGATTTCCTCTGACTGTGCCGAAAGGCCAGCTGTTTCTGATGGGCGATAACCGTCAGCATTCCACCGACAGCCGTTTTGTAAGCGTTGGCCTGATCGATGAACGGGATATCCTGGGTAAGGTGCTGTGGCGCATCTTCCCCCTGAACGCATTTGGGAGGATCAAATGAGTAACGAGATGATCAACCGCCGCAACATCCAGTGGTTCCCCGGTCACATGATGAAGACCCTGCGGCTGATGGAAGCAAACATCAAGAATGTGGATGCGGTTCTGCAGCTGCTGGATGCCCGCATTCCCATGAGTAGCCTGAACCCGGAGATTCAGCGGATCACCGAGCAGAAGCCCCGCCTGTATGTGATGAATAAGGCGGATCTGGCAGACCCGGCCCTGACCAATGCCTGGGTAAAATATTTCCGGGCTTCCGGTGCCGGCTGTGTGGCCATCAGCGCCAAGCAGAAGGGCAGTGCCGCGCAGGTGCGCACCGCCATTGAAAAGGAGCTGGAGGATCTGATCACCCGCCGGGCCATCAAGGGAATGGGCGGCGCCCGTATCCGGGTCATGGTGGTGGGTATCCCCAACGTGGGCAAGTCCACCTTTATCAATAATTTTGCAGGGCAGGTGCGCGCCAAGGCGGCGGACCGTCCGGGCGTGACCCGTGGCAAGCAGTGGGTTACCGTGGGCAATTACGACCTGTTGGACATGCCCGGTGTGCTGTGGAAAAAGTTCGACAGTCTGGAAACCGCCACCAATCTGGCGTTTATCGGTTCCATCAAGGATGATATTCTGGACATTGAAGAACTGGCCATGGGTCTGCTCAGTCAGATGCAGAAAATCTATCCGGAAAAGCTGGCAGAGCGTTACAAGCTCAGCGAAGAGCAGCTGCAGCTGGGCCCCTGGGAGCTGCTGGAGGCCATCGGCCGCAAGCGCGGTATGCTGATCAGCGGCGGTGAAGTGAACACTGAGCGTGCGGCAATTATGCTGGTGGATGAGTTCCGCGCCAGCAAGTGGGGCCGTATTACGCTGGAAAAGCCCTATCAGATGGAGCAGGCCCAGGAGCAAGAGGTACAGGAATGAACGCATTGTATGAATTTGACGAGCAGCTCCGCCGGGAAAAAGGTGTTTTCTGCGGTGTGGACGAGGCGGGGCGCGGCCCACTGTGTGGCCCGGTCTGCTGTGCGGCTGTCATTCTGGATCCGGAAAATCCCATTGAGGGAATTAACGATTCCAAAAAGCTCAGTGAGAAAAAACGGGAACAGCTGTTTGATGTGATTCGGGAAAAAGCTCTGGCATACAGCGTTGTGATGGTGGAGCCTGCCGTGATCGACGAAAAGAACATTTTGTGGGCTACCATGGGTGGAATGTGCCAGGCGGTGGAAGAGCTTTCCATCCGGCCGGAGTATGTTCTGGTGGATGGCAACCGCGTTCCGCCGGAGCTTTCCATTCCGGCGGGCGCTCAGGTGAAAGGAGATGCCACCAGCGCCAGCATCGGCGCGGCATCCATTCTTGCCAAGGTCAGCCGGGACCGGTTTATGCTGGAGCTGGATCGGCAGTATCCTCAGTATCAGCTGGCAAAACACAAAGGATACCCCACCAAGCTGCATTATGAACTGATTCAGCAATACGGCATCCAGCCCTTTTATCGCCGGTCTTTTTTGAAAAAACTGGGGTATTGAGGATGAATGCCCAGGATACGGGCAGGCGCGGTGAGGCTGCTGCCGCCCGCTATTATATGAACCGCGGCTATAAACTGCTGGATCACAACTACAAAACCCGTCAGGGTGAACTGGATCTGATTCTGCAAAAGGACGAAGTTGTGGTCATTGCGGAAGTAAAAACTCGTGCGGGAAATACCTGGTATCGGCCACAGGAGGCTGTGACCCGGGCAAAGCAGCGGCGAATTTTGCTTGCTGCACAATCTTACCTGCAAACCAATGGATTGCTGGACAAAACAATCCGGTTCGATGTGGTGGAGGCATTGACTCTGCCTCAAGGTGGTTTTGCGATACACTGCATTCAGGACGCTTTTCAGGCGTAAGGCTGCAGATCCACAGAAAAGAAAGGGGACAACTACCATGCAATTTTTCAGTACACGGAACGCGGGCAGCCGGGTGTCGGCGGCTCAGGCCATCGTTCAGGGCCTCTCTTCCGAGGGCGGCCTTTTTGTACCGGAATCTTTCCCGCAGGCAGATTTGAAAACTGCCTGTGAAAAGGGCAGCTATGCAGAACTGGCTGCCTATGTACTTGGTCTTGTCCTTCCCGGTTATCCCCAGGAGTTTGTGTCTGAGGCTGCCGAAAAGACCTATGGCACGGCGTTTCAGGGCAAAGCAGGATATCTGCATGCGGTGAATAAGGATCTGTACTCGCTGGAGCTCTGGCATGGCCCCACCTGCGCCTTTAAAGATTATGCGCTGCAGATCATGCCGAAGCTTCTGGTAAAAGGCAAGGAGATTCTGGGCCGCAGTGAGCTGACCTATATTCTGGTGGCTACTTCCGGCGATACCGGAAAGGCTGCATTGGCAGGTTACCAGGATGTGCCTGGCGTGAAAATTGCGGTATTTTACCCCTCCCATGGCACCAGCCAGGTACAGCGTCTGCAGATGACCACTCAGCAGGGCGATAATGTGGCGGTGTATGCAGTGAACGGTAACTTCGACGATGCGCAGACCGGCGTGAAAAAGGTCTTTGCGGATCAGGAGCTGGGCCATCAGCTGGCCGGGCAGGATGTGTGCCTGTCCAGTGCGAATTCCATCAACTGGGGACGTCTGGCTCCTCAGATTGTGTACTACTTTGCTGCTTACCGGCAGCTTCTGGAGCAGGGACGCATTCAGATGGGTGAAGCGGTAGATTTCTGCGTGCCCACCGGTAACTTTGGTGATATTCTGGCCGGTTATTACGCCAAACGGATGGGGCTGCCCGTAGGTCGGCTGGTTTGCGCATCCAACCGAAACAATGTGCTTACTGAGTTTTTGAAAACCGGTCATTACGATGCCCGCCGCACCTTCTACCGTACCACCTCGCCCTCCATGGATATTCTGGTTTCCTCTAATCTGGAGCGTCTGCTGTACCATGTGTGCGAGGACACCGAAAAGGTAAGCGGATGGATGGAGCAGCTGCGCACCCAGGGCCACTATCAGGTGGATGAGCAGTGCCTGAAGAAGATTCAGGAGATCTTCTCCGCAGGCTGCACAGATGACGAGCAGGCTGCTGAGGAGATCAGCGCCATGTTCCACGGTAATCAGTATCTGTGTGATCCCCACACAGCGGTGGCTTTCCGTGTAGCGCAGGAATACAAGAATGAAACCTCTTCCGGTGCACCCATGGTGGTATTGTCCACCGCCAGCCCCTTCAAGTTTCCCGGCGATGTGCTGGAGGCTTTGGGCCAGCCGGTGCCGGAGGATGAGTTTGAGGCGATGCGGCAGCTTGCTGCACACACCAACGCCCCTGTGCCGCAGGCACTTGCATCTCTGCAGGGGCAGAAGGAACGCTTTGACCGGGTGATCGAACCGGAACAGATCCGCGAGATTGCCCAAAGCCTGTAAAAAAAGCAGCAGTGCCGCTTCGCATATTTGCCGAAGCAGCACTGCTGTTTCCCGGAGCGGAAAATTCTGATCTGTCAGATTTCCGCAAAGGTATCACATTTGGTTTTGCCCGGGTCGTCGGAGCAACGGTTCACATGGATGGAATCGGCGGTGCAGCAGCACGAGCCGTCATTGTGAACACAGTTGCGTACATCACAGCAGACTCCCCGAATGACAGGTTCTTTGTGTTCCATTTTCAAAACCTCCTTTGTGAGGTTATTGTTTGCCGGATCGACAGGAATATGAGGAGAAATATATGGCAATTTACACGATTGGGGATCTGCACCTGTCGCTGGGATGCGAAAAGCCCATGGATATTTTTCCGGGCTGGCAGGGCTACATGGAAAAGCTGGAGCGGCACTGGAATACTTTGGTGCGCCCGGAGGATACGGTTGTGCTGGCGGGTGATACCAGTTGGGCCATGAAGCTGGAGGATACCGTTGCGGACTTTTCCTTTTTGCAGCGTCTGCCCGGCCAGAAGCTGCTTTTGAAGGGTAACCATGATTACTGGTGGACGACGGTGAAAAAGATGGAACGCTTTTTGCAGGAAAACGGATTCGACAGTCTGCACATTCTGCATAACAACTCCATTCTGGCTGAGGGGTTGGCTGTTTGTGGTACTCGCAGCTGGATGTTTGATGTGGGGGAAGCCCACGACGAAAAGGTGATGAACCGGGAACTGGGCCGGCTGCGCGCCAGTCTGGATGCAGCGCAGGAAGGAGCCGAACGGGTAGCATTTCTGCATTATCCGCCGGTATACCCAAATGCCAACGCCCAACAGGTAATCGATCTGCTGAAGGAATACAATGTAAAACGCTGCTTTTATGGACATTTGCATGGCAATGCGATCCGATTTGCAGTGCAGGGAATGGTGGATGGCATCGAATATCGCCTGATTTCAGCAGATGCACTGGCATTTTGCCCATATAAAATTTAACGAAAGTATGGAAATTCCATGCACAGCATGGTATAATAAATTGAATTTCTTTGTATGGAGGAAATAAAATGAATCTCGTAAAAAGTGAAAAGCTCGAAAAGAGCATGCATGAGTTACAGTTTTCGGTGGATGCCGAGGCTTTTAAGGCTGCCATTGACAAGGCGTTCAAGCGCGAAGGCAAGAAGTACAACGTGCCCGGCTTCCGCAAGGGCCACGCTCCCCGCGCTGTGATCGAAAAGATGTATGGTGCTGATATCTTCCACTACGATGCCATCAACGATCTGTTCCCCGAGGCTTTTGAGGCTGCGGTGAAGGAAGCCGGCATCGAGCCCGTGGGCCGCCCCGAGGCCGACGTTGTTTCCCAGAGCCTGGAGGACGGCGTAGTGCTGAAGGTGGTTGTGGCTGTGAAGCCCGAGATCAAGCTGGGCCAGTACACCGGTTTAAAGGCCACCAAGAAGGTCAATACTGTTGAGGACGCTGATGTGGATGCCGAGCTGGCCCGCATGCAGGACCGCAACGGCCGCATCGTTACCCGCGATGGCAAGGCTGAGAATGGCGATACCGCTGATATCGACTTCGAGGGCTTTGTGGATGGCGTCGCCTTTGAGGGCGGCAAGGCTGAGCATTACAGCCTGGTTCTGGGTTCCGGCAGCTTTATCCCCGGTTTCGAGGAGCAGGTTGTTGGCCACGCTGCCGGCGAGGAGTTCGATGTGAACGTGACCTTCCCCGAGGAGTACCAGGCCGAGGAGCTGGCTGGCAAGGCTGCTGTCTTCAAGATCAAGCTGCATGAGGTAAAGACCAAGGAGCTGCCCCTGCTGGACGACGAGTTCGCCAAGGACGTGAGCGAGTTCGATACCCTGGATGAGCTGAAGGCCAACATCCGTAAGGGCATGGAGGAGCAGAACGAGAAGCAGGCTGCTCTGGCCGTTGAGAACGATCTGGTTGACCAGGTGATTGGCACCATCGAGGGCGATATCCCCGAGGTAATGTACGAGAACCGTATGGACGAGATGGTTCGTGACTTCGAGTACCGTCTGGCTCAGCAGGGCCTGAAGCTGGATATGTACCTGCAGTACATGGGTCAGACCATGGACAGCTTCCGTGCTTCCTTCAAGGAGCAGGCTGAGAAGCAGGTTAAGATCCGTCTGGCTCTGGAGGCTGTTGCTGCCGCTGAGAACATCACTGCCAGCGACGAGGAGTACGAGAACGAGATGCAGCGCATTGCCGATCAGTACAAGATGGAGATCGACAAGGTGAAGTCTCTGGTCAACGCCGACGAGGTGAAGAAGGATCTGGCTGTGAACAAGGCCATCGACTTCATCAAGGAGAAGGCTGAGATCACCGAGGAGAAGGTTAGCAAGGAGTAATTCCTTCAGAATCTTTCCCCTTACATAAGCGGAATCAATCTGACCGATACGCGCAATGTGACTGCTCGTATCGGTCATTTTGCAGGCGCTTGATTTTTATCAACAGGAGGCGACGAATCATGAGTTTGGTTCCTTACGTCATTGAACAAACCGCTCGAGGTGAGCGTTCTTACGACATTTTTTCCCGTTTGCTGAACGACCGCATCATTATGCTGTGCGATGAGGTAAACGACACCACCGCCAGTCTGGTTGTGGCTCAGCTGCTGTATCTGGAAGGCCAGGATCCGGACAAAGATATCAGCCTGTACATCAACAGCCCCGGTGGCTCCATCAGTGCAGGTATGGCCATCCATGATACGATGAAATACATCAAGTGTGATGTTTCCACCATCTGCATGGGTATGGCTGCCTCCATGGGCGCATTTTTGCTGGCCAGTGGCACCAAGGGCAAGCGCCTGGCTCTGCCCAATGCCGAAATCATGATCCATCAGCCGCTGATGAGCGGTCTGCAGGGTCAGACCACTGACATTAAGATCCACGCGGATCATCTGGTGCGCACTCGTGAGCGTATGAACCGTATGCTTAGCGAATATACCGGCCAGCCTTATGAGACCATTGTGGCGGATACCGAACGCGATAACTTCCTGTCTGCGCAGCAGGCTGCAGATTATGGCCTGATCGACGCAGTGATCACTCATCGATAAAGGAAAGCTGATTGTATGGCAAATATCAACTCCGGAAAAGATAAGGAAAAAACACTCCATTGCAGTTTCTGCGGCAAAAGCCAGGACGAAGTGGAGCGCATGATCATTGGCCCGGGCGTAAACATCTGTAATGAGTGCATCACCCTGTGCCACTCGCTGCTGGATGAAGAGGGCGTGCCGGAGCCACCGCGTCAGCAGCAGCCGACTGCCAAGCCCCGGGGCGGTGCAAGCCGCCCGGCTGCCAAGGAATCCATCAATATTCTGACTCCTGCCGAAATCAAGGCAGGCCTGGATCAGTATGTGATTGGTCAGGATGATGCAAAGCGCGTGTTGGCGGTTTCGGTTTACAACCACTACAAGCGCATTCTCAGTGGCGACGATAAGGACGTGGAGCTGCAGAAGAGCAACGTTCTGCTGCTTGGTCCTTCCGGCGTGGGTAAAACTCTGCTGGCGCAAACCCTGGCTAAGATGCTGGGCGTTCCCTTTGCAATTGCGGATGCTACCACTTTGACTGAGGCTGGCTATGTGGGTGAGGATGTGGAGAACATCCTTCTGAAGCTGATTCAGGCTGCGGATTTCGATATCCAGAAGGCGGAGATCGGCATCATTTACATCGACGAGATCGATAAGATCACCCGCAAGAGCGAAAATCCCTCTATTACCCGCGATGTGGGTGGCGAGGGCGTACAGCAGGCCCTGCTGAAAATTCTGGAAGGTACAGTGAGTAACGTTCCTCCCCAGGGTGGCCGTAAGCATCCTCAGCAGGAGTTCATTCAGATCAATACCAAGAACATTCTGTTCATCTGCGGCGGTGCCTTCGATGGTCTGGAGAAATATATCCAGCGCCGTACCGAGACTTCGGTTCTGGGCTTCGGCGGTCAGCTGAAGAGCAGTGAGGAGAAGGAACGGGAGGCCCTGCTGCGCAAGGTAGAACCTCATGACCTGGTTAAGTTCGGCCTGATTCCCGAGCTGATTGGTCGTATTCCCGTGATTACCGTTCTGGAAGCACTGGATGAGGAAGCTCTGGTACGGGTTCTGAAAGAGCCTAAGAACAGCATCGTGAAGCAGTATCAGGCACTGTTCAAGATGGACAATGTGGATCTGGACTTTACCGATGACGCTCTGCGTATGGTGGCCCGCAAGACCATTGAGCGTAAGAGCGGTGCACGCGGTCTGCGCAGCGTGATGGAAAACATGCTGATTCCCATCATGTACGAGATTCCCAGCGATCCTACCATTATCCGGGTGACAATTACCGAGGATACGGTGAACGGCGGCAAGCCGGAGCTGGAATACGGTGCGGTGCGTAAACGTTACAAAAATAATATGCCGATCCTGTGATCGACTGAAATGCTAAAAGGGGTTCTCTGTTTTCAAGAGGGCCCCTTTGGTGCATTCATCCCCCGGATGTTCACAGGGGATTACTTGAATTAACTCTACTTTTTGTGTATAATATAAAGTCAAATACACTATATTGATCCGTCTCTTTTTTAAAGAGACAACAGGAGGTTCCTGGATATGTCTGAGCGTGTGAAGATAAAAGTGGAGCATAATGTGGAGCGCCTGCCCGCCATTGCGCTGCGCGGATTGGTGCTGTTTCCTAATAATGTTGTACATTTTGAAGTAGGCCGTGCAAAAAGCATTGCAGCCATTGAGTGGGCTATGGCCAACAGCAGCCCGATTTTTCTGATTGCCCAACGGGATATGGAAACGGAAGATCCCACTACGGATGACCTGTACAAACATGGTGTGGTAGCGGAAATCAAGCAGATTCTGCGAGTATCCGACGAGCTGGTCAAGGTGCTGGTGGAAGGCAAGAGCCGGGCACGCCTGCTTGCAGTGGAAAGCAACGAGCAGATGATGGTAGCTTCCATCAAGCCGGCGTCCGTACGAGGCGTAAAGGCGGAGAAAAGTGTGGAGGCTGAAGCGCTGGTTCGCAGTCTGAAGGGCCTGTTTGAGGAGTACCTCACCCTGAACAGCCGCTTGTCCAAGGATGTGGTCTATAATATTGTAACCAACAACGATCCGGTATTTTTAAGCGAATATATTCCGGCCAATCTGCTGTTCAAATACCAGGATAAGCAGGCGATTCTGGACGAAGGCACCCTGATGGGGCGTTTGCAGAAGCTGGTAGATCTGCTTAAGCGGGAGAATCAGGTTCTGGCCATTGAGCAGGACATCCACGAGCGTGTGAATGACCAGATGGACAAAAACCAGCGGGATTACTATCTGCGTGAGCAGATGCGAGTGATTGCGCAGGAGCTGGATGAAGATGAGGATACCCGCTTTGAGGCGGATCGCTATCGCCAGCAGATGGAAGCTCTGAACCTGCCTCAGGAAGCAGTGGAGAAGCTGGGCAAGGAGATTGACCGGCTGAGCCGTATGCCCGGTAACAGCCAGGAAGCGGCGGTAATTCGCACCTATCTGGATACCTGCCTGGGTCTGCCCTGGGGCCAGTACACCGTGGACGATCTGGATATCCGCCGGGCTGAGAATGTTCTCAATAAAGAGCATTATGGTCTGAAGAAGGTCAAGGATCGCATTCTGGAGATTCTGGCAGTGCGTAAGCTCAATCCGGAACTGAAGGGGCAGATCATCTGTCTGGTAGGCCCTCCGGGTGTGGGTAAGACCTCCATTGCCCGTTCCATTGCCACCTGCATAGGGCGCAAATATGCCCGGATGAGTTTGGGCGGCGTACGGGACGAAGCGGAGATTCGTGGCCACAGAAGAACCTACATCGGGGCAATGCCCGGCAAGATCATCAGCGCCATCAATACAGCCAAAAGCATGAATCCGCTGCTGCTGCTGGACGAGATCGACAAGCTGGCCAGTGATTTCCGGGGCGATCCTGCAGCGGCATTGCTGGAGGCCCTGGATCCGGAACAGAACAAGACCTTCCGCGATCATTATCTGGATATTCCCTTTGATCTGAGTCAGGTTCTGTTCATCACCACTGCGAACAATCTGGATGCCATTCCGGCTCCTCTTCTGGACCGTATGGATGTGATTGAGCTGCCCAGCTATACCCGCGTGGAAAAGTTCAACATCGTCAAGCGGCATCTGCTGCCCAAACAGCTGAAGAGCAATGGGATGGAGGGAATGGTCACCATCACCAACAGCGGCCTGTATGGTCTGATTGATGGTTATACCCGTGAGGCAGGTGTGCGGCGTCTGGAGCGCCGGATCGCAGAGGTATTGCGTAAGTGTGCCCGTCAGATTGCCAGTGGTGAAGCGGAAAAGATTTCGATTGGTGCCGCAGATCTGGAAGGTCTGCTCGGACCCCGCCGGGTAAAACCGGATTTCTATAACCGAACTAACGCGGTGGGCATTGCCAACGGTTTGGCCTGGACCAGTGTGGGCGGTGAGATTCTGCCCATTGAGGTACTGGTTATTCCGGATGGAACCGGGAAAATTGAATTGACCGGTTCTCTGGGCGATGTAATGAAGGAAAGCGCCAAGCTGGCGGTAAGCTATGTACGGGTGCACGGTGCCGAGTATCACATTGACCCGGCGGTTCTCAAAAAAGCGGATATTCACATCCATGCACCGGAGGGAGCAGTTCCCAAGGACGGACCTTCCGCTGGTGTTACGCTTACCACTGCGCTGATTTCCTGTCTGTCCAGTATGGCAGTGCGGGCTGACGTGGCAATGACCGGAGAGATTACTCTCCATGGCAATGTGCTGCCCATTGGCGGGCTGAAGGAAAAGAGCATGGCTGCTTATCGGGAAGGAATCAAGACGGTTCTGATTCCCAAGGATAATGTGAGCGATCTGTTTGAAGTGGATGATGAAGTGAAGAAAGCAGTTGAGTTCCTGCCCATGAGCAATCTGGAGCAGGTGCTGAAAGCTGCTTTGGTGTGGCCGAAGGCTTCGGAAAAAAGGAGCCGTTCGAAAAAAGCGGCGGCGCCCATTGCAGGCGGGGATCGAAAGGGTCCGCTGGAAAATGTGGTGCAGCAGTAAGGAGAGAATGTGCAAATGCTGAATTACAACAAGGCGGATTTTCAGGCGTCCTATGGTTTGTCCAGCCAGCTGCCGGACAGTGATCGGCCAGAGTTTGTGTTTTCCGGTCGATCCAATGTGGGAAAATCCAGCCTGATCAATAAGCTGTGCAACCGGAAGAATCTGGCACGGGTGAGTGCCACCCCGGGCAAAACCGCCACCATCAATTTCTACACGGTGGATAATGCCTATTTTGTGGATTTGCCGGGGTATGGATACGCCAAGGTATCCAATGCCGATCGCCGTCGTTGGGATGAACTAATTAACAGCTACTTTGATGCAGAGCGTAACCGCATGCTTCTGGTGCAGCTTCTGGATAGTCGGCACATGCCCTCGGCGGATGATATGCAGATGCTGGAGTATCTGCAATATCGCCAGATTCCCTTTGTGGTGGCTCTCACCAAGGCGGATAAGCTGAAGAAAAGTGAGATCGAGCCCACAAAGCAGCGGTTTGCGGAGCTTTGTGAAGGATATGGATGCAGTGCTGTTATCCTGACCAGCAGTGAGAAGGGAACCGGCATTCCGGAGTTGCAGGCTCTGTTTGAGCAATGCCTTCAGCAGGGGGAAACGGCGGATGGCGTATAATGAGTTTGCCTACTTCTATGATGAGCTGAATGGCGCGGCGGACTACGATGCGCTTTATCTGTATGTGAAAAGCCAGCTGGAGCAAAACGGCATTCATGATGGCATCGTAGTGGATTTGGGGTGCGGTACCGGCGAATTGACTCTGATGCTTACCCAGGCAGGCTACGATATGATTGGTGTGGATCAGTCGGAAGAGATGTTGGCCGTCTTGCGGGAAAAAGCTGACGAGCTGGAGATTTCGGAACGGCTGCTTCTGTTGCGGCAGGATATTCTGCATCTGGATTTGTATGGCACCATTCGTGCAGCGATCTCCACCTTTGATACCTATAATCACATTGGCCCTCGGGAGAATTTTGAGAAGGCCATCGAAAAAGCAGCTTTTTTCATGGAAAAGGACGGCGTGTTCCTGTTTGATTTAAATACGCCCTACAAGCACCGGGAGATTCTTGCCGACAATGTGTTCGATCTGGAAGGGCCTGATGCCACCTGTTGCTGGACCAATCATTACGATGAGCAGGAGCAGGCGGTGAGCATCCGGATTGGAATTCATTATCTGGATACCGATGAACACTTTGAAGAGAATTTTAAGGAATATACCTATCCGCTGGATTATGTGGAAGAGGTGCTTCAACGTTACGGCTTCCGCGTGGAAAAGGTATGTGATGGAGAAACGTTTGGCCCGCTTACAGAGGAGAGCCAGAGATATATTATCACGGCAATTAAACAATATACACAAATGGAGAAATGATAGTTATGGGAAATATGATTCGCGGCATTTCGGAGAATGGCGGCGTGATCTTCTGCGGAGTTGATTCCACCAATCTGGTACGCACCATGGAGCAGATCCACAAAACCAGCGCAGTGACCAGCGCAGCATTGGGCCGCTTGCTGACAGCAGCATCCATCATGGGGATTATGCTGAAGAACAGCAAGGATTCCATCACTCTGCGAGTAAATGGCGGAGGCCCGGCGGGTACCGTTCTGGCAGTGGCAGACGGCATGGGCTGTGTAAAAGGTTATGTGGAACATCCTGTGGTGGAGATCCCTCTGCGCCCGGATGGAAAGTTGAATGTGGGCGGTGCAGTGGGCCGGGATGGTACCCTGAGCATTGTGCGTGATCTGGGCCTGAAAGAGCCTTATGTGGGGCAGATTCCGCTGGTTTCCGGCGAGATTGCAGAGGATATTACCAGCTATTATGCAACCAGTGAGCAGATTCCTACGGTATGCGCACTGGGTGTTCTGGTGGATCCTGACCTGACTATTTCCTGCGCCGGTGGTTATCTGCTTCAGCTGCTGCCCGGTGCCACTGAGGAAGAAATCACCATGCTGGAAAAGAACATTGCAAATGTTCCCAGTGTGACCACTTTGCTGCAACAGGGCAAAACCATGAAGGATATTATGGAAATGGTTATGCAGGGATTTGATCCACAGGTTCTGGACGAGTATGATGTGGAATACCGTTGCGATTGCACTGAGCAGCGTGTGGAACGCGCACTGATCAGCATGGGGCGCGCCGAACTGGAAAAGCTGGCTGCAGAGGAACCGGTAGTAGAGGTAAACTGCCAGTTCTGCGATAAGAAGTATCACGTGGATGTGAATAAGCTCCTGAAGAGTCTGGATTGATTCTCAGGTATTTGAAGGGCCCCGCCGGGGACATAAAAGCGGCCCGGCGGGGCAAAATAAAAATGTGAAAATATTTTTCAAAAACCTGTTGACAAAACAAGGAATCTGCGATAAAATAAACAACGTCGCTGAGAGATAGCGACACAAAAACCACATCGTTAAGCGGCTTTAGCTCATCTGGTAGAGCGCCACCTTGCCAAGGTGGAGGTAGCGA
>Peterbilt_p2__coassemble_228_pt1 | contig 50389 bp, 52 predicted proteins | sample Peterbilt_p2__metabat2_low_PE_018 | metagenome-assembled genome bin Peterbilt_p2
TGCCGGAATTCCGGCATTTACGGCCCACCTCAAATATGGTATAACCAATGAGGAACGCCCGATGGCGGGCGTATGTGTGAGGAGGGGTATTTTCCATGATCCAACTGATTGTAAGTGACATTGATGGCACGCTGCTGCCCTATGGGCAAAAGCAGCTGGATCCGTCCATTTTTTCGCTCATTCATCGTCTTTCTCAGCAGGGAATCCGATTCTGCCCTGCTTCCGGGCGGCAGTTTCATTCGCTACGAAAACTGTTCGGCCCGGTGCAGGATGAGCTGTGTTATCTGTGTGAAAACGGGGCAATCCTGTATGGTTCCGGCACCGAGAAAGCCGCCCCGATTCTGGGCAGGACGGTGATGGAGCACACCCCCGCCATGGGCCTGATTCAGGATATTCTTGCGCTGGAAGGCTGCGAGGTTCTGATTTCCGGCGCAAACTGCAGCTACCTGTACCAGTGCGACGACTCCTTTGTAGCCCGCATGCGAGACGGCACCGGCAATCATGTGCGGGTGGTGCATTCTCTGGAAGAAATTGAGGAGGACATCATCAAGATTTCCGCCTACTGCCCGGCGGGGGCCGCTGTACCGGAAAAGGCTCTGGGCGGAAAATGGCCCAGTATATTCCGTATGGCTGTGGCTGGGGCCGAGTGGCTGGACTTCACGCTGGCGGACAAAGGCATCGGCCTGCGGCAGTTGTGCGGTGCACTGGGCATCCCGCTGGAAAACACACTGGCCTTTGGCGACAACTGGAACGATCTGCCCATGCTGGAAGCTGCCGGGCACCCCTATCTGATGGCCAGCGCCGATCCCCGGCTGGCAGAAAAGCTACCCCGCCAGTGCACCAGTGTGCCCGCAGTTCTGGAACATCTGTTGGAAACCGGCTGTCTTTTAGAATGCTGATTATTCCGGGAACGGAATCTCCTCGCCGGGGATTCCGTTCTGGAAATCTTCCTTGCTTACCATTGCATACACATTGTGGTAGCTCACTTCCCCCACCAGTCCATAAGCAGCCTGACCTTCCAGCGGCCGCTCGAAGGAAAACAGACGCTCCCGTTCCCCGGTCTGCGGATCAAAGATTTCCATGCAGGTCTCACTGTTGCCGTTCTCATCCACCCTGCTGATCTGCAAAAGCAGCCGGTCACCATAGCCGTACAGCATTCCGCTAAAGCACTCGCCGTTCTCCAGCTCCAGAACGATCTCCCGGTTTGTTCCATCCGGATCCATCCGCATCAGGTACGGACCCTGACTTTCAATGGGCGTATACTGGGCTACATACAGATAACCGTTAAAAAAGAACAACTGGTAACCGTAGCGTCCCTCTTCCAAAGGCAGATAGGAATTGCAGCTCTCGGAATCGTGGGTACAATTCGGCGTAGCGCACAAATAGGTTTCCTGCCGGGTGGCTGCATCCACATAAAGAAGGTTACAGTTGCCCAATCGAACACAACACACCTCATACAGCCCCTCCGGGGAAGCTGCCGTATCCCCAAGCATGTCATAGTTGGCAATGTGGGTGATGGGCGTATCGTTCGCCGGGTGCACCACCATTTCTGTGCCGGACGGCTGGCTGCCACAGGCCACAAGCATGGCAGCAAGCGCCAGCGGTGAAACAAGCTTTGCAAGGGTGGAAGGATTCATACTGCCCCTCCGTGGGAGTTTGATCTGCTTTCAGGATAGCGCAGCCGTTTGCACAAAATCCATCACCGTATTGTATCGAAACTGCAAACATCAAAAAGGCAGTCCCTCAAAGGTTGTGAACCGCCCCCTGTCAAGTAGACAGGTAAAAAAAGAAAAATTACGCCACGAGGGTCTGGTTCCTGTAAGCAAGGGGAGCCAGGCCCTTTAACTTAGCTTGAAGCCGCCTTGTATTGTAAAAGTCCATGTATTCTTTGCCACAATGTCAAGTGATGAATTCAAAAAAGACAAGCACTGTCCAAAGAAAACCTTCTTTTATGGTATCTGCCTATTTTGTTTCCGATAGTTTTAGCTGTGATACATTTAATTTAGGGTGCAAAAAAGCAGGGGACCTTTCGGATCTCCTGCTTAGCAAAAATGTGTCAAATTTTAAATACTAGTAACAGTCTTAACTTTATATCCTCCTTAATCTATTAAGAGCTCTTAATCTATCAATAAAATCATCTAATGCTTCTTGCTCATCTAAATAAATATCTTGTGAATTTGTAACCTTACTAGCTCTTTCATCTGTTGCATAAACAATCCACTTATCATTCTCACGCCTTAACACAACTTCATTTTCTCTATTATACCTTTCTTCATTCATATTATAATCTTGTAATTTCTCGTCCTGTATAATTTTTATTACTTCTTTTATATTCATGTTTTTATTTCCGTTCCCGTCTACTCCGTTTTTTCTTTCGGAGATCTGGCGGTGGAGAGAAGGTCTGAATATAGTCCTGCCGGATCGCTGTCACATCCTGAGAAAGAAAAGCAGCGACACGGTCCTGTTCGGAAGTTTGCTCTGGGAAAAAGGACGCAAATTTCTGTGCCAGCTGTTCTTCTTTTTCATCCAGTTTAAGAGTGCCTTCGTATCCAATCAATTCTTTTAGCACAGCAGTAAACTCCTTGTACCGATCCCCTCGAATATCCAGATCTACTTTCGCTTTGGCCGTCATGCCGTTCAGGTAAAGTACCTTCAAGGACGCATCATTTCCTGACCGACTCATTGTGACCCATAAAGCGAGCTTTTTTGAGAGCAACTTCCCGCCAATCAGCATAAAGTTTTGGCTTCGGTAAATTTCCAGATACTTTTTCATGCCCTCATCTTCAAATTCTATTGGTTCAAAGTGTTCTCCATCCAACAGCTGCTCCAACTGTTTTTTGCTGAGAATCTGATTCAGTACCGGTATGTTCCGGTAAGGCGTGCAGATATAGCGTCTCATTTTCTGAAACAGAGCCACAACCAGAACTGCTGTGCCAAGTAAAAACAGGAAAAGCTCTCCATCCATTTCGATTTTTCCGGTTGCCGTTACCCAAATGCCACGCAGAACCAGCACGACGCCAAAGCCCCACAGTCCGAAAATCAACAGCTTTTTCAGCGGATGAAAATGAATCCACTCAATGATCTGTACCTGTTGTTTGCCACTCATCGGTTCATCTCGCAAAAGTCGGCGGGCGATCCACTGATTCAACAGTTGTGGAGTCCATGCAACGCCAAATAGAAAAACTGCAATACCGGCATAAAGAGCAATCCCGACCCAACCAATATCCAGATAAGACTCCAAAAGCAGTAAAAGGATAATGGGCAGAATCATGGTGAGAAAAAGTGGTAAAAATGATTTTTTGCGTCCCTTCTGGAGATTTAGGTCATTGAAAGCAGAAGTAATGCACAGGGCAAAAATCATCACAGCCGATATTCCGCCGGACACCCAGTTTTTAAGGTCACCGAAACGCATCACATGCTCGGCTTTGTGCATATTCGGAAATTCCCCGGTAATACCTGCATAGAGGCAAAATCCCAAATAAGCCAAAGCTAAAAGTGCCCCTACCAGCTTCAAAATTGTTTTTCCTGAAAGTTTTCGTTTCTCCATCTTCGTCGTTTTCCTATAAAATCACTGTTATATCCGTTTTCCGGTATTCGTGTCGATAAAATATCTTCTGGTATTGTCAAAACAGAATTCCAAATCCGTACCTACCGGCATATCATATACAGCCAAAACTGCCGGTTCAATGTTTGCAAGGGTATTAAAGTCTACAACTATGGAATTTTCCGGGTTATCTAAGTATTCCTGTGTATCATTATCCCCGATTGCCCGCCAGCCATTATCAGAAGGATTTACACTTTCCTCTCTAAAAAACCATTTCAGCTTAGAAGTTCCCTCATAAATTGATTTCGTGATGATCACTCCGCCAGCGTTTTCAATAAAAGTGATTTGTTTATTTTTCTTTTTGAAAAATCCCATTAGCATTACCTCCTCCGTGTTTATAAGGCATTGATATAATCCGATCTATTATCCGAGTTTGGAAACAATCTGGCAGAACATCTCAACATTTTCTTTCTGCCCCTGAATATCAGAGCCAATCGCATTGTTCATCAAAGAAATTTTCATTTTTTCTTTTCCGAAATGCAGCATTACGACTTTTCTTCCGGGCAGCAGCCCACCCTTGACCTCTGCCTTTGTTATGTTGCTTAGGGGCAGAGAAAGCCGGTTTTCAATTTTTGAGACATTGACGGAATTAACAATGACCATATTCAGGTGTTTCTCGGTAACTCCCATATAGCAGTAAGCATTGCTCAGTGCGCCCAATGCAGCGGCAGCACCCCCCGTCAGTGTAGAAAGTCCTCCAATCAGTGCATAGGTATCAGCCCCGGCCATGATGACCGCCCATAACTTGCACTGATAGGCTTCGTTTTCGTTCAAAATGGCTTCAAGCATTTCATTTTTATCTTTTTCATTCATTGTAAGCATAATTATTCCTCCTAATTATTGTTTTAAGTTGAGAACGCCGGATGCAATCCTTTGATATATGCACCCGGCGTTCAAAAGCATTAGTCTACTTTCAAATTTTCGTCCAGGATCACCAGTTCGCCGTTGCGTTCAATGATACCAGGCTGAACCACGACGATTTTCAGACCTTCCTGCAATTCCAGATACCGTGAAGCATAACCCCAAACCTTGACCTGATCGCCTTCTTCAAGCTCAATGGCAGTGCTTACAGTACCATCTTCATTCAAAATCTGGTTATCAATACAGTAGAGCTGGCCGGTTGTATCCTCTGCGATGTAGAGAGACACATCCGAAGCGAGCGGCGTTCCGGCAATAGCCTTATATTCACCGACTTCTTCGCCCCAAATAGTACCTTCACTGTAAAATCCAACGACCATATTTTCTTCATATCCCTCGATGATCGCATTGAAATCCTGAGCATACGGCTCCATCTCGGCTTTTGTAGTATCCTTGTAAGCGGCAATCTTTTCATTAGATGCCTGTTCTTTTACCTCTTGTGGCTGATAATCCTTGTATTCAAAAATATTGTCCGAAGCAAGCGTGATTGCTGTGTAGTCATCATCCAGCATGACTTTATAAACAGCAATTTCATCATCATCAACAGTACGATTGATGTCGATATTTCCTGCGGAATTCAGTTCATATCCGTCTACACCTTCCAGCGCCTTTTGTAAAGCTGCGTTGGACATCGCACAGTTGATCCCATTGAGCGTTACAAAGAAATCAGGATTTTGTTGATCCTTATCGGCAGAGTATTCCAGTTCTACCACCGTTCCGCCCTCAGCAGGCTTGCATGGCGCTGTCCCGGCATTTACGATTGCAACATCTATTTCCTGATCGTCTTTGGAAAGTTCCCCATAAATACGCTCGCCGGGTTGCAGAGAGACCTCTGCTGCATCATATTCTTCCGTTTCCAAACTCCAGCCGGCTTGTATCAGCTGGGAAGTTTCCAAAGGAAGTGTGTAGTAAGTGCCATCCAGTACGAACTCAGGTGTCCCGTCATTTTTCAGCTGAGACAGAATGGCCTCATCCGTACAGCCTTTATCGCTGCCCGCACCTGCCGGAGCTGATGTCTGAGGTTTTGAGCCGCATCCGGCCAGCATACTGCATACCAGCACACATCCTGTCAGTAAAGCAATCCATTGTTTTTTCATAAGCGTAAATCCTTTCTGCGATTCTATCACATTTGTTTTATGTATGAGCAAGTCATATTCTATATAAAGGTCGTTTATGCTCCGATCAGCGTCATGACCACATAGAGTACGATAAACAGGAGCGCAAGACACATTGCACAGAAAACGGCAATCGTCGTTTTGACCCTGTGCCGCTCCTTTAATGTCAGAACCATCATTGCAAGTACATCAAAGGAAAAGAAGAACTGGCAGATTCCAGCTAAAACTGCCAACCATTTCGGATGTATGCCGTCTTTGCATGACTTTATCAGATAAGCGATAGCATAGGGAGCTTCCCCTAATAGAATCCCGTATCCCAAAATCAAAAAAACAATGGTTACCAGTCCGAACAACGCCATCAGCGGCAATGGGAAGAATGCCATCAGCGTTACATATACAGTGATGCTCCCTCCGACCAGGTAGAACGGGATCAGTCCATACTTGATGATCAAAGTGCAGTTCAGCAATGTCTTTCTTGACCACTTTCTTCCTACGGTCAGCACAACAATCAAATTGACGATTCCCATGATAAAAGGCAGAAGGATCGATACTATCTGCAATTTGATCGCATTGTCAAAACAGCCTGCCAAAAGGAAGAATGTATAAGACACAATTACATAGAGTACCGGGAGGATATAAGTCATTTAGCAGCCTCCTTTCTACGCCGGATCAACCAGAGAATCAGCCAGATCAAGCAGACTGGGAATGAGAACAAACCCAAAATAAAAAGTCCGGCTCCAACTGACCCGAGTATTGAGTCCCCGGTGGCTATATTGCTGATGATTCCGAACAGTGCCAGACCAAAGCTGAAAGAGAGCCAGCAAAAGAAAGCATATTTACTCTCTTTGGCGTTTGCGGGTACTCTTGATTCTCCCTTTTTGTTTCCAAGCTGGGTTTTTAGCTGTTCGCTTAGAAGTCGTTCCTGTTCCTCTAATTTGGTATCTCCGATCGCCCTTGCGTAATCTCCCCGAAGCAAGTGATACCCTATTTTATCCTGCGTATTTTTTGCTCGATGCAAAAACTGCTCCAAAGTTTCTTCCGCTTCTGTCCAGCGCTGTTGTTCCAGCAGAGCGGAGAACCAGTTCGCTGTAATGATGCTTTTAGAATGCTTGCTGAATGCCCAGGGACGCCAGCGATCCAATCCCTGTTTCAGTTTTTCAAGATCGTGGTCGCTTTGATACGCCACCACATAGGGGTTAAGTTTCTTTGCCAGCCAATGTTCATATTTGCAATATGCGAAAAAGCATAGAGCCAGCAGTGCAAGAAACACTACAACAGCAATCCACATAGTCTCGTAAGAAAAAAAGTGATCATATATCAGGCACGCAACTCCGGAGAGAGCCGCAATGCTGAAAATTGGCCATGGATTTCTCATAATAGCAATATCTCCAATCATCTGTTTGAATAAAGATTCCAATATGGTCAAATTGTCATATCTATATGCAAATATTATAGCATTTGCATGATCTTTCGTCATCATTTTTCTGCTGTCTGACCGGGAATTTAATTGCAAATAAATCGTGAATATATCTATTGCAATTTTACAAAAAGAAAAGCCTCATCCCTCGCTGATTGAGAGATGAGGCGACAAGTCCTCTTCCACTTTGCTTGGTAGTTTCTTCGGACTTCCCGCACTTCTGCGCCCTCGACGCTCTACAGCAAGACCTTCCGGACCTTCTTCCAGATAAATCCGCTCCCAGCTTTGAATACGTCCGTGTCCATGAACTTCGTATAGCTTGGCAGCTTCCTCATAGCTAAGGCCATCTTGCATGACCGCCTCAACCACCTGCTTCTTGAATTCTGGTGTATAACGTTTGTTTGGTATTCCTTTTGGCATAATAAAGCACCCCACTTGTTAGTCAGTATATCATACTGTCTAACAAATGGGGTGCAGTTCGGGAAGTATCCCTGTTCTTTTTGTTTTGCTGCGCAAAAGGCGAATTACTCCTGCGCCTCGTTGAAGGCCTTGAAGGCCTTGTAAGCCATGTAGATATCCACCTTGGAGGCCAGCTCGAAGGGAGAGTGCATGCTCAGCACCGGCACACCCACATCCAGAGTGTCGATGTCGTGGGCTGCCACATACTTGGCAACGGTGCCGCCGCCGCCCTGATCGACCTTGCCCATCTCGCCCAGCTGCCACACCACGCCGGCATCGTCAAAAATGCGGGTGAAGTAGCTTACCAGCTCGGCGCTGGCGTCGTTGGCGCCGCCCTTGCCGCGGGAACCGGTGTACTTGGCCAGAGCCACGCCCTTGCCGGCGTATGTACTGTTCTGGGGCTCGAAGGCGCTGGAGAAGGTGGGATCGTAAGCCGCGGTCACGTCGGCAGACAGGCACTTGGAAGCCTTGAAGCAGGTGATGCTGTCCACACCATGGGCAGCGCACAGCTGCTGCATGAAGTGGAACACATACATGCTGGCCAGGCCGGTGGGGCCGTCGGAGCCGATCTCTTCCTTATCGGTCAGCACGCAGACGGTGGTAAAGGCAGGGTTCTTGGTCTCGATCTCCGCCACCAGAGCCGGGTAGGCGTCGATGCGGTCATCCTGACCGTAAGCGCCAACCAGACCGCGGTCAAAGCCCACGTCCACAGCCTTCTGGGCAGGCACGGCCTCGATCTCGGCCCGGTTGAAGTCCCGCTCGGTGATGCCGTACATCTCGTTCAGCAGCTTCATGGTGAGCAGCTTGACCCGGTCCTTCACTTCCTCGTCCTCGTAGGGCAGAGAGCCGACCACGATGTTCAGCTCCTCGCCGGTGATGCCCTCGCTCAGCTTGCGGGCATTCTGATCCGCGCCCAGATGGGGCAGCAGGTCGGTGATGCAGAAAACGGGATCGCCGGGCTTCTCGCCGATGTTGATCTCCACCTTCTCGCCGTTCTTCTTGAACACCACGCCGTGCAGAGCCAGAGGCAGGGTGGGCCACTGGTACTTGCGGATGCCGCCGTAGTAGTGGGTCTGCAGCAGGGCCAGATCGGCGCTCTGGTACAGGGGGTTAGGCTTCAGATCCAGGCGGGGAGCATCCACATGGGCGATGTTCAGGTGCATACCCTCGGCCATGCTTCTGGTGCCGATGGTGGCGGCCAGAATGCTCTTGGCACGGTTCACGGTGTAGATCTTGTCGCCGGGCTGGTATACCACGCCGGGCTCAAAGGGCTTATAGCCCGCTTCCACCAGCATCTTCTCTGCATAGCTGGTGCACTCGCGCTCGGTCTTGCCCTCGTCCAGGAAGGTCTTGTAGCCCTCGCAGAAGGCATTTGCCTTTTCAAAGGCATCGGCTGCGCTGTCCGCCGCCAGAGGCGCTTCGTAGAACAGCTCGTCGGCCAGCTGCTGGCCCTTGGTCTTTTCCTTGCTCATTTGTCATCCCTCGATTTCCACGCTGGAATACAGCGTTTGATATTTTTGGAACGTATGTGTGATCTTGTACACATACAGTTTCATCTGTTCATAGGGGAAGGTGTGCAGCACTGCGCCGTCGGCCGAATAGGCCTCCTGCTCCAGCAGGCCGTCCACCGTTCCCCAGCCGCTGTGATAGGCGGCCGCCGCGGTGGCCAGATCGTTTTCATACCGTTTCAGGCAGGCGGCGAAATAATAGGAGCCGAAGCGAATGTTGGTCTCCGGGTCATACAGATCCTCGAATTCCAGATCCTCCTTTGGTGCAATTTTGCTCTTGATCCACCAGAAGGTCTCTTCCGTAATCTGCATCAGGCCCCGTGCACCCACGTTGGACTCCGCCTGCGGGTCAAACCCGCTTTCGGTGCGGATCACGCTGTACAGCACCAGCGGGTCCACCTGATTTTCCAGAGCATACTGCTCCACCAGCTTCTGATACTTTTGGGGGTAGCGCGCCAGATCCAGCTTGTGCAAACCCGCACGGATCAGCGGCAGCACCAGCAATACAGCTGCCACAAGGCCCATCACCAATAAAAGCAGAGCCTTGCCGTATCGTTTCAACAATCACATCCCACCTTTCAGGTGCTCCAGCACCCGATCCGCCTGCTCCAGCAGGCCGGTCAGTGTGCTGTCGTTTCGGATCTCCCAGGCGCAGGCGGCCCGCAGGGTCTCCTCGCTCAGCTGGGCATCCAACCGGCGGCGGGCGGATTCTTCGGAGATGCCGTCCCGGGCGCAGATGCGCCGGACGGATTCCTCCAGCGGTGCGCTCACCAGTATGATCCCATCGCAGTAGAGTTCAAAGGGTGCGCCCACAATGACCGCACCATCCACAAAAAACACATCCTGCCCTGCCTGCCGGGTCTCTTCGCCCTCCTGCAGCAGACGGCGCACGATCTCCGGGTGAGTGATGCTCACCAGACGCTGGGAGCCGTCCGGCCGGGCGAAGGCGCGGTCTGCCAGCAGGCGGCGCTGAATGCCGCCCGCCTCATCCAGAATATCCGCGCCGAACTGCTCCACCAGCAACGGGATGCAGGCGGAACCCGGTTCCAGCACCTGCCGGGCCACCAGATCCGCATCCGCTACCCGGTAGCCCAGGGCCCGATAATGGGCCGACACGGTGGATTTGCCGCAGCCGGACCGGCCGGTAATGCCGATGGTTCTCATGCTTCCACCACCCGGAAGGCGGCGGCGCGCAGCAGCCGGTTATACACTGCCAGCGATACGCCGGTATCCGCCGGGCAGCGGGCAAACACCTGTTTTGCCCCCAGCTCGTCCAGCCGGCGCAGGGCGGTGAACAGGGCATGTGCCTGCTCTGCCCCGCTGTCCTGCGCGCCGTATTCCACGCAGGGCACCGGCAGCTGCTCTGCTTCACCGGTGAAGCACAGGCAGAGGATATGCTCGGCCTTGTGCTGCTCCACATAGGCGGCAAAGGCAGCCAGATCGCCCTTGACGATGGTCACCTCCGCCTTGGGGGCATAGTGCTTATACTTCATTCCGGGGGAACGGGCCGTTTCCCCTTCCTTCAGTTTTGCCAGAATCGCGCCGGACAAAACAACCTCTTCGCCCAGCACCTGCTCCATCTGCTCCTTGGTGATATAGCCGGGGCGCAGCAGCACGGGGGTGTCCCCCGCCAGCGTGATGACGGTGGATTCCACGCCCACCTGGCAGTCGCCGCCGTCCAGAATCAGGGGCAGACGGCCGTCCATATCGCTCATCACATAGTGAGCGCAGGTGGGGCTAGGGCTGCCAGAAAGGTTTGCCGAGGGCGCTGCCAGCGGCAGACCGCTGGCGGCGATAACCGCCCGGGCCACCGGATGGCTGGGCATGCGGATGGCCACGGTATCCAGCCCGGCGCAGACCTCGTCCGCCACCTTGTCGCCCCGGGGCATGATGATGGTGAGCGGGCCGGGCCAGAAGGCTTCGGCCAGCTTTCTGGCCCCCTCCGGCACCCGGCTTACCAGACCGTCCAGCATTTCCATCCGATCGATGTGAACAATCAGCGGATTATCCTGCGGGCGGCCCTTGGCCTCAAAGATTTTCTTGACGGCGTTGCCGTCGAAAGCGCTGGCGGCGATGCCGTACACCGTTTCGGTGGGGATCGCCACGATTTCACCCTGTTTCAGAAGCTCCGCCGCTTTGGCGATGGAGGCTTCGTTTGCTTTTTCCAATAAGGTTTCCATGGAGCTCATTCCTTTTCTGCCGCTTTCAGCTTTTCCGCCTGATCGGCGGTGATCAGCGCATCCAGAACCTCGTCCAGCGCGCCGTCCATGATACTGTCCAGCTTGTACAGGGTCAGCCCGATGCGGTGATCGGTGAGCCGCCCCTGGGGGAAGTTATAAGTGCGGATACGCTCGGAGCGGTCGCCGGTGCCAACCTGGCTGCGGCGATCTGCGTCGATGGCGTCCTTCTGAGCCTGCTGCTTTTGCTGCAGCAGGCGGCTGCGCAGTACCTTCAGGGCTTTGTCCTTGTTTTTGTACTGGCTGCGCTCGTCCTGGCATTCCACCACCATGCCGGTGGGCAGGTGGGTCACCCGGATGGCGCTGGAGGTCTTGTTGATGTGCTGGCCGCCTGCGCCGGAGGAACGGAAGGTATCGATCTTCAGATCGTTCATATCCAGCTCCAGGTCCACCTCTTCCGCCTCGGGCATGACCGCCACAGTGACGGTGGAGGTGTGGATGCGGCCCTGGGTCTCAGTTTCCGGCACCCGCTGCACCCGGTGCACGCCGCTCTCGAATTTCAGGCGGCTGTAAGCGCCCTCGCCCTGCAGCGAGAACACAATCTCCTTGATGCCGCCCAGCTCGGTTTCGTTCAGGCTCAGCACCTCGTAGGTCCAGCCTTTGGTGGCGGCATACATGCTGTACATCCGAAACAGGCTGTGGGCGAACAGGGCCGCTTCCTCGCCGCCCGCGCCGCCGCGGATCTCCACAATCACGTTTTTTCCGTCGTTTTCGTCCTTTGGCAGCAAAAGCAGCTTGAGTTTTTGTTCCAGAGGTTCCAGCTTTTCCTTGTTTTCGGTCAGCTGCTGCTGTACCATTTCCTTAAAGTCCGGCTCCAGGCCGCCTTCGTCCAGCAGCTCCTTCGCCTCCCGGCAGGCTTCTTCGGCCTGCTCGTATTCGTCCATCGCCTCAATCAGGGGCGTGAGATTCTTGTATTCCCGCATCAGATCCCGGAACAGCTTGTTGTCGCTGACGGTGGCGGGGTCCTGCAATCGGCGGTTCACCTCGTCGTAACGAAGGCGTACATCGCGCAGTTTTTCCAGCATGGGCAGTTTCTCCTTTTTGTGAAAAATAAAAAGAAACGCCAGCCGCTATTCTTCGCCGCGCAGGATCTTTTTGATGTTCTTTTCGATCTTGGCCCGGGGCACCATGACCTCGCGGCCGCAGCCGGTGCAGCGGATCTTGAAATCCATGCCCACACGCAGCACATCAAAACAGCTTACTCCGCAGGGATGGGGCTTTTTGGTGAGGATCTGATCCCCAACGCGAACGTCCATAGGCGGCCTCCTTTTGTGTTTTTCCGGCACACAGCCGTTAACTAATACATTATACCCCATCTTGCGAAATTTGCAAATATCCCACCCGACGGGTGCATATATTTTTTTAAGCGGCCGCGGCCGCAATCTGAAATCAGTAGAAATGAGGATGAGGATTCATGGTGGAATATAAACCGGAGGGGCTTTGCCGCCCCGCGTGTGAACTGAGCAGTGCCCAGCTGGCCCAGGCGCTGACCCGGGGCGAGGTGCTGCAGGCCACGGCCCTTGCCTTCGACCGCCAGCAGCGGCTGCGGCTGGATTTGAACGGCCACCCCGCCTACATGGAGCACGACGACTGCGCCGACGGCATCGACTCCGGCCAGGTGCGGGAGATTGCGGTGCTCACCCGGGTGGGCCGGCCCACCTGTTTTGTGATCACCGGAGCCCCGGGGGCGGACGGGGCCTGGCGGCTTTCCCGTCGGCTGGCCCAGCGCCGCTGCCGGGAGGAGTATCTGAACCGGCTGCAGCCCGGAGACATTCTGCCCTGCCGGGTGACCCATATCGAATCCTTCGGGGCCTTTTGCGATGTGGGCTGCGGCATCAGCGCCCTGTTGCCCATCGACTGCCTTTCCGTCTCCCGCATCCAGAGCCCGGCGGACCGGGTACAGCTGGAGGAGGATCTGTTCTGCGTGATCAAAAGCCGGGACGAACAGGGCCGGCTGGTGCTGAGTCTGCGGGAGCTGCTGGGCACCTGGCAGGAAAACGCGGGCCGGTTTGCCGTGGGCGAAACGGTGGTGGGCATTGTGCGAAGCATCGAGGACTATGGGGTGTTCATCGAGATCGCCCCCAATCTGGCGGGCCTTGCCGAGCGCACCGAAGGGCTGCGGCTGGGCCAGCCGGTGAGCGTTTACATCAAGAGCATTCTGCCGGATAAAATGAAGCTGAAGCTGGTGATCGTGAACCGGGAGCTGAGCGAGCCGCTGCGCTTTGCCCTGCCCTACACCCAAACCGAGGGCCACATCGACCGCTGGGTCTATTCCACCCCCTTCAGCCGCAAGCACATCGAAACAGAATTTGAAACCGAAGCCCGGGCAGCCGCCGGGCCTTGCGCAGGCGAACAAATCCTTTTATAATAATAACAGTACACCTAAGAAAAGGAAGTGTTTGCTGTGGCCGGAAATGCATTTACCTTTGGCGTAAAGCCGGGCGGCCTGACCGACCGATCCCAGGTGAGCATCCTTTTGTGCTACCTGATCCGCACCGCCGCACCCCTGTGCCGGCAGGATATTGAAAACGCGCTGCTGGGCGAGCAGCTGGTGAATTATTTTGAGCTGGCCGGGAGCCTGGCCGATCTGGAGGATCAGGGCCTTGTGACCGTGGACGAAAACGGCGGCTACCACATCACCTCCAAGGGCATTTCGGTGACCGACGAGCTGGGCTTTGACCTGTTGCCCCGCAGCGTGCGGGAGACCGCCATCCGGGCGGTGATCCGGGCGCAGCAGTGGGTGCGCAAGGCCGCCCAGCACCAGACTCAGGTGACCAAAACCGACCAGGGTTATGTGGTGCACTGTTCCATCAACGAGCTGGGCAGTGAGGTGTTCGGCCTTTCCTTCACCTTACCCGACCCGCTGACCGCTGAAATGGTGAAGAACGCCTTCATCGAAAAGGGCAGCGAGATCTACGCCCTGCTTCTGGAAACGATGACCACCGATTCCACCCGGCAGGAAGAGCCGGACAGCACTGCCAAAGGCTGACGTGCTCCCCTTCCCTTTTGTACCGAACACAAACAAAACCGCCGCCGTGCATTTCACCTTGCACAGCGGCGGTTTTTCTTTGTTTTTTGTAAATTCAGGGCTGCTTGCCTTCCACGATACCCTCGTGGTGCAGCACGCTGCGGATGGTGCCGAAAAAGATCTTCACGTCCAGCCCAAAGCTCAGATGCTGAACGTAATAACCGTCCAGCTCCGCCTTTTTGGGGATGGGCAGCTCGTCGCGGCCATGGATCTGGGCATAGCCGGTCAGGCCGGGCACGCAGTCGTTGGCACCGTACTTGTCTCGCTCGGCAATCAGGTCGTCCTGATTCCAGAGCGCAGGGCGCGGGCCGATGATGCTCATTTCGCCCTTGAAGATGTTAAACAGCTGGGGCAGCTCGTCCAAGCTGGTCTTGCGCAGAAAACGGCCGATGGGGGTAATAAAGGCATCCGGATTTTCCAACAGATGCGTGGGCATATCCTTGGGGGTATCCGTGCGCATGCTGCGGAACTTATAAATCTGGAAGTAGGTTTTGCCCTTACCCACCCGCTTCTGGCAGAAGAGCACCGGCCCCGGGGACGAAAGCTTGATGCTCAGGGCCAGAATCGCCAGCAGCGGCGACAGCACCACGATGGCGCAGAGCGAAAGCACCCAGTCAATCACACGCTTGATCACATTGCGATACATGAAACATTCCTCCTAGCTGGTCTCGCCCTGTCAGGCGGGTTCCTGCCCACAGTTGGTCTTGTGGTGGAAGGTGGGCACCATGTCGATGAGCGCCTGCACCAGATTGTCACTGTTGTTGGTGTAGGCGATCTGCTTCAAAGTCATCAGGTGATCGAAGAAGGTCTGGTTGTTCAGCTTGAGGGGCGCACCGATATAGATCTTTCGGTTTTCGGTCTTGCGCAGGCCCTCCTCGTCCATCAGCAGCTCCTCAAACAGCTTTTCGCCAGGGCGCAGGCCGGTGAACACGATCTGAATGTCCTTGTAGGGAATGAAGCCGGAGAGCTTAATCAGGTTCTCGGCCAGATCCAGAATGCGCATGGGCTTGCCCATGTCCAGCACGAAGATCTCGCCGCCGGTGGCCATGGAACCGGCCTCCAGCACCAGGCTCACCGCCTCGGAGATGGTCATGAAATAGCGCACGATGTCCGGGTGTGTTACCGTGACCGGGCCGCCGCAGGCAATCTGCTCCTTGAACAGGGGGATTACCGAACCGTTGGAGCCCAGCACGTTGCCGAAGCGAACCGCCGCAAACCGGGTCTTGCTTCGCTGGGCCATGGCCTGCACGATCATCTCGCACACGCGCTTGGTGGCACCCATCACGTTGGTGGGGTTCACCGCCTTGTCGGTGGAAATCAGCACAAACCGCTCGGCCCCGTACCGGTTCGCCGAGCTGGCCACGTTGAAGGTGCCGAAAACGTTGTTCTTCACCGCTTCCTCCGGGCTATCCTCCATCAGGGGAACATGCTTGTGGGCGGCAGCGTGGAACACAATCTCGGGGCGGTAGCGCTCAAACAGAGCATCCATCTTTTTGGAATCGCGCACCGAGGCAATCTGCACCTGTAAATCCAGCTTGTCGCCATATTTGCGGCGCAGCTCCTGCTGGATGGCGTAGGCGCTGTTCTCGTAGATATCCACCAGAAGCAGCTCCTTGGGCTCGCAGGACGCAATCTGACGGCACAACTCGGAACCGATGGAACCGCCGCCGCCGGTGACCATGACCCGCTTGCCCCGCAGGAATTCCGCAATCCGAACGGACAGCTGAACCTCTTCCCGGCCCAGCAGGTCCTCCACCTTCACATCGCGGATACGGGAGGCAAGATCCTGCCCGTCAGTGATCATCTTCACGATGTCCGGCAGGATCTTAATGTTGCACTTGGTCTTATTGCAGATGGACAGCACCCGCCGCTTGTTTTCCTCGTCCATGGTGGGGATGGCCAGCAGAATGCTCTCGATCTCGCACTGCTCCACAATCTCGGGGATGTCCTCGGTGGTGCCCATGATCTGAATGCCCATGATGTAGCGGCCCTGCTTTTCCGGCGCATCGTCCACACAGCAGATGATGTTCATATCCGGGCTGGGCTTTTTGAACTGTTCATGCAGAAGGGTGCTGGCCGCATCGCCCGCACCAATCAGCAGGGTACGGCGGGCTTTCTGGCCGCCCTTTTTGCCCAGCTTCACGTTCCGGTACATCCGGTACACCAGGCGGGAATACATGGTCACACCCGCCGAGAACATGGCGCTGAGGAAGTAGACCGAAAGGGGCACCTGACTGCCTGTTCCCCGAAAAATGAGCATGGAGCTGGCCACAAACAGAAAAATTGCAATGGCCGAACCGGTACACAGCCGGAAGAACTCTACCACTTCGGCGTAACGCCACAGACTGTCGTACATACCCATCAGGCCGTAGACGATCTCGAAGCAGCTGACGAACAGAAAACAGCTGGCCACCAGCAGGCTGGAATACTGTGCGTAGGGCGCACGTCCGCTGATCAGCACCCAGGGCGCCAGATAACAGACCGTGAGGGCGCAGATGTCGAACAGCATCAGGATCTGCTTGCGGAATCTGCTCAGGATCGCACCGATCTTCATTGACAAATTCTATCACCAAACTTTGTTTTTGTTTTCAGCCGAACCCCGGGCACAACAAATAGTGCCCTGCCGGCGATCCACAGGACACCATGCCCCATTTGTTCCAGATAACCCCGCCTTTTCCCGCTTGGAAAGCGCCGACATATTCGGCGCAGCTACGCCGCCTTCGCAATGCAGCGTAAATGGTGCAGTGTTATCCCTTGTGTTTTCTTGTAATTTTACACTATTTTCACCAAAGAATCAATGTTTTTGCGTCCGGTTCACCTCATTGGAGTTAGTTTGCACCATTTTCACACAAAAAAGCCGCCGTATTCTGCCGATACGGCGGCTTTTTTCAGAATCTCTTTTTTGTCACAGAATAATGCAGATCAGACCGGTGCAGCCTTCGTTGATCACCCGTTCCAGCGTCTCCTGCAGGCGGGCGCGGGCCTCCTGGGGCATGTGCAGCAGCTTGTTCTGCAGCCCCTCGTTTACCAGCTCATGCAGGCTCTTGCCAAAAATATTGGACTGCCAGATCTTCAGCGGATCCTGCTCAAAATCGTGCAGCAGGCTGACTACCAGCTCCTCCGACTGCTTTTCCGAGCCCACAATGGGCGAAATCTCGGTGTTGATGGTAGCCTTCAGCAGATGAATGGACGGCGCGCTGGCCCGCAGCCGCACCCCGTAGCGGCCGCCCTGATGCACAATCTCCGGTTCCTCCAGCCGCAGCTCGCTGATGGTGGGCATCACGATGCCGTAGCCGGTGGCCTCCACCTGCTCCAGCGCGCTGCGAATCTTCTCGTACTCCCGCTTGGCACGGGCCAACCCGATGATACAGGGCATCAGGCTGGCTTCGTCGCAGATTTCCAGACCGGTGGTCTCGCCCAGAACCTGATAGAAAATCTCCGGCCGCAGCTCCAATTCCAGCACCACCCGGCCGGTGGCCAGCTCCAGCGAACGGATGCGGGAGGCCTTCAGTGCCTCGCACTGCACCGGATCCTCCCGGCAGGCCACATCCTTCATCTGGGCCACCGAGTCCGCATATTCCCGAGCCGCCGCGTAGACCTGCTGCTGCAGCCAGTGATCCGGCTCCAGCATGGTGATCCATTTGGGCATGGCGAAGGCGATCTCCTTCACCTCGAATTCATAGAGGACGCTTTGCAGAATCTTGCCGATGGCGGGCCGGTCCAGATCCAGGCAGCTGACCGGAATCACCGTATGGCCGTATTCCTGCTCCATCTGCTGGGCCAGCTGGTACACATCCGGCTTATGGGGATCCACGCAGTTGAGCAGAATCACAAAGGGTTTGTTGATTTCATCCAGCTCAGCAATAACCTGAGCCTCCGCCGCCCGGTATTTTTCCCGGGGAATGTCGCTGATGGAGCCGTCGGTGGTAATGACCAGCCCGATGGTGGAATGCTCCCGGATCACCTTGCGGGTGCCGGTCTGGGCCGCCTGATCAAAGGGGATCTCCTCCTCAAACCAGGGGCTTTTCACCATGCGGGGCTTTTCGTCCTCCTCGTGGCCCATGGCTCCTTCTACCATATAGCCCACACAATCGATGAGCCGGGTCTTGAAGCTGCCGCCGCCCTCCAGCTCGATGGTAACAGCGGTCTCCGGAATGAATTTCGGCTCGGTGGTCATGATGGTGCGCCCCGCGGCGGACTGGGGCAGTTCGTCCCTCGCCCGGTTCTTCACCGACGGGCTGGTGAGCTGAGGCAGCACCAGCTCCTCCATGAATTTTTTGATGAAGGTACTTTTGCCGGTACGCACCGGCCCCACCACACCAATGTAAATATCGCCGCCGGTGCGGGCCGCGATGTCCTTGTATACGCCCTGGGTTTCCATTGGATTCCTCCCCTCCTTTCACATGCTGGCCGGTACCAGCAGCCGGGCCGCCTGGGTGATGCGGGTGTCCTCCAGCTGGTTGCTTTTCAGCATGGCCGCCGGCGACACATGGTATCGCTTGGCGATCTCGAATACGTCCTCACCGGGAGCCGCGTAGTAGATACGCAGGGCAATGTCCGGCTCCGGCTGCTCCAGTGCTTCGCCGCACTCCACCTGCTCCAGTGCTGTCTGCCAGCTGCGCTTGAACACCAGTCCGTCCAGCCGAATGCGGGCGCTCAGGGTCATCTCGGCCCCGTTTTTACGCACGTCGATGTCGGTAACGGTGGGCCAGCACTCGCAGCGATATTCCTCCGGGCTGCCCGGCCAGGGCGGATTGAGGGTATACTCAAAGCTCTTGTCGTAGCAGTCGATCTCGCCCAGCGAGTTCATGCAGAACACATGGGCGCTGGCCCGGCCGGTCAGCTGTACCCCCTGCCCCACAGCTGTGAGCTCCGGCAGACCGGGCAGCACAAAGCAGTGGATGATCTGGGCCTCCTCGTCCGGCAGCGCGCCGCCGGTCTGGGCCTCGCATTCCTGCGCGAGGGTCTGGAACAGCTGCTCGGTGAGGATGCGCTGGCTGCTCACCTGGGTTTCAAACCGGGTGGAGAAGGCGTCGCTGACCAGATAGCACTCGTTTTTACGCCACACCCGCAGATGCAGCGCCGCGGTGGCGGTGATGGTGTGGCCGCCCTCCTGAGCCGCGGCCATCACGGTGCAGCCGGTGAGCTCGGCGGATGCAAAGCACTCGCTGTCCTCCGGCACGCCCTCCAGATCCAGAATCTGATTGAAGGGTACCCGCTGCTGGGTCTGTTCCATCTGATATCCGGGGCCGGTGCGGTACAAAAGGCTCACCTGAATGGCGCCCTTCACCACCGCCTTGCCGGAAATCAGTTTCACCTCCTCCACCTGACCCACGCCAGCCACATCCAGAATGGCCTGGGGCGGCTGGGCAAACTGCAGCTGCTCCTCCGCTGTGATCATCTTGTCCAGGCTGGCCAGGCACTTGGCGCCCTCCACCGATTCCATCCGCTGCTCGATGCCACAGTCTGCCAGAGCCGTGATCACCTCCTGATCGGTTCGGCAGGCCACCCGGGCACTGAGGGCATAGGCTCCCCGCAAATCCACCCGGCGCTGGTTCACCGCGCGGCAGTTCAGATATTCCAGCTGCCCGCCCACCTGAACGCTGTAACCGGAATAATCCCCTTCCGGCAGGTCCATGGCCCGGGTGAAGGGCAGCTTCTGTTCGGTCTGGCACAGGCTCTGATCCTCTTCGGCCTGATAATACACCACACACCGCAGGTAGCCGTCCACGGTCAGGCGGCCGGCCGTGATCTGTTTTTGCAGCGGCACCAGGTAGACGAAGCATTTTATGATCTTGAACACCTGCGGCAGATAATCCGGAATAAGGATCTCCGCCTCCACCGGAAGCTCTGCCTTGGTTTCGCACAGGCTCCCCATGGCGGACAGCGAATCCCTGAATACCTTCAATTCCATTTTTTCGCCCCTTTCGCGCGTTTCTAGTCCCATGTATATGCGCGCTGTGGGCAAGCCATACCCCTTTTTGCAGGCAAAAAGGGCCCGCCGCCTGCAAACACACAGGCAGCGGGCCCTTCTTCAATGAGGTCAGGTTCCGTTTTCCTTCTTGATTTTGAACAGCGCCCGCAGCACTCCTGCCAGGCATTTGGGACTTTTGACCACGATCACTTGCATTGCCGTTTCCCTCCCTTGTGACTGATGGTTTTGCTTCAGTATATCCATCCGCCCCGGGATTTGTGCATCATTGGCCCAGCTGATGATCCTTTCTGGTGCGAATCACCAGCAAAGCACCCTCCCGCACCGTGATAACGGCTCCGCCGGGCAGGGTCTCGTTGCTTACCCCCAGCGGGAAGTCCACCGTGGTAAGGGTTGCGTCCTCCAGTGTGTATTTGGCGCCCTGCTCGCACACGCCCTCGGCTCTGCCCTCCAGCGGCAGCACCGAAAAGTATTCCTCCGGCTCGTAGGGCAGCTCCAGACGCCCGCCGGGCATCAGGTAGCAGAGCAGGCTGTCCTCGTCGGCCAGCGTCACCTGCACGCCCTGCTTTTCCAGCCAGAGGCCGGTACCGATGTTGGCCAGCGTATGCTCCAGCCGGTGGCCCCCCAGCGCCCCCAGCAGTAAAACCTGCGAAAAACCCTTTTCCACCGCCAGCTTCGCTGCGTAGTGGGTGTCGGTGTCGTCCTTGACCCGGGGCAGCACCACAGCGCCGGTTCCTTCCGGCTCAGGTGCACTGTCGAAATCCCCCAAAATCACATCCGGTTCCCGCCCCAGAATCTTCCGGGTACTCTGGTAGCCGCCATCGCAGGCGATCAGATAGTCGCCGGGCCGCAGCAGCTCCTTCATGGAGGCTGCCAGTGGCGCGGCCGACACGATCACACATCGTGTTTGCTGCATACGATTCTCCTTTCCGCGCCCCCCTTTGGGCGGCAGAGCTTACGCCTGATTGTACCACACTGCCGCCTGGGATGCAAACCGCCCTTTACCTTTTGGAAAAAACAGTGGTATAATATATTCAAACAGAAAACTGCCATGAGTCTGGCACAATAGAAATAAGTCGTTACGGCGTAGTCCATTCATCCGATGGACTGGGCCGTTTTCTTATTTTAAGAAGGAGTGTTTTCTATCATGCCAAAGACAAACCCGGAAGAACTGGTGTATGGCCTGCTGATGACCCTGTTCATGGTGCTGGCCATGGAGCTTTATAACACCGGCCTGCGCATGGGCGAGCTGACCAATGCGGGGATTCTGGCCCGTGCCAGCATCACAGTGGCATTCATGTGCCCCATCATGAGCTTCTGGGCCACGGTCATTTTCAAGCGGCCGGGTTGAGAGTTTGTACCCTGCTGGCTGCAGACCGTTGCCTGCAATTTCCCCATGGCGTTTTTCTGGCAGATCTTTTTCTGCGGGCCGCTGGTTCAGTTTTTGTTCCGTCTGCTGTTCCGCCGGGGCAAAACCTCCTCTGCGACACAAATTCAACCCATCCGCTTTCTCCCCATCAAAATGCCCCGCGCCTGCCGTTTTCCGGCACACGCGGGGCATTTTTTGTTTATCAGAGAAACGGTCAGCGCAGCTCCCAGTCCTTGATGTCCTTCACTTCGTCGTACATGGCAGCGTAGCTGTCGTATCGGCTCTGGCTGATTTTGCCCTCCTTCAGGGCTTCCAGCACCGCACAGCCCTTTTCGGCCCGGTGAGCACAGCCGGTGAACTTGCATTCGTGCACATAGGGCGCAAATTCCGGGAAAGCGTATTGCAGATTCTCTTTGGGAATGTAGCAGGCTTTACCGGTATCCAGGCTGGCAAAGCCCGGAGTATCGGCCACATAGCCACCAAAGGCCTCGAAGATTTCCACCTCGCGGGTGGTGTGGCGGCCGCGGCCCAGCTTCTGGCTGATGGAGCCGGTCTGCTGGGCAAGGTCGGGCAGAAGGGCGTTGAGCAGAGTGCTCTTCCCCACGCCGGAGTTGCCGCAGAACGCGCAGAGCTTGCCCCGGATCATGGCTTTGATCTCCTCCAGACCGCCGCCGGTGGCATGGTCAATCACCACCACCGGCAGGGTGGACAGCGCATAGGCTTCGGTCAGCTTTTCGGTACTGGCCAGGTCGCCCTTGGTGAACACCAGCACCGGCTGAACCTCCTTGTCCACCGCGATGGCAGTGAGCTTGTCCAGCACCAGTGTGCTGGGCACCGGCTGGGTGGTGCTGGCCACAATGAACAGCACATCCAGATTGGCAATGGGCGGCCGCACGAACACATTCCGGCGGGGTGCGATCTCGGCAATCACATTGCCGCCGTTCTCCCCCTCCACCGTGACCCGGTCGCCCGCCACCGGGGTAATGCCCCGTTTGCGGAAGATGCCCTTGGCCTTGCATTCCAGCAGCTCATCGCCGCACTGCACATAGTAAAACCCGCCGATTCCTTTTTTGATGTATCCTTCCGGCATAGTAATGCGTTCCTTTCCCTGCATTCCCTTGATTGTACCAGTTCAAAAGGCCGGGCCGCAGATGCCACGGCCCGGCCCGAACGACGTGTGATTCCAGTCAGAATCAATCGTCCTCTTGATTCTGCATGGTATCCGAATTGCCCTGATCCGGAGTGACCACCACCGGCGGCTGTGTCGCACTGGGGGTGGGGCTGGGCGTGGGTTCCGGGGTAGGCTCCGGTGTGGGTTCCGGGGTAGGTTCCGGGGTGGGCTCCGGCCCCAGCGACACGGTATAGCCCACCGTGGTATTGATGCGTACCAAAGTGCCCGACTCGTAGGTCTGGGCAATTACACGGCCCGCTTCATACTCGCTGCTGTAAGCCTCGGTACGGGTACCGGTGCGCAGGTTGCTGGCGGTCAGAGCCTTCTGGGCGTCCGCCTCGGTCAGACCGATCAGCTGGGGCACCGAACGCTCCAGATCCACCTTCTTCTGGCTCACATACATGGTCACGGTGGAACCGCTGGCCACCTGTTCGCCGTTAGCGGGATCGGTGCGGATTACGCTGCCCTCCGGTACGGTGTCGTCCGCCTCATTCGCCCGGCGCACCTGCAGGCCCTCGTTCTTCAGAGCCTCCTCCGCTTCGGATGCAGTCCAGCCGTTCACCGACGGGATATTCACATACAATGTGCCGATGCTCACCTTCAGGGTGACCTTCTGGCCCTCCTTCACGGTACGGGGCCCACGGGGCGACTGGCTGATGATGATGCCTTCCTCGGTCTCACTGCTGTTCACCATTTCCGCGGTCAGGCTGAGGGTATCGCTGTACTGGGCCTTCACTTCCTCCCAGTTCATACCGGTGAAGTCCGGCAGTTCCACGTCCTCCTTGCTGCTGAACAGGGGGTTGGTGGAATTTGCAAAGATCATAAAGCACAGAATGACGGAGCCCAGGGCGAAGGCCGTGGCCATGCCCGCCAGCACCGGCAGCAGGCCGATGCGTTTTTTCTTCTTTTTCCGGCTGCGGGTACCTGTGGTATAGCCCTGACCGCTGCGGGAAGCCTGCTGGCTGCCGGTGCGTCCAGTGCGCCGCGGATCGTTCTGACCGGAGCCGGATCTGCTTTGTTTAACCACCTTGTCAATATACCTCGACGGCGAATCCTCTGTTAAATACTCATACTCAAACCGGATGCTGGGGTTGCGTTTGAATTCCTCAATGTCCTCCAGCATGGCGCGGGCGCTGGGATATCGCCGGTTCGGGTCCTTCGCCATGGCCCGGGCGGTGATATCCTGCAATGCCTGCGGCACATCCGGTGCGATCTGCCCCAGAGGGACAGCCTTGTCTGAAATCTGCTTGATGGCCACCGAGACCGCATCGTCCGATTCAAAGGGCAGCTTGCCGGACAGCATCTCGTACAGCATAATGCCCACGGAATAGATGTCTGCCTTGGCGTCGGTCACGTCGCCCTTCGCCTGCTCGGGGCTGATGTAATGCACCGAACCGATGGCCTTGTTGCTCACCATCTGGCTCTCGGCGCGGGAGAAGCGGGCAATGCCAAAGTCCATGATTTTGACCTTGCCATCCGCCAGCAGCATGATGTTCTGGGGCTTGATGTCCCGGTGAACCACACCTTTCCGGTGGGCGTGATCCAGTGCATCCAGAATCTGCTCGGTGAAATGCACCACCTCTTTCCAGGTGAGGGGTTCGCCCCGGCGAGTCATGTACTCCTTCAGAGTAATGCCGTCGATGTATTCCATCACGATGTACTGGAGCTTGTCGGTGACCGACACATCGAACACCTTAACGATGCCCGGATGGTCCAGAATGGAGATGGCCTTGGACTCGTTTTTAAACCGGTAGACCAGCTCCGGATTTTCCAGGAATTCCTCCCGCAGGACCTTCACCGCAACCACGCGCTGGTTTTTCAGGTCCACACCCTTATACACATTGGCCATGCCGCCCACGCCCACCAGCTCTTCCAGCAGGTAGCGGCCGTCCAGCTTTTTGCCTATCAGTTGATCCATCTCAGTCCTCCGTTTGCTCTACCTCGATCAGCAGGGCGGTGATGTTATCCTGCCCGCCTGCCTGGAGCGCCTGCTCCACCAGCCGCCGCGGCACCGTGAAAAACGGATTGTGCTGGATGATGGCCAGCAGCTGGCTGTCCGGCACTACACCGGAAAGCCCGTCGCTGCACATGAGGATCACGTCACCGGGCTGGGCGGGCATGCTGGAATAATCCGCCTGCACTCCCGGCTCCACACCCAGTGCTTTGGTGATGAGGTTTTTGTGGGGATAGTTTTCGGCCTCCTCGCTGGTCAGCCGCCCCGCTTCCACCAGCTCCTGCACCATGGAATGATCCCGGGTGAGCTGGCTGATCTGGCCCTCCCGGCAGAGATAGGCCCGGGAGTCGCCCACATGGGCCACATGCAGGGTGTCGTGCCGCACCAGACAGCACACAGCGGTGGTGCCCATGCCCTTGTTTTCCGGATGCGCCTGAGCCTGATCGTAGATGGCCCGGTTGGCCTGGGTGACGCAGTGCATCAGGAAGGCCCGCTCCTGCCCCTTGGGCAGGTTTTTCAGCCCGCTTTCAAAGCAGGACTCCATGGTATCGGTGGCGATCTGTGCCGCCAGCTGACCCGATGCCGCACCGCCCATACCGTCGCACACAACAGCCCAGACGGTGTCGTCCGGCAGGCGGGCGGCCCGGTAATTGTCCTGATTTTCACTGCGGCAGCTGCCGATATCGGTTTTACCGGCCAGTTTCATGGCTGTTCCTCCTTTGCTGCCTCCCGCCTCAGCTGGCCGCAGGCAGCGCTGATGTCGCTGCCCAGACGGCGGCGCACGGTGGCGTTCACCCCCAGCTCGGTGAGCATATTCTGGAAGCGCTTCACATTCTCCGCATCGGTGGCGGAATAGGGGCTGCCGTCCACCGGGTTGATGGGAATCAGGTTCACATGAGCCCCCATTCCCCGGATGAGCTTTGCCAGCTCCTTTGCGGTGGCGGGGCTGTCGTTCACGCCCCGCACCATGGAATATTCAAAGCTGATACGCCGGCCGGTAACCTTCTGGTAGCGGCGGCAGGCGGCGATCAGTTCTTCCACCGGGTATGCGTCGTTCACCGGCATCATCTGGCTGCGCATGGCGTTGTTGGGCGCATGCAGCGAGATGGAAAGGGTGAGCTGCAGCTTCTTTTCCGCCAGTCTGTCGATCTGGGGCACGATGCCGCAGGTGGACAGGCTGATGTTTCGCATACCGATGTTCACGCCCTCAGGGCTGGAAATGATGGTGAGAAAATCCATCACGTTATCGAAGTTGTCCAGCGGTTCACCGATGCCCATGAGCACGATGTGGGAGATGCGCTCGCCGATGTCCTTCTGGGCGGCGTAGATCTCCGCCGCGATCTCCCCGGCTTCCAGGTTGCGTACCCGGCCCGCCTGGGTGGAGGCACAGAACCGGCATCCCATGCGGCAGCCCACCTGGGTGGACACGCACACGGTGTTACCATAATTATAGCGCATTACCACCGTCTCGATGCAGTTGCCGTCCGCCAGACGGAAAAGATATTTCACCGTGCCGTCCCTGGACTGCTGCCGCCGCTGGATGATGGGAGCCGCGATGTAGTACTCCTCTTCCAGCTTGGCCAGCAGTGCCTTGGGCTGGTCGGTCATAGCCGAAAACTCGGTGACCAGCTTCTGGTGCAGCCAGTGAAAGATCTGTTTCGCCCGGAAGGCGGGCTGGCCCATGGCTTTCAGCTGCTCGGCCAGCTGCTCAAGGGTGTAGGATGAAATACAGGTTTTCTGCATGGTTCACAACTTCTCCATAATGGCAATAAAAAATCCGTCCGGCCCGGCCTTGCCCGGCAAAAGGGTCAGCATGCCGTCCTCCACCCGCGCGCCTTCGGGCACGAAGGGGGGCGAAACCAGCCGGAAATCGGCGTTTTGCTCCAAAAAGGCCCGCACGATGTTCTGGTTCTCCCGCGGGTCGATGGTGCAGGTGGAATACACGATGCGGCCTCCCTGCTTCACATAACGAGCGGCAGTGGCCAGAATCTTCGCCTGCAGCTGGTGCAGCTGCTCCACACCATCCATGGTTTTGTAGCGGATGTCCGGCTTTTTGGCAATGATGCCAAGGCCGGAACAGGGCACGTCGCATAAGACCCGATCCGCCCCGGCAAATTCTTCCCGGTAGACGGAGGCGTCGTTGTGCAGCACCTTCACATTGGTCAGGCCCGCACGGGCGGCGGCCTTTTCGATCAGCGGCAGGCGGCTTTCCACCGCGTCGCAGCTGATGAGGGTGCCGGTGTTCTCCATATCCTGGCCGATGGTCAGGGTTTTGCCACCCGGCGCGGCGCACAAATCCAGCACCTTTTCGCCGGGTCTGGCCTGCAGGCTGTAGGCCGCCAGCTGGGAGGCCTGGCCCTGCACATGGTAAAGCCCTTTCTGAAAGGCCTCGGTGGCCGCCGGGCTGCCGGTGAATTTCGTCAGCAGCGTATTCGCCAGCCAGCCGGGCTCCACCTCCACCCCTTCCGCTTCCAGCAATCCGGTCAGCTGGGCGGGGGTGGTTTTCAGCGGGTTGCACCGCAGGGCCACCCGGGGCGCTTCAAAAAATGCCTGCAAAATCTGCTCGCATTCTTCCGGGTAATTTTTTTGCAGCAGCTTTACCACCGGCAGGCCCACGGAATACTGGATGCTCAGCCGCTCGGTCTCAGTTTTGAAGGTGGCCGCGGCCGGATCCTGCGCAACAGCCTTGCGCAGCACCGCGTTCACAAGGCCGGCGGCGCTGGATTTTTTCAGCGCTCGACACAGACTCACCGACTCGTTCACCGCCACCGCACGGGGCACCTGCATGTAACGGGCCTGATACAGGCCGCTGCGCAGGATGGCCCGCACCTGAGGATCCAGCTTGCTCAGCGGGCGGCTCAGACAGTTCGCCAGCGCCCAGTCCAGCGTGAGCAGCCGCTCGGTGACGCCGTAGAACAGGGCGCTCACAAAGGCCCGATCCCGGCCGTTCAGATCCTGATGCTCCAGAACTGCGTTCAGTACCAGATTGGCAAAGCCGCTCTCCTCCTGGCGAACCAGTGCCTGAACCGCGATGCGGCGGGCTTTATCCATAAACGTGTTCCTCCAATGGTAAAATTACAGCCGGTCGCCCGCTTTCAGGCGGCGGCCCGCCGCCCAGGCGGAGCCCGCCATGGGCTTGGAGCCCTCCGGCACCACCTCATCCAGCTCCAGCGCGCCCCCGGCGCAGGCGATGGTGAGGGGTTTGATGCTCAGTACGGTGCCCGGCGCGCCGCTTCCGGCGGCCACATGGCTTTTGCGCACCTTGATCTTTTTGCCTTCCTGCTCAAAATAAGCCACCGGCCAGGGGTTCATCCCCCGCACCAGATCGTGCAGCTTCTGAGCAGGCTGATCAAAGGCAAAGCGGGCCATCTCCTTGGTCAGGGGCGGGGCCAGCGTGGCCTTGCTGTGATCCTGCGGGGTGCGCACGGCAGTGCCCGCGTCGATGGAGGCAATGGTCTCCACCAGCGTTTTGGCGCCCTGCGTGGTGATCCGCTCGAACAGCTCGCCGCTGGTTTCCTCGGGGCCGATGGTCACCGGGGCGACGTTCAGAATGTCGCCGGTGTCCAGGCCCTCGTCCAGATACATGATGGAGACGCCGGTCTCCTTATCCCCGTTGATCACCGACCACTGCACCGGCGCGGCGCCCCGGTACTTGGGCAGCAGCGAAACGTGCAGATTGATGCAGCCCTTGGGCGGCACGCACAGCACCTCCGGCGGCAGAATACGGCCGTAGGCCACCACCACGATCAGCTCGGGGGCCAAATCCCGGATTTGCTGCTGCACCTCTTCGGTGCGCAGGGTCTTGGGCTGGTAAACCGGCAGATTATGCTCCAGAGCCAGCTGCTTTACCGGCGGGGCGGTGAGAATCTGCTTGCGGCCCACCGGCTTATCCTCGCGGGTGAACACGCCGCACACCTCATGCCCCGCTTCCAGAACGGCAGCCAGGCTGGCGGCGGCAATGTCCGGCGTGCCCATAAACAGAATGCGCATTATTCCTCGTCCTCTTCGATCTCGTCGGGGTAATCGTCCTCATAGAAATGATCGGCCAGATCCATGATGGTGATGCCGTCCAGATGGTTGGTCTCGTGGCAGAAGCAGCGGGCCAGCATCTCCTCGGCTTCCATTTCAAAGGTTTCGCCGTGGCGATCCTGAGCACGGATTTTTACCTTGCGGGGGCGGCTGATGGCACCGTTGTGCCCCGGGAAGGACAGGCAGCCCTCGTACAGGGTCACCTCATCCTCAGACTCCTCCAGAATCTCCGGGTTGATGCACTCAATGAACTTGGGCTCGTAGCCCTCGGGCATGGTGCCATCCTCCGGCAGGTCGCGTTCGTCCAGAGCGATGAACAGGCGGCGCATCACGCCCACCTGAGGGCCGGCCAGGCCCAGACCGCCCGCGTCGATCAGGGTTTCCTTCATGTCGTCCAGCAGGGTTGCCAGACGGTCGTCAAAATTGGTCACGGGGCGGCAGACCTTTTTCAGAATGGGATCGCCGTCCTGCACGATGGTACGCAGAGCCATAGTAGTTTATCCTCCTTAAAATGAGCCGGCGGGAAGGGCCGGCGAGATTGGTTTATGAAATGTGCCCGATGGGTCAGTCGCCGTCGGAATTGAAGTCCAGCGTCACCGACGCTTTGGACGGCAGGCCCTCGTTGCTGTAAGCCGCCAGCACCCTGCCCAGCACCTGACGGAACGCCCGGTCGTTGCGGCATTTGATGGTGAGCTTGTAGCGGTACCGGTCCTTGACCATGACAATGTTCATGGGTGCAGGACCTAAAATCCGCAGCGGCATGCCCGGATGGGCGCTTGCCTCGATGCCCAGAAGCCGGGCAAAGCGGGCGGCCACCTGCATGGTGCGGTTTTCGTCCGCGCCGCTGAAGGCGGCAATGCAGACGCTGCAAAAAGGCGGATACAGGCAGATCTTGCGGAACATGATCTCCTGATCGAAAAACGCCTCGTAGTTCTGGGCCGCCGCCAGATTCAAAGTGGAATTCTCCGGGTCCATGGTCTGGATCAGCGCCCGGCCTGCGGCCCCGGCCCGGCCGGAGCGGCCGATCACCTGGGTCACCAGCGAGAACACGTTCTCCACCGCCCGGAACCCTTGCGAAAAGAGCAGCGAGTCGATGCCCAGCACGCCCACCAGCGTCACCTTTTCAAAATCAAGGCCCTTGGCCACCATCTGGGTGCCCAGCATGATGTCGTATTCGCCCCGGGCAAAGGCAGCCAGCATGTTTTCGTGGGCGTTTTTCTGGCTGGTGGAGTCCTGATCCATGCGCAGCACCCGGGCGTTCGGGAACAGCTCCGCCAGCTCCTCCTCCACCCGCTGGGTGCCAAAGCCGGTATAGCGCACCTTTCCGCCGCATTCCGGGCAGACGGTGGGCACCGGCGAAATCGCCTTGCCGCAATAGTGGCAAAGCAGCTTGTTTTCCGATTTATGATACACCATGGGAACGCTGCAGCTGGAGCATTTGATCACCTGCCCGCAGCCGGAGCACATGCCCACGGTCTTGTAGCCCCGTCGGTTGAGCAGCAGAATCGCCTGCTCGCCCCGGGCCAGTGTCTGGCGGATACGCCCGGCCAGCGCAGTGCTGATGCTGCCGGAGTTGCCGGCGGCCAGCTCGGCCCGCATATCCACCATTTCCACCGCAGGCAGCGGCTGGCCCGCATAGCGCCGGGTGAGTTTATACAGGGTATAGCGCCCCTCCAGCGCGGCCTGATAGCTCTCCACACTGGGGGTGGCCGATGCAAACAGCACCAGCGCGCCGTGATCCACGGCCCGGCGCTTGGCCACCTCCCGGGCGTCAAAGCGGGGTGCACTTTCCGACCGGTAGGTGTGCTCCTGCTCCTCGTCCAGCACGATCAGGCCGATGTTTTTCAGCGGTGCGAACACCGCGCTGCGGGTTCCCACCACAATGTCGGCCCCGCCGGACTGGATCATCTGCCATTGCAGAAGGCGCTCGGTGTGGTTGAGCGCCGAGTGCTGCACCGCCACCCGCCCGCCGAAGGTCTGCTTCAGGCGGCGGATCATCTGGGGGGTCAGGCTGATCTCCGGCACCAGCACCAGAGCGGTTTTGCCCAGCTCCAGCGTCCGCTGGATCAGCTTCAGAAACACCAGCGTTTTGCCGCTGGCGGTCACCCCGTAAAGCAGGGCGGCGCTGGGCTTGTTTTCGTCCATCTGGGCGCACAGGCCGTTGTACACCTGCTGCTGCTCCTCGCTGAGGACGATCGGGTCGTTTGTCTGCGGGATATGGCTGAACAGGTCCAGAACCTTGTCCACCTGCCGTTTTTCCAGCACACCCTTTTCGCACAGGTTATCCAGCACCGCACGGCTCAGGCCCAGCTGGGCCAGCGTGCTCTGGGGTAACGGGCCGTTTTGCAGCGCCGCCACCGCCGCCTGCTGCTTGGCGGTGGGCTTTGGTTTTTCGGGCAGAGCGCCCACAAGGGAATATTCCGGTTCGGTGTGGCGCACCAGCTGCTTTTGCAGTCGGGGGCCATTCTCGGTTTCCACCGGTTTATATTGTGCCCCATAGGGGATGATGGCCTTCACCGCCTCGTACCAGGTGCAGAAGGTGCGCTCCTTCAAAAAGCGCACCAGACCCAGCAGCTCGTCGGTCAGGCGGGCGTTTTCCGGCGCTGCGTCGAACAGCTCCTTGCAGCGTCCCGCCTCCTCCTGCTGGCCCACAGCCAGCACAACGCCCATGCGGGGCTTGTTGCCCCGGCCGAAGGGTACCAGCACCATGCCCCCCGGAACCACCGGATGAGCCAGTGTGGGGGGCACAAGATAGGTATAGAGCTTGTCAAAATGAAACGTGGCGCCGCTTACTGCCACCTGGACTGTTTGCAGCACCGCGCCGCGCTCCCTTCCGCCCGCCGGGGGCGGGTCACTCTTCTTCCTGCTGATACTTCTGAATCAGGCTGTAGATTTCCTCGGCGCACTCGTCCACGGTGTCGTTGATCACAACCTCGTTGTAGTCCACCGCGTACTCCATCTCCTCCACCGCACGGGCAAGGCGCTTTTTGATGGATTCCTCGGTCTCGGTGCCGCGGCCGCGCAGCCGCTCCTCCAGCTCACCGTAGCTGGGCGGCCGAACAAAGATGGTCACCGCGCCGGGATAGATGCGCTTCACGTTGCCCGCGCCGATCACCTCGATGACCAGAATCACGGTGGTGCCGTTGTTGATGCGCTTATCCACCTCGGACTTGGGGGTGCCGTAGTAGTTGCCGCAGTATTCGGCATACTCCAGAATTTCGCCCGCCTGAATGCGGCGCTCGAACTCCTCACGGGTCAGGTAAACATAGTTCACCCCGTCCTTTTCGCCGGGGCGGATCTCACGGGTGGTGGCGGAAACCGAAACCTCGATCTCCGGGTGCAGCTCCATCAGCCGCTTGACCACCGTGTCCTTGCCGGAGCCGGAAGGCCCGGAGATCACGATCAGATGGCGTTCTTTATTCATTGTCCAGCTCGTCCTCCATTTCATCGTCGGCATCGTCGTTGTCGTTCAGGCGGTTGGCCACGGTCTCCGGCTGCACGGCGGACAGGATCACATGGTCGGAATCCATGATGATCACCGCACGGGTGCGGCGGCCGTAAGTGGCGTCAATCAGTGCGCCCTTGTCCCGCGCTTCCTGCACAATGCGCTTGATGGGCGCGGACTCCGGGCTCACGATGGCGATCAGCCGGTTGGCGCTGACCATGTTGCCGAAGCCGATGTTGATCAGTTTCATGCTCTGGCTCTCCTTATTCGATGTTCTGGATCTGCTCGCGGATCTTTTCGATCTCGGCCTTGGTGTCCACCACAATGCGGGTGATGGCAATGTCCTGGCACTTGGAGCCGATGGTGTTGGTCTCCCGGTTCAGCTCCTGGGTCAAAAAGTCCAGCTTGCGGCCCACCGGGCCGTCGCTTTCCAGAATCTCTCTGTACTGGGCGATATGGCTGCGCAGGCGCACCGTTTCCTCATCCACGGCGGTTTTATCGCCGAAGATGGCAGCCTCGGTGAGGATGCGGGCCTCGTCGATGTTCTGATCCTGCAGAATGGTCTGCAGGCGGGTGTACAGCTTCTGGGTGTAGGCCTTTACCCGCTCGGCGCTGCCTTCCTCCACCTTGCCCACGTTGGCCTCGATGGTGGCCAGGCGGCTCATCACGTCCGCCTTCAGCTTTTCGCCCTCCGTCGCCCGCATGGCCACGAAGTTTTCCAGCGCGGTGCGGCAGACCGTGCTCACATCCTGCCACAGCTGCTCCTCGTCCACATCCGCGTGGCGCACGCTCAGAACATCCGGGTAGCGGGCGATGAGCCCGGCGGTGGCATCGTTCTTCACACCCAGCTGATCGGCCAGCTTGGCCAGCGCGTCGGCGTAGCTTTTTGCCAGCGGCAGGTCAACCTCCACCGCCACATCCTGGCTGCCCACGCTCTGCATCTGCAGGCTCAGTTCCACCTTGCCCCGGCTGATGCTTTCGCTGAGCAGCTTTTTCAGCTTGTCGTCCAGAAAGGCACAGCTGCGGGGGATGCGGGAGGAATACTCAAAATAACGGGAGTTTACGCTTTTGATCTCGACGGTGATATCCCGCCCGTTCAGGATCGCTTCGCCGCGGCCGTAGCCGGTCATGCTCAAAGCCATTGATAAAGGCACCTCGTTCCCTGTTGGATCGCTCCTTGGATTGTTCGGGGATGCCGCCGAAAGCGGCCGGCATGGCTCTGCGCGCGCTGTTGATCCGGCCGCAGACACATTTCCCCATTTAAATATACATGTTATTATTCTACTCGGTTTGGCGCTTCATTGCAAGTTTTTTATCATTCCTGACCCTCCTGCCCTTGTTTTGCCCGCCGCCTTATATTACAATGGATGCGTTGATTTTCCGGCTTTTGGGGGAGGGGTTTCATGCAAACAGGGGAGCGATGGCATCTGATCGACGGCCTGCGTGGCCTGGCACTGGCCAACATGGTGCTGTATCACCTTTTATTTGATGTCTATGTGATCTGGGGCTTTGACCCGCTTTGGCCCGCCCGCTGGCCGGTTCGGGTGTGGGAGCGGTGCATCTGCTGCTCCTTCATCTTCATCAGCGGTCTGTGCGGGCACTGGGGCAGGCGGCACGCACTGCGCCGTGGCCTTGTGCTCAACGGCTGCGGGCTGCTGATTACCGCCGTTACTCTGATCGCCGTGCCGGAGCAGGCGGTGTGGTGCGGGGTGCTCACCTTTCTGGGCTGCGCCACATTGCTCACCATCCCGGTAGACCGGCTGCTGCGGGGCCGGTGGGCCGTGGCCGGCCTTGCGGTGAGCCTTGTACTGCTGGCGGTGTTCTGGCCGGTAAACCGGGGCTGGCTGGGCTTTGGCGCATTGCAGCTCTGGCAGCTGCCGGATGCGCTTTACCATTCCCGGCTGCTCACGGTGCTGGGCTTCCCCTTTGCGGGTTTTTCCTCCAGCGACTATTTTTCCATTCTGCCCTGGTATTTTCTCTTTCTGGCCGGCTACTTCGCCCGGCCGTTGCTGTTCGCCAATGAGCAGGTAAAAAAGGTGGCCCGGCTGCGGCTCCCTCTGCTGGACCGGCTGGGCCGCAAAAGCCTGCCGGTCTATCTGGTACACCAGCCTTTGTGCATGGCGGTGTGCATGGTGTTTCTTTCGCCTGCGTCACCGTTCCGCCTTGTAAACTAATTTTTTTCCGCGGCGCTCTTTTCCAAACGAAAAGGGCGCTGTTTTTGCGTTCGGGGCCAGCTTCCGTCCGCTTGTGTACGAACCTTCCCAAAGGCAGGTATATATTTTGTCTGCTTTGTCAGTTGATGTTATTGATAATTATTACTATAATCGAGACCCGGCTATTTCCGGATTTTGGAAGAAAGAATATATAACCTACTACAAAGAAAGGAATGCGAGGAAACTGAACCACCTGCCCTTATCCGTCCGCGTCCCCATTGAGGAGGACAATCCCAGCATCCTGCGCCATGAAGCTGCCTGCATCCGGTGCGGCATGTGCAAGGAGGCCTGTACCAACCTAATGGGGGGTGCACGGCAGCTACACGCTGGAAGAAACCGGCAACCGCGCCATCTGCATCTACTGCGGCCAGTGCGCCAACGTTTGCCCGGTGGACAGCATTGTGGAACGGGATGAATGCCCCCAGGTTCGTCAGGCAGCCGCCGACCTGACCATTGTGGAGGAGGCCAGCGAGCTGATCCGCCGCATCACCGAAAAGGATCGCCCCCGCCCCAGTTCACCAGCTGCTGCCCCGGCCGGGTACACTTTGCCGAGATGTATGCCCCCGAGCTGCTGCCCCATCTATCCACCGCAAAGAGCCCCATCGGCATGCAGGGCCCCACGGTGAAAACCTATTTTGCCAAAAAGATGGGACTGGATCCGGAAAAGATCGTGCATGTGGCGCTCACCCCCTGCACTGCCAAGAAGTTTGAAATTCGTCGCGGAGAGCTGCACGGCGCCGCGGATCATCTGGGCATTCCCGGCCTGCGAGACACCGATCAGGTAATCACCACCCGGGAGCTGGCCCGCTGGACAAAGGCCGAAGGCGTGGACTGGAATGCGCTGGAGGATTCCGCCTACGATTCCCTGATGGGTCAGGCCTCCGGCGCGGGCGTGATCTTCGGCAACACCGGCGGTGTGATGGAGCCCTGCGCACCGCCTATGCCTACATCACCGGTGAAAGCGCCCCCCAGAGCCTGCTGAACCTGACCCCGGTTCGCGGGTACGAGGGCGTGCGGGAGACTCAGGTGGCAATCGGCGACCAGACGCTTCAGGTTGCGGTGGTTTACGGCACTGCCAACACCCGGGCCTTCCTGCAGCGTATGAAGGAAAGCGGCAGGCAGTACCATTTCGTGGAGGTCATGGCCTGCCCCGGCGGCTGCATCGGCGGCGGTCAGCCCAAGAACATCATGCGGGATGCGGACGAAACCCGCAAACAGCGCATTGCCGCCCTTTACCGGCGGGACGTCTCCATGGAGCTGCGCACCAGCCACGAGAACCCGGAGATCAAACAGGTCTACGAGGAATTCTACGGTCAGCCCCTCAGCGAGATGGCCGAGCAGATGCTGCACACCAGCTACCGGGATTGCAGCAGCCTGCTGAAAGGCCAGCCCGTTTCCGGCGAACAACCCCCTTTTTCTCTCCACAAAACAGCAAGCACAGCAAAGGCCCCCGGCCTGCCGCAGAACGCGGCGGGCCGGGGGCCTTTTTTCATGGATTCAGGGTGCGATCAGCCGCGCCGGGGCCGGCTGGGCCGGGAGGGTGCGGTGGTGCGCTTTTTCTGGTGCTCACGGCGCTGCTCGGCAGCCTCCTGAGCACGCTGGGTCTGGGAGCGGGCCTTGCCCTTCTGAGCGGCGGCGCGCAGGGCGGCCACCTCACTCTTGGTCAGCTCCCGGTACTGGCCGGGCTGAAGCATGCCCAGCTTCACCGCACCCATGGCGCTGCGGCGCAGGCGGATCACTTCCAGGCCCACTGCCTCGCACATGCGGCGGATCTGCCGGTTCTTGCCCTCCTTGATGGTCATTTCCATCACGGTACGGCCCGGCTCATCCACCACCACGTTGATCACCGCGGGCTGGGTCACGCTGCCGTCGTCCAGAGTAACGCCCTTGCTCAGGGCAATGACCTGGCTCTCGTCTGCGCGGGGACGCACAGTTACCCGATAGAGCTTGCTCACACCATGGGAGGGGTGCATCATCAGGTTGGCGAAGCCGCCGTCGTTAGTGAGCAGCAGCAGGCCCTCGCTGTCCTTATCCAGACGGCCCACCGGGAATACCCGCACCGGGTAATCAGCCAGCAGATCCATCACGGTCTTGCGGCCCCGCTCGTCGCTGGTGGTGGTCACAAAGCCACGGGGCTTGTGCAGCATCAGGTAGTGATATTCCTGCTTTTTCTCCAGTCGGATGCGCTGACCGTCGATGCTCAGGGTATCGCGATTCACATCCATCTTATCGCCCAGATTCACCGGGTGGCCGTTTACCTTCACCCGGCCCTCCAGAATGATCTGCTCCGCTGCGCGGCGGGAGCACATGCCCTGCTCGGCCATTACCTTTTGTACTCGTTCCAATGCCATAATCCGTTCCTCATATTCTCTGTTGGTTGATTGCAGAAAAAGCGGGCGGCAGATTGAACATGCCGCCCGACCTGGTTTACTGTTTCTGTGCCGGGTCGGCTGCGGCGGTCTCTCCCTTGTTCAGCAGGCCGGTGAGCTTGTCCACCAGCTCAGGCACCATGTTCAGCGCCCGGTCCACCGTGCTGTTGTGATCCGCCAGCTGGATGGTGCGCACGTTGCCGTCCTTGATGACCAGAAAGGCCACCGGGGTGACCGACACGCCTGCGCCGCTTCCGCCGCCGAACAGCTCCTTGGTGGTCTTTGCGCCGAAGTCGGAACCGCCGGACGCAAATCCAAAGGTGACCTTGGACACCGGCAGAATGGTGGTGCCCTCCAGTGTGATGGGTTCGCCGATGATGGTGTTGGAGCCAACCATCTCGCGGATCTTGTCCAGGGTAACGCTCATCATACCCTCAAGCGGACGTTCAGCCATAGTCGTTTTCCCTCCTGTGATGCAACCGGCCTTGCAAAGCCGGGGTGTTTCGTTGTGGTTCTGTCTGAGCCGGGCAGCCGTCAGATCAGCTTCTCCTTGCGAAGGCAAAGCAGCGCCCAGACTCCTGTTATTACCATTATAATCAGATGGGACGTGATTTTACAAGAGAAATGTTCCTGCCCCTGATGTTCGCCGGTGTAATCCGGCTCGATGACCAGCTGCTCCATGCGCAGGTCTAAAAAGTTCTGCAGCATACCGAAGCTGGCGCCAAGGCCCGCGTGCACCGCGCCCACGGCCAGTGCGGTGGATGCGGCGTTTTCCCGTTGCATGGGCAGATAGATCCGGATATGGTGGATCTTGAAGCCTTCCAGCAGGCGGCGCAGAATCTGGCCTCCAGTGCGCACCCAGGCGAGCACCCAGTCCACGGTTTCCTGCAGCGTTTTTTCCGGTTTTTTCGGAGCTTCCTGCTTTGGCGGGGTCTTGTCCTCCTTGCGCTGCGGCGGCTGGGTGGCGGCTTTTCCGGTCTGCCGGGCGGCGGGCTGGGGCGTTCCCTCTTTTTGTGCGAGCTCTGTTTTCTGCTCCGCCTGCACGGAAGAAGCTGCCGGTTCCACCGGTTTTTCCACCGGAGCTGCCAATTTTTCCTCCACCGGTTTAACCGCCGCCTGCGTCGGCTTCGGTTGCACCGGACCGGTTTTTTCCTGTTTGGGTTTTCGGGACTTCTTTCGTTTTTTGGGCCTTTCCGGTTTCTCCGGGCGGGGATACAGCCGCACCCGCACCGCCAGCACCCGCAGCGCGGCAGTGAATTTGCCCTGTTCATAGCAGAGCTCAGCGGTCACCGGAACCAGAAGCGCGGCGATGAGCAGCGCTAGAAGCACCAGCAGAATCCAACCGATTCCCTTCAGAATCAGCCATACAACGGCCATCGGCTCGCCTCCTTACCCGTTGTTGCGTGTAGATAAATCAGGCCTGTGCTTCGCCTGTGCTGCCTGCCATCTCCAGCTGGACGCCGTTGCCCTCATGCAGCGGGGGCAGCTGTTCCAGTGTGGCCAGACCAAAGGTGCGCAGAAACACCTCGGTGGTGCACAGGCTGATGGGCCGGCCGGGCAGCTCCAGCCGTCCGGCTTCCTCCACCAGTCCCTTTTCCATCAGCTTTGCGATGGTGGACGAGGAGTCCACGCCGCGCACCTGCTCCACAAAGCCGCGGGATACCGGCTGATTGTAGGCGATGATGGCCAGCACCTCCAGCGCCGCCTGAGAAAGTGGCGTGTTGCGCCGGTTGTCCAGTACCCGCTTCACCGGCTCCTGCGCGGCGGTTTTGGTGGCCATCTGCCATTTGTCGCCCAGGGGCAGGATGCACAGGCCCCGGTCCGTCTTTTCGTATTCCTTTTGCAGCTGCTCCAGAATGGCCACCGTCTGATCCTTCGAGATCTCCAGCGCCTCGGCAATCTTGTCCGCTCCGATGGCATCGCCATGGGCGAACAGGATGGCCTCCACAGCCGCCTTATATTCCTTTTCCTTCTGTGTCATGCCTTTTGTCAACTCTCCTGTTTCTTCATCCGGCCCCGGCGCACGGTGAGGGTTTCCTGATCGTCGATCTCGATGCGTCCCGCACGGATCAGCTCCAGAACCGCCAGAAAGGTTGCCACCGTCTGGCTGCGGCTTCCGCCCCGATTGAACAACCCCCGCAGACTTGCCACCCGGCCTGTAACAATGCTGCGCAGCACATGCACCACCCGGCTGGCCACCGATACAAAGGGCGCAGTAACCAGCGGCTCAAAGCTCTGCTGGTTGGGCGCGGCCTTGCGGCGCCGGCTTCTGCCCAACAGCAGCTCCATGGCCTGGGCCAGAAGGGTCGCTTCATGGGTCAGGCGGTAGGTGTTATCCTGCTCCAGCTCCATGGGCGGGCGCACAAAGCTGCAATGGCTGGCAGCCTGTTCGCCCAGCTGGCGGGCCACCTCCTTGCAGGCGCTGTATTCGATCAGCTGGCCGGTGAGCTCTTCCTTCATCCGCTCCGCTTCCTCGCTGCGGGGCAGAAGCAGAAAGCTCTTCATCTGCACCAGACGGGCAGCCATCTCGATAAACTCGCTGGCCACCTCCATCCGGTTTTCCTGCAGGCCGTTGATCAGGCTGGTGTACTGGTCGATCAGCTCCAGGATGGGGATGTCGTAGATATTCATCTTGTTTTTGCTCACAAGATAGAGCAGCACGTCCAGCGGGCCGTCGAATTCCTCCAGATGGAAGGTCAAAGTCTCCATGCTTTCCCCTCCTTACACCGCAACACCCGCGGCCATGTAGACCGCCCGGTCGATGAAGGCGGTGGCATTGTTCAGAATGCCCCACATACCGTTGTTCAGCCAGTAGAGGGGAACATCAAACACGCCAAACATCAGCAAAAGGAACATGCCGATGAAGATCTGCCGCTCGTACTGCATCACCTTGAAATACAGATGCCGGGGCAGCACCAGCAGCAGGATGCGACTGCCGTCGAAGGGCGGCACCGGCAGCAGGTTGAACACTGCCAGCGACACATTGATTGCCACCATATAATAAAGGAAGTAGAGCACCAGCTCCGCCGCCATGCCTGCCGGCAGGAAATAGTATGCCAGCTTATACAGCATCATAGACAGATACGCCAGCACCAGATTGGAAAGCGGCCCGGCCGCCGCGCTGAGGGCCATACCCAGCTTGGGGTTTTTGTACCGCTGGGGATACACCGGAACCGGCTTGGCCCAGCCGATACCGGCCACAACCATACACACTGCACCCAGCAAATCGAAGTGCGCCATGGGATTCAGCGAAAGCCGACCCATATTTTTTGCGGTTGGATCACCCAGCTTGGCGCTTGCCCAGGCATGGGCGGACTCGTGCACAGGAATGGCAAGCAGCATGGCAAGCCCGCGCATCACCCAGACAAGCAGCTGGGCAGGACTGATCAGACCCATAGAACTCTCCCTTTTTGTTCGTTTGACGCCTTATATAAAATAAGGTAGAATACATTGCATACAAGCACTGCGCGCTGCCCGGTGCAAACACAGGGCATATCTGGCAGTTTGCTTTTTATTATAGCGTTTTTTGGGGCCATCCACAAGCAAAATGGGACTTTTCAAGAGTTTTTCAAAGATATTTTTAAAAAACCCTTGATTTTTCCCTTCCGGCTTGCTATTATATTCTAGCGACTTAAATTAAATCGAGGAGGTGCAGCAAATGGCAAAGTGCAATTGTTGTGGCAAGGGCGTTTCCTTCGGCATCCAGGTTTCCCACTCTCATCGTCGGTCTAACCGCACCTGGAAGGCGAACGTGAAGCGTGTTAAGGCTATTGTAGACGGTTCTCCCAAGTACATCTACGCCTGCACCCGCTGCCTGCGCTCGGGCAAGGTTACCCGCGCTGTTTGATTTTCAACGCAAAAACTGCCGGTCATCTTCGGATGACCGGCTTTTTTGTGTTCTGCTCTTCTACCCTGCTTGACCGGTTCGCCCAGCCATTCTATAATGAAGGTAATGCAATTCGTGGTGACTTTTCACCGCTTGGGAGGGATTTTGCTTGGAGATCCAGTATTACAAGGAACCCAGCCGCTTTTTGAAGCGGGAGATGGAGTTCAAGGTGTTCGGCCATTCCGGCCTTCCCTGCCTTGCCTTCGCCTGTGAGGGGGGCCGTTTTTACGATTGGGAGGATCACGGCATGGTGGCCGCACTGGCCCCGCTGATCGACGCAGGTCAGATTCAGCTGTTCTGTGCCGACAGTGTGGATACGGAAAGCTGGCTGGGCAGCGGCGAGGGCCGGGCCCGCAGCGAGATGCAGGAACGCTGGTTCAACTATCTGGCGGGCGAACTGATTCCCCGGGTGCTGACGCTGAACGGCGGCACCCATACGCGGGTAGCTCTGCTGGGCTGCGGCCTGGGTGCGGGTCATGCGCTGAACCTGTATCTGCGGCGGCCGGAGCTGGTATGCGGTGCAATCTGCCTGTCCGGAAGCTATTCCGCCGCCACCTGGTTTGGCCCCTATCACGACGATCTGACCCTGCGCAACAGCCCGCTGGAATATCCGCCCCTGCTGCACACCGAGGGCCTGCCCTCCACCCGGCTGGCTCCCCTGTTTTTGTGCTGCGGCCGCGGCCCCTACGAGGATGATTTCCTGGCCGACACCCGGGCCATGGCCCAGGCGTTGACCGACCGGCGCATGCCTGCCTTTGTGGATTACTGGGGCGAGGATGTGAGCCACGACTGGCCCTGGTGGGCAAAGCAGGCCGTTTACTTTTTACCCCAGCTGCTGCAGCAGCTGAACAGCAAGGCAAAACCCACTGCATAACCCATTCCGTCGAGCTTTCCGGGCCCGGCGGAATTTTTTTGTATTTTCTGTAACGGACGGTCGATACAGCCGTCTAATAGAGCGAAACGGCTGTTTTACATTCATTGCCCGAAAAAACGGGCAGATCGGAAAGGAGGGGTGCGCTTGCAGGACCTGGAAGAACTGTATCAGCTTTACAGCCCTGACATCTATCGCCATCTCTGCGGACTGAACACCTCCAACCGGCTGCGCAATGAGCTGGCCGACCAGCTGGATACCAACCGGCTGTGCCGGGATCTGAAGGGCCGCTCCCCCTACGAAACCACCCTCACCTTCTACCCGGAAGGTAACGACCGGGTATTCGATTCGCAAAATCCTCTGTTCCGGGTTGGAATGGCGTTTTCCGCCGATAATCTTCCCCTGCCCACCGTACTGTATACGGGCTTCCACAGCGCAGACCGGGAACCGCCCGAGGTCACGCTGGAAAAAGCCGCTTCCTATCTGGTGGCGCTGAAGCAGGCCGCCGCCAATCAGGGGCTCGCCTTTGATTACTACTCCGCCACCGTCTATGGCCGGAACATCACCTGGCTGCTGCTGGATGTGCCCACCGAAGCCATTCCGGATCAGCTGCCGGATGAGACTGCCGCCGGGGAACCCCAGCCCGCCGCAGAAAAATCCGCAGGCGAGACGCCGGCAGAGGGCAGCTTTGACGCACTGATGGCCCTGTTGCAGGACCGCATCACGCAAAACGGGCAGACTTCGCCCACCGTTGCAGACGCTTCCCCCGCAAACAGCGCCCGCAGCCTGAGCGATCAGCGGTTTGCCCTGCTGTACAGTGAGGACAGCTGTTTTCAGCCGTTGTAACCGCGCCGCGGATTCTCTTTGAAACACGCAATCGCCCTGTGTGCCGTTCTTTGGCACACAGGGCTTTTCTGTTTCTCCGTCTTCTCTTACTTCTCAACTTCCGCCGGTTCATGGTATAATAGAACCAATATTTGATAAAACCAATGGAGGGAGCTTACTTATGGCGATTCGGATTGGTATTTTTGGTTACGGCAATCTGGGCCGGGGCACCGAGTGTGCGGTGCGCCAGAACCCGGATCTGGAGCTGGCTGCGATTTTTACCCGGCGGGATCCGGCCAGCATTTCTCCCCTGACCGAGGGCGTGCCGGTTGTGGCGGCAAAGGATGCTGCTGACTGGGCCGGTAAGATTGATGTGATGATCCTGTGCGGCGGCAGCGCCACCGACCTGCCGGTGCAGACCCCCAAGCTGGCCCGCTGGTTCAATCTGGTGGACAGTTTCGACACCCACGCCAAAATTCCCGAACACTTTGCCGCGGTGGACGCCGCCGCCAAGGCTGCGGGCACCACTGCCCTGATCAGCGGCGGCTGGGACCCGGGCCTGTTCTCGCTGAACCGGGTGTATGCCGAGGCCATTCTGCCCCAGGGCGGCACCTACACCTTCTGGGGCAAGGGCGTGAGCCAGGGCCACTCCGACGCCATCCGCCGCATTGAAGGCGTGGAGGACGCCCGCCAGTACACCGTACCAGTACCCGAGGCGCTGGAGCAGGTGCGTGTCGGGCAGCGCCCCACCCTGACTACCCGGCAGAAGCACACCCGGGAATGCTATGTGGCCGCAAAGCCCGGGGCAGATCTTGCCCGCATCGAGCAGGAGATCAAGACCATGCCCAACTATTTTGCGGACTACGACACCACTGTCACCTTTGTGAGTCTGGAGCAGCTGCACGCCGAGCACAGCGGCCTGCCCCACGGCGGCAGTGTGCTGCGCAGCGGCCTGACCGGCTGGAACGAGGAGCACACCGCCACAGTGGAATACAGCCTGAAGCTGGATTCCAACCCGGAATTCACCGCCAGCGTACTGGCCGCCTGCGCCCGTGCCGTACACCGGATGCATACCGCCGGGCAGACCGGCTGCAAAACCATTCTGGACGTTCCCCCCGCACTGCTCAGCCCCCTGAGCGGCGAGGAGCTGCGCCGCCAGCTGCTGTAACCCGGAGCGCGAACCCTACATTCAAGGAGCTTTTATGAAGATTACCCACATCTGCCACAGCTGCTTTCTGGTAGAGCTTTCTCACACGCTGCTGTTGTTCGACTACTTTCAGGGCCCGCTGCCCGTGCTGGACCCGGAAAAGACGTTGTTCGTCTTTTCTTCTCACCGGCACCACGACCACTACTCCCCCGCCGTGTGGGAGTTGAATGAGAGCCACCCCAATGTGTTTTATGTGCTGGATGAGAACATCCCCGCCCGGCGCTCGGCCAATGTGCTGCCCGCCGCGCCCCGCAGCCGGTACGACTGGCAGGGTCTTTGCATCGAGACTCTGCGCTCCACCGACGAGGGCTGCGCCTTTCTGGTGCAGGCCGAGGGGCTGTGGTTCTACCATGCGGGCGATCTGAACTGGTGGCACTGGGAGGGTGAGCCGGACGAACAGAACGCCTGGCACGACAAGGCCTTCCACGAGGAGCTGGAGCGCATCCGGGGCCGCTTTTTTGACGCAGCCTTTGTTCCGCTGGACCCCCGGCAGGAGGAAAACGCCTGGTGGGGCTTTGTGGACTTTTTAAATGCCTGCCACTGCGACAATGTGTTCCCTATGCACTGCTTCGACAACCGGGCCGGAATGCTGGCCTATCTGAAGCGGCCGGAGCTTGCGCCCTATCTTTCCCGCATTCATGTGGAAGAGGTGTGGCAGAGCTGAGCAGCTGTTCTTATCAATCCATTCCAGAAAGGAATTTTTCACAATGAAGTTTAAAATGATCCACGAAAACTACAACGTCTTTAATCTGGATCGCTCCAAAGCCTTTTATGAGAAGGCTCTGGGCCTTGCGGAAGTGCGGCGCATCACCGCGCCGGACGGCTCCTTTATCATCGTGTATCTGGCCAACGGGGAAAGCGACTTCCAGCTGGAGCTGACCTGGATGCGGGACATGGATCGCCCCTACAATCTGGGCGACTGCGAGTTTCATCTGGCTTTCCAGGTGGAGGATTTTGACGCTGCTCACGCCCTGCATAAGGAGATGGGCTGCATCTGCTTTGAGAACAAAGCCATGGGCATCTACTTCATTCAGGACCCGGACGGTTACTGGCTGGAGATTGTACCCGAAAAGAAGTAAACGAAAAATCTGTTTTCAGGGCATATAAAAAGCGCCCGCGCAAGCTGCCAGACCGGCAGCCGCGCGGGCGCTTTCTGTTTGTATTTTGCCTTATTCCATGGCCCCATCGATTCGGCGCATCATGCCCCGGTAGAAAGCAACCGCAGCCAGCGCGGCCAAAGCCTCCGCCACCGGGAAGGCGACCCACACGCCGTTCAAGTCCCAGAAGCGGGAAAGCACCAGCGCCAGCGGCGGGATGACCACCAGCTGCCGGATAAGCGACACCGCCAGCGACTGCATGCCCTTGCCCAGAGCCTCAAAGCAGCCGGACAGCACGGTGCCGAAGGTGGACACCAGAAAGCCCAGGCTGGTGATGCGCAGCATGGGCACACCGATGGCCACCATGGCGCTGTTTGCGTCGAAGAGGGCCATGATCTGCTCCGGCAGCAGCCAGGCGATCAGGGTGCCCAGTGCCATGATCACAGCGGTGAGGGTCAGGCTCCAGCGGATGGTGGAATGCATCCGCTGCTTCTGGCGCGCACCGTAGTTGTAGCTCACAATGGGGCGCATGCCCTGAATCAGGCCGTTGGCGGGCATATACACAAAGGTTTGCAGCTTGAAATACAGGCCGAACACCGCCACCGCCAGCTCGTGCAGCTCCACCAGCAGGGCATTCAGCACGCCCACCAACAGGCTGGGCATGGCAGTCATCAGGCAGGAAGGAATGCCCACGCCATAAATCTTGCGGGCAATGTTCCAGTCCACCTTCATGTCCCTGCGGGTGATGTGCATACCGGTCTTGGCCCGGAAGAAGTAAATCATTGCCATAGTGCAGGCGGTCAGCTGACCGGCCACGGTGGCCACAGCCGCACCGGCCACGCCCATGCGGGGGGCGCCCAGCAGGCCGAAGATCAGGATGGGGTCCAGCACGATGTTCACGATGGCGCCCACGCCCTGCAGAATCATGGGTACAAACATATTGCCCACCGACTGCAGCAGCTTTTCGATGTAAATATGGAACAGGCTGCCGAAGGCAAGGCAGATTACGATGCGGGTGTACACAAGACTCATGCTCAGCACCTGCTCATCGGTGGTGAACAGCCGCAGGAAGGGCTCGCTGCCGAACAGGCCGATCAAAAGAAAAGCCAGCGCGTGAATGCCGGTGAACACCATGCCCATGGAGGCGGCCTTGTCCACACTGCGCTGATCGCCCTGGCCCAGGCTGCGCGCTACAAAGGCATTGGAGCCCACGCCGTAGCCCACGGCCACCGCCAGCACCAGATTCTGCAGCGGATAGGCCAGCGAAACGGCGGTGAGGGCGTCGCTGCTCAGGCGGGCCACAAAGATACTGTCCACCACGTTATACAGCGACTGGATCAGCATGGACAAAATGGGCGGCAGCGACATGCTCACCAGCAGCGGCAGCACCGGTCGGCTGCCCATGGGATTCTGGTTGATTCGTTCGGTCATTCCGGTTCCTCCTTGGCACAAAAAAACAGGGCTGCAATCCCCTGTTTGTGAATCAGAAACAGGAAAATTTATAGCCCTGCGGTTTTTCGCATATTTAATTGCCGGTCAAAAATCCCCGGCGTTTCGGCGGGTATTATAATAGCACCCGCCCGGCTGCTTGTCAAGAGGGAATTCCCGGATTTTTCTCAGCGCAGCAGATGAATGTAGCCCAGCAGAGGAACCGGCTGCTCCTTGTCCTGCACGGCATAAACCAGACCCAGAATCCAGAGCACCAGCCCCAGCAGGCTTACCACATTTACCGCCAGCATTACGATCCAGCCCACCAGCGGAATCCAGCCCAGAACCCAGCTTACCACCGAGGAAACCACCCGCAGCACCAGAAAAAACAGGTTCAGCACCAGCGCCTGATTCAGATGAAACCGGGAATTGTACCGGTCGCCCACAAAATAAGCCAGCAGCCAGCCCACCAGCGTGATGTATGCCACAATGTTCGTTGCTTTACGATCCATAAATCCACCTCATTTTGAAAATCGGCTTTTGCGCCGTTTCGACAAATTGTTCTTTCTGATTATACCAGCCCGAAGAACACTTTGCAACGCCGGCGGCCGCACACCCCTGCCCTTTGCCGCATAGGATGGGCCAAAAAGTGAGGTGTTGCGGGATGAAAAAGCTTTCAAACCATGTGGATTTCTTTATGGGCGCACTGGGGCCAAAGGGATTCCAGGGCTACTTCGACTGGCTGGATACCCGGGAACAGGTGCCGCTGTATCTGATCAAGGCAGGCCCCGGCTGCGGCAAAAGTACTCTGATGAATCGTCTGGCGCAGGCCAGCCCTCTGCCGGTGGAGCGCATCCACTGCTCCTCTGACCCGGACAGTCTGGACGGTGTGATTTTCTCCCGGCCCCGGGCAGCCATCATCGACGCCACCGCTCCCCATACCGTGGAGCCTGCCTACCCCGGCGCGGTGCAGAAGGTGGTGGATCTGCACCATGTGCTGGATAACGACTATCTGACCGCCCATCGGGGCGAGATCGTGGCCCTGTTCCGCCGGTGTTCTGCTTTGCAGGAGCAGGCAGGCCGATCCATCCGGGCGGCCGCTGCTCTTCTGGAGGACAGCCGCCGCATCACCGCGCCGCTGGTGAACGAGGAAAAGCTGCTGGGCTGGACCCGCCGGCTGGGAGCCCGAAGACTGCCCCGCACTGATCACCCCGGCAGCGAGAGCATCCGCCTGCTGAGCGCCGTTACCCCCAAGGGCCGGATGGTCTTTTTGAACACGGTAAAAGCACTGGCCGGCGAATTCATCGTGCTGCACGACGAGCAGGGCGCGGCGGCTCCGATGGCACTGGCCCTGCTGAGGGAAATGGCGCTGGAACGGGGCTACTCCATCATTACCTGCCCCTGCCCGCTGCGGGAGGGCGTGATTGATCATCTGTTCATTCCCGAGCTGCGCCTTGCCTTTTTGACCGGCAATTCCTGGCACCCCATGAATCTGGACGGCCGGCAGAACGTGCACTGCACCCGTTTTCTGGAAAAAGGCGCTCTGCGCGGCCAGCGGGCCCGGCTGCGATTCGACCGGCGGGCTGCGGTCGAGCTGCTGGAGCTTGCCAGCGAGGCCCAGCGGCAAGCCAAGGCAAGCCACGATGAACTGGAAAGCTACTACCGCACGGCAGCGGATTTTTCCCAGCTGGACGAGATCGCTGCCCAGCTGACCGAGACCCTGTTTGCGTGACCGGACGCCCCTTTTGTGATACAATAGATGCAGTCTGTATCACGAGAGGGGCATTTTCATGGAACAGATCCATCTTTCGGTGCGGCAGCTGGTGGAGTTTCTTCTGCAGACCGGCAGCATCGACAGCCGCTTTTCCGGCTTTGACCGGGCGAACGAGGGCGCGCGCATCCATCGGCGGCTGCAAAAGCAGGCCGGGCCCGGCTACGAGGCCGAGGTCTACCTGAAGCAGGAATACACCGCAGCCGAGGTGGACTATCTGGTGGATGGCCGGGCGGACGGCATCTTCACCGATGAGGACGGCCTGACCGTGGTGGATGAAATCAAGACCGTGACCACCCCCACCGACCAGATCCACGAGGACATGAACCCGGTACACTGGGCGCAGGGGCAGGTATACGCGGCCATCTATGCCCGGCAGCATGGGCTGGACAGCATCGCGGTACGGCTGACCTATTTCCAGGTGGACGACGAGGTGGTGGTGGATTTCCGCCGGGAATTCACTGCCCGTCAGCTGGAAGATTTTGTGCTGGATCTGCTGACCCGGTATGCCCCCTGGGCCAAGCGGGCCGCCGCCTGGCAGTTGACCCGGGGCGAAGCTTTGCGGGCACTGCAATTCCCCTTTGCGGAATACCGGGCGGGCCAGTACGCGCTGGCGGGCGCGGTGTATCGAACCCTGCGGGACAAGGGCCGTCTGCTCTGTCAGGCGCCCACCGGCATCGGCAAGACCATGAGCACCCTGTTCCCTGCCCTGAAAGCCATGGGCGAGGGCTGCGGCGAGCGGGTGTTTTATCTCACCGCCCGCACCACCACCCGGCAGGCAGCGGAGGATGCGCTGGCACTGCTGCGCAAAAGCCAGCCCGGCCTTGCCCTGAAAAGCATCACTCTCACCGCCAAGGATACCATCTGCATGCTGGAACAGCGGGAATGCACCCCGGAGGCCTGCCCCTACGCCAACGGCTACTACGACCGCATCCGGGACGCCCTGTGGCAGGCACTGGACGAAAACGAGTTCACCCGCGCCGCGCTGGAAGATCTGGCCCGGCGGTTCACGGTCTGCCCCTTTGAGCTGGGGCTTGATCTCTCGCTCTGGTGCGATGTGATCGTGGGGGATTACAACTATCTGTTCGATCCGGTGGTCAGCCTGAAACGCTTTTTTGAGAGCGGCGGCGATTACCTGTTTCTGGTGGACGAAGCCCACAATCTGCCGGACCGGGCCCGGGAGATGCACTCGGCCAGTCTGTTGAAAAGTCAGGTACTGGAAACCCGCAAGGCGCTGGGTAAGGGCAAAAGCAAGCTGAAAACCGCTCTGGGCAAGCTGAATGACGAGTTTGTGGAGCTGCGCCGCCAGTGCGACGAAGCGGAAAACCGCACCTTCTTTGAAAAGCAGGCGCGCACCGGCCTGAACCGGGTGATCGGCCGGGTAACCGGCCCCATGGAGGAATGGCTCACCGAGCACCGGGAGGGCACGGCTCACGACCTGATCCTTGCCCTTTACTTCGAGCTGCGGGCTTATCTGCGGGTGGCCGAGCGGTACGACGACCACTATGTGACCCAGATGGCGGCTTTCGGCACCGACGTGCGCATCAGCCAGCTGTGCCTGGATCCCAGCGCCTTTCTGGATCAGAGCTTTTCCAGCGGCCGGGGCGCGGTGCTGTTCAGCGCCACCCTTTCTCCCATGGACTACTACCGGGACATTCTGGGCTGCACCGAAGCCCGCTGTGCCGCCCTGCCCAGCCCCTTCCCCACCGAAAATCTCGGTCTCTTCTGCGCAGCGGACGTGAGCACCCGCTATAAAGACCGGCAGCAGAGCATCGAGCCGGTGGCCCGGTACCTCTATGAAATGTGCCGGTGCCGCACCGGCAATTACATGGCCTTTTTCCCCAGCTACAGCTATCTGACTCAGGTGCTGGAGCGGTTTGAGGAATTGTTTCCTGAGGTGCGTACGCTGGTGCAACAGCCTGGCATGGATGAGCAGGCCCGCAGAGAATTTCTGGATGCCTTCCAGCCGGATGCCACCGAGACCCTTCTGGGCTTCAGCGTGATGGGCGGCGTGTTTGGCGAAGGCGTGGATCTGGCGGGCGAACGGCTGATCGGCACCGCCATCGTGGGAGTGGGGCTGCCCCAGGTGAATCCCCGACAGGAGATCCTTCGGGATTATTTTGAGGAAAGCCGGGGCAGCGGCTTTGCCTATGCCTACCAGTACCCGGGGTTCAACAAGGTGCTGCAGGCGGCGGGGCGGGTCATCCGCACCCCGAAGGACAAGGGCGTGGTGCTGCTGATCGACAGCCGTTTTGGCTGGGCGGAATACCGGCAGCTCTTCCCCAGCCACTGGGCCCACTGCCGCTGGCTTTATGGCCCGGCCCAGCTGGCAGACCAATTGAAGGGTTTCTGGGAGACGGTTTGATGAACCAACCTCCTCTTTTCGCGATTTCTGCGCGGTTTTGCCCCGCGGATTGAACTGCCCCAGATTGTGCGGACAGTTCAAAAAGAGCCCTTAGCAGGAAAGATTAAGTTTTAAAAGGAGAGGCGTCGCGCCAGCGGCGCCTCTCCAGTTTTTAACTGGATGCGCTCATGG